>ERZ795047.4286-NODE-4286-length-12145-cov-17.320844_pt1 | contig 12145 bp, 10 predicted proteins | sample MGYA00375131_ERZ795047 | MGnify/ENA primary metagenome ERZ795047 (study PRJEB30176, sample SAMN05720228) | activated sludge metagenome | isolation source: Anaerobic digester | place: Japan | collected 2015-05-20 ... | reverse complement strand
ATCCCCGAACGGCACGACCGTTACCTCGGGGATCAGTCCGCCGAACTGCTCCTTGCCCTGTCTCTCCGAAAGGCTTAAGGCAAATCCCGACTCTCCGTAGCAGCCGCCGCTGACGGTTATGAGACCAGGCCTGTTCGTGAACCCCCGTGCAAGCTTGCAGGCCGCTTCCATGGACTCGCCCCGGGTCACCCCGAAGAGCACGCAGCTCAAACTCCCGGGAACGAATTCGGCGATCCTCCGTGCCAGCATGGCCTTTTCTTCGGACGGCATGACGAAGTTGCCCTGGTCGGTCTCAAAAAGGGCCTTCTTGAGCCGGGCGGTTATTACCCGGTTCTTTCTGCCCAGGTTAAACGTCCCGGCCGATGATGAACAGTCGAGATACCGGTTGCCGTCCGTGTCGAAGGCATATGCCCCCTCACCTCCGGCTTCCAGGAACCCGTGCCCCCTTCCCCGGATATCGTCCACGAGGCTCTTCGAAAACACTTTTTCGGCAGCGGCGAAAAGTATGTCCCTGTCAGTCTGTTTTGTGGAAATATTCTTTTTCATCCTCTCACCCCCTGAATTCCAGCGCCTTGAGAACATACCTTGACACGAACTCTTCCAGATCACGGATAAGGTTGAACGTGGTGATCTGTACCTTGAGATTGTCGAGAATCATCCTGAACATCGGAATCCGTGCCAGGGGGAGGAGAAAGACCAGGTATATCTTCATGGAGTTCACCGCGGCCCTGATGCATGCAAGCAGCTCATCCACCTCTTCCACTCTGGCGGTGATGGGTATCTGGAACCGCATGACCTCAGGGGCGTTTCCCGAGTAGACCGCCCAGACCCCCTGCTTCGCAAGGCATTCGGCCATGAGCGCGCCCAGGAATTCGTATTTGTATTCGACGCCGATCATAAGGCCCAGGGCCCGGACCTCGCGAATAACATGGCTGTTTTCCCGCCAGATTTCCATGAGCCCATCCTTGAACCGCCTGCCGATATCTGCAGCATGCTCCCACACCTGGTTTTCCACCAGGTAGTCCAGCACGGCCTCCGAGACGATGCAGCCCAAGTCGGAGCCGCCTGAGTGAGAGGTGTGGAAGAAGGGATTTTTCTCCACATAGTCGGTGAGAACCTTGATGTCCCGGTAGACCACCGCGCCGTTGGGGTAGAGACCGCCGCTGATGGACTTGGCCGTGAACATGATATCCGGGACCAGACCGTAGTGCTCCATGGCCCACATCTTGCCCGTTCGGCCGAATCCGGTCTGGACTTCATCGAAGATGAGCATGATCCCCAGCTTGTCGCAGAGCTCCCTTAAGCCGCTCATGAATTCCTGGGTGGCCACGTGGATGCCGCCCTCACCCTGCACCGGCTCCAGGATAATGGCGGCAATGTCCTTGGATGCAATCCTCCTCACCGCCTCCAGATCATTGAAGGGGACGATGTGGAATCCGGGCATCAGAGGCTCGAAGAGCTCTTTGTAGTAGTCCTTGCCGTTGGCGGAGAGGCTGAAGCCTTCGTGCCCGTGATAGGCCTTGTTCATGGTGATCACACCGTTTCTGCCGGTAGCGCCCCTGGCCAGCTTGATCGCCCCTGCACAGGCATCCGCACCCGAGGCGCAGAGAACCACCTTGTCGAGATCGCCCGGACAGAGCGACGCGAGTTTTTCGGCAAACCTGATCTTGGGCTCTGAGAGCAGATGGTGTGAGCCCATGTCCCACTCGTCCAGGGCCTTCTGGAGAACCTCCCTGATCTTCGGATTCCCCCTGCCCACATTGAAGCATCCCGCAGAGCTGAAGCAGTCGAAAAATTTCTTTCCCGACACCGCATCCATAACCGTGCAGCCCTGCCGGTCGCGCTCGTAGATGTCCAGATGCGCGCACCTGAGGTACCTCACCTGCCCCCTGGAGATGTGCTTGCCGAAAAGGTGCTGGACATAGTCGCGCTCCTGGACATCCATCCTGTTCCATCTATCGTATCCCATAAAACCCCCTTAAAAAGAGCATATTTCTCCGTGGGCCTTGGCGCCGCGCCAGGCAGGCGCCGCGGCCTCTTTCTTCCCCGGCAGACCACAGAGCCGCTCTTTAGCATGCATGACGGCCGCACCGGCTGGTCCGCAGTTTCCGAGGCTACCCTTGTAAAGGTACACCGCCTGCTCTACCCAGAAACACCCTCTCCCGAGCCCTGCTCACAAGATATCGGGAGATCGTCTCTCCTGTTCCCTTCACACGCGATCCATCTCTTCTGTGAACTGAGGCGGTGAGAGAGCTCTTGTTCAGGAGGACATGAAGAGGAGATCCTAAAAAGCCAGGCCGAAGAGGAACCGTCTGCAAAGAGAATCCGCCAGTCGATCAATAACCTTACATTTAAACGAATAACCAACAAAAAACAAGGCATAGATGATTTTCTCGGCAGGCGCGCCTGAAACTATGCCTCTTTTTTCCGGATCATGATCACGGTGGGAAATCCCGTGGACGTGGGATCGCACGATCTATGATCGCGGAAGCCGAAGGCCTGGTAGAGCCGGCGAGCGGGCTTCCCCTCTTCGGAGGAGCGGTCAAAGGTCCTGACCGTGATGTCCCTGCGGGCATCGAGCTGGGACAGGGCATGGGCCAGCAGGGCCTTTCCCACCCCTTTGCCGCGGCACTTCCCGGAAACAGCGAACCATTCGATCTCGTTGTGAGAAAACATGACCGTGATGCCGCCAAGCAGAGGCGCGCCAGCCCCGGCATCGTCCTGCCTCACACAGAATGCCCGCCCCTCGCGGAGTGCCTCCTTCAGGGCGTCGTGAAACGAGGGCTCGTGGACCATGGCCCCGAACAGGTGCTCCACTTCTCCTGCCAGAGCGATCCAGCTCTCGAAATCATCGATAGTTGCAGGTTGTACGTTCACGACAACCAGCACCTCTCATGATTTTTCTCAAGATTGAGCTTATTACCCCAGGAACCGCCCTCAAGGGAAGGACAATCTCATCCGGCGATATCATGAACCATGTCAAAGAGGAGCAGGAAAGCACCGGTTTAGAACCCGCCCTATCTCTGATGATGGGAAGCGCGGCCGGGTCAGGCCTTGCCGCATTCGCCGATCCATCTGAGGATTGCAGGCCACAGGGATTGGTGGGCCCTCCTGCCCACCAGCATCCCCACGTGCTGCAATGCAACTCCCGGTTCTTCCTCGTACCAGAGCACGCGGTTGGCTTGGTTTCCGGCGATGTCGTTCAGCGGCAGGGAGGCCTCCGGCGGAACCAGCACCGAGCGCCTGTCCGCCACCGTGAGGATCGGCGCCCTGATACTCCGAGGCGTTGCGCATTTGCCGTCGATATCGAGCCTGGAGCCCATGAAACAGTCCCTGCGGTAGAGCCTTTCCACAACTTCTTCAAAGAGCAGCCCGGGCATGGGAAGTTCGTCCAAGGTCCAGCGCCGCACCTTCATGTGCGTCCTCAGCAGCCGGGGATCAGCCAGACTCGACTGCCAGTCGGCCCACCGCTCGGCCTGGAAGCTCACCGGAGAGGCCAGGGTGCTCATGGCGCCGAGGAACCAGCCCGGGACATTTCCCGGTATGGAGGTGAACACGCAGGCGCCTGGTGCACCGGCGACCAGGGAGTCGATGGCACCCACACCGGGTCCGAACCTGATCGGGGCGCCGAGCAGAACGAGCCCCCCGACCATATCCGGATGCAGGGCGGCAAAGATCGCGGCAAAGGTGCCCCCGAGAGAATGCCCTGCCAGAATGGGCCTTTTGATTTTCGGCCCGGATTCCATGGCTTCCAGGCAGTCGAGAATATATCGGCCGGCGTAATGGGCCAGCCCGAGCCCCTGGTCCTGAATCCCCGGCATCTCCCAGCGGATGAGCCAGACCCGGATGCCCTGGCCCAGGAACCGCCTCACAGCACTGATCTCATGGTCGAGGTCCCAGATGTATGCCCGTTTGATGGGTGCCGGCACAATGAGCACCGCCGGGCCTTTGCCTCCTTGGCCGCCGTATAACCTCAGCGTGTACGTCGGTCCCCTCAGCACGGTCTCCGACGGGGTCTCCCGCGGACCGAGCCCCATTGCGTCGAGCACCCTGCCACGCCGCCGTCTGTACCGGTCGATCATGCCGCCGAGATATCCCAGCAGATGTTCCGCTACCGCCCGTCCCAGCCTGCGATCCTTGCCCAGAGCCACCAGGCCGCGTAGGCCTTGAGGTTTGCGTTGAGCGGCTGTGAGTGCGCTGCATAGCAGTCGTACCAGTCCTGGCCCTCGACGTGGGCATCCTGCCACTGTTCGGCCCAGTTTGCATCACGGTCCCCGTCGCCGTCGGAGTCGTAGTCGCAGGCATCGTTCGCATACCGGTCGCCGTAGAAGACGCCGTCAGGATCGTAGGATTCTATGTCTGCGAAATCGTAAAGTATCTTGCCGTTTTGTCTGCAGTATCTCCGAATCTGCTCGTTCCTCTGGTGCAGGTTCCCCTCCAGGCCGGTGCCATCGAGATGACCGGTCATATAGACGAACCGCACGTCGGGATATTCTTGTTCCAGGGTGCTCATGAGGTGCAGGTAGGTGTCGATGTCCGCTTTTGTGGCGTCAGAGACCTGGCCGCACCATGACCACATGACCACATTGACTTCGGGGTGCTCGTCCAGATAGGCCCGGGTGGCCTCGGCCCATGCAGTGCGGTCAGGATTGCCGAGATCGTTCGCGCCGGCAAACGGCGTGTCGCGCAGCTCCAGTGCTCCTCCAGCACCGCTTGCGTTGAAGGCGTAGCTGCTTCCACTGAAATCAACCAGCCCTTTCATGCCCTCGATGATCTGGCTTCCATGTGAGGTGTGGCCGTATGCGATACACAGGCTTTCTCGAGCCTGCTCGATCCATTCATCCGGCACGGCATAGATGTCTGTGGCGGTATGGTCGATGATGACGGCCGAGGCAGGGGGGAGAAGATCGGGCTTCTCCGGGGGCGGAGGGTCCGAGGGTTCCGAGGTGTCTGAGGTTCCCGATAGAGAAACACTCACAAGGCAAGTGCCTGAGACCCCATCCCTGGTGGCTGTAATGGTGGCCTCACCTTGGGCATGAGCAGTAGCCACCCCGGTTTCGCTGATGCTGACGATACTCTCGTCCGATGTCGACCAGGTCACGGATTCGGTCAGAATCGTGGAAGAACCGTCGCTGAAGATGCCCACCGCGGTAAACTGCCTGGTCATCTGTATGTCCATGCTTGTGGTTCCCGGGCTGATGGTAATGGATGAGAGAACTTCTCCAGAGCCGGTGCTGCTCTGGGCCTGGGGACTGTGATCGTCGCTGTCGCTGTTGCACGACGAGAGGAGTAGCGCGAGCGCGAGAAGGACGAGTGATTTGAGAGATCGAGTGTGAAATGGATGTATGAATGGGTGTATCATGGGTAAACCTCCTCCAGTAAGCTACATACTAAGCAGCCCGCACTTTCAACTCAAGAACAGGCGCAGGAGAGCGAAAACCCGGCCGCTCAACTGAGGCTCGTTTCTTCTGAAAAAAACAGGGCTCTGCATCTTACACCTTAGTCTTTTAAGGAATGGCGTAAGCGGGAGTACGAACCCAAGAGTGCAGACCGCAGGTGCAGCCCGGTAGTGACCGGCCGGCAAATGCACAACCCTGCGGCTATACTGACCGACTGGTACGAAAAGGCATGACCGGAGAGGTTTTCTCTAAAAGACCTTACCGCTGATACCCGGGCCGGTTACAGCATGTCCAGGAACTCGCGCCACGGGGTGGCGAAGAGGGTCTCGGTGGTGGAGTTGCCGAAGGCCCTGATGATCATGGCCGCCTTTTCGACCTGCTTGGGATTGTCCGACTCCACGATATCCACTACATCGAAGCGCCCCATCACGGCAAAACTTTGCTTCCAGTGGACCTCGGGACATTCTTCCTTGATCTTCTTCGACACCTTGGCCGCCATCTCCCGGTAGATGGCAGGATCTTTGAGCGCATCAGGGGACAGTCTGCTCAGAATGATATACGTCTGCATCCGTTCCTCCTTGGATCTCTTCCGAATCCTCAGGCTTTCACGGGCTTTAGAGTTGCCGCGTGAAGAGGCCATTTTGGGCAATTGTGCTTTTTTCGCCTGCAGGCAGAGATGCGATTCTTGCGGGATATAGTGAGTTAAGTAACGCAGGCAGAGGGAAAATCAACCGCCCCCTCCTGTGGGAGGCGCAGGAAGAAGAGACCAGCCGGCGCTATTCCTTTGGTTCGCGCCCGTCATCCTTGTAGGGAACGGGAATGTACTGTACCGAGGGACGCTGCTGCTCGGCCTGGGGAAACAGCTCCATGAGCCGGTAGATGTCGTCCGGGACGCGGCCGGTCACGTTGATCCCCAGTCTTTTCGCGTCCTCGAGGAAGATCGGGTGATCGTGCGTCCTCCTGCCCTCGGTGAGGGCCTTCACGATCCTCTCCACATCTGCGGGGCTCCTCTGGTCCGAGAGGATGATCTCCACGAACTCCCGCATCTGCTCAAGCGCCTTGTGCGAGATGTCGGCCATGATGTAGGTCTCGTCATCGATGTCCTTGGGTTCCTTTTTCTCTACAGCGGCCATGATGGAGACGGCCGGGTACTTTCCCACCTGGGGGTCCACCGGCCCCAGCACAGCGTTGCCGTCCATGGCCACCTCGTCTGCCGCAAGGCACAGCAGGGTGCCTCCGGACATGGCGTAGTGAGGGACAAAGATGGTCACCTTTGCCCGGTGCCGCTTCAGGGCCATGGCGATCTGCTCGGAGGAGAGCACGAGCCCGCCCGGGGTGTGGACGATCATGTCGATAGGCATGTCCTCGGGCGTGAACCTGATCGCCCGCAGGATCTCCTCGGCGTCGTTGATATCGATGTACCTCAGGAGGGGGATTCCGAAGAACTTCATGATCTCCTGCCGGTGGATCAGGGTGATCAGGCGGGAATTGCGCTTCTTCTCGATGGCCCTGATGAGCCGCATTCGTCTCATCCGAATCAGCTTCTGCTGGACGACCGGGATGAGGATGGCCGCAATGAGCAGCAGCCACAGTATGTTCCAGATATCGTTCATGCGCGGTCCTCCTCTTCCGCGAAAAGAGCCGTCCCTTCCCTCGGCTTTTTAGACATGCGGTTTTTTCAAGGCCGGATGGAATTCATGATAAGCCCTGGAAACGCAAAGCCAATATCACCAGACAACGTGGGACCTTCATTTCTGGCCATTTCGCGGGAAAGCCGCGAAGAGCCGGATCTGGAGCAGACAGGGGACTGGATGATTTCTCGGACCCCGGGCTTTTCACTCGTGCCGCAGGGCCTCGATGGGGTCCATGCGCGCGGCCCGGCGTGCCGGGAAAAACCCGAAGATCACCCCCACGGATGCAGAGAACACGAAGGCCAGGATCACGATGCCCGGGTTGAACACAAAGGGCACTCCGAGCAGGCGGGCTCCCAGGGCCGCTGCGCCGAGGCCGAGGGCGATGCCGAAGAGCCCGCCCAGAGACGAGAGCACGACCGCCTCGATGAGAAACTGCATGAGCACCTCGCCCTCCCGGGCCCCGATCGCCAGGCGCGTGCCGATCTCGCGGGTGCGCTCCGTGACCGAGACCAGCATGATATTCATGATCCCGATGCCGCCCACCAGCAGGCTCACCGCAGCCACCGCACCCAGCAGGGCCGTGAGCACCCGGGTGGTGCTCGTGAGCGTGCTCACGATCTCTTGCATGTCGCGAACGTGGAAGTCATCGTCCTGCCCCTCGGAAACCCGGCGCCGCTCGCGCATCAGGCGCTCGATATCTTCCCTTAGAGCCTCTGTCGAGACGCCGTCCATGGCGGAGACCAGGATCGCCTTGACATCGGTATTGCCCGCGATGCGCCTCTGCATCGTTCTGATGGGCACCATCACCAGATCATCCTGATCCTGCCCGAAGCTCGACTGGCCCTTTGATGCAAGGACGCCCACCACCTGGCAGGAGAGCCTGTCCAGCCGGATAAAGGCTCCCAGCGGGTCCTGATCCCCGAAGAGCTCTCTGGCGATGGTGGCGCCCAGGATGCATACCGCCCTGCCTGAGTTCAGCTCCGACTCGGTGAAGACACGTCCGCTCTCAAGCGGCCAGTTGCGGACAGTGAGATAGTCATTCGTGCTCCCCGTTACCGTGGTGGACCAGTTCCGGTTTCCGGAGATGGCCTGGCCGGACTGATCCGACAGGGGCGCCACGGCCTTTAGGCCCGCGATCTCCCGTTCGATGGCCTGTGCGTCGGAGAGCTTGAATCTCTCGGCAAAGACCCTCACACCGCCGGGCCCCCTGAACCCCTGACCGGGCCTGACCTGGAGCATGTTGCTGCCCAGGCTCGATATGTCGGCCCTCACCTGCTCGGTGGCCCCGTCTCCCAGGGTGACCATGGTGATGACCGCGGCCACGCCGATCACGATGCCCAAAATTGTGAGGAACGAGCGCAGAACATTGCGCCGGATGGCGCGCAGGGCCAGTATGATGGTCTCCCAGATCATGAGGCGTGCCTCCTGCCGGGCTCCTCGGAATCGATGAGGCCGTCCAGGAACCGGACAATGCGCCCGGCATAGCCGGCCATGCCGGCGTCGTGGGTAACCATGACGATGGTTACGCCCCGTTCGGTGTTGAATGAGCAGAGCAGGTCCATGATCTCGCGGCCCGTGACGGAGTCAAGGTTGCCGGTGGGCTCGTCCGCCATGAGCACCTCGGGTTCGATCACCATGGCCCGGGCGATTGCCACCCGCTGCTGCTGCCCGCCCGAGAGCTCCGCCGGGGTGTGGAATTCCCATCCTTCCAGCCCGACCGCCTTGAGCGCGTCCCGGGCCTTTGCATGCCGCTCCCTGGCCGGGATGCCGCGATAGATCAGGGGGAGCTCGACGTTTTCCAGGGCAGAGGTGCGGCTCAGGAGATTGAAGCCCTGGAACACAAAGCCGAGATAGTTTCTGCGCAGGAGCGCCCGCTGGTCGCGCGACAGGCCGCCCACGTCCACGCCCTTGAACCGGTATGTCCCGGCGGTCGGCGTGTCCAGGCAGCCCAGGATGTTCATGCAGGTGGACTTGCCCGATCCGCTGGGCCCCATCACGGCCACAAACTCCCCCTTGTCGATCGTAAGGTCCACGCCCTTGAGTGCGTGAACCGCTGCAGGGCCCGAGCCGTACACCTTGGTGATGCCCTCCAGCCGGATGAGAGGGCTGTTTATGGATTCAGGGGTCGTCATGTTCATTTCTGGATGCTCATGCTTCCCGTAATGACTCTCATGCCGGGCTCAACAGCCCCTTCGAGAATCTCGGTCATGATGCCGTCCGTGGCCCCGGTGAAGACCCGAATAGGCACGAGGGCGCCCTGCTCGAGCATCCAGACCGTCTGTTCGGCCCTGCCGGCCCCGCTGCCGCGCCCGTTCTGGAGACTCCTCCTGGCGGGTCTCGGCGGGCGCGGCATGAGCTTGCTCAGCACACTGCTCTTCTCCTGCGTCTCATTTCCCGCATCGCGGGGTATGAACCTAAGGGCGCTGTTGGGCACCAGCACGGCATTCTTGATCTCGTTCACCGTGATGTCCGCTGTCGCGGTCATGCCCGGCCTCAGGAGCAGGTCCTCGTTGTCAACCTTGAGCACGGTCTCGTAGGTGACCACCCCTGCCTCGGCCTTTGCGCTGTACCGTACCTGGACGACCTCTGCCGCGAAAATCCGATCGGGATAGGCATCCACCGTAAACGTCGCCTGCTGCCCTGGTTTCACCTTGCCCACGTCCGCCTCGTCCAGGTCTACGTGCAGCTCCATCCGCGCGAGGTCCTCGGCCAGGGTGAACAGGACCGGGGCCTGCAGCGACGCGGCCACAGTCTGGCCCGGTTCCACGTTCCGCGAGAGCACGATGCCGTTTATGGGAGAGAGGATCAGGGCCTTGGAGAGATCTGTCTGATTCGACTCCAGGGTCGCACGGGCCTGCGAGACCTGGGCGCGTGCCGCGGCCTCGTCGGCCCGGGCCCGTTCGAGCTCGGCCTCAGCCACATCCAGTTCCCTTGAGGATGGAACCCTGCCGCCAGTGAGCTCGTGGGCCTGCCTCATCCGGTCCAGCTCTGCGCTGGCCTGCCTCAGAGTGGCCTGGGCCTGCAGGACCCTGGCTTGCGCCGATTCCAGGGCTGCAGCCGCCTTCTTCACCTCGGCCTGAAGCATCGCGGTATCGAGCCGTGCCAGAACCTGTCCCACCTTCACCCGATCGTTGTAGTCCACCTCCACACTCCGGATGATCCCGGAGCGTTCGCTCCCCACATCCACCTGGTTCAGAGGCTGGAGGTTTCCGGTTGCGCTCACGGTGATGGTAAGATCTCCGCGCTGCACCTCATGAAACCGGTAGGATACCTGCACCTTGCCGCCGGAGAATCCCCATGCAAAAACCGCCAGAACAGCCGCCGCAGCCAGGACGGCCCATACGATCCAGCGCCTCGCGCTCCCGGCAGGGCCCTTGCCGCCGTTTCCCAGAATTTTTGTTATGTCGGCCTGGGTGTGTTCGCGTTCCTTCATCATGATCCTTCCTTCTCGTACTGTTCAGCCTCGTGTGCCGGCCACCCGCCGCCGAGCGCCTTGTACAGCCGCACCAGATTGGATGTGAGCGCGCCGCTGTTCCGAACCAGCTCGTCCTGGGCGGACAGGAGTGAGCGCTGGGTGTCGAGCAGAGCGGTGAAATCGACCAGCCCCGATCGATACTGGTGCTCTGCGAGCTCGGCCGCTTCCTGAGCCGCCTGCGCGGATTCCTGGAGAGCGGATCTCCGCTCCAGTTCCTGTGCATAGGCATTCAGCGCGTTCTCCACCTCTTCCAGGGCGGTCAGAACCGCTGACTCGTACCGGATGAGGGCCTGCTCCTGCAATGCGGACCGGGCTTCGATCCCTGCACGGATCGAGCCTGCGGAGAAGATGGGCAGCGTGATGCGGGGTCCGTAGCTGAAGGTCCGGCTTCCGGCCGTGAGGAGATCCCCAGAGGAGACGGCGCTCAGGCCGATGGAGCCGTTTAAGGTGATCCTGGGATAGAGCTCGGCCATGGCCACGCCCACCCGCGCGCTCTGGGCCGCGAGCTCACGCTCCGCCTGCCGCACGTCGGGCCTGTGCCTGAGGATATCGGCAGGGGCGTCTATGGAGATCGCCGGGGGCACCAGGGGCACGGGGCCGTGCAGGGCGAGCTTTTTATGAACCGCGCCGGGATGTTCACCCAAGAGCACGGCGAGCCGGTTCTTCGCCTCTTCCAGAGAGGCGCGCAGAGACGGGATCAGGGCCCGGGTGCTCTCCAGGTTGGACCGGGCCCTCTGAAGTGCGAGCGCGTCGCTGAGCCCGGCCTGTGCGAGAGACTGCTCGATCCGGTAGGTCTCCTGCTGGAGGGCCAGGTTCGCCTCTGCGGTTTCCAGCCGCGACTGGAACGTCCGCACCTCTACATAATTCAGGGCCACCTCGGCGCTTAAGGTTACCAGGGTGTCGTTCATCGCCTCTGATGCGGCCTGGAGGTCTGCATCCGCAGCCTCCACAGACCTGCGGACCCCGCCGAAGAGATCGATCTCCCACCGGGCATCGAACCCCGCAGAATAGAGATTTCGCGCCGACTCGCTGTCGCCGCTCCGCTGGAAGGAGGCCGTGGAATCGAGCGCGGGGAGCAAGCCTGCACCTGCAGCGGTCCGCCTGGCGCGCGCCTCGCGAACCCGGGCCGAGGCCTCCTTCAGGTCAAGGTTTCCCTTCACTGCCCGGTCGATCAGGGAAGTGAGCACCGGATCCTGAAAGGTCTCCCACCAGTGCGCCAGCTCTTCGGGGTCTGCCCGGCCGGCTTTCAGGCTCCCGCCCGTCGCGGCGTTCCATGCAGGGGGCGCATTGGTCTCAGGAGCGACATAATCGGGCCCCACGGTCACGCACCCGGCGAGCAGCATGAGCGCGGGCAACAGGAGCAGACACGCCCGGAGCAGATGCATCTTTGTTCTTCTCATGAGGTTTTTTCTCATTCCTGACCTTATGTTCCCATCTCTTCCAGGGTTCCCCCGCCACGGCTTTTGGAGGCCTCATCTCCACCGCCTCCGGCCCTGTGTGCGTCCTGTCCAGGTCCACGTCACCCTCATGGGCCGCAATCGCACATTCCAAAAACAGGGCTTGTACAGGCTTTCTTTTCCGCTATGACGGAGCACGGCCCCTGATAGTCTACAAGAGCCGGCCGGATTTCTCAAAGG
>ERZ795047.4282-NODE-4282-length-12160-cov-4.519290_pt1 | contig 12160 bp, 8 predicted proteins | sample MGYA00375131_ERZ795047 | MGnify/ENA primary metagenome ERZ795047 (study PRJEB30176, sample SAMN05720228) | activated sludge metagenome | isolation source: Anaerobic digester | place: Japan | collected 2015-05-20 ... | reverse complement strand
TTGAATAACTATTTTTGCACAATGGAAAAAGTTACCAACCTCGATTTTATACAGAAATTCAGTAAAGGCGACATGAGCAGAGTTAAAAAGTATGTCATGATGTATATACAAAGTGCCGATGAAGAAATGCCTGTAATAGAAAAATCATTTCATGATAAAGATTATAAAAAATTGAAGACCGCTTCGCATACCTTAAAATCTATTGCAGCTTATATGGGTATGGAACGTGCACAACAACTGTTAAAAAAAATTGAAGATAGCGCTTCTAATGAGAGTGTCACAGAGGAAATGGCTCATGATATTACACAACTAAAGGAGATGATAACTTTATCAAAAGATGAACTAAAGGCGTTTATAGCTCAAAATTAATTTGTATTCTTGTCATGCCAATACTAAAGTCATAATATGTCAAAAACCTCAACAATATTTATCATTGATGATGACCCGATGATGCAGAATATGCTTAAAGATCATCTGTCGGCAATGTCAAACTTTACAATCCACACTTTTGCCACAGGTGAAGAGGCATTGGCTTCCGGTCAATTAGTTCCTGATATTGTATTTCTTGATTACAACCTCGATTCTAAAATCGCTAATGCCATGGATGGAATAGATGTTTTAAGAGAAATAAAAGCAAAATACCCTACAACAGAAGTTGTCATGCTTTCCGGTCAGGATAAAATTGAAGTTGCTGTTGACACCATGAAATATGGTGCATTCGACTATATTGTGAAGGGGGAGAGTGCGTTCTATCGTGCAGAAAAGACAGTGTTCAATTTGTTTAAACTGGCACAACTGAAACGTAATGCCGGTATGTATAAAGTTTTAACAATAACTTTTGGTGTAGCCTTTCTGATTATGATTATTGTAGTTGTCATTCTAATAAGTAAAGGAATGATTTCTGATCATGTGGGTTGGTTTTAGCATTTAGTAGAAATGAAAACGGTTCTTGCATTTATATTGATTGTTTTTTTGACCTCATGCCGCAAAGAAGAAAAATATCCTGTAGAACCTGTATTAACATTCAAGGCTGTTGATTTTTATGGAAAAAACAGCTTTTATTTAATTACAACTTTTACTGATGGTGATGGCGATATTGGACTGAGTGATGCCGACACACTTCCACCATTCGATAAAAACAGTCATTTTTATCACAATTATTTTTGTAACTACCAGCAACTTATCAACGTTAACTTTAATATTCCTTATTACTACCGCATTCCAATACTTACACCCAAGCAGCGAAATAAAAATATTAAAGGTGACATTAAGGTTGATGTACAAAATTTTTTAAGCTTCACAACTAATGGTGTTGCAGATACATTTCGTGTTGAGGTTTCCGTTGCAGATCGTGCCTTACACGAAAGCAACAAAATAATTTCTGATTATTTTATTATTAGTAAATAATAATTTGCATTTACAGTTTTATTTATTTGTAGTTTAATCGAAGTGATTTTTTTAATCATCATCACCAAAAAATAACTACTTTTTTTATATTGCAGTATTGCAATTTAAATTAGTAATCATTATCTAATAAAGGATTAAAGGAATGATAAAAAACAACTTTGCATTAATAAAAACAGAATAAGTTTATCAAGTACACTAACTTAAAGTTATAGTTAGAATGCAAACAAATAACACAAAGCCATTATATATTTTTTTGTATTGATGCCTATGGGTATTAGTCATGGTTTTGTACCGGACTCATGTATGCTGCATATACAGCCGTAATTTTATTTGTTATCGGAAAAAAAACATACTGCCACAAAGTTTTCATTAATGTCATCACTTGGTAACCTGCCTGTTGTTTACATGAAAACATTCAATGGATGGACACATGATAAATTGGTTGTAAATTTATGCTAGGTGCAGAAGCACTCATCGGAATACTATTTGTCTTGATTTTTTTCTTGGGCTTTAAGCAACTAAAAAAGAAAAATTTAATACCTGTCATTATAGAATAACATTTATTTTTCTAAAGTTCTTTATTGCACCTTGCAGTATATTTTTTAGTCTGAAATGATAAAATCGGTTTCATTTGTTTAAACACAAAATTTATTCTATCAATAATCTTTAGGCTATTTCTATCAGAGCGTTTTTCCTTTAATAATTGAGGTTATGTATAATAAGATTTGAATGCTATCATTCATTACACCTAAAGAAGAATTCAATGGTATTTTTATATATTTGACAACTAATACATCGGATATTTATCTTTAATTAATAAAAAAGGATGTAATAAATTCTGATTAGATTATGTCAAACAACAGTTTAATAATTGAGGAAAGAGCAGCAGATATTGGAGAATTTATGGTTGACCGTTTATTGCCATTCCGGCTAAAGCGCATGGTTGGGCCATTCATTTATATTGATCATATGGGTCCTGTAAGAATGAATGAAAGAAATAATTTTGATATTCTGCCACATCCGTTAATTCAGTTTAAATAGTATTGACAATTATTTTAAATTTTTTCAATGAACCACCTTCCACATTTGATTGTAGATTTAGCGTTAGTATTGTTAGCAGGGTCAGCAACAATATTACTTTTTAAACGAATTAAACAACCGCTTGTACTTGGATATATCATTGCTGGATTTCTAGTTGGACCACATTTCAAACTTTTTCCAACGGTTATTGATATTGAAAGCATTGATGTTGTAGCAGAACTTGGTGTAATATTCCTGTTATTCGGATTAGGTCTTGAGTTTAGTTTTAAAAAGTTGATGCGAGTCGGTGGCTCTGCATCCATAACTGCATTTGTTGAAATAGCATTTATTACAATTACAGGTTTTCTTTTAGGAAGATGGTTGAAGTGGTCAGTGATAGACAGTTTGTTTCTTGGAGGAATGTTGGCTAGTTCCTCCACAACTATCATCATCAAAGCATTTGATGAACTTGGCGTAAAAACTAAACAATTTGCCCGTGTTGTTTTTGGCGTATTGATAGTTGAAGACATTGTTGTAATCTTACTGATGGTATTACTTTCAACCATAGCAGTAACTCAGCAAATTGAAGGAGGAGAAATGGTTTTTATTGTCCTCAAACTATTGTTCTTTCTTTCGCTTTGGTTTATCATGGGAATTTTTCTAATCCCAACCCTTTTGAAAAATGCCAAAAAATGGCTGGATGATGAGAATTTGTTAATTCTTTCTATTGGCCTTTGTTTAGGAATGGTTGTACTTGCAGTAGAAGCAGGCTTTTCTGCTGAGTTAGGAGCATTTATTATGGGAAGCATTCTGGCAGAAACAACCTCTGCTGAAAAAGTAGAACACTTAACCAAACCGGTGAAAGATTTATTTGGCGCAGTCTTTTTTGTATCAGTCGGAATGATGATAGACCCCCAAGCTATCATAGATCATAAATGGGCTGTTGTCGCAGTGACACTACTTACCCTTTTCGGAAAGATAATCAGTACTTCTATTGGTGCATTAATATCCGGACAGCCATTAAAGCAATCGCTACAAGTTGGTTTTAGTATGGCTCAAATTGGAGAGTTTGCATTTATTGTTGCTGCTTTGGGAGCATCTTTAAAAGTTACTTCTGATTTTCTCTTCCCCGTGGCTGTTGGAGCTTCAGCAATTACCACATTTACCACACCTTACCTGATAAAATATACAGAACCTATTTATATGCAAATTGAAAAACTGCTGCCATCAAGATGGGTAGAGTATCTAAACAGATTTTCATCTGGAACCCAAAAAATTCAATCTGCAACCGGATGGCAAAGCTTACTTGCGGCTTATAGTAGGATTGTAATAATCAATGGAATTATTCTTTTGGCATTGGGACTTCTCCTAGACCGTATCTTAATTCCTTATTTCAATACCATTCAGGTAAACGAAATAGTTAAAGCTATCGCTGTCCCGGCAATATCATTGGCTGCTGGTGCTCCATTTATTTGGGCCATTGTGGCCAGAAAGCCAAATCATCCATACTATAAAAATTTATGGTTAAGTAAAAAAGAATTTCGCACAGGTCCATTATTAATAATTGAGCTGACACGGGTTGCAATGGGTGTTGCATTAATAACAGGATGGGCATTGTACTTTTTTAAACCAATTATCGCTTTGGTGGTGGTTCTGCCAATAACGCTAATTATTTTCAGAGTATTTGCTATGCACCTACAAAAATTTTATAAAAGAATTGAAGGAAGGTTTATTACTAATATCAGCGAAAGGGAAAGTGTTGAGTACCATTCTACTTCTGCAAGCTTAAACAGGAAAAACTATGAAGTACAAAGTTTTTTATCACCGTATAATGCACATATTGTACAACTGGAAGTTCCTGCCAATGCAGCATTTATTGGCAAAGAATTATGGCAACTTGCCTGGAGAGAAAAATATGGAATCAACATAGTTTATATTAGAAGAGGGGATAAAATATATCATATACCCGGTCGTAATCAATTGTTGTTGCCTTTTGACGAAGTAGGTGTTTTGACTACAGATGAACAGATACAAGTGTTCAAAACGGTTTTTGAAAATCCAATTGAAGAAGACGCAGAACCTACCTCACTAGATGATATTGGTGTTTTTCAATTGGCAATTACAGAACATCATTGGCTCAACGGAAAGTCAATTCGAAGTTCAGGCATCAGAGAAAAAGCATTAGGTCTTGTAGCAGGAATAGAAAGAAACGGAGAACGAATTTTAAATCCTGACTCAACAACGATATTTCAAACTGATGATCTTGTCTGGCTTGTTGGCAATGTTAAAAAAATGAAAGAACTAAAAATCTAATAACCTTGGAAAAACAAGTTAATTGCGATAGTGTATAGTTCTTTATGCTGGATGAGCATATTCTTGCAATCACACTAATTCAAGAAAATAACATTAAAAACTATTCTGTTTCAGGCTATCAAATTTAACTAAACAAATTTTAGATAATGTGTATCGCCAACAGTAGGATAATATTTACCTAAGTGTTTTAACAACTCATGCATTAAACATTTCTGAATTTAAACTTTTGCTTCAAAATTTTATAATCAGCTAGAGGAGGCTTTAATAACCACCAATCCATCAAATGATTTTATTACCATTCAATTGTAGCTCTCGATGGTTTTATATCTACAAATTATTTTCTTATTCTTTAACTAGACACTTTCAAGAAACCTGTCAAATTGCTGTTCACGAGTTGTTATCTTTATCATTAAAAATTAACCTGTTGCTCAAGAAGCTAAATCACCACATTAACAATTCTTCCCGGAACAACAATAACTTTCTTAGGTGCATTGCCATTGGTCCATTTCTGCATCTCATCAGAGGCCATCACATGTCTTTCTATTTCCTCTTTGCCAATATTTAAAGGTAATAGAATTTTAAATCTGGTTTTGCCATTTACAGAAACCGGATAATCAAATTCGTTTTCTATTAAGTAAGTTTCATTCCATTCCGGAAAAGTTGCAAAAGAAACAGATGTATTGTGGCCAAGAAGATGCCATAGTTCTTCTGCAATGTGTGGAGCATAAGGAGAGAGTATTATTGCTAAAGGCTCAAGTACTTCTCTCTTATTGCATTTATGTTCCGTTAGTTCATTCACACAAATCATAAATGTGCTGACAGAAGTATTGAACGAAAACTTCTCAACATCCTCCTGTACTTTTTTTATTGTTTTATGCAGTGTTTTTAATTCAGCTTTTGTTGCTGCTTCATTACTTACTTCAAATTTGCCATTGTTGTGATACAATTTCCAAAGCTTTCTGATAAAATTAGAAACACCTGCAATGCCATTCGTATTCCATGGTTTGCTTTGTTCAAGAGGCCCCAGAAACATTTCATACATTCGTAAGCAATCTGCACCGTATTTTTCACAAATCGAGTCAGGTGTTACAACGTTATACCAACGTTTACTCATTTTTTCTACGGCAGTTTCGCAAATCAGTTTCCCGTTTTCTGTAACATACTCAGCTGTTGCAAAATCATCTCTCCATTTATTTAAGCCTTCAATATCAACTTCTGTATTGTCCACCAAATTAACATCAATGTGAATGAGTGTAGTATTGTAATTTGATTTTAATCCGGCAGAGATAATTTTATTACCTGCAACATCACGATGCACCATACATGATGTGCCTTGTATCATTCCCTGATTGATTAATTTTTGTGCAGGCTCGTCAATGTTAATGTATCCTAAATCTTTTAATGCCTTAGTCCAGAAACGCACATACAGCAAGTGACCTGTTGCATGTTCGCTGCCGCCAATATAGAGATCAACATTTGTCCAATAGTTCAGCGCATCTTTAGATGCAAAGGAAGTACTGTTGATTGCATCCATATAACGTAAAAAATACCAACTGCTGCCTGCCCAACCCGGCATGGTTGTAGTTTCTAAAGGAAACTGATTTTTGTATTTCCAGTTTTTAGCTCTTGCCAAAGGCGGTTCACCGGTTTCTGTCGGTAAAAATTTATCTACTTCAGGTAGTACTAAAGGCAACTCGTTTTCAGGAATTGCTACCGGAATATTTTCTTTATAATAAATTGGAATAGGTTCGCCCCAATAACGCTGACGGCCAAAGACAGCATCACGAAGTCTATAGTTTGTTTTTCCTTTACCCAGATTTTGTTTTTCAATTTCTGTTATGCATTGGCTAATGGCAGTTTTTACATCCAGGCCATTTAAAAAATCGGAGTTAATCAATATTCCTTCTTTATTGTCCCATGAGGCATTGGCGAAGTTGTGCGTTATATGGGGTTCTATCACTTGTGGCCTTTCAAGTCCAAAGTGTGTTGCAAAACGAAAGTCACGTTCATCATGTGCTGGAACAGCCATCACTGCGCCAGTGCCATAACCGGCAAGTACATAGTCACCAATCCACACAGGAATTTTATTCCCGGTAAAAGGATGAATGACATAGCTGCCTGTAAACACTCCGCTGATTCGTGTTACCTCAGCCTGACGTTCCCGCTCACTTCTGTTTTTTGTTTTAGTAACATAATCCTGCACTTCTGCACGTTGTGATGAAGATGTTATTTTATCAACCAACTCATGTTCCGGTGCTAAGGTTACAAACGAAACACCAAACAATGTATCGGGGCGTGTTGTAAACACTTCTATAAATTCAGCAGAATCCTGCAAAGAAAATTTGATGGTTGTTCCTTCTGATTTTCCTATCCAGTTGCGCTGTGCTTCTTTCAGAGAATCGCTCCAATCAATATCTTCTAATCCTTGCAACAACCTTTCAGCATAGGCTGTAATGCGCATGCTCCATTGCTTCATCAGTTTGCGTTCTACGGGATGACCACCACGTTCACTAAGTCCGTCCTTTACTTCGTCATTGGCCAATACGGTGCCTAAAGCAGGACACCAGTTTACATACGCTTCGCCTAAGTAGGCAAGGCGATAGGCCATGAGAATACGGCTTTTTTCAGCTTCATCAAAGCTTTTCCATTGTGCTGCAGTGAAATTCTCTATCTCATCATGAACAGCACGAATATCATTGTTGCCGTTTTTTTCAAATTCAGAAATCAGTGTGTCAATTGATTCAGCACAGTTTCTTTTATTGTTATACCATGCATTAAAAAGTTTTAAAAAAATCCATTGTGTCCATTTGTAGTAGGCGGGGTCAGAGGTGCGTACTTCTCTGTCCCAGTCAAATGAAAACCCCATCTTATCTAACTGTTCACGATAGCGATTGATGTTTGCTTCTGTGGTAATTGCAGGGTGCTGACCAGTTTGAATTGCATATTGTTCTGCAGGTAATCCAAAAGAATCATATCCCATTGGATGCAAAACATTAAAGCCATTCAGTCTTTTAAAGCGTGAATAAATATCTGAGGCAATATAACCTAAAGGATGGCCTACATGCAACCCGGCACCGGAAGGGTATGGGAACATATCCAAGACATAAAACTTTGGCTTGTCAGATTTATTTTCAACCTTAAAAGTTTTGTTTGCAGCCCAATATTGCTGCCATTTTTTTTCTGTTTCCCTGAATTGATAGTCCATTATTTACGCTCCGAAATGATGCGCTAAAATACTGAAATACTGATGATGTTTGTACTGATTATTGACTTAAAAAATCACGCACTGTTGTAAGCATACATTCCGGGTTATCGGCATGAACCCAATGTCCGGCATGAGCACAGGTTTTTATTTCTGCATGAGGAAATAAACTTAAAATTTCCTGCTTATCATCATCGGTTATATATTTTGATTTTTCACCTTTGATAAACAAGGTTTTTCCTTCAAATTTTTCTGTTGATGTAATTCTTTGACCTACCGATTCAATTTTTTCTGCAATTACTTTCAGATTAAAACGCCATTGCAAACGGTCGCCTTCCCAATATAAATTTTTGAGTAAAAACATTTTTACTCCGGCATCATCAATGTAGCCCGACAGAATATGCTCTACTTCTTTTCGGGTATTAACCGTATCGAGATCAACAGCCTGAAGTGCTTTTATTATCTGCTGATGATGAGGTGCGTAATATCGTGGCGCAATATCAACAACAATTAATGACTTTAAAATCTCCTGATGTTCCAAGGCAAATTTCATAGCTACTTTGCCACCAAGAGAATGTCCCATGATGTTTATATCTTTTAAATCATGTGTACGGATAAATGCAAAAATATCATCAGCCATTGAATCGTAATCAAACACAGGGTCATGTGGCGAACTTCCATGATTTCTTAAATCAACAGCATATACGGCAATATCATTTTCAGTTATTTGTTTTGAAAAAGATTGCCAGTTATCATTCAATCCAAATAGACCATGCAAGATAATTAGTGGCTGACCATTGCCACTGCTACGATAAAATAAATCAAGCGACATTATTTTCTGATTACTGCTCCCAGATTTTTTTCAAATGCCTTTTCAATCTTTTGCATTACTGATTCAATTTGCTTATCAGTTAAGGTAGCCTCATCATCAGCCAAAGTAAAACTCAATGCATACGATTTCTTTCCTGCTTCAATCTTTTCACCCTCATACACATCAAAAATATCTACCTGCCTCAACAACTTCCTTTCTTGTTTCAATGCTAAATCTCTCAGGTCGGAAAAGTTTATTGTCTGATCGAGCATTAGTGACAAGTCGCGTTTTACCTCCGGAAATGGTTGTGGAAGTTTGATAGCTGTTTTATGTGACAAACTTTTTTCGAGTAAAACATCCATATTCAGTACAGCAATAAAAACCGGTTGCGAAATATCGAATTGTTTCAACACATTTTTCTTAACTGATCCAATATAACCAAATGCTGACTGCCGTTGCATGATGTTTGTGTAAGATGACAACATAGTATGGCTATCCTGCACCCAACTTAAATGAGAACTTATGCGCGGCATCACTAACTCAATAGCTTTTTCTGCAACTGATTTAAGATAAAATAATGACGATTCTTTTTCAGATTTATGCCAGTTAGGCTCATTCACCATGCCTGTCATGGCAATAACTAAATTGTTAGTTTCAGTAAGTTTTCCATCATGCTGAAGATAGGTCTTGCCAAATTCAAACAATTTTAAATTATGGTTTTTTCTGTTTATATTGTAACAAATGGTGTTAAGCGTGGAGGCAATCATGTCCGGACGCAATATGTCTAATTCTTTGCTTAACGGGTTTAAAACTTTTATAGTTTCATCTACTGCAGCCGAATGTGAAGATGATACCAAAGAATTGTTTATCATTTCAAAAAATCCTACAGAGCTCAGATGATGTGAAATTTTAAATTGCATTGCAGGTTTTCTGTCAGGGGTATGGCTTGAAAATGACATACCTGTTTTTTCATTCAATGGAATGTGATGGTAGCCATAAGTGCGTAAAATTTCTTCAACAACATCAGCCTGTCGTGTAACATCGGTTTTATATGTCGGTATAGAAATAGTTGCGCCATTTGCACTGCTGCCTTTAATGCTAAAACCACAATATTCCAACACAGAAAGCAACATGTCATTACTGAAATTAATTCCTGACAGTTTGTTTATTTTTTCAAAATTAATATCTATGATTTGCGGTTCAACAACTTGAGGATACTGGTCAACAACAGATGATGCAATTTTACCTCCGGCAACTTCTTTAATAAGTAAGGCTGCACGCTTCAATGCGTACAATGTTCCATTAGGGTCGGTACCACGTTCAAAACGAAATGATGATTCTGTCTTTAAACCATGATGTTTTGCAGCCTTTCGAACTTCGGCAGCATTAAACCACGCGCTCTCTAAAAATATTTGTGTTGTAGAAGCAGACACACCGGAGTCGGTTCCACCCATCACACCGGCAATACACAAAGGCTCTATGGCGTTACATATCATCACTTCATCACCTGTCAGTTTTCTTTTAATGTGGTCGAGTGTAGTAAATGTAGATGCCTTACCTGTCTTCTGAACAATAATTTTTCCTTTCACCCTGGCTGCATCAAAGGCATGCAGCGGTTGTCCGGTTTCAAACATCACAAAGTTGGTTACATCAACAATGTTGTTAATGCATTTAACTCCTATAGACTGCAGTCTGCTTTTCAGCCACTCAGGTGATTCGCCTACTGTTACACCGCTTATGGCAACCCCACAATATCTTCCGCAACCTGTGTTTTTATCCACAACTACGTCTATGTGCAGTGCGTTGCTTTCAGGTTTAAAAGCACTCACATCAGGCATACTGAATTGTGCTGTTATTGAATTATTGTTTTCTGCCTTTGCTCTTGCATTAATTACAGCAGCAAGATCGCGTGCTACACCACCATGAGAAGCTGCATCAATGCGGTTAGGCGTCAGTCCTATTTCAAAAATATGATCCTGTTTAATTTTAAACCATTCCGCAGCAGGAGTACCGGGTACGGCATTGGCATCTAAAACCATTATACCCTCATGCGAATTTCCAAGACCTATTTCATCCTCTGAACAAATCATCCCCTCTGATGCCTGACCGCGTATTTTAGAATTTTTTATGTCGAATGGTTCGCCAAAGGTTGGATACAGTCGTGCTCCGTTCAAAGCCACCAATACTTTCTGACCTTTAGCAACATTAGCTGCACCACAAACAATCTGTAGTGGCATAGCTTTGCCTACATTAACTTTCGTAACACTCAGCCTGTCGGCATCAGGGTGTTTTTCTTTTTCAAGTACTTCACCAACAACCAAACCACGCAGTCCGCCTTTAATACTGTCGGTTTCATCCAACGACTCCACTTCAAGTCCGCTACTTGTCAGTAAATATTCAATTTCTTCAGGTGTCTGTTGCAACTTAATATAGTCCTTCAACCAGTCGAGCGATATTTTCATTCTTATATTTAATGAAAGTGAAAATGCAAAATTAAATTATTCGGGCAGACAAAAATATTTAGCGTTTCATTCTGCTAAAGGTCGTTTCCAAAACCGCTGTTATGCTGATGATCTTTTCTGTCTTGCTCATACTTGCTGCAGTCTGTTTCGATACTCAGCGGATGTTCCGGTTTTTCAAAATCACCGTTAAACAAATTCAGATCTTTATCGGCATAAGCCTTTTTCATATACAATGCCCATATAGGCAATGCTGTATTTGCACCCTGACCAAGACTGGTAGTTCTGAAATGCACTGAGCGGTCTTCGCAACCTACCCAAACTCCTGTAACCAATGTTGGTGTAATGCCCATAAACCACCCATCACTCTGATTTTGAGTTGTACCTGTTTTACCGGCAATTGGATTGGTGAGTCCAAAGCGGAAACGCAGCCTTGCACCGGTTCCTCCCTGTACAACACCTTGCATCAGATTCAGCATCAGATAAGCTGTCTCTTCACTAATGGCTTCAACCTTGCGTGGCACAAACTCTTGCAGCACCATTCCGTTTTTATCTTCAATACGGGTAATGTAAATGGGTTCTGTCCACACACCTTTATTGGCAAAGGTGCCGTATGCGCCACACATCTCAAACAGCGAAACATCAGGTGTTCCCAAACAAATAGAAGGCACTTCGTCAATGGGCGAGGTAATACCCATTTTCCTGGCAATCTCTATCATCGGTTTCGGGCCAAACTGTTTCATCAGATAGGCTGATACACTATTCACAGACTCTGCAAGAGCCTCTTTCAGTGTCAGCATGCCACCATATTTTCCATCACTATTGGAAGGGCTCCAGTCTGGCTGCCCGGGTATTGGAATGGTTACACGCACATTCGGAACTTTAAAACAAGGTGAATAGCCTTCCTGCATGGCAAGCGTATATAAAAACGGTTTAAATGTTGAACCC
>ERZ795047.4272-NODE-4272-length-12189-cov-4.778886_pt1 | contig 12189 bp, 10 predicted proteins | sample MGYA00375131_ERZ795047 | MGnify/ENA primary metagenome ERZ795047 (study PRJEB30176, sample SAMN05720228) | activated sludge metagenome | isolation source: Anaerobic digester | place: Japan | collected 2015-05-20 ... | reverse complement strand
GGCCGGGTATGCCTCTCACAGGGGCGGCACCGAATGATCGATCTCCTGGAAGGAATCCGCGTGAGATATCTCTCAATGGCGGCTGCGGACTGGTATCGGAATTTGAACAGCCGCGAGGACTATGACGAGGCGTTGCGCGCGCTCGGCAAGGGCAAGCGCTCGTTTGGCGCTTGAAGGGGGGATTCAGAAGCCAGAAGCCAGAAGCCAGGAGCCAGAAGCCAGGACTTCAGAAGCCAGAAGCCAGGAGCCAGAAGCCAGAAGGGGGAACGCAGAACCACAGAAGTCAGAAGCAAGAAGCCAGAAGGGAGAAAGGAGAATTCAGAAGTCAGAAGCAAGGAGGCAGAAGGGAGAGACCAGACGCTAGAGAGCCGAAAGCAGACTGTCGTCGGATTCAGGCGGCTGAAGAGTCACGGTCAAGGCTCCTGCCTCCTGAGATCCTGACCTTCTGAGTCCTTCTTCTGGCTCCTGGCTTCTGGCTTCTTGCTTTGGCGCTTAAAGCGCGTGCAACTCGTCGTCCATCCAGGAGAGGGCACGCACGGCGCCCGACCAGCCGATTGTGGTCACTGCGAGCAGTCCCACCTGGTAGATTTCCTCGGGCGTCCACCCCAACGCCCGACATCGGCGAGTGTGCGAGTGAACCGCGCCTTCTCGCCCGGCCGCCACGGCTATCCCGAGCTTAACCAGTTCTCGCGTCTTGTCGTCAAGAGTAGTCGCCTCCGCGATCGCCTGACCGAGCGACTCAAACTTTTCCCAGACATCGGGGTACTTTCGTATGACTTTCTGCAGAAAAGGCGGAAGTTCTTCTATTGCCATTCCAACTCCTCCCTGCATGAGAGCTTACCCCAAGACAGGGGGGACTGTCTCGGATACCGCTGAGAACTGCAGAAGCCAGAAGCAAGAAGCAAGAAGCAAGAAGCAAGAAGCCAGAAGGAGTCAGGAGGCAGAAGCAAGAACTTCAGAAGGCAGAAGGGAGAAAGGAGAATCCAGAAGTCAGAAGCAAGGAGGCAGTAGGGAGAGACCAGACGCTAGAGCGGAAAGCAGACTGTCGTCGGATTCGGGCGGCTGAAGAGTCACGATAAACGCTCCTGCCTCCTGAGATCTGACCTTCTGAGTCCTTCTTCTGGCTCCTGGCTTCTGGCTCCTGGCTTCTGTAGTTCTGCGCTCTCCCTTCTGGCTCCTGGCTTCTGGCTTCTTGCTTCTGCGGTTCTCGCTCACGCCGAGTGGTACGTCAGACTCTCCCGGAGCTGCGGATCCTGGAGCGGAACGGGTGCGGCTTTTCCAAAGGAATAAAGCACCGCCCTGGCAAACACGATCGTGGCGAGCAACCAGCCCGCGGTGTCAGGCAGCCCTGGCAAGGGAGCTTCAGGGGTGAGTGCGGGCATGATCATCAAGTACAGGTCCAGCCAGCGGCCGATCAAAACAATGACCGCCACTCTCACCAGCGTTGTCCTATGGCATTTTGCTTTACGAGGCAGCAGGATCAGGAAAGGCGCCAGCCAGTTAAGCACCATGCTCGCCACAAACAGCGTCCCCCAATTGCCTGTCGTTCTTATGACGTAGTACCCGGCCTCTTCCGGAATATTGGCGTACCAGATCAACATGTACTGGCTGAACCAGATGTACATCCAGAAACTGCTGAAAGCGAACAGCAGTTTTCCAAGATCATGGAGATGGTCTTCCCTGATGAGGCCGCGCAACGGGCCTAGCCGTTCCATCCAGTTAACCAACAGGATAATGGCGGCAAGCCCTCCCAGAAAGAGCCCGGCAAACTGGTAAATCCCGAAAATAGTGCTGTACCAATGCGGCTCAAGCGACATAATCCAGTCAAAACCTGCCAGCCAGAAAGTGAATCCGAAGACGACCAGGAAAGCCGCGGAGATTTTGGCGTTTTTCCGGGTATGACAGGCGCGCCCGTCGGCATCCTGGCGCCGGGAGTTGCGCAAAAGGAGCGTAGTCAGACCCAGCCAGAGGCCAACGTAGACGAAGGCGCGAACCAGGAAAAAGGTGGGATCAAGCCAGAAAGCCCTGAATCCGCCGGCCGCGGCAACTTCTGGCGTTTCCATCCAATGATACACCCAGCCGCGTGAGAGCAAGACCAGCCAGATCGCGACCCCGCCCAGAGGCAGGCTCGCAGCCATCGCTTCCGGCACCCGCCGGAAGGCGACCGGCCAAGCCGCCCCGGCCGCATAATGAATGGCAATAAAGACAACGCCCGCCAAGCCGAGGCATACCAGGTAGTAAGCAGACAGAAGCAGCGCGCCAGCAAGCCGTTCCGGCTGAAGCCAGGCACCAACGAACAGCGCAACCATTGTGACGACAACCCAGGGGCGCAACTTAGCGGCCACCTGGCTTCCCCTTTCGAAAGGCGCTGCAGCAGCGTTCATTGCGCCTCCTTTGTATTCATAGCAGAAGTCTGCGATGAGACGTCATCGGCAACCGGCGTAGCCGGCGCCTGCTGCTGAAGCGACCGCACATAGACAATCACGCTCCAACGATCCGAACTCCCCAGTTGGCTGGCATGCGAAGCCATGTTGCCTTGACCGTACGTCAGGATGTGAAACATCTGGCCATCCGCAAGGCTTCGGGCATGTTCCGCCAGCAGCGAGGGCGGAGGCGGAAAGCCTCTTCGGGCCACTACACCGTCTCCCCTGCCGCTGCTGCCATGACAAGGCGTGCAGAAGTTCTCGAACACTTCTTGCCCTCGGCTCAGAGCCCGGGTATCCGCATAGGAAAACGGATTCTCAAGCTCGCGGCCCGCCCGCACCGCATCTTCAGGGGTCGGTTGGTATCGGAGGGGCATGTGATCGCGGGCAATCGTGCCGGCCACCGGAACCTGCAGTGTCTTTCCATCCGGAAAGTTCGGATTAGAGGCGAAAGCGTCATAGGCCAATGAATCAACCATTTCCGGCAGGAAACGGTAATTTGGTTGCTCCGGCCGCTCACTTACAAGCCAATTCAACAAAAGGCTGGCGGCCAGCAGGCCGAGCAGTAAAAGGTTCAAACCGAGTCTCATCGTCGCTCATTCCCTGTAACGCGTTCCTCGATGCCGACCGCGTGAAAACTTTTAAGGAACTCCCGAACTTCGTCCACATCAAAGGTGGAATCGGTCTCCTCCAGCATGAGGACGAACCGATCATTGGTGACTTCCGGGATGGGCAACCTGGCGGTTTTGCCGGGATACAACCGGCGCGCCAGGAAAAAGGCGATCACCGTGCTCACGCCCGCGAACAGGACCATCACCTCAAAAGTGACTGGCACGAAAGCCGGCAGAGAATTCCAAGGCTTCCCACCGACGTTTATCGGCCAGGACACGGCGCTCGTCCAGAACTCGAACCAGACTTTGAAGCCGGCGCCCAAAAGCCCCAGGACAAAACAGACCCAAGGCAACCGCGAAGGCTCGAGCCCCATGGCGTCTTGAAGGCCGTGGACGGCGTAAGGAGTAAAGACGTCGTGGATTTTGAGGCCTCTGGCCCGCGCGGCTTTTGTCGCCTCCAGGATATCAACCTCATTTTCAAAGACACCCAACATGAAACGCTGGCTCATTTCACACCTCTACGACTGCCGGCTCTCTGGCCGGCGGCCCAGTCTTCTCTCTCTCAGGTTCCACTGTCCGGGGTCTCCCGTGATCAGTTCCATGACGGAGGACTCCTTTGACTTCGCCGATCGCAACCACCGGGATGATGCGACAGAAGAGCAGATAGCAAGTGAAGAACAACCCGAAACTGCCGGCTAGTGTCGCGATTTCTATCAACGTCGGGGCATAGTCGGCCCAGCTCGAAGGCAGGTAATCGCGATGAAGCGAGGTCACGATGATCACAAAGCGTTCGAACCACATTCCCACATTAATCAGGATGGATATCGCAAACACAGCCGGCAGGCAGGCTCTCACCCGGCGGAACCAGAGCAGCTGCGGTATGAAGACATTACAGGACACCATAATCCAGTAAGCCCACGCCATTGGACCGGCCAGCCGGTTAACAAACGCCATCTGTTCATAGGGATTGCCGGAATAGAAAGCGGTAAACAGCTCAGTCAGATACGCGAGCGCTACCATGCCACTGGTCAGGATCAAGAGCTTGGCCATGACATCAATGTGTCTTGGCGTAATGTAATCCTCCAGGTGCATGGTTTTCCGGGCGATGATCATCAAGGTGAGGACCATCGCCATTCCCGAGAAAATGGCTCCAGCCACGAAATAGGGCGGGAAAATCGTTGCGTGCCAGCCGGGAATGACCGACGTGGCAAAGTCCCAACTCACGATGGTGTGCACCGAGATCACCAGCGGTGTCGCCAGTCCGGCCAGCAGCAGGTACACAGTCTCATAATGAAGCCAGGTTCGGTACGAACCGTCCCATCCCAGGCTGAAGAAGGCGAACAATTTGCGCTTCAAGCCGGGCCGCTGCCGGTCCCGCAAAGTAGCCAGGTCGGGAATCAGCCCGATGTACCAGAACACCAGCGAGATCGTGAAGTATGTTGAGATAGCAAAGAAGTCCCAGACCAGCGGCGAACGGAAGTTGATCCAAAGCGAGCCGCGAGCGTTCGGATAAGGGAACATCCAGAATGCCAGCCAGGGCCTCCCCATGTGGATAATCGGAAAGATCCCCGCGCACATGACCGCAAACAAAGTCATCGCTTCGGCTGCGCGGTTCACGGAGGTACGCCATCGCTGGCGCAGCAGGAACAGGATAGCGGAAATCAGCGTGCCGGCGTGACCGATCCCGATCCAGAAGACGAAGTTAGTGATGTCGAAAGCCCAGCCGACCGTTCGATTCAGCCCCCACGTCCCAATCCCCGTGGAAAGCTGATAGGCGACGGCGGCGCCACCCACCATAAGGAGCGATAGCGAGGCCAGAAAAGCCGCCCACCAGAGGAACCCGGGCCTGCGGTTCATCGGCGCGCAAATGTCTTCCGTTACCTGGCCAAGGGATTTGTGACCGAGCACGAGGGGTTGCGAATGCATGGTGTTTACCTCATCCATGGTTGGTTCCAGCCTCCTCGCGCGCCATCCCCTCTTCGATCCCGTTGCGGACACGGGCCAGATAAGTAACCGCCGGCCGCGTGTTCAGTTCCTCCAAGACTCGATAACGGCGGGGATCTTCGGCAACTAGCCGGGACACTCGGCTGGTTGGGTCGTTCAAATCGCCGAAGTGAATTGCGGAGGCCGGACACGACTGCTGACAAGCGGTCATCACCGCCCCATCCTTCAGTTCCCTCCCCTCGGACTTGGCGCGAATTCTCGCCTCCTGGATTCGCTGGATGCAGAAGGAGCACTTCTCCATGATTCCCCGTGTTCGAACCGTCACATCCGGATTCAGCACCATATTTGCCAGCCGGTCTTCTCTCGGGTAATCGAACCAGTTAAATCGCCTGGTCTTGTAGGGACAGTTGTTCGCGCAGTAACGGGTTCCGACGCAACGGTTGTAAACCTGTTGGTTGAGCCCATCGGCGCTGTGGACCGTGGCCAGAACGGGACAGACGGTTTCACAAGGCGCGTGGCCGCACTGTTGGCACATCATCGGCTGGAAAACCGGCCGCGGGTCAGTAGAGTCATCCGAGTAGTAGCTGTCGATCCTGAGCCAGTGCATCTCCCGCTGCCGGCGGACTTCGTCGCGCCCTACTACCGGGATATTGTTCTCGATCTGGCAGGCGACAACGCAACTCGAGCATCCCGTGCAGGCATTAAGATCGACCACCATGGCCCAGCGCTTGGGTCCGAACTTGTGATCTTCCGGCCACAGATCTTCATGACTGTCGCCCGCCGGGGCATGGCCAGCCTCGTGAATAGATCCGGAATTGAGAACACTCAACTCCACCTGTCTTCCCGGCGGTTTTACCGGACCGCTGACCAGGGAGGAGGTGATAAGCCGATGATGTTGCTGGGTGCAGGCCAGTTCGCGCCTCTTGCCTGTGGCAGCGATACTCACGATCCGGCCATTTGGGTCCATGAGAGCATCGAGGGGCGAGGTCAGCCTCCAGATGTTCTGGCCGACCAGGCCGTCGGAGTTCACCGAGGGGCCAGCCTCAAGCCATTCGGGACCGATCCCGGCGAACCGGGCGGTCGTCTTTCGCCCATAACCCAGCGCAATTGCAATCACACCGTCATGCTGGCCGGGCTGAATGAAGGCGGGGAGCTCCAGGCTCCGGGAGGCGGTCGATTCGCTGACCGTTATTCTGACTACATCCCCGGTCGTTACTCCAAGATCCTGACCGGCTTTTGCGGAGAGGCATGCGTAGTTGTCCCAGGTCACCTTGGTGATAGGATCGGGAAGTTCCTGCAGCCAGGGATTGTTCGCTTGAGAACCGTCAAGCATGCCGACCTTCGCGTAGGGCATCAGCCGGAAGTGCCCGGCAGGCGGGCCGTCAACCTGGGTAACCCAAGTGACCCCCTTGGCGTTGAAGGGATTCGGCCGGGGCGAGGAAGGAGGCAGTTCCACCCAGCCGTCATGCAGCGTTTTGTCCCAAAATTCATCAAAACTGGTTCCGCCTTTCCACCTCGGGAAAATCTTCCCGTGCCAGTGTTTGCGCACCAAGTCGTAAGCATTGCCCGCCTGACCGGACCAGGCTGCAATAGACTCGATCGCGGCCCGACTCGCTCCCAATGGAGCGATTGCCGGTTGAGACAGCGAGAAAACTCCTTCAACCGCCTCTGAATCGCCCCAGGATTCGAGGGGGTGATGATCGGGACAGGTGTACTTCATGAGCTCGGTTGTCTCATCCTGTTGATTTGAAAAAGTCACGGAGAGCGGGATCCGGCTGATCAAGGAGGAAATCTCGGGAATGCCAGCAAGGTCGTAGACCGGGTTGACCCCTAGAACGAAAAGCGCGTCGACGTCGCCCGCACGGAGTTCCTCAATCAGCTGACTGAGATCCCGTTCGTTGCCTTCGCCCTGGTATGACCGCTGCTCGATATCGACCGTTTTCCCGTAATTGCCCAGCAAATGGTTGATCAAATTGCAAAGAAGCTGAACCTTCACGTCCCGGCTGCCACTGATGACCAGGCTCCTCCCTGGCGATTGAACGAGCCGATCGGCTAGACGATCCAAGTAACCCGACGGCACGGGCGGGGACGCCAAAGCTGGTACTTCGATCTGCGCATGGACTCTGCTGATGATCCGCTCGGCAAGATGGGCCGCGATAAGGCCGAGCGCTTCGGGCCCGACGGCGAAACGGCGATCCGCGTTTGCTCCGGTGAGTGACAGTCGAGGCTCGAACTGAACGTGATAGGACATCCTGGCCGGTTGTCCCTTGAGCCTTCGACCTTCCCGATAGCCGACGGTATGTTCCACCGGAGAAACCCACGTGCCCAGGAAGTCGGCGTCCAAGGCGACGATCGTATCAGCCATTTCGAACCGGAATCGAGGCAGAATGCGCACGCCATGGGTCCGGAGATGGGCATCAAGAATAGCGCTGCGTGACAGCGGATCGTAACTGATCCTTCGAGCATCTCGAAAAGTCGAAAGAAACTCATCGATCGTCGCCCGCAACGTCGGACTGGTCACGGTTCCAGTCAGAAAACGGACGCGACCGCTGCGGGCCGCGATAGTACGCAGCTCGCTGATGATTTCGGCATCGACTGTCTCCCAGGTGCTCTTATTGCCCTGTATCAGCGGAGTCTTGATCCGCAGGCTGTCGTAAAGCCCCAAGATTGAGGCCTGTCCTGCAGCGCACAACCCGCCTTTCGAGATCGGGTGATCAGGGTTGCCCTCGAGCTTGATAGGTCGTCCGTCACGGTTCTTAATCAATATTCCGCACCCGGCCTCGCACGCGGCACAAGTCGAGGCGTAAAAGAGCGCCCGCCCGGGGGGCATTTCCGCCGGCTGGTTCAGCAAGGGTATGGCCTTTTCGACCGGGGCGCGGCTACAGCTTGCCAATACGCTGGCAAAGCTGAAACCAGCGATCTTCAGAAAGCTGCGACGTTCGAGTTGGTCGAAATCATGCTGATCGGACATAAACTCTCTCGCCCTGGCGGCGCTCCAATAACTCTCTAGAAATGACAGGTCTGGCAATCGACGGAGGCGGTCACCTTGCGGCCGCCCACGTCTACCCCACCGCGGTGACAGTTCACACACCATCCCATCGAAAGGTCTTTGACCTGCCTTACTCGCTCCATAGTTTCGATTGGCCCGTGACAGTCTTGACACTGGACTCCGGCGCTGACATGCGCCCGGTGATCGAAGTAAACATAATCCGGCAATTTATGAACCCGGATCCATTCAATGGGCTGGGGCTTCCTGGTCGGATCCGGCTTCATCGACGAATCGAGCGCCAGCGAGTTGTATAGCTTCTCCAGCTCCACTGAGCGTATCAGGCGGGGCGGTCGGTTCTCGGCCTTCGCCCGTTCATCTTCCGCCTGCACCGCACCCTGCGTGGCCGTAACAAAACGATGACAGTTCATGCAGACATTGGCTGGCGGAATGCCGGCATGACGGCTGGTCTGTGCCGCTGAATGACAGTAGAGGCAGGGTATCTCCAGCTCACCGGCATGAAGCCGGTGAGAATAAGCGATCGGTTGAACCGGGGCGTATCCCTGCTGGTCGCCGGGAAGGCGGAAACGACCCAACCGAGGCGCCAGCGAGGCCAGGCTGAAAAATACCGCCACCGACAATACGACTGTTACCACCGGGCTTTTCATATCGTGGTCGACTCCGTTACTGTCTGGGAGACCGGCGCGGCCGTCGAACTGGGCACTGCAAAGCGTTTCAGCAATAAGACCATCCCGAGCGCGAACAGACTGAGGATTATGAAAAGACCAAAGCCGAGTGAGTATCCCCGAGGCCCCCACATCTCAACAAAAGTCGCCATAAGTGGGGGAATAACAAAGCCTCCAAACGCGCCCAAGCCTCCAACCCAACCAGCGACCCCTCCCACTGCTCTCGGCACGGCTTGCGGCACCAGCTTGAAAACGGCCGCATTGGCGACTCCCATACCCAGGGCAAGCAGCATGACGGCCAGTACAGCAGCAGCGAATTGACTCGAGATGACCAGCAGGACCGAGCCAAGCAGTGTCAGGCCGAGGCCCAGAACGGCGGTAGCGTGTCCGCCCATCCGATCCGAAATGTGGCCGCCCGCCACCCGGATCAGCGAGGCCGAAATTGAGTAAAGAGCGGTGAGGCCCCCCGCCGCTACAACCCCGACTGCCATGAACCGCTGCCAGTACAACGGCAGCCAGGCAGTCAGGCCAATAAACCCTCCGAAACTCGTGAAGTAAACAAAAACCAGAGCCCAGGTCTGCCAGGCGCCGGCCGAAATCCTCAAACTCTCCCTCACGCTCCAGGCCGGGAACAACTCCTGGCCCATTTCCGAGGCGCGCTCTCTCGATTCCACCCGGTTAAAGCCCTGCGAACGCAGCTGGAAATAAGGTGCATTCCTGCCTAGGAAAGCGTAGGTGACAGTTCCCACCATCAGGAAAAGGAGCCACGCCAGGTAAGAACCCCCTAAACCCCATTCCCGGAGAGCAACCGGAATCAAGAAAGAAAACAGTCCGGGCGCAAGGTTTCCAACACCGCCATAAGTACCCAGCGCAGCGCCCTGTCTTGCCTGCGGAAACCAGTAGGAGACCTGGCTGATACCAACAGAAAAGGTCGCTATGCCACAGCCTGCTAAAACGCCCAGAAGAAGCAGGATCGGGAACAATCCGGGCCCGATACGGGCCGGATAAAAGAAATGCACAACCAGGAACAATCCGGTCATACCAAGGATCGATAGGCAAAGCAGGACCAGGTAGGGTTTGCGTCCTCCTCCGATGTCGACCCAAGCCGCAAAGGGGATCCTCAGCAGGGAGCCTGAAAGTGCCGGCATGGCAACCAGCAAGCCAACAGCCATCGGGCCGAGCTGCATCAGCTCCTGAAAGCGAGTCGCCGTGGGCCCGAAAAGTGCGACCGCCGCAAAACCTGTGAAAAAGCCCAGTGTTGCGGCAAAAAGAGCCTGGCCTGGGCTCCCCTTGACCGCGCCATGCCCGCTCTTCATGATTCACCTACGCCTTTCTGAACCGTGCGTGGAACGCGCCCATACCAGCGAACAACTTGGGGGCGACGCCAGAGGTAAGAATTCGGTATTGAGAAAACGTGAACGAGCCGTGTGAAAGGGAAAAAACCAATTAGAAGGAATGCGCAAGTGATGTGGGCTTTCACGAGCAGCGGCATCACTGACAAAGCCGCGATCTGCGGGTTCATCAACAGCAGGGATCGCAGATACGGCACAGCCGTGGTGGCGTACCAAGACGAGCCCCAGGGATGAAACACCGCTACGCCGATACCAGTCGAGATTTGAACCGTCAGAATCAAGAACAGTATCCAGTCAGGCCAGGTTGTCACCCGGCGCAAGTGGGCGTGAGAAAGGCGGCGAACAATCCCGGCGACAAGACCGATCAAAGCCAGCAGACCGAACACCAGGGCGGAGATCTCCAGCACATAAAGCCTGACAGGCTTGCTGTTCCAGGCGATGATTTCGCGGGGGATGAGAAAAGCCACGAGGTGACCGAGCAGTACCACGATGATGCCGTAATGAAAGGGCATCAGCCCCCAGAAATGCTGCTTGTTCTCCAGGAACTGGGACGACAGGCTCGAGTAAGTGTAGGGCCGTGTCCGATAACGAAGGTATCCGATGCCGAAGCAGGAGACGATCGAGAGATAAGGCAGTACGGCAAACAACAGGAAATCCAAGGCAGTTGGCCCGCTCATACAAAGTCCTCCCTTCCGGGCTCCGCTGAGCTCTGAACCGGAAGCCCATCTGGTATCGAGCCCCAGCACGAAACGAGAACTGATTCAATGCATTCGATGACAGGCAGGAAGGGGTTGGATGCTTCCTGCAGTGCTGAGACCATCTGCCTGACTGCCCTCCCCACGCAGTCCCGGGCCAACCGCTCGGCAGCCTCGGGCGGAACCATGCGACCAAGCAACGGGAGGATGTGGATCAGGTGATCGGGCAGCTCACCCGACTCCTTGATCCCGTTTTCGGCCAACTTGCTGCGAATGAAGGCCAGGAACCGGCCTCGTCGATAATCTTCCCCGAACAAGTGCCAGCCGACTTCCAGGGCGCAAACCGGGTTCAAATCAAAAGTCCGGGTGAATTGCTCCTGAAGTTCGGCAAGCGAGCAAGCGCGCGCAAAGTCGAGGAATTGGCCCAGCTTCTCGGAAATCGCATGGTTAAGCGGCGCCATCTCCTTCCTTCGCAACTCCAGGTTCGCGACCGTGGACGGGCCAGGATAGTGCAGGAATTCCCCCAGAATCGGAAGCAAGACAAGGTCTTTCATCTAGAGTCCCCTCTGCGGTTTTGACAGAAAGCCGAATCCCGCCGCCTGCTTGTGTTCGAGTGGGTCCTCGAGCATCTCGATAGCTTCCTCCCGATGGCTGGGAGGAATGACAAACCGTTCTTCGAAAGTGCAGAGTGAAGTGAGCTTGTAAATATCGTCAGCCTCTTCGGGCGAACAATCCGCTTCCCGCAGCATGCGTGCCGCAGTCTCCCCATCGACATCCCCCACGGTGAGCATCCGTCGCCGCCAGCGAACCGCCTTTTGCTTTCGCAGGGCGTAACGCACCTTGTTCTCTTGTCCGGCCGCAAACAGGTTGGCCAGGAACTTAATCGGCACTCGCGCCTGATCAATGTCATGAAACAGGTCATCAGAGGTGTGCGTGACCGTGTCACCTTCCTTGCTCGCCATCACGGGTGACATGGGCGGCACATAGAAAAGCATCGGGAGAGTGCGATATTCGATATGAAGCGGGAGAGCCATTTTCCAAGTCTTGACGAACTTATAGACGGGAGACTTCTGGGCCGCTTCAATGACTGATTCGTGAATTCCCGCGCGTGCCGCTTCAGCGATCACCTCTGGGTCGGCTGGATCCAGGATCATGGAGCGTTGCGCATCGACCAGCTCCTCCTTGGGACTTTTTGCGACTTCTTCAATCCGGGCAGCGTCGTACAGCAAGACACCCAGGTAGCGGATGCGCCCCACGCAGGAATGGAAACACGCCGGAGCCTGCCCCGTTTCCAGTCGTGGAAAGCAGAGAATGCACTTCTCGGATTTCCCGGTGGCCCAGTTGAAATACATCTTCTTGTAGGGGCAGGCGGCAATGCAGGCTCGCCACCCCCGACAGCGCTTCTGGTCAACCAGAACGATGCCGTCCTCGCCGCGTTTGTACAGCGCCCCGGAGGGGCAGGCTGCCACGCAGGCGGGGTTCAGGCAATGAT
>ERZ795047.4264-NODE-4264-length-12200-cov-4.388143_pt1 | contig 12200 bp, 11 predicted proteins | sample MGYA00375131_ERZ795047 | MGnify/ENA primary metagenome ERZ795047 (study PRJEB30176, sample SAMN05720228) | activated sludge metagenome | isolation source: Anaerobic digester | place: Japan | collected 2015-05-20 ... | reverse complement strand
GCCCAACAAATCCTGGCCCAGGCCATCGGCCTTAAGCGCCCGGGCGTCGATATGCAGCGCGTCCCCGGCGTACATGTAGAAATTACGCTCCAGCTGGGTGACGATCTCGCTCTCGGTGGGTGCGATCTTCGTGCGATCTAGGGTCGTAAAGGCCAGCGTGCGGAAAATTTTGACATAGGCTTGGCCCACCATCGCCCCGGCCAAATCGAGTAGCCCAGCAAAGCTTTTTAGTGGCTTGCGCAGTAGCGCGCCCGCCGGCGCCACGCTCCCGGCGAGCAGCCGCTGCGCCCGGCGCAGTATGGTCCCGCTAGGAGACACGGCGCCGCTGACCACCTTGGTGTAAGTTGGCGCGAGCACAACCTGATAGAGCGTCGTGTGGGCACTGGCTACGGCCGGCTTGCGGTCCGCGTAATCGCTGGATACCCAGTTGGCGTAGAACTTACCGGTCGAATAGCCAGCAACGGGCGCCCGGTCCTGATACCACAGCTTGAAATTGCCCGACTTTGACCAGTCGCCGCTGTCGTTCGGGCCACCGGTCGGTAACCAGAGCAAAATCTGGTAGCTATGGCGGTTGTCCAGCGCTCGCCCAAAGATCGCCTGCGTGTTTAGGAAATTGGCGCTGTCGTTCTCTAGGCGCAGGGTGATGGCATTGCTGCCCACCTGATACTGGTTGCTGCCACCAATGTCACTGGGCAGCATGGCCGAATACGCCTGAAAGACCTCGTAGCCGGCGTTATAGGTGTGACTATGGTGCACCCGCAGGCCACCACTGTCTAGCGTATGGGTAAACGTCACCGCACCGACCACCGTCGTCTTATCAGCGGGCAGATAAATATCGCCCGCCTGAGTGAGCACCAACTGGCTGCCGTAGGCGCGCCCACCTACACCCATTTGGGTGATGTCAATGCCGTCAATGGCCATCGCAAAGGCCTTGCTTTTAAACGCCTGGTGCAGCGAGCCATAAAAGTCAAAATTGCCCGTTGGGTCGCCGGCGATGCCGATCTTGTACGCCCACTCAAAGGCCGAATTGATCGTCGTGAAATCCGGCCCTAGGTCAGTCAAATTGATGTCAAGCCCGGCGCCGCCGCCGTTGACCACCTTGATCCCCCCTAAATACCAGGCATTGCTGGCCCACGCCCAGCCCGCTAGCACTTTTGTGATCTTGCGAAACTGGTACTTGGCGCGCACTGTGGTCGCGGCCCCGGTGATCGGGACGGTCATTTCCAAATTGTTGGCATCGACCCGGTAAACGGCCACGAAATAGCTGCTGCTCAAATCGTCGGGCGCCAGGGCGTCCAAGCCGCTGTGCGTGAGCGGCCAACACACAAAATTATCGTGGCGCAGGACAGAGCCGGCCCCGCTCGAATAGATCCCGATCTTTGTGCTCGTTTGTAGCACGCTGTCGGCGATGGTGCCGGTCGCAATCAAGGCGCCGCTATAGAGCACCGTGAACTGGTTGCCCTTAACCCCCACCGCCAGCTCCCCGCCCGCACTGTAGGGAATCGTGACCGGGAAAATGGCATAGGTCTGATTGACGCCGCCAATCACCGCCCGTAGGGCGATCTGAGTATTAGACACCCAAAGCAGCGCATAGTTGCTGGCGTCCACATAACGCAGCGCAAACCCCACCAAGCTGCCCGTGGTCTCGATTTCCGAGCGCAGCCAGTAGTCCTGCACCCCGACATCGAGCGTCGCAATCGCCGCGCCCCCGCTGACGGTTGCCGGCGTCGCCTTGTTGCTCGTGATCGTCCAGGTGCCGACCGCTGCGGTCCAGGCCTGGGTGGCCGCGCTCACATCGGCGTCGGCCGCCCCGTCCGCCGTGCCAATGGCGCCGTTCGTGCGATTGAACGAATCAGACGCCAGACAGGCCGGCGCATAGGTGGCCGCGTCCACGTGCACAAAATCAGCAGCGATGGGCGCATTGTAGCTTTCAATGGACGCATACAGCGTGGCCGTCGTGCCCACCCGGCCCACGTAGAGCAGGCGCCAGGCCGCATCCGAGCCGCCCTTGATAAAATACCAGGCGCCACTGGAGCGGAGGGCCACGCAGACCATATACTCGGTCGTATAATCGTAGGCGTAGACCTGTTTACCGCCCGCGGTTGGCGTGACTCCGTCGAGAACATAGAGCGCGTTGGCGGCCGCAAATTTAAAGCCCCAGTATTCGCCCGTGGCTGCGCGCAGACCGAGGGCAAAATTCTTATTGGCGTCGGTGACCGAGATCCGCCAGACCGCACAGCGGCCCAGCGTGCGGCTGATGCTACTGTTCTCGGCAAAGGCGGGATCGCCCCAGCCAGGCGTCGCTTTGCCACCCACAAAGGTCAGTTTGCCGCCCGTGATACTGAGCTTACTCTCAGTGTCCGTCGCCGCGCGCGTGGTGCCCGTGCCATCCACCGCTGAGCCATGCACGGTGCCGGGAGGGCGCTCGATTGTGAAGTCATCCTGCAACAAATACGCCATTTAGTTCACCGTCACGCCTGTGATCACATTGCCACTGTAGGCGCTAAACCCGCCATGATAAATCCCCGTGCCGGCATCGGTAACCGTCTGATTCGTGCCGCGCTGCACGCTGTTGTACTCCAGTTGATAGACATTGCTGCCCAGGAAGTTAATTTTGGGCAGTAGCCCCGCCACATAGGTGGCTGTGGTCGCAATTAAGCTTGTCCACACGCCGCCCACTAGTTTCAGGAACTGGATCCCCGTGCCGCCATCATGGATAGCCAAAAGCCCATTGGTTGGCGTCGTATAGGAATCAAAGCCGTACGCCACGCCGCAATGGGTGTGGGCCACAATCGTCCCGGCGCCGGCCACCGCATTCGGGTTCGCATTGCCCTGCTGCAGGATCAGCAGTTGGTTGAGCGTGAGCGGCTTAAACGACGCGTCGTCAAAATAGAGGCTGCGGCTCGCCGCCGAAGAACGCTTCAAGATGATCGTGGGCGAGGTGAGAGTGGCGCGCTGCGTTATAAAATACTGCGCCCAGGTTGAGCTAAGCGTCTTGACGACGTCACTGCCGCCGCCATTCATCGCCATTGCCGGCGTCGCACTGTCGGCCTTGGCCCAGACGCTCATTTGGTACCAGGCGCCGATCACATTGGTGATGGCCTGGAAGACCAGCGCCGAGTTGTTGGAGCCATCGATGTCGAGCCGACAGGCAAAGCTGCCGCCGTGCAGCACACTGCCCTCGCGGTTGACCGTGCTGGCGCCGGCGATCGATTCGGTCCACGTCCCGGCGTTCGTCGCGCTCGACCACGTTTCAAAATCGCCATTAAGTAGCAGTTCACTGCCCAGGGTCGGATTGTTGACCAGCCCATTGGCGCCAATCGTCCAGGATCCGTTATGTAGCCAGGGTGCTGGCTTGCGAAAGAGCAACTGTTTCAGCGCCGCGCGCATATTACCCCAGTAAGTGCAGCACAATTGTGCCGGTTTTATTGGCGCCACCGCTCGCAATCGTGACGGCCACATCGCCATCCAGGACCATCATCGTCGTGGTGGCGGCTGCCACCCCGCTCGTATTCGTTTCCGCCACACGCGGCGGATAGACGGCGTTGACATTGGCGCCGCTCGCCAGATTCAAAATCGTGCGCGTGAAGCCGGCCAGCGTGTTCGCCTGCTGGATGAGGACAGTCGCCCCGCTCCCTAAATTGGCGCCGGCGATATGCACGGAATAAAGCAACAGCGGATCGGCCGGCTTGCCCAGCGTTGCGCTAAAGGCGCCCGCACCGTCAGTCGTAAAGGGAATCACCAAACTCAGCATTAACGCACCTCATAAAGCGAAAGGAGACTATCCAGCGCCAAGGGAAGGATCATCGTCGAGACCCCAGCCCCGGCCACAACTGCCTCCCGATTCTCGTACAAATGGCCGATCAGGAGCTTGAGCGCGGCACCCAAGGGCGCCGGCAGCGCCGCGGGCGTTGCCCCATAGCCGACCGTATATTCAACCTCGATACTCCAAGGGCGCACATCGCTCGGCCACGTCTGGCCATAGGCTAAGCCCCATTCGCCGGTCGCCTGCACCGTATAGACGGTGGCATCCAGTGTGTGCTGGCTGCCACTGCTGTCCTGATAGCGCACGGCCGCAATCGTCGGACTGGTCAGGAGGGGCGTTTTGGGCAAACGTAGCGGCTCAGGCGGCCACGTTTCTAGCCCTAGGCGCCACGTCTGCGTCATAAGCGCAATCCAGCAGCGCTCCTCGACATACTGCGTGGCCGCCAGCAGCAGGGCGAAGATCAGATCGTCCTCGTCCGTGCCATCAACCCGCAGATGGGCTTTGACGCTGAGTAAATCAAGTGGCTCGCGCGTGGGCGCCGTGACCAAACGCAAGCTGGCGGTCTGTGCGATCATTTTGCTTTCCTGCGGTTTGTCGGGACAGCGGTGCTTGTCTCAGCCAATGTCACCGCCGGATCGGCGGCTGTTGCTGGCGCCTGCACTACAAACGTCGCTTGGCCTAACGCCACCAGCCGCCGCGCCAATGTGTCTTTGACCTCGACCTCAGCCCCGGCCGGGCAATGCTTGCCTGAAATGACCAACGCCACTTTTAACCGGACCTTGCGCATGAGCTTGCCTTCTCCGCATTGATTGCCTGATTAGCTTGATTGCACTGAATCAAACCAATCAGGCAAATCCTCCCAATCCCGCTACTAGGTCGTCAATGCGTCTAACATCGCCGCAAAGCTCTCGGCGTGACGCACCGCCACATCTACGTCTTGCAGCGCTACCACGCGTACTGTGCCAGCCGTGGATCCGGTATATGGATCGACGAGGATGTCAAGGCCACCCCACATGCCGATCAGCAAGTCAGCCCAGTTGCCAAAGAAGATGGCCGAGCACACGCCCGAGCTGCTGCCCTTGGTTAGCGCGCTGCTGACTTGGTTGCTCGTCACCGCGGCGTAGCCGTTGAGCGGATTGGCGCCATCGCTCCAGATCATGTTGTCGTTGGTGCCGCTCACCTTGGGGGTGCTCTTCAACTTGCCGCGCACCTTGGCGTTGGTCACATAGGCCATCCGTCCGAGGTCGGCGTTCGCTGCGGCAACCGCCGTTTCGAGACCCACGATGTTGGCCCAGGTTGGCGCGGCCCCATTCGTGCCGCCGGCGACGCTGTCGATGCCACTAGTGGCCGCTAAACCGGTCGGCTGATTGCTCGACCCCGTGCCATGCAAGCCCGCCAGGTCGATGGCCAGCGCCAACACGGTGGCCAAGTCGGTGCGCACCAGCATCTCGACGTCGATACTTGACTGATTAAGCAAGCGCCGGCTAATATCGGTAAAAGCGCCGACAGTCTTGGGCGACATGGTCACCTGGTCGAACGTCTGCGCGCTCTCGGTGGGCGCAGTGTTCTCCGCTACCCAATAGGCCGTTGCGCCGCCAGACTGGCGGGGAATGGCCACATTGCCGATTAGGCCGGTCAACATCGTCGCTCCCGCCTGGCGCAAGGCCATGCGGTTGCGCAGCAGATCGATAAAGTTTTGGGCCAGCAGGTCGGTCGATACGGTGTAGCCGCCCGCGCTGTTGGTGCCCACGGTCAAGTCCCGGCTTTCGAGCCAGTCGGCCGGCACAAAGAAGGAGCCATTGGGCTCCCGGCCCAGCCGCTGCGCCGTCGCTTGGCTCGCCTCGCGCTCCAGCTCGGCGTCGCGCCAATCATTCGTCATCGCGGCGCGGATGGCACGCACCAAACTATAGCGCTGCACATCGCGCGTAGTCATCCCAATCTGGGCAACATTCGCCGGCACGGGCGTCGGCCGCGCCGCGTCGCGGGCGGGCTGCTGTTCTTGACTCTCCATGCGCGCCAAGCGCTCTTCGCGCTCGATCTCCTGCATGAGCGTATCAGCCTGATTGAGCAACGCATCATATTGCGTGCTCTCTTCTGTGGTCAGGTCGCGCCCTTCGGTCTCTGCCTTATTCAACATGGCTCGCGCGTCGGCGAGCAGTTTAAGGCGTTTTTCTCGCTTATTCATATATCCTCACTATTGTCTACTTGTTATGTCCAACCGGCGACGCCTCAATGCCAAGCGCACCTGCGCCGGCTCAGCGCCGTGGCCGGACAAGCGCGCCTGCACCCAATCCGGCACCTTCGGTAAAGCACCCAACTTCTCATTGCGCACGCCCACCACGGTGGCCGGATAGGCCGGAAAGGTCACCGGACTGACTTCATACAGTTTGACCTTGTAGAGCGTGCGAATAATCTGGCCAGACCCTGAATCTTCGCTCCAGTCATCGACCAAGGTGTCAAACATGAAAGACATTTGGTTGACATCCTGACGCCGGATGCTGACCAGCGCATCGCGCCCGGCCTGCGTGTCCGGTGGATCATTCTCGATGTAGAGCCCGTGCGGGTCTTCCTGGAGGCGCAAGGTTCCATTGGCCTTGCGGCCGAGCGGAAAATCATCGTTGTGATTCCACAGCGAGCGGATGTCATCCCGCTGCAGCGTTTCGGCAAAAGCGCCGGGCGCAATCTGCTCGCGAAACATGCCATACAGGACTACACTCAGCTGATTAAAGACCGCCGCATAGCCCTGAATCATGGGCGCCGCGTCTGCGCTGCCATTGGTCGCCCGTAACTCTGCCTGAAAAACACTGCGCTCCATAAGTCCTCACTATCCTAACCGCCATCACGCGGCGATCACCACGCAATCACAGCCATCATGAATCGGCCCATGCCGCGTATTCCTACGCACCAGCATCTGGCCCTCGGCGCCGCCGTCGATCATCGTGCCGGCCTGAATGAAAAAGCCGCCGATGCCCGCAATCTTCCCGCTCAGCGATTGGCAGAAACTGCAGCTCTCGCCACTGCTCACCCAGCGCAGATAGAGCACCCCGAGCGCGCCGTAGGCCGCCACCGCCAGCGCGTTGCCAAAGCCCACCGCCTCATTCCTGGCCATCTGGCTAGGGCGCGTATCGGTCCAGCCGTCTAGGCGCTCTTCAATCAGTGGCGCCGGGTCCGTCTGTTCCGCTTGGGCGTCGGCGAGCAGCGCCTCCAACTGGCGCCGGCTGGCCGCGGCGTGGGCATTGCCCAAATTGTCCAGGTATTCGCCGATAAACTGGCGCAGCGCCTCGGTCAGTCCCGGATCCACTTTGCCCAACTCGTCAGCGGCCAGCGTCGTAATCTGCGTGCCGTAGCTGGTTAGCAGGGCGTCAAACTGGTCACGCACGACGCTCGGAAATTCCTTGTAGAATTCATGCAGCCACGTCGTGAAATCCTGCGCACTGCGTTTGCGCAAATGCTTATCGACCGCCCGGCGGAGATCTTGCACCTCACGCTTGACCACGCGCTTGGCTATGTCCTCCAGCGCCGGCAGCATGGCCTGCATTAGCTTGGCTTTTTTCTCACGCACCTGGTGAGCGTGTTCGTCCACGCCCTCGCGCAGCTCGGCCCCGCCGGTCACCAATCCCCGACTGCTCGCCGCCTGCGTGCTGCCGGCCGGCGTCATGTTGAGCGGCTGCAGCAGATTGTCACCGCCCGGTAGTGGGTTCAAATTCTCACGCTCACGCGCCTCATTTGGCGCCATCCAGCCCGCATTGATCGCCGCCTGATAGGCTTGGTATCTAGCCAACGTATCGCCGCGCAATAGCCAATCTAGGCTATGTTCAGCATAATACGTCGCCCGCTCGCGCGGTGCCAGCAAATCGCGGGTGATCGCCTGCTCCCAAATGCGCAGCCAGGCGCCCAAGGTGTATTGGACGAACTCGATGCCCTGCTGCTCAATGTTGCTAAAGCTCGCCCGGTCCAGGTCGCCGATCATGTGCGGTGGTACCCGGAAGATGGAGGCAATCTGTGACCGCCCAAATTTCATGGTCTCAATAAACTGCGCATCCTGCGGAGGTATGCCGATTTGTTCAATCCCCATGCCCTCTTCGAGGATGGCCACCTTGTGCGCATTCTCAATGCCCTGATGGCGCGCTTCCCAACTGTTGCGCAGCCGGTCATAGGCCGGCTGGGAAAGCTTGGCTGGATGCTTGAGCACCACGCCCGGGCGCGCCCCGTTGTCGTAGAATTTGGTGCTAAAGGCTTCGGCGCCCTTCACCAATTGCATGGCTTGCGCCATCAGGCGGATCGGGTTGTAGCCCATCACGCCGTCAAAGCCGAGCCCGCGCAGGTGGATGATCTCGTCGAAGCGGTACCAGTTCTCGGCGTTGCGCTCATCTGGCTTGTCGAACATTGGGTCGGGCGCGTAGTAATACCAGAGCCAGCCATCATCCTGGCGGTAAACGGTCACCCGATCCGGGCGCATCGGCCAGATCTCGAGCACTTGCCCGCTGCGACTGCGCACAATCTGAGCGTAGGCATTGCCCCAGCCGGCCAGATGGCCCTGGAGCCACATGCGCAGCTCGACCGAGGTGATCTCCGGGTTCGGCAGGTCGCGCAGCAAGGGAAAGAGCGGGTGGCCGGTGGCCGGCGTCTTACCACGCGCCTGGCGCGCATACAAGATGAGGGGCAGCGACGCCAGCGACTCCGAAAGCACGCGCACGCACGCGTACACTGCCGCCAACTGCATGGCGTTGTTCGGCGTCACCGGCGCCGCCGCGCCCCCGACCCCGCGCAGCGAAGCCAGCAAGCCGTCTGAAAAGACCACGGCCCGCTGCTCACCCTTCTCATTGCCCAGCAAGCGACTCAAAATACCCATCGTCACCCGAATTTAGTGGGCGTGATAGGAATCGAACCCATCACCGCCATCAGCGTTGCGCATTGCGCCCCTAGCCTGACTTCTGAGGCAGACCCAGCCGCCCTTGATCAACTGGGGAAGTTCCCCAGTTGCCGGAAATAAAAAGACGCCAGATAGACAAAAGATGTCTATCTGGTGTTGTGCGCTCTAGTTGTTTGGTTTGGAGAGGGGTTTATCCCGATTCCCCCCTCTCCCCTACCTGCTTTGGGCCGAAGCCCGGCGACGATCTCCTACGCAGCTTTGGATAAGTCGGGCCAATCTAGGCAGCTTCCCTGCGCTCACGCTGCTCCACACCGAGGTACAATCGTCATTAATTTGGTATGGTCGCGGGCTTCGGGATCGAACCGAACGCTTCTTGGTTATGAGCCAAGCGACATCACCAGCCGTCTCGCCCGCAATATGTGTACTGGCTCAATGGCTCCCTCGACCGACTTGCGCCGGACCATCGAACCAGCAAAATCACTATAGCACAAATGTTTCACAACATCAATAGCGTAATCCTGACAATCAGCCAATTATTGGTCTGTTTGGGCCTGCTTGTCACGCGGTGGTCGTCCCCGGGCCTCGTCTGCCTGCACTTTGACCAGCACCACTCACCCAGCCCGGACCGTAGCATGGACATCGAAGCGCACGACCAAGCCACGCCGCCGAAATTCGACAAAGCGACCGTCAGACGATAGATATCCATATAGTTTCCCGGCTGCGGCGAGCTTAATTTGGTCCACTGGTCCGCTTTCGCTCCGCCAATCTATACGCCACCGTCGTCAGGATTGCGCCCACATAGCCGATCACTCCTGGCCAACCTAGCAACAAGAAGAGCGCAAGGGCCAATAAGAGCAGGCCGAGTAAGCCGATCAGATCTTCAATTGCGATATTAGCCATGCTTTTACAGCCCCTCTAGCACTATCCAGAGATGAAAATGAGCCAACAAATCCTCCATCTTGGTGATGGCAATGGCATAACGTCGATCCAATTCGCTGCGGTCGCCTGGTTTTGCGTCTTTTAGACTGTGATAAGCTTTCATTAGCTCAGTCCAGGCATCCTTATTGCCCGCACTCCAGATCGCAGCAAGAGCGGCCGTTTCCCACGCATCGCGGATTCCTGGAACAATATCAGGCCAGGCAGGAATCAGCTTATTGTCATGAGTTAGACCGTAGCGACATTTGGCATACGCCTCGAATGCGACTTGACCAAAGGATCGTACTCCTGATTGCTCTGCGTTTGCTGCTTCTTCACTCATAGTGTCCTTATCTCCTGTTCGTCATAAACGCTGCCATCCTTGTCGGCATCGTGCCGGGTGGCCCGGTCCAAACCCATGATCAGCGCCACCATGCCGTCGATCTTCTCCCGGCTTCGGCGCTTATCCGGCTTAATGTTGCCGGCTGGGTCCTTTACTGCGACCAAGTTATGCGCCATCCAGGTGAGCACCGGGTTATCGCCGTGGCTCAAACGCTTGCCCACGATCAGTTTCTCCAATTCCTTCATCGGTGGGGACATGCCGGCAAACCCCTGGCCGACCTGGATCATAGTCAGTCCGGCCTTTTCCATGCGCAGATAGACCTCAGCCGCACCCCAGCGATCAAAGCCTACCTCTTTGATGTCATACCGCTGGGCGTCTTGATCGACCTGCGTATAAACAAACTCATAATCGATCACCTCGCCCGGCGTCGCCTCGATTAGTCCCGCCCGCTGCCAGGCATCATACGGCACCCGGTCGCGCTTGGCCCGCTCGCGGATCGTGTCTTCTGGCACCCAGAAGCGACAGAGCACGGTGTAGTGCTCATCATCACCATAGGGCGGAAAGACGAGCACCCACGCCGTAATATCGAGCGTATTCGACAGGTCTAGCCCGCCATAGCAAGGGCGTCCGACTAGGCTTTCCTCATCCAGTGCGCCGCCGCAAGCCTTCCATTTCTCTGGGGAGATCCAAATCTCGGCTGCATTGGTCCAGATATTCAGGTGCTTGGTCAGGAAGTGGGTGAGCGCACTGCCAATACTCTGCGCCTTCTTCGCCTTGTCCCTGAGATCGTCCCATTTGGCACTGATACCCAGATTCGGATTCGCTTTAAGCCAGGCTCGCTCGTCGCGCCAATCATCCCCCTCGTCGAGCGTGAAGATAACGCCGAAAAACGCATCATCCTGCACAATGCCGTCGAGCACCTTGATCGCATAATCCCTGAGCTGAAAACAAAATGACGCCTGATTAAAGCCGGCGGTCGTGATCGCAAACATCAGCGGCTGCTGTCGGGACCCGGTCCCCGTTTCTAATACGCCCCAAACCTCATCACTTTTATGCGCGTGCAGCTCATCCACAATCGCCCCATGCACATTGAGGCCATCCATGCTATCAGAGTCACGCCCCAGCGGCTCAAACTTGGTGGCCGTATCACGCACGTGCAAATTATCCCGAAAACATGTCACCCGTTTGCGCAGCGCCGGCGACGCCTTCACCATCCGGGTTGCTTCCTGATGCGTGATACGCGCCTGGTCGCGCTTCGTGGCGGCCGAGTACACCTCGGCGCCCGGTTCGCCGTCGCCAATCATCAGGTAGAGGCCCACGCCGGCGGCGATGGTGCTTTTGCCATTCTTGCGCGCAATCTCCCAATAGCTGGTGCGAAAGCGCCTGCTGCCATCCGCCCGTTGCCAGCCAAATAAGATCCACAATACCGCCTGCTGCCAAGGCTCGAGCTCGATGACCTGGCCGGCCCACTCACCCTTGGAGTGGCGCAGGAAGCGAAAAAAGTCGATCACGTGCTGAGCTGCAGCTCGATCAAAGTGCAAGCCTCGCTCGCAGCCTTCCACTATATCCCGCCGATGGCGCTCGGCCATCGCCCGCACATAGCGACAGGCCACAATTTCGCCGGATATAACGTTGTCAAGGTACTGTTCAGCCGCGCTTGCGGAGGAAGTTGTCAAACTCATCTTCCTCGTTTTCCTTCGGCGCTTGCACCCGGCTGCGGCTGCTGGGCGTCATCCCGAATTCAGCCAGGAAGGCCCGCATCTGCCGCATTGATTTGTCGGCGACGCTAAACCACGGCGACAACACCGGATAACCTTTTTCAGTGGTCTCGATCATCTTGAAATCGGTCGCCGCCATTGCTTTTTCGGCCTGCACCCAGCGCGCCCACGCCTGGCAGTAAGCCGCCAGCGCTGCCCGGTCCACCTCGGTCACCAATTTAAGCTGCGCCAATTGCTTCGAGACCCGGCGCCATTCCTTGCGCGCCTCGTCGCTTAAATGCTTAGGGCAAGGCGGAATCTTCTGGACTGGCCGCGGCTCGCGCTTGTTCGTCGTGCGCTTGCCCGGATTGCCGGTTAGCTCTTTCAGGGCGGTTGGTTTTGGGGCAGGCCCTCTTCTTCCCACGCGCTTCCCACTCCTCAATCCGAATCAAGCCCCTCGGCCTTTCGGGATTAATATCATCACCATATAAAAAGACCTGAGAGATAAATCGAATATACTCGGCATAAATGTCGCCGGCCATATTAGGTTCACCGCGATTCAAATATATCCCCCCTTATCAAAACTCGCGGGTGTGAAAATTTCAC
>ERZ795047.4248-NODE-4248-length-12227-cov-3.288285_pt1 | contig 12227 bp, 15 predicted proteins | sample MGYA00375131_ERZ795047 | MGnify/ENA primary metagenome ERZ795047 (study PRJEB30176, sample SAMN05720228) | activated sludge metagenome | isolation source: Anaerobic digester | place: Japan | collected 2015-05-20 ... | reverse complement strand
CTACATCACAACAAATTGTTTCCAGCATCAACTGTACGAAACGATGTCATCGAACATCTTTGTTCAGACAATGGAGCTTAATGAATTTTTGCGGAGCAAACCCAAAGCCGATGGATACATCAGCACTCTCAAATTGAGAACCTTGGCAACCCATATTGAGTCCATTGCAGATGTAATAGGCAATAAAAAACTATCTGTGTACGATCAAGACCCATGGGAGTCTTTTAGGGACGATGGACCATGGAAGGGTTCCTATTCCAAAATCGCACAATTGACCTATACGACGTTTTTCGTAACGAGCCGGTATTGGGCCGATTGGATATCCAAAAGAGGTTTACGGTGCCATTTTGTGCCAATGTGGGTGCTTCCCGAGTACTGCATCCAATCGAGTCAAATAGACTTCAACAATCGACCTATTGAGGTTGGTTTTATTGGTCAAATTCATTCATACAGAAAAGATTTGTTTGATTATCTAGAATCTCAAAATATTCATGTGACAACCTTGGCACCTAAGAGTTCATATCGAGACTTTTTGGCCGCGCTAAGAACCATAAAGATTTTCGTTCATGCGGAAACATTACCTCTGACATGTGATGGTGAACCGATGAATTTGGAAAACGGACTCTTTATCAAAGATGTGGAAGCCATAAGTCAAGGATGTTATTCCATCCGAAATTATGGGAGCACACATGAGGATTATTTGTCCGGAGTGAACACGTTTCGTTCTTATCGTTCGATGGATGAGGTACCATCGATCATTAAAGATGTTTTGCTGAACCAATCATCGTATAGAGATATCAGCGAAATCAATGAATCCGTAAGAGCCATTTCGACCAACAATCGATGGAAAGAAACATGTCAGGAATTGATTCTGGGATGCACGAAATGATCGGAACGTTGTGGTTATCGAAAGAAAGCTGCAATAGAGTCTGTCTAATCGTTGGAATTCACAGCGAACTCGATGATTATCCTATCGTGTTCCAAAGTAATTCCCATCCACAACACGTCTATAAATCACCATACTCGTGTAACGAGTGGTACAAAAGAGTTACAACATGGACCCAAATCAAATGATAGGCACACTATGGGTTTCTAAATTTGTAGATAATCCTGAGACGTGTTTGATTTTGGACATGGTTGATGATCGTCCCATTGTATTGACGAACAATCATCAATTTTATACATCTTCAATCATGATCGACGAATGGAAAAGTAATGGAACGAAATGGAGGATGATTAAGTGAGTGCATTGGATGATGTGATTGATTGTGCAGAAGGGGCAGACTTTTATGCGCCAAATCCGAAAGATATGGATGATGCTCGTGCCGAACTTGCACGTTTACGATATTCTGAGCGAAAACTTATTGCATTACAAGATCAAATTGACAATGAAGGATGCGTTGTTGCTCATTACGGCGAACGCACTTATGAATGCAGAGTTGAAAAACCTTGTGGACTTTGCGCGTTGCGCATGGAACGAGACAAATTCAAACAGAGACTTTTAGATCTTGGTGTAGATCCTGAGACAGGGAAACGAATCCCGGAAGGATGCATCGCAAGTGACGCACTAGATACGTTTCAGGAGTTTGCCATAAAACATTCTGAAGATGAACATGCTACTCGTGTTCTGATGTCGTGTCTTCGCGGTGAATGCGAACATTACGGAACAAACGAGTGTGAACTCTGCGGTGACGAAATAGGAAAATGAAAACATTCACACATCACATGAAACACATGTTGGAACATTGGCTAAAGACAAAAATAGCTCCGGCATATCTAAACGTTCCACTCCAACGTGAGATCGGTAAAATTCAAGATCAAATTGAGGCAGATCTTCGCGCCGAATTTCTTAGAACTTTTTCAGAATGTCCTGACTTGGCCAATGACATTCTAGTTCATGCTAATTTCAAAACTGAAGCTGGTATACTTCACTGTATATTGTATTCAAGAACAAATCCAACCACTCCTCTTTTGAATAAGGAATATTATCATCTCAAACAATTGAGAGCCGCTGCCGAAGAAGCATGGGAACAATACAGAAATACGAATAGATATTGGGATCGACCAGATGAAGCATTCATAGCCGGATATCTGGCTGGTAAAGGCGTTGATTTCAGATCGTAAACCAGCTCGGTTTATTCTGTTTCCATTCGGCAAATTTAGCCTTCTCACCAATATAATAGGCCCGATAAGCCTCTACAGCATCATCTTGCCGATATTGATCTGGCATGCATTGCTCAAATGGCGTGTGATTGAGATGATTGATATCGTCCGTATTCCAAATCTCTTTGGAACGTTTATCAAAATCATCAATCAAAACAGAACAGGCATGAATACGATTGTATCGTGCGGTGTATTCTTTTGACATGCTCTTAGCGTGTTGGACGAGCCATGACCAGTTTGATGGATGTCTTGCGGTCCATAAAACGACCGGGTGTTTTACGTGCGTAATTTTGTAACAACCAGGATGGCCACGTAATTGGGCAACCGTAGAAAGTATTTGGGTGCTTTCCAAGACCATTTTAATTGTATGTTTGTCGCATAACGACCGAGCAGCGAGGTCAGGATCGTTGTCGAGAATGAATATGTTCATGATCTTCATTCGATCAATATATCATTTCCAATCTAGGATCAAACAAAATCGTTTAGAATGTTGATCAGAAATGAAAACATCAATTGCGGTTATAGGTCAAGGTTTTGTTGGTGGCAGTCTTTCCCAAGTTATGGCCGAAAAAGGCTTTACTGTTTATTCCTATGATAAGGCCGGAAAGTATGCCAAGGGAACATCATGTCCGGTTTACAATACAAGACCAACAAGCATTCAAGATCTGGTAAGTTCCATCGAAAGATATGAATCGATCAGTAAAACTTTTAGTGGAATTTATTTTTGTGCCATCCCAACTCCGATGAACTTAAATGATGGATCATGTGACACATCAATCGTTGAAGGCGTTTTAGATGAACTTGCAACCATTCCAGGTAATCGTATAGCCGTTATTAAATCTACTGTCCCACCGGGCAGTACAGAAAAATGGAATAAGAAATATGAGGGAACAGGATTAAGCATCACGATGTCCCCCGAATTTTTAACTGAGGCTAATGCTCTAAACGACCAGCGTAACCAAGATAGAATCATCATTGGTGGTCCTAAAAAGTCTGTTAAAAAAGTTAAGGAACTAATGTCTCAGGCGTTTCCCAATGTGCCAATCATTCAAACAAGTTCTTCCAACGCAGAAATGTCAAAGTACATCATCAATACTTTTCTAGCCACCAAAATTTCTTTTAGCAACGAAATTTATCAAATTGTACAAGCTCTCTCAGAGAGTGGTTTAGACATTGATTATGATCGCATAATCGAATGTGCCAAATTAGATAAAAGACTTGGATTAACTCATTGGCAAGTCCCTTCGTTTGAACGAAATGATGAAGGAAATCAACTATATGGCTATAGTTTAAGTTGCTTCCCAAAAGACATCAATTGTTTAATTGCCTTAGCTAAAAAGCATAATGTTAAGCCTACCGTGTTAGAGGCAGGATGGTTTAAGAACCTAGAAGTTAGACCTTCCCGTGACTGGGAAGCCCTCTTGGGCCGCGCTGTTTCCGTAAAAAAAGATAAATGACCCCCAAAATCATCCGCAACACATCAACACCAGAACTAAAAGAGATCTGGTCAAGATCCATTATGAATGCTAAAAGAGTTGATTCATGGCCCGATTGGAAACGAGCAGGAATTAATGAGGCACAAATGAGATCTGATATCCCATCTCCTGGCTCTATTATCCGGTTTGTTGGTAACGATATTAAGAACAGTTCAATGTGCTCTACAAATCTTGATCAACCATTTCAGCCTATCTTCATTGGTGATACTTTGATGGCACTTAATGCAGGCCCATTTGGAAATTCTATTATGGCACTTCATCCGCAATTTGGAGAGGTTTTATTGATGTGGATATCATCACGATGGGAGATTGTCTGATGATCTACGGTTCCCGCAAAGAAAAATTATCTGCCGATTTCATCAATCGAAAAACGTATGATTCGCAAGAGAATTCAAACGATATCACTTTGAATGTTGCGCGATATACGTGCGATTCAGACAAAGAAAGACGATTAGGACAAGGAAGATGTAAGTACTGTTTTTATCTGCGTCCAAATTGCATGAGTCTATCGGCCATGACCCAAAAAGAATGTGACAACGAAGGATGTCCGGTCGTCACAATGTATGGATCGTCGGATACCGATAGATTCTGCAAACAATGTTCAGATAAACATTCGATATGTGTTGAATGCGGTTCTGATCTAGAATTCAAGAACAGAAGAGCAAGAAAATGAAATTGATCAAAGAATTTTTCAAACAACAAACACAACAGCCTATCAAGCTAAACTTAAGTGTCTGGAATCATCCATTGACGGGTGATAAGATCATCATGGACATTTGTGAAGAATGTGTAAGCGAACAAGGGCTTTCATATAAGTTTTTTGATCTTGATCAATTTGCTGAGCAGCTAAAAGCCGATGGTTGGGAAATGGTTTCTGCCGGTAAAGTTCCGAAAATGAGAGAACAACCTCGAAGACAATTTCCGAAGCCGTTCAAGAAAGGTCAATTGTTTCAGCTCGCACCTAATCAAATGACAACATTCGCCACCACCAAACATGAAGATTCCTATGGTTTGAAAATTTCCAAAGAAGACAAAACTTACTGGGATGTTGAAGAATGCCAAGAAGCCAGATTTGAAATGCTTGTTGATGAAGACCTTATGTTAAATGATTATGTCGATCTCCCAATGATGACACCAGTCGGCCTTCACTATGCAAAATATCGCAGTATTAAAGAACTTCTTAGACCAGTCAATATCAAAGAAAAACTATCACATTGGATTGTAAAACTTTTCAGACTCAATAAAAAAGCATTATTTCAAGAAATCATTGATGTAGTCACGAAGCATTGGCATAAAAAATTGAACTGATGTTCACTCTAGAAAAAGAAATGACTACAATTGTCCGTAAATGGATGTCCGATCAAGGTTTTGGAATCATCTCAGAGTTCCAACATCCTTCAGGATACTGTGATTTGGCCGGTATTCAATTTGATCAAGAACGAGTTGAAAAACGCATTAAAGCAAAACAAGCAAGACCTATTAAGGGCATGTTTGCTTTTGCTCAAGCTCTAGCTGAGGAATGCAGTATCACCGATGAAGAACACATCCATCAAGACTATCACAAAAGAAAATTGGCACGTTTTGATATTGAAAACGACAATCTACGTTTGTTAGTGGACTGGTTACCGTTTCACAAAAAGATCATTGCAGTTGAATTGAAACTCAATAAGATTTCTGAGGTTATCTCTCAGGCTATTGGAAACTTCAGTTTCGCCAATGAATCATATATTGCAATGCCAATTGAGGTTGCTCAAAATTTGGTTGATCATGAAAATGTGATCGAACACGGTTTAGGCATATTGGGTGTATTAGACAACAGTGTATTACGTCTACGGATGCCGGACAAATCCGTTCCCAATAAGGGTCTTCATTTTCATGCCGCAGAAAAGTTCTGGACCGTTCGAAACAAGAAACCTAAAATGATTCTATGAACGCCTGTGCGAGTTCATTAGGATTGCTAATGATCAGATCTTCATAATCAAGCTTCATTAACCAATTTAGAAGATCATTGTTCGCTGCTTTGGCGACAATAGGATCATCCATAAATCCATCATCCTTTAGAACCTTGATGATAGCTACAGCTTTTTGTTTTGCCGGTGATGGCAATTTAGGAATCGAATCAGGCTTTCGCTGTGACCACGATGGACCTATTTCGGAATCAAACTCTCTTTCAGCTTGACTTCGTGATGCCGGAATCGTTCCTCGTAACTCGATTACATTTATTGGTAATGGTGATGACTTCATCTTACTGACTAACTGCCCCCACTATTAACATATGCTATGGGCATGACATTAGCAACCGGAAAAGAACACATTTCATATTCCGAATCAAAAGACTGGAGAGAGTGTTCTTATCGCCACAAATTGAAACATATCGATAAGATAGATAAAGATGAGCCAAAACCACATTTAGATTTTGGTCAAGCCTTCCACGGAGCCATGGAGGAATTTCTCAAAAATAGACAATGTGACATCTATGCGGTTTCGCATAAAATCTTGTCTGAGGCCGTTGAGAAAAATAAGACCATTCAGGAATTCCAAGATATTAATATCGAAGATTGGTCAAACAGGATTGTTAAAGAACTCATTCCGGAAGCTATCGAAGTTCTTGATAAGGAGATTCCTGGTTGGCAATTCATTGAGGCCGAGGAAAAACTATTTGAATCCTTATCGATGATAGGGATTGAAAAGCATGCGGATGTTTCCATGAAGGGAATGATCGATGCTGTTTTGTCTCAAGAGATCAAAGGCAAAAAACTTTATTGGTTGATCGATTGGAAGACTGCCAATCGTCATTGGGGCAAACAGAAGCTTATGGATCCTAGTGTGACTTCTCAGTTGGCTATCTACAAACAAGTTTGGGCCGCTAAACATAACATTCCATTAGATCAGATCAGATGTGCCTTTCTTGTTGTCAATAAGGAAGCCAAACGAACTGCTAGATGTCGTTTTCATAAGATATCTGTTGGTCCGACAACGGTCAAGAAAAGCCTTACGGTGATTACGAATATGGTTTCCTCTATCAAGCGAGGAGTTGCCGTTAAGAACAAATCAGAATGGAATTGCAAATTTTGTCCATACAAAGGCACTCAGTATTGCCCATGAATATCTTAGAATGTGTGGTCAATGAATAAGAAAAAGATTCTTTTGATCAGCGATGATCTGAGAAGCAGTTCTGGAGTTGGATGTCAGGCACGTTATCTAGCAACGGGTTTAGTCAACACTGGAAAGTACACCATACGGCAGCTAGGAGCCGCTATTAAGCATCCGGATTATACCGTTCAGCAAGTCCATCCAGATATCGTTATCAAGCCTATTGACGGATTTGGAACGAAAGAAATGTATCGTCAGTTATTAGCAACAGAACGACCCGATATCACTTTGATCTTTACCGATCCAAGGTTCTTTATCAATTTGTTTGATGTTCATGATGAGTTCCATCAGATCTGTCCAATTGCGTATTGGCACCTATGGGATCAATGTGTTTTTCCTCCCGTTTACAATAAGAACATTTATGATGCTTGCGATCTTGTCAATTGCATCAATAGACCCACATACGAATTCCTTCAACCAATTTATGGGGATAAAATTAATTGGGTTCCACATGGGGTTCCTAAAGAACTATTTCGTCCATTAACGGATACGGACAGATATCTTTTTAGAAAACGTATTACGGATTCTTTGCGCGCGAGAGATTATGGGAAACCAGATCCAAATAAAGAATTCATTCTATTTTGGACGAATAGAAATGCTCATAGGAAACGACCATCGGATGTTATCTGGAGCTTCAAGCTATTTTTGGATCGTCTCAGGGCCGAAGGAAAGCCTACCCAGGCAACCCTTTTGATGCATACAAATCCTGATGATGTTGAAGGTCCCAAGTTGTCACATGTTGTGGAATTGTTTGGCCTTCAAGAACATGTCATTTTCAGTCGTACAGAAATGCCATTTGAAGAAATGGTCAAGATGTATAATGCAGCAGATAGCACATTGAACATTAGTTCTGCCGAGGGATTTGGATTGTCCATGCTCGAATCGATGATGTGTGAAGTTCCTATCATCGCACTCAAAACGGGAGGAATGGAACGACAAGTTGTGAATTGTTTTGATGGTACTGAGAATGGTGTTGCTTTGCCGGTCGAATTCCAGAAGCTTGTTGGCTCTCAACAGGTTCCATATATTTTGGAAGATTATGTGTCGAATCAAACGATTGCAGATGCAATTTACGCGATGTATTCGAAGACCAGAGAAGAACGAAAAGAGATTGGAAAGAAAGCCAGAGAATATGCGCTCAAGGAATTCTCTCTTGAATCAGAAATTCAGAAGTGGGATCTGACCATTGATGATTGCATCAAAAATTGGAGATCTAGAAGACCAAAGTGGAGTCATACGAAACTATGAAAAAGTCTGTTGTCCTTCGTGGACCATGTTTAACATCATCTGGTTATGCAGTCCATGCCCGTCAAATCGCACGATATCTTCTAACCAAGGATATCGATCTTTATGTTCAAACCGTTCCGTGGGGAATCTGTAGTTGGATTGTTGATGGTGAGAAAAATGAACTCATCAAGAAAATTTTCCAACGATGTGTTCCTCTCCCCGAAGGTTGTCATCCGGATGTTTCTATTCAGGTTCAATTGCCAAACGAATGGGATCCATCATTGGCCAAATTCAATATTGGTGTAACTGCCGCTGTTGAAACGGACATCTGTAGTTCTGAATGGGTTGAATGTTGCAACAAGATGGATTTGATCATCGTCCCTTCAGAATTTACTGCGAACGTATTGAAGCGGTCAGGAAAACTAACGAAACCAATTCAGGTTGTCGGAGAATCTTATCCGGATTGTTACGACAAGGACGAATCAGAACCATCTCAAAAAGTCAAAGAGTTTCTTGATGAGGTAACCACCGATTTCAATTTTCTTGTATTTGGTCAATTGACTGGGGATCAAGAGGATACCGATCGGAAAGGTATCGTTCAGAGCATCAAAGTTCTTCTTCAAGAATTCAAGAACGACAAGAATGTTTCTGTGGTCGTCAAAACCAATCAGGGGAAGGCAACCACGGTAGACCGCTATCGAACAGAACAGGCCCTTAAAGGGATTATCAGCTCTGTCAGGGGGGATTCTGCCTATCCGGTTGTTCACTTCATCCACGGCGATTTTGAAGATGAAGAGATTTGTTCTATTCTGAAGTCTAAGAAAATTCATGCTACAGTGTGCGCAACCAAGGGTGAAGGCTTTGGTCTGACCCTGTTAGAATCTGCCAGAGCAGCTTTGCCGGTGGTGGCAACGGGTTGGTCTGCCCATACTGAATTTATGAATTTAGGTAAATGGGTTGATTTGACCTATGATCTTGTCGAGATACCAAAATCAAAGATTGATGGGAAAATCTTCATTGGTGGTGCCAAATGGGCCAAAGTTGAAGATGATCACCTCAAAAAACGTGTTCGAAAACTTCGTGAGAGTTATTCGATTCCAAAGGAATGGGCCATTTCCTTATCGAAAGAGATTCAGAAGAAATATTCTTGGTCTAATATAGAAAAAAATTACGACGAGATCCTGAATAATATCCTAGTATTCTAGAAATGCTAGTAATTTTCTTGTCTTTTTTGCTTTTGGTTACGTGCTCAACAACTGTCTTGTTGGGATTCGTGGCTATCAAGTTCGGCAAAACGTTACTGCAAGTAGAATCCACCATGAACGACGCTCTTGATAAGTTGGACAAAGAATATCAAGAGATAGGCGAAGTATTGAAACAGCCTTTATCGTCTGGGGATCCAAGTGTCACCCGCGTGCATGCAGCAATTAAGCGTTGTCAGAATACGATACTAGAAATTGCCAATGTGCTTTCAAGCAATTGGAACAATAGAGAAAATAGTGAAAAAAGTTTCGCCGAAAACGAAATCGAAAACTGATGCGTTAAAGGTTACAAAAAAGACACCAGTCAAAGCACCAAAGAAAAAGTCTGTAACGTCTGCTGCGCCTGCATTGCCCAAGGTGGTTGTTCTACCGCCAATGCCGCCCCATTCCGAATCTGTTTTGCCGGTTGAGCCTGCAAAGAAGAAACGCCGCAGGAGAATTAAGCGCAAGGAAGGAAAAACAGATCCTTCCAAGATGTATTTCAATATGGGCACCCAAGAAGCGATCATTCAGCATCAGGGGTTTAAAGATAAAGCAGATAAAGATGCAATCTACCTTGAAAAGATCATGCCCGCTTTCGTTGCTCTTGTTGAGAACTTAATGAACGTTCACAAGTTCAATGTGGCTGGTGCCGATATTTCTATTGAAGAAATCAAAAGCGATTGCGTAACTTTCCTTTATGAAAGCATTCACAAATATGACGCAACAAGAGGATCGATGGCATTCTCATATTTCAATGTTGTTGCCAAAAATTGGTTGATCATCAAAACCAAACAGAAAGCCACCAGGACGAAAAGATTTGTCTCTGTTGATGAATCTGACGATATGTCGATTCAAGATCTGTCTGCGATTGAAAGCTATCAAAGTTCAGAACGATTGGAGAATACCACACCTCACGGATATATCAAAGAGAAAATCATTCTGATGATGAAAGATTTTCTCAAGAGCAACAGTTCAAACGATAATGAAGAACTATGCGCGAAAACCATCATTCACATCTTCGAATCTATTGAAGATCTAGATTTGCTCAATAAGAACGCCGTTATGTATTACATGCGAGAACTATCTGGACTGAACTCAAAGCAGCTTGTTGTGTCACTCCAGGCCATTCGCAAGAAATACAAAACCGAAAAGAATGATTTCTTCCTTTTTTAGGCAATTGATAGTTAAAACATAGGAAAATCATATGTCTGATCAAGAAGAAAAAGTACATGCAATGGCCAAAATGGATGTGGGTTCTATCGACGATAAAATCGAAGGATTCAAAAAACTTCTAGATACCATTGATTCGTTAAGCGATAAACGAAAAGAACTTTGGAAGGAAGTTTATGAGAATAGTGTTGTTGACCGTAAACTTGCTTATGACATGTATAACAGTCTTTATGATAAGGTAATGTTTGATCCTGATCAACATGCCATTCACGGTCCTTCGATTTCGAAGTATCTCGAACGGATGTCAAAAGCAAATGATCAACTTTTGAAATTGGCTGAGCTTATCGGAGCAGCCATTACGAAGGATGAATCTATATCGTCCGATGAAATCTATTCAAAGATTGGAAGTCTATGAGCGTTGGTAATTTCGGTCCAAACCAATTAGCCGAGGGCAATCTTCGGAATGTTATCGGTGCCGGAATGGTCAATGCGGCATTTCAAGGAGGATCAGGTCAACCCTTCGTTCGATTTGTTGTTGATGAAGTTGTTTTCGATCCGTCTGAATTGGACGATGAACGATTACGAGTTTTGAAAGAGGAATATGGATTAGGTGAAGTACCATTCCTAGATAGACTCCCTGCGAACTCGGTGTTTGCTCGCCCAATATTAGCTCCAGAATCGGGTTTGGCTAAGCCTATGGTGTTGTTCCCATTCTTCCCTTCACACGTCCAATTGCCCGTAAAGGCAGGGGAACATGTGTGGGCATTTTTTGAGGCAGATTCAAAACCTGATCATGGATTTTGGGTTTGCAGAATTACTGAACCTCGTACCGTAGAAGATGTAAACTTCACGCATGCTGATCGTAAATTTCAGCCAAGTGGATCATCAACAAAAACCAAAGACAAATTTGAAGGGAAGGGTGGCAGTATTCCTGGATTTGATAATGGAGCCGTTATTGGCGAAGATTCTCCACGGAGCACTGCATCTATTTCTGGTGAACGTAATGCTTATGAAAAGATCCTTAAAGAATCTGATAGTTCAAAAGTTTCTGAAATGGAAATGGTTCCGCGCAAGAAAAAGAGACCTGGGGATTTTGTACTTCAAGGTTCGCATAATGCTGCAATTGTTATTGGTACGGATCGAACAGGACGAACAGCAGAATTTGAAAAAACAAGCAAAGGAAAACGAGCCAAAGGAAAACCATTAAAGGATTCCAAAGACTCTGCTGGCACCATTGATATGTCTGTTGGGTTTGGTCAAGAAGGACGACCAACAGCTCCAAAAAAGATCAAGAACACATTGAATAATCAAGAGACGGATAAAGATCTTGGTAAAGAAAACACACAAGAAGGCGATCCAGATTTCGAAGGAGATGTTGGTCGATTTTATCTTTCGATGAAAACGAAAGCAGATGAAAATTTCAATATCAACATCAAGGGAATTCCTCAAGACAAAGGAGAAATAGCCGCTGGTGTGATCAAAATTGATCACATGAGAATCATCGCAAGGAAGAGCATAAAGTTTATGGTTCAACCGACAATGAATTCGTCAGAATCAGAATGTGGAGCGATTGTTATTAAAGCAAATGGAGATGTCGTATTTGTTCCAAGCGATACAGGATATGTGCTTCTAGGGGGTCACGACGCGTCGCAGGCCATAGCTACTCATCCGTTAGCTGCGCCTGCCGGAGGACAAGTTATAGCGCCACCAATGGTGAGTACGATCGGTTCGCAGACTGGCCTTGGTGGACCAAACGGATCCTATAGCAAGAAGT
>ERZ795047.4247-NODE-4247-length-12227-cov-6.574680_pt1 | contig 12227 bp, 8 predicted proteins | sample MGYA00375131_ERZ795047 | MGnify/ENA primary metagenome ERZ795047 (study PRJEB30176, sample SAMN05720228) | activated sludge metagenome | isolation source: Anaerobic digester | place: Japan | collected 2015-05-20 ... | reverse complement strand
AAGGTTTTCGCCCTTAAGTATAAGACAGCTTATTTCGTCGTTGTGGTTGAAGTTTACGTTCATGTTTATTTCGGTCTTTTCGTCGTCGAGCTTTGCGTAAATCACGGGACCCGCGCCTATCTTTACCGCGGCGAGCATGCCCTTTTCAAAGGACGCGCCCACGATTTTTGCGCCCACTTCGTCGCCCACTCTGACGACGGTTATGTAACCTTCCGCGCCGTTGTTTGTCAGCACTGCGGTTTTCTTTATCAATGCCATTTCAACCTCCCGGTTATGACTGTTTTTCAATTCATAATATTCTATTCCCGCGCTCCCGATGTTAGAATAAAAACCTACCCTTATGGGAATGATACTTTGTTGAGGTACTCGCCTATGAACATCTATTGGGAAATAATAATCCGATGCATAATAACGCTGTTGTCGCTGCTCATTATGACGTTTATCTTAGGCGTTAAGCATATAGCGCAGATGACGTCCTTTGACTACAGCGTAAGTATCGTAATCGGCAGCGTGGGGGCGGTGCTCTGCATCGAGACCGACATAAAGTGGTACTACTGCGTGCTGGCGATGGCGGTGCTGGTGTTTTTCGCGTGGCTGCTCGACTTTCTCAACAGAAAAACTGCCTTTGTACGCCGCTATATAACGGGCACGCCCACACTCCTTATCCTCAACGGAAAAATCCTTTACAAAGGCTTGAAACACGTTAAATTCAACGTTAACGACCTATTGCGCGAAATACGTTTTAACGGGTATTTTGACATAAGCGAAATCGAGGTCGCGATAATGGAGTCCAACGGACAGGTGACCGTCCTGCCCAAAGCCCAAAACCGCCCTGTTACCACAGGCGATATGAACATTCCCGTGCAGAAAACGGGGTTGATTGCCAATGTCATTATTGACGGAAAAATACTCGCTAACAACCTTAACGCCATGAACAAGACCAAGGAATGGCTTTTGAGCCAGGCAAACGCCCAGGGCATAAAGATTGAAAACGTGCTGTTGGGGACATTGAACGAAAAAGGGGAATTGAGCCTTTACGAAAAGGACAGATACTCCAGGATAAGGACAATACTTGAGTGATGGAAAGGGTAGTGCTTATTATCGGCGCGAGCAGCGGAATAGGGCTTAGCTGCGCGCAGAGATTTGTAAACGCTGGCGACAAAGTAGTTAATATGTCGAGAAGGGACTGTCCCATTCCCGAAGTCAGAAACATACGCCTTGACGTGACCGACGAAAATTCTGTAATAGACGCGTGGAACTATTTTACCGCCGAATTTTCCCATCTGGATATATTCATTTATTCGGCAGGCTTCAGCATGGCAAGTCCCGTTGAATACGCGCAAGAACAGGATTACAGGTATCTGTTTGAGGTAAATTTCTTCGGGTATCTCAACTTTCTGAAAAAGAGCATACCTTATCTTAAAGAGAGCGGAGGAACTGCCTGCGTAGTAGGCAGCACGGGGGGAGTGGCACCCATTCCTTACGACTGCTTTTATTCGGCATCCAAAGCGGCTCTCAATATGCTGACCGCGGCACTGTGGCACGAATTGAAACCGCTTGGAATTACCGCAATCTGCGTTATGCCCGGCGGCACAAAGACCCACTTTACTTTCAAGCGCAAGGAGTATAAGCCGGAAGACGTAGGCGAATACGGCGTGGCCTTGACTAAAGCGGCGCAGGCGCTTGCCGAAATAGAGCAAAACGGCATGGAAGCCGAAAGCGTTGCCAAGACGATTTACCGCAAGTGCACCCGCAGACCTTGCGCCCCCGTATACGCCAGCGGAATAGCCAATAAGTTGTCGGCGTTCTTAATAAGGCTTATCCCCCAACGGCTTGTTTATCTCATAGTCAAAAAACAATTCGACCTTGACAGAGAATAAAAAAGCGGCGAACATTTCGCCGCTTTTTGTTTTTGTTCTTTTTACTGCACTTTCCCTTTGTTCTTTTCGTGCTCGATGGTCAGCGCAATCTTCATATCATACAGCTTCCGGCTGAGATCGACCTTGTAGGTATGGGGATTGATGAGTCGGGTGTACTCTTCCCAGAACTCCGCCTTACACTTCTTGGCGTAATCGGCAATCTCTCTGAGCGTGGGAGACTTGTAGACCTGCTTGCCGTCGCGGAATACGTCTATCATCAGGTTGCGCATAGAGTACTCGGTGAGAGTGGTCTGCTTCCACGTTTCTATCGGGTGGAAAATGGTCAGGGGTTTGGATGTGTCAAACTTCTCTTCGTCAAGGCAGATGAGGTCGGCAAACGCCATTTTATCTTTATCGTAAATGCGGTAGGTCGTCTTGATGCCCGGGTTGGTAATCTTCTCTGCGGTATCCGAAACCTTCATTTTGGGTACCCATTTTCCGTTTTCGAAGATAGCCGACAGTTTATAAACACCACCCAATGCGGGGGTAAGTTCGCTCGTAATGAGCTTTGTTCCGATGCCGTAGATGTCTATCTTCGCGCCCTGTTGGTGCAAAGAGGAGAGGATATATTCGTCGATGTCGCCGCTTGCGCAGATCTTGCAGTCGGCGTGTCCTGCGTCATCGAGCATCTTGCGCGCCTTCTTGCTGAGGTACGCAAGGTCGCCGCTGTCCAGTCTTATGCCCGTTGGTTTCAAGCCCTGCGCCTTTGCCTCGTCGAAGACCTTTATCGCATTGGGAATGCCTGAGTGGAGCGTGTCGTAGGTGTCGACCAGGAGCATTATGTTGTCGGGGTATATCTTGGCGTAGGTGCGGAAGGCTTCCAGCTCGCTGTCGAAGCTCATCACCCAGCTGTGGGCGTGAGTGCCCGCCGCCTTGACGTTGAAGTCCTTTGCGGTGAGGACGTTGCTTGTGGATACGCAGCCGCCTATGATTGCCGCTCTCGCGCCGTATATTCCCGCGTCGGGGCCCTGGGCGCGGCGCAAGCCGAATTCCATGACGTCGGCTTTTGCTTCCTGGCATATCTTCATCGACTTTGTGGCAATCAGCGTCTGGTGGTTAATTATGTTCAGAATCGCAGTTTCCACAAGCTGGGCTTGCCAGAGGGGCGCGGTTACCGAAAGTATCGGTTCGTTGGGGAAGACTATTTCTCCTTCGCGTATTGCCCGAATGGTGCCTGTGAACTTAAAGTTCTTTATCGCGTTGAAAAACTTTTCGCCGAAGAGGTTCAGGCTTAACAAGTATTCGATGTCACTTTCGTCAAAGTGCAGGTTGTTGATATACTCGATGACTTGCTCAAGTCCCGCGCATACGGCAAACTCAAGATGCTCCTTCTGGCGGAAAAACACGTCGAAATTGGCGAGGGTGTCGGCCTTGTCGGTCTCCAGATAGGCATTCATCATGGTAAGCTCATACAAGTCGGTAAGAAGGGTGAGATTTCGCATTTTTATCTCCGAAAAAAGTTATTTATTGTCCTGTTTCTTTTTGCCTATGTTTTTAAAGAAACCGGGTTTTTGAGGTTTGTTTTCGCCGCTTTCTTCCTTTGGGGGCAAAGCCTTGGCGGGTTTATACTCCGAAAGCGGTATGCCCTTTGGATACCACACCTGACCTTTCTTGCTCTGGCGTATTGATATGAAGACAAGCAGAGCCGCTCCAGCAATAGCCAATGCCGACGCGACATACACTCCGTAGCGGACGCCGTTGACAAGACTCGTTATGCGCATCGATTCCATAACCGCTCTTATCGCGGCGTAAACGGCGGCGTATCCCACTATCCCCGAGCCTCTGACCTTGAGATGCCTCGACAGGAAGAAGAGGAGGGCAAATCCGAGGAGGTTACCTACAAATTCGTAGAAGAAAGTCGCCTGATGCCACGCGCCCTCGGCTCTGATAAAGACTGCGTAGGGGAAATACTGTAGATTGGGGTCGGTTACGGGCATGCCGTAAAGTTCCTGATTGAAAAAGTTGCCCCAGCGGCCAAGAGCCTGAGAGAGGAGAACGACAAATACGACGTTGTCGGCAAAGTACAAAAAGTCGATTTTGTTTTTCTTTGCCCAGAGGTATCCGCCCAATATTCCGAACGGCGCGCCCGTTATTATGGTAAGGCCGCCGTCCCAAATCGCTATCATGTCGACAAATTCATCCCACCCAAAAGGACTTACAAAGAAGTAGTCGGCGTGCAACAGTACATATCCCAGTCTCGCGCCCACAATTGCGAGGGGTATCGCGATAAGGAACAGTTCGAGAATGTCGTCGCTTGTCAGTTTCATCTTTTTGGACAGGCGTATTACCAGCAATAGTCCGATGAGCATTGCCGACGTAATTATTATGCCGTACCACATCACGTCCTTGCCGAATAGGGTAAAAGCGACCGATTCAACCTTTCCTGTCCAATGCATAGTTATTTCTCCACCTTGACGGCTCCCGCTTTGCGTATGGAAACGGCAAACACGTTTTCCGAGCCGAACATATTTTTCATATAGTCTTCAAATGCCGGAAGGTCCTCTTTTTCGAGGAAGGCGAGGATTGTTCCCGCAAAGCCGCCGCCGTGAACGCGGGAGGCGAGCACCTTGGGATATTCCTTTGCAAGGGCGAGCGCGAGGGGAACTCGCTGTTCGGTATCTGACGCGGGATAGCAGTTCTGCAAAAGCTTGTAGCTGCTGTCGCCGCTCTCATTGATTATTTCCAAAAAGCGTTTTTTATCACGACCGTCGAGCGCTTTTTTCGCGTTTAACGCTCTTTCGTTTTCGTCAAAGAAGTGTATCGCGCGCAAAATCGCCCTTCCGCTTACCGATCTTGCAAGGCAGGTAAGGCCCGCCATAAACTCAGCCTTGCCGACGTCGCGAAGGACGCTCTTTCCAAAGTGCGCGGCGACTTCGCCCATTTCTTTGCGTATAGCCGCATACTCGTCGGTCAGGTTGCAATGGTCTCCGCCGCAGTTTATGATAACGATGTTCAGGTCGTCAAAATTCCAGTTTGCGGTATCCGATTTTGGCATTTTGGGGTCCGCAAAGTCCATAAACGATACTCCGCCGTGGCTTATCGTCAGCTGGTCCATAAGCCCGCTGGGCTTGCCGAAATAGACGTTTTCGGCGTATTGGCTGATTATGGCTTTTTCCACAAAGTCGAGTTTGCCGTCATTATAGAGGACGTTCAGAATTTCGCAAAGAAGCAGTTCGAACGCCGCGCTGCTGCTAACTCCCGCGCCCTTGAATATATTGCTGTGGGTGTTGGCGATAAAGCCGCCCGCCTTGTAGCCTCTGTCGATAAAGCCCTTGACCACGCCTTTTACAAGCGCGTCGCTGGTGCCGTAGAAAACGGGATTGACTTTGAGGTCGTCTATGTCCACGGTAAAGGCGGGGTATCCCGCGCTGTTAACCGTTATTTTGTTGTCCTTTGTTCCGACCACCGCAGCGACTACGTCGAGGTTGATGCTGGAGGCCAAAACGAAGCCGTGGTTGTGGTCGGTGTGGTTTCCCACAAGTTCGGCTCTGCCCGGACTGGAGAAGAAGGTAATATCGCCTGTAAGACCCTCTGTCAAAGAGGAGTACCTTTCGGCGGCAGCCTCGGTATCATCGCCGTAGAGAGCGGTTGCCGAGTTCATAAATTTTGAATTCTGAAGGAGATTTTCTTTGGATAAAGTTCTTGCCATAATCTGCTCCCAATGGTATACTGTATTAACAAATTGTAACACACGCATGTTCGTTTGGCAACAATTACATAAAAAAAGAGGTAAATTATGAGCGATATTGATGTAAGCGGTCTGATAGAGGATTTGCTTTATTATGCGAAAGAAAAATTAGATCTCGGGCGGGAGGACGCGATTTACGCCCGCAATCAGCTTCTGGAGCTGTTTGAGGTGGAGCCCGCGACGAGAAAGGGGGAAGAAAAGGATTTTCAGAAGGAGGTCCTCGATAAACTTATTGAGTACGCGTTTGGCGAGAACATGATTGCTCCGGGGGAAGAAATCAGGTTCGAAACCAGAATAATGGGGTTTGTTACGCCCTCGTGCGGACTGGTGGCAAGGACGTTTGAGGAGTTCAGGGACAACCTCGGGATTAAGGCCGCCACCGACTATCTTTACAATATCAGCATCGCAAGTAACTACATAAGGCTGTGCGACGTAAAGAAAAACATCTGCTGGACGACCGAAGGAAAGTACGGCAGAGTGGGCATCACCATTAATTTAAGCAAGCCCGAAAAAGACCTGAAACAAGTTCTCGCCGAGAAGAATTTCAAGGGCATAAAATATCCCAAGTGCTTACTGTGCCTTGAAAACCTCGGTTTCCCCGGGACGCTCACTCATCCCGCAAGGCAGACCCTTCGCGTGGTGCCGATTGTTTTAAACGGTGAAAAGTGGTATCTTCAGTATTCTCCTTATGTCTATTACGACGAGCACTGCATAGCTCTCAGTGAAGAGCACAGACCCATGAAGATAAGCCCCGCGACGTTTGCAAGGCTTCTGGACTTTGTGGAAATTTTCCCGTATTACTTTTTGGGCAGCAACGCCGACCTTCCCATCGTGGGCGGCTCCATACTTTCGCACGACCACTACCAGGGCGGCAAGAAAGTGTTGCCGATGTTTTCACGCCCGATGAGAGAAACGGTTTTCAGAACCGACTCCGTCAAGGTGGGCATTAAGGACTGGTACAACAGCGTTGTGGAAGTCAGGGGCACCGACAAGGAAGAGGTACAGAAAATCGCCGACCACGTGCTGGAAAAGTGGATTGACTATTCCGACAAGAGCGTGGGAATTTACGCCTACACCGACGACAGGCACAACACAATAACGCCCATTGCGTCCAAAGACGGCGATGAATACGTCTTAGACCTCATTTTACGCAACAACCGCACCGACGAAAAGCACCCTTACGGCATCTATCATCCCACCGAAGATATGCACAACATCAAGAAAGAGGGCATAGGACTTATTGAGGCAATGGGACTGTTTATCCTTCCCGGCAGACTCAAGAGCGAAATAATGGAGATGATAGAAATCCTTACCTCGGGCGACCTCGACTTTGCGGCAATAAACGAAAATCCGAGGCTGAGCAAACACCTTGGCATGCTCGCCCAGATTGTCGCCGAAAACGAAGACAACATCACCCGCGATAACGCGCAGAAACTCATACTGAGGAAAATCGAGGAAATCTGCTTTAAGATTCTGGAATGCACCGCCGTCTTCAAAAACACCGAAGAAGGACAGGAAGCGTTCAGAAAATTCCTCTATTCCCTCAATTTCATGGCATAATTTACTTATTATTACTTAATAGTGTTTTAAGTGTTGCTATGGTATAATAACCGTGATGAGAAGAAATAAGTTCGTCAGCTTAATATGCGCCATAGCAATTCTGCTGCTTGTCTGCAGCGTTCTTTCGGCATGTGAAAAAGACGAAATAAGAAACCTTGCGGCAAAACATGAGGCAGTGCAAATCCCCGTAAACGGCTCTATTTATATCGGCAACTATATCACCTACGACGGCAAGGGCAAGTTAAGCTACTCGGTGGAAAACGCCGACGTCCTTCAGCTAAAGCGCGACAAGGTGACGGGTCTGAAACCGGGTAAAGGCAAGGTCGTCGTCTCCACAAAGAGCGAGACCGTGTCATTTATTGTCTATGTGGTAAACCCCAACGAAGTCAGCGTGGAAGCCGTCGACATTGAGGAAGTTTACGACGGGACGGTAAAGAATATAAGCGTAATCGCGCCCAATCTCCCCGAGGGAAGCGAAATAAAATATTATCTTGGCGGCGCGGAGTTTTTCGGAACAGCCGAACCGGGAGAGTATGAGATAACGGTATCGGTCAACGTGCCCGACGGTTTCAGCGTGGCCTATATTAAAGAAAAAGCGGTGCTCACTATCGACAAAGCGACCGTCAGCATGAGCGGCGTAAGGTTTGAAAGCGCTGCATACGACTATGACGGCACCGAAAAGACCCTGCTTATTTCGGGTCAGCTGCCCGATTCTGTTTCGGTAAGATACGAAAACAACAAGGGCACCGACGCAGGCGAGTACAGAGCGACGGCGTATTTTGACGCCGACACGAGGTATTATTATGAGATTATGCCTCTCAGCGCAAAGCTGACAATAAGAAAAGCGGCTCTAAACTACTCCAGACTCGGGTTTTCCGACAAAACCGCCACTTATAACGGCAATTTCCAGCACATAGCGTTCGAGAGCCTCCCCGAGGGGCTTTATGTCACGTATTACCTCGGCGAGGTGAGCGAGGCAAACAGAATAGCCGACATTACGGTGGCATTTAAAGATTCGGGCACATATCAGATTGTCGCGGTCATGGACGCCGACGAGATTTACAGGAAAAATTACGTCTTTGACAGTCAGGTCAGGGCGACGCTCGAGATAAGAAAGGCCGATTTTGTAAACAACCTTCAGTGGAAGGACGTTCCCACAGCTTACATCTATGACGGCGAGGGAATTACGGCGGGAGAGGGCGGAGATATCTGCCTCGCGGGCGATTTGCCTGCGGGCGTCAACGGGGAATTTTCCGAAGGCGCGACGTATTCTTATTTTTACAAAGTCAACGGCGCTTACGTGCCGATAACTTCGGAAAACAGCACCAAAATCGCTGTGGGCACCTACACGGTGGCGGCGAGATTTACCATGCCGGAGGGGTATGAAGCCAATTACAACGCCCTGCCCGACATGGAGTTTTCCTATGCGATAAACAAAGCGTCTTACGATATGAGCGGCGTGTCCTTTACAGGCGAGACCTTCGCGTTTGACGGCGGCTCGAGAGTTTATGCGGTCACCCGTCCCGAAGGCTTTGACGACGACGTGCTGATCAAATACTCGATGAACGAAAACGGCGTAGGCTTCACTGCCGAGACCGAAACGCCGTACTCGGTGCGCGATGCGGGGACCTATCAGATACGCGCGACATTTGTATACCAGAAGTCGGAGCTGGTCGCAAATTACCTTGCCATCCCCGCAATCACGATAAACGTAAAGGTCAATCCCCTTGCAGTGGAGTTGGGCGATGTCACGTTCTTCAACAGGGTGTTCACCTATCAGGCCGAAACGGCGAGGAGCCTTGAGATTTCGGGGACTTTGCCCGATGGTGTGGAAGTCGGTTATTCCGCAAACAACGCACAGATAAACGCTGGCGTTTACAGCGTGACGGCGCAGTTCTCTTACCGCCTGAACGGCAACATCGTCGACACAAGAAACTATTACTTTACCCGCAACTCGTCGCGTATAGACTATACGATGACGGCGACGCTCACCATAAACAAAGCGAGCTACACCGAAAGCGATGTGCCCGTCTGTCATGTGATCGGCGGAATATATTCCCCGACAAAGAAGCTTTCAGATTATGTTATCCTCGGCGAGGACGACAATCCCGCCCAGCATGTGACATGGGCAAATCCCAATGTAGTGCCCACCGTGGGCAATCCCGGCTATACCGCGTTTTACAACGCCGACAGCGCGAATTACAACAACTACGGCTTCTCCGTTTCCGTTCCGATAGATAAAGCGACGGTGGACGGGAGCCTTATCGATATTTCCTCACAGTTTATCAAGAGGACGGGTGCACAAGTCAGCCCCTCTTACACAATAGGCGGACAGGCCGACAGCGGAGTGCTTCGCGCTGTTGTTCAGTCGGCAACGCCTCTCATAGAGTGGGGCGAATACCCTGTGACGGTGACGTTTGAGCTCGCCGACAGCGTAAACTATCAGCTGATCAACACTCCCACGCCCAAAGCCATAACCGTATATATCTATAACGGCTCGGTCTTCTCGTACGAGGGCACCCGCCTTTCCGAATATCACGGTTCCGATACGGTGTTAACTGTAATAAGAGGCACAACGGGCATCAAGCGCAATGCGATAAAGGACAATACATACCTCTCCGAAATCATTCTGCCCGACACCCTCGTCAAGAGCGATATTTCCAACATGGCAATAAGTATCGGAACTCTTCCCAACCTTTCGAGGATAACCCTTCCGTTTACGGGCGCGGGGATTTCCGACGCGTTCGGAAGTATTTTCGGACTTGATAATTCTCAGCTCCCGACACATCTTCAATATGTCACGGTGACGGGCGACACAACAGTACCCGCCGAGGCGTTTAAAAACGCCCGCTATCTTAAGAGCATAGCTTACTCAAACGATGTTATGATAGTGGGCGACAGCGCATTTGACGGTTGCAGCGCGCTCTCCGCTCTCACAATCGGAAACACGATGGAATATCTCGGTCAATACGCCTTCAGGTATTGCTTTAATATAACAAGGATAACGTTGCCCTTTATCGGAAGCGATATAAACGACACTGCGAGCACAATAACCCGCCTCATCGGACAGAACGCCGGGGACAACGCATATTCCAATTACTTCCTGTCGCAGCTGACGATTTCGGGAAATATAACGACTTTGCCCGATTACGCCTTTGCGGGACTTTCCAGACTGGGGACGCTGACCCTGCCCGAAACGGTGACGAGTATCGGACGAGAGGCGTTTTCGGGAGTGGCGGCGACTGTCAACCTCAACGAAAACATCACGGCGATAACCGAAAGAATGTTCTATAACTATCAGGGAACGGCTATAATGCTCCCGTCTTCAGTGACAAGTATCGGCGCATACGCTTTTGCGGGGGCGGCAAAACTTGTCGCGCTAAATCTCCCCTCCGCGGTCGAAAGTGTGGGCGAGTACGCATTCAAAGGCGTCAAGTGCCCCGTAGTATTTACGGGCAATAATATCACGTCTATAGGACAAAATGCCTTCAGAGAGTATGCGGGAAGCGGATTTAAAATCCCGTCTTCGGTGACGAGCATCGGTGATTACGCCTTCAGAAACAGCTCGATAACCAATATCATCATCCCCGCGGGCGTTGGCACCCTTGGCAAGGAGATTTTTGCCGAGAGCGTCCTGCTTGAAGCCGTCCACTTTTATAACACAACCGTGGGCGAAAAGATGTTCTATGGATGCGCAAAGCTCGTTACGGTTAATACCGAAAACACCGAGCGCATCGAGAAAAACGCCTTTGAAAACTGCACAAGCCTTACAAGCGTTCTTTTAAAGGGAAACGTCACCTATGTCGGCGAGTACGCTTTCTACGGCTGTCGGGAGATGGATTGGTGCGAGATAAGAGCGAGAGAAGTGATTACCCTGGGCCGAAACTGCTTTATTGCCGGGCTTACGATACGCGTTTTCGACAGCAGCGCGTATCTTAATACGTATCCCGAGGCGGAATACGGATATAATTTCCTCATATGGGGAAGTTGATGCCAGATACTATCCGATTTTTTGAAAATTTCGCCGATATTTATTAAAAAAATTGTTTGACATCTTCTTTTCCTTGTGTTAAACTTAAAAAGCTATCATTAGGGTAGATGTGGGAGGTTACCGTTTCGCGGATAGTTTCCACGGACTTATGCAAGGCGCACAAGACGCCGGGCACTAACTGAGATGAAAGGTGTGAAGGCACCTTTTATTAAAAGATAGCTCGACACACGCGGATAAGTGTGAAACAAGTTAGGTAAAAAACAGGAGGTAAAGAACAACATGGCAGGTCAAAAGATCAGAATTAAGCTCAAAGCTTATGACCATACCCTCATCGATAATTCGGCTATGAAGATCGTTGAGGCCGTAAAGCGTACGGGCGCAAGCATTTCAGGCCCCATACCGCTGCCCACAGAGAAAGAGATCGTAACGATATTGCGCGCTCCCCATAAATATAAGGATTCGCGCGAGCAGTTCGAATTGAGGACACACAAGAGACTCATCGACATCTATAATTCCACCAGCAAAACGGTAGACGCGCTTATGAAGCTCGACTTACCCGCCGGTGTGGATATACAGATTAAGTTATAAGATAGGAGGCTTATATGAAGAAAGCTATCTTAGGCAAGAAACTGGGTATGAGCCAGATATTTACCGCGGACGGGCAGTTTGTGCCGGTTACCGTTGTGGAAGCGGGCCCCTGCGTGGTAACTCAGATAAAGACCGCCGAGAAGGAAGGTTATGCCGCCATTCAGGTGGCGTTTGGCGAGGCTAAGGAAAGAAACGTGACCCAGCCCATCGCCGGACACTTCAAGAAAGCGGGTATCGAAAAGCCCTTGAAGAACATAAGGGAATTCCGCCTCGAGGACTGCTCGAAGTTCCAGGTAGGCAGCGTTATCACCGCCGATGTTTTCAACGTTGGAGATAAGGTTACCGTTACCGGAAAGAGCAAAGGCAGAGGTTTTACGGGCGTTATCCAGAGATGGAACCAGTCCAGAGGCCCCATGGCTCACGGCTCGGGCGCGCACCGTATCGTAGGAAGTATGAGCGCGAACAGCGATCCTTCCAGAGT
>ERZ795047.4236-NODE-4236-length-12246-cov-11.259208_pt1 | contig 12246 bp, 12 predicted proteins | sample MGYA00375131_ERZ795047 | MGnify/ENA primary metagenome ERZ795047 (study PRJEB30176, sample SAMN05720228) | activated sludge metagenome | isolation source: Anaerobic digester | place: Japan | collected 2015-05-20 ... | reverse complement strand
GAGTGAGGATATCTCATGGGCGCCTGACAGCAGACATATTGTATATACAGATACGAAATCCAGACCATCTTCTCTGGTAGTAATTGATATTGTAACAGGAGAGAAAAGACGGCTCCAGGATGGGAAAGCAAATGCTTTCAGTCCGAACTGGAGTAACTACTATTGACAAAATATTTTATCATAGTATTATAAATAGGTAGAATACTACCCCATTCTACAAAATTGGGGAGAGGAGGGGGAAAATGAGATATAAGGAGATTTTAGGATTTTGTTTGGTTGCATGTGTCCTGGCAGGATGTAAATGTCCGGCAAAGAAGACCGCGGTTGAAGAAAAGAAAGAACCCGCAGTAACACTAATAACACCAACACAGGAACCATCTCCTACGGTTACTCCTAAAAAAGATGAAAAAAAGGACGAGGGCCAGGCAACTCCTCAACAGGTAGCAAAAGCCATTAAGGACGAACCAATTCCAGAGCAGAAGATACCCGAAGATAAGGTTTTCAAGTCCCCTGAAGAGATATCTCCTTCAATATCTGACATATTCAAGAATATACACTTTGACTTTGATAAATACGACATAAGGCCTGATGACCAGGAAACTTTAAAGGTAATCGCAAGGTACCTGCTTGACCATCCGAAAATATCTGTGATAATTGAGGGACACTGCGATGAGAGAGGAACCAGAGAGTATAACCTGGTACTTGGAGAACAAAGAGCATTAAGTACACGCAGGTTCCTTATCAGTCTGGGCATGTCTCCGGATAGACTGCACACGGTAAGTTATGGCGAGGATAAGCCTCTGGACCCTGCGAGTAATGAAGAGGCATGGGCAAAGAATAGAAGGGCAGAATTTAAAATATCTGAATGAACATCAAAGAAAAAACATATCCACTTTTACTATTCTGCATGTGTCTGCTGGTTTTTGCGGGTTGCGAAACCATAGCAACCCAGTCAGATGTTGAAACCGTAAAAGAAAAGGTTACATATGTAGAGGGTGACCTGTATGCAACAACACAGGCAATCGCAGAACGCCTCAAAACAATTGAGGAAACTACAAATTCAAGATTTTCTGTAACCACTGAAAAGATAGATACCCTTTCAAAAGAATGCGCAACGCTCGCGGAAGAAATCTCCTCTATCAGAACAGATATAAAACAACTTCAGGGAAAGATAGATGAGGTTGATTTCAGGTATTCTGAACAGATAAAGTCAGAAAAAGAATCTGCACAAACAAAGGAATTTGAGGTAAGACGGGATATAGAAGGGCTCAAAAAAACCTATGCGGACATTATAACCTCTATATCCACATTAAATAAAAACCTATCTTCTCTCCAAACCGACGTGCTGACAATCAACAGGTCACAGGTTGCAATAGCGGATTCTCTTAATAGACTATCAGCAGATGTAGAAAAAATAAGAGAGCAAAACACAACACTGGAACAAAAGTTGGGCGCAAACATAACGGTCTTCCTGGATGAACTAACAAGACAGGAAAGTGAAATAGTGCACCTGAAAAGTCTTATTGAACCAACACAGACACCTGAATCTAAATCCAATACAAGTGGAAAAACCTATGTGGTCAAAAGTGGGGATACACTGGGTAAAATTGCAGAGAAGTTCAAGACCAGCACAAATGCAATAAAAAAGAAGAACAACCTTAAAAATGATACTGTATATACCGGGCAGAAACTCATCATCCCCTAAAAAATCAAATGGCAAGATATGTAAAAATAAGTAACATAAGTCTCTCTCCCTGTTGCGTGGATAAAAAATCAGGTTATCCCTCTATCATTGAAAATGTCAGGAAACACATAGATGAACGAATACAGAAGGTCCTGCCGGACAGGCCGGACATTATCGTTCTTCCTGAAGTATGCGACCGGCCTGCAAACCTTCAAAGAAACGAAACTATTGCTTATTATCAGGCACGTGGGAGTAAGATACTGGATTACTGCAGGGAGATATCTAAAAAGCACAACTGTTACATCGCCTATTCATCATGCATTGAAAGAACAGGCAGGTGGACAAACTCCACAGTACTCATAGACCGTAGAGGGAGGACTGCTGGAACGTATGATAAAAACCACCTTGTTATTGAGGAAAATACCATATCGGGCTGTAGGTACGGAGATAAGGCGCCACTCATCAGGTGTGATTTCGGCACGGTCGCCTGTGCAATATGTTTTGACCTGAATTTTGATGAACTTCGGCTAAAATATGTGAGGTCTAAACCTGACCTGATACTTTTTTGTTCAGCGTACCATGGTGGCTTAATGCAGGCATACTGGGCATATTCCTGCCGTGCCTACTTCGTAGCGGCGACAGTAACCCGTCCAGGCACAATCATCTCTCCTGTTGGTAAGATTATCGCTTCTACAACCAACTATTTTGATTATATTACTGCCACGGTAAACCTGGACTGCTGTGTTGCTCATCTGGACTATAACTGGGAAAAACTGGATGCTATGAAAAAGAAATACGGGACAGGGGTAAAGATTGAGGACCCCGGATACCTGGGCTCGGTTCTTATCTCATGTGAGATGGAAGAGAAAACCGTCAAGGACCTGATAAAGGAATTCAAGATAGAACTGTTGGACGACTACTTCAAAAGGGCACTCGCCCACCGCAGAAAAAATCTTAAAAGATAAAAACCTGGAATTTGGATGACCTGCCTTTTTGTGATATTATAAATAATTTACGGAGAAAAAAATGGACAGGGTTATTATATTTGATACCACGCTTAGGGATGGAGAACAGTCCCCGGGTGCAAGCCTTACCAGCGAGGAAAAAATCAAGGTCGCTGACCAACTGGAACGTCTTGGCGTTGACATAATAGAGGCAGGATTTCCCATTGCCTCCCCTGATGATGCAAAAGCAGTGAGATTCATTGGCGAAAGGGTGAAAAATTCAGTTGTGTGCGCGCTTGCAAGATGCAGGGATGAAGACATAGAGACTGCGCTCAGGTCACTTGAGACCGCTAAAAAACCCCGGCTTCACATATTCCTTGCAACATCTGAGATACACAGAAAGTACAAACTAAACAAGGCAAAAGACGAGATATTGAAGATAGCAGTTGAGAAAACATCCCTTGCAAAAAAGCATCTTGATGACATAGAATTTTCTCCTGAAGATGCCACGAGAACAGAACCGGACTTCTTACTTGAGGTCGCAAAAAGGGTAGCGGAACAGGGTGTAAAGACAATTAACATACCTGATACCGTAGGATATACAATACCCTCTGAATACGGTTCGCTTATAAAACACCTGCGTGAGAACCTTCCTGCTGATGTTGTTATAAGTGTGCACTGCCATAATGACCTTGGACTGGGGGTGGCAAACTCGCTTGCCGCGGTTATAAATGGTGCCAGGCAGGTGGAGTGTACCATAAACGGGATAGGTGAACGGGCAGGAAATGCCTCACTTGAAGAAATCGTAATGAACCTGGTTGTAAGAAAAGACCTGTACAAACTTGAGACCAACGTTGTGACAAAGGAACTTTACAGGACAAGCAGGATGGTTTCTTCTCTGACAGGAATCCCTGTACAGCCGAACAAGGCAGTCATAGGTGCAAATGCATTCCGACATGAAGCCGGAATACACCAGGATGGTATCCTTAAATACCGGCCGACCTATGAAATTATGAGCCCGGAGATGGTTGGGATACCAGAGAGTGAACTGGTGCTCGGAAAACACTCAGGACGCCATGCCCTACAAGCGCGCCTGCAGGCACTCGGATTCCAGTTAGATGAAGAACAACTGGATAAGGTGTTTGAGAAATTCAAGAAACTTGCGGATAAAAAGAAAGAAATCACAGATAGCGACCTCATAGCAATAACCGAGGAAGAGGAAATTAAAACAGAGGAGCCGACATACATACTTGAATATTTTCATATAGTGTCTGGCTCTTCAACAATCCCTACTGCAACTGTCAGGATAAAGAAAGGTGATACTGTATATGAGGATGCATCCAGAGGTGACGGGCCTGTAGATGCGTTCTACAAGGCAATAGACAGGATTACAGGAATTTCCCCGGTATTGAGAGAATATAAAATTTCCGCAGTAACAGGTGGACAGGATGCGCAGGGTGAGGTAACGGTTTCAATTGAGGTAGAAGGACTGAAAATACCCGGTAAGGGTGTGAGTACTGACATTATAGAGGCAAGCGGTAAGGCATATCTCAATGCCATCAACCGTTTCCTGATGAGAAAAAATGACAATAAGTGAAAAAATTATAGCCCTGCATTCAGGAAAAGAATTTGTGGAACCAGGTGAATTTGTAGAGAGCGCAGTTGACCTTGTCCTGGCAAATGACATAACCGGACCCCTTGCAATTGAGGAGTTTGAAAAGGTAGGCGCAAAAAAGGTGTTTGAACCTGAAAAGATAGTGCTGGTGCCTGACCACTTCACTCCATGTAAAGACATCAAAAGCGCAGAATTGGTAAAACGCCTGCGCGAATTTGCAAAGAAGCATGGTGTCCGTTTCTATGAGATAGGGAGGGTGGGAATTGAACATGCGCTTCTGCCTGAAGAAGGACTGACTATGCCCGGAGATTTTATTATAGGGGCTGATAGTCATACCTGTACATACGGCGCTGTTGGAGCGTTCTCTACTGGAATGGGAAGCACAGATATTGCATCATCTATGGTTACAGGCAGGGTATGGATAAAGGTGCCACCAACACTCAGGTTCAACTACACAGGTAAGCGGAACAAGTATGTTGGAGGCAAGGATATTATACTTTACACCATCGGAAAAATTGGGGTTGATGGAGCATCATATAAATCCATGGAATTCACCGGTGAAACCATACGCAACCTTCCGATGGATGACAGGTTTAGTATCTGCAATATGGCAATAGAAGCAGGAGCAAAAAACGGTATCATAGAACCAGATGACATCACCCAGGCATACATTGAGGAGGTCTCCGGTCATCCTTACGAACTGGTGTTGAGAAGCGACGAAGATGCAGTATATGAAAATGTGTTTGAGATTAGTGCGGAGAAGATACAGCCGCAGGTTGCCGCACCACACCTGCCATCCAACTCAAAAGATGTAACTGAATACTCGGATGTAAGAATTGACCAGGCAGTTATCGGTTCCTGCACCAATGGCAGGATTACAGACCTGCGCAGGGCCGCGAGCATACTAAACGGTCAAATAGTTCACCCGAACGTAAGGTGCATAATCATCCCGGCAACACAGAAGGTATATGGACAGGCACTGAAAGAAGGACTGATAGATGTGTTCCTCTCTGCAAACTGCGTGATAAGTCCACCCACCTGCGGTCCCTGTCTGGGAGGACACATGGGAGTACTTGCTAAGGGAGAGGTGGCAATTGCAACGACCAACAGGAACTTTATCGGCAGGATGGGACATACTGAAAGTTATGTTTACCTTTCAAACCCTGAGGTTGCCGCCGCAAGTGCAATAAAAGGGAAAATCTGCCACCCTGATATGATATAAGAGATTTACAGGAGGAGTGATGGAAGCAAGAGGCAAGGTCTGGAAATTTGGTGACCACGTAAATACAGATGATATTATAGCCGCAAGGTACCTCAATACAACCGATGTAAAGGAACTCTCCGCCCACTGCATGGAAAGTTTAGTACAGGACTTCCCCTCAAAGATAACCCGGGGCGATATTATAGTGGCAGGCGAGAACTTCGGCTGTGGGTCAAGCAGGGAACATGCTCCCGTAGCCATCAAGGGATGCGGCATATCCGCGGTGGTTGCCAGAAGTTTCGCACGCATCTTTTTACGAAATTCTATCAACATAGGACTTCCTGTTATTGAACTGGCGGAGGTTAACCAATTAGATGAAGGAGATGAGGTTGAGATAGACTTTGAAAGTGGAACTATAAAAAATATCACGAAAAACAAAACCTATAAATTTGCAAAGTACCCTGAATTTTTACAGGGAATTATAAAAACCGGAGGACTGATGAAATGGGTGCAGGAAAAGCATATAAAATCGGAGTGATACCCGGAGATGGCATTGGGACAGAGATAATTAGAGAAGGTATGAAGGTTCTACATGCGGCATCCGAAAGATTTGGTTTTAAGATTGAATCTGTTGATTATGACTTTGGCGGAGAGAAATACCTGAAAACTGGAGAATTGTTACCTGATTCTGCAATAGAAGAGTTTAAGAAACTGGATGCGATATATCTGGGTGCTGTGGGGCACCCAAAGGTTGCACCAGGGATACTTGAAAAAGGAATACTACTACGCATAAGGTTTGAACTTGACCAGTATATAAACCTGCGTCCTGTCAAACTCTATCCCGGGGTGTGGCACCCCCTGAAAGACAAGGGACCAGAAGATATTGACTATGTAGTCGTCAGAGAAAACACAGAAGGCGCGTACAGTGGCATAGGCGGCAGTGTGAAGAAAGGCACAAAGGATGAGATTGCGACACAACTGGATGTAAATACGAGGAAGGGTGTTGAAAGGTGTATAAGATATGCCTTTAACTACGCTGTGAAACGCAACAAGAAAAAAACTCTTACCGTGGTTGATAAGGCAAATGTCCTGACCTATGCAGGTGATTTATGGAGAAGAACTGCCAGTGATGTAAGCAGAGATTTCCCAGGCATAAAACTTGACTTCGCATTCGTTGACGCTACCTGTATGTGGATGGTAAAAAATCCTGAATGGTTTGATGTGCTGGTAACCAACAATATGTTTGGAGATATAATCACCGACCTCGCGGCAATGACCCAGGGTGGACTGGGGATAGCCGCAGGTGGCAACATCAATCCTGAAGGGGTAAGTATGTTTGAGCCCATACACGGGTCTGCTCCAAAATATACAGGCAAGAATGTCGCCTGTCCCCTCGCAACCATCTCTGCTGGAGGGATGATGCTTGAAACACTCGGTGAAGAAGAGGCATCTGCGGCAATAGAAAGAACTATCATAAAAGCAACCGGTGAAGGATACATAAAGAGTTTAGAAGCAGGCAGAATGGGAATGGGAACAGATGGTGTTGGTGACCTGCTTGCAAAATTCGTGAAAGAAATCTGAAAAACAGGAGATGAAAAATGCCAATCTATAAATGGGCTTATAAATATAGAGGTATTTTAGTTAGTCCTCCACTACTATTCACACTTTTTTCCTTTTTTAATGAAACTGAAAATGACTATCTAACATGGCCTCTTGGGATTTTAATTTTTCTTTTTGGATTTTTACTTCGTATGTGGGCACAAGAACATATCCATTATCGTCTAAAAACTAAAAAACATTTGACTACTACAGGTCCTTATTCTCTTGTCAGAAATCCTATTTATTTAGGTAATACCTTGCTATGTATTAGTACAACTATTCTATCAGAACTTTTGTGGTTTATTCCTTTTACAATTATTTGGTGTGTATTTGTTTATTCTTTTGTCATCAAATATGAAGAACAAAGTTTACTAAAATTATATGGCGAGCAATATCGTAAATATATATTAGAAGTCCCCAGATGGATTCCTCTATCTTCAAATCTCAAAAATACAGGTTTAACAAATGAATATCTTCGGATTTCGTTATTGGCTGAAATTCACTGTCTATTAATTTTATTGCCATTTCTCTTTAAGGAGATAATATCATCGTTTATTTAAATCAGTCCTGCTTGTAAATATTCAATTGGCTGATGTTTTCAAAGACCTTTCTGAAAGCAGTTCCCACCAATTTTGCAACCTTTGTTCGGTTGGGTGCACGTAGAGGTTCTGTCATCCCGAAGTGGGTATCACAGTGTTTCTGTGCAACAGGGTAGTCCTCTGCCCTATATACAACCTTCTCTGCATTCGGACAATTCCAGGGACATCCCTTTCCATAAGCGTTCTGTGCCTGAAATACAGTCATTGCGGGCAGGATAAAACTTTGCCAGATTCCACAGGTTACACCCTCTGCCCGCAGTGCAGTCAGCACCGCATTGCGAAATGCCGCCTGCCTGTCTCCAAATCCGTATGGTGAACCATCAGTATGAACTGTATAGTTATACCAGTTGTGTTTATGACCAGCAGGTTCAAACGGCAGGAGAAGACCAGGAATACCTTTTATCTCTTCTGTCAGGACAGATGCATTCTCTTCCTGAATTTTGAGATAATCGTTTAGTTTACTCAACTGTGCCCTACCAAAAGCTGACACCAAATCACTCTGTCTGTACATCCAGCCCAGCGCATATGCGTGGTAGTCACGTTTTTCAACTGGTGTCCGTGTCTCTCCAAACGACCAGAGCATCTTTGCCTTCTCCAGTATATCTTCATCATCTGTCACAAACATCCCACCCTCACCTGAACACAGACACTTGTTCTGGTTGAAACTAAATGCGGCACAGTCACCCCACAAGCCAGTCTTTTTACCCTTAAATTCCGCACCATGTGCCTGACAGGCATCCTCTATCACCTTCAGGTTGTGCTTTTTTGCTATCTTCATAACCTGTTCCATATTTACAGATAGTCCATGCAGGTGCACAACTATGATGGCTTTTGTCTTCGGAGTTATTGCTGACTCTATCTTCCTGGTATCTATGTTCATTGTTTCATAGTCAATGTCAACAAACACAGGTATCGCATTATGGTGCAGGATACAGGTGGCACTTGATGACCAGGAATATGCAGGGACTATAACCTCATCACCTGTTCCACATCCACATGCCGCAACTGCCATATGCAGTGCCGCTGTCCCGCTGTTGGTAGCAACCGCATACTTGTTCCCATTCCACTGCGCAAATTCCTTCTCAAACTCAACACAGTTTGGACCGAACGCATGTGTAGAACTCTCAAGAGAAGATATAACATACCTGCGGTCTATTTCATCTATTGGAGGCCACTTCTTTATAACACCCTCACCAATCGTCTTTTCACCACCTGCAACTGCCAATCTGCTTTTATTATGTTTAGTAGACATTTTCCTTCTCCTCATAAATCTCCTTTAGAATTTTTACTGTTTCCTCTACCAGTTGCTGTCCACCCTCAGGACCTATGTCATTATCATAGATAACCGCACTGTATCCCCTGCCTGCTACTGCCCTTTCAGTCGACAGGTAGGGTCCTTCTCCTGCCAGTTGAACAATAAATGTCTGAATGAACGGGCTACGGGCCTTAATACGCAGGCCATAATCCAGAAAAAGTTCAAACCTGTTGGTGGTAAATGCAATATCTCCAAGACGTACTATGTGTATCTCTTCTTCTGAAAAGGGTTGATTTTTTTGCTCCTCATATTTCTTAACCACGCTTCTACATCTCAGTAAACCCTTGAATTTCGTTAATTCTTCCCTGTGATTTGCCGGTTGCCGATTTTCTATCTCTGCCATTTCTTCCTTTACCATCCTCAGTTCGTCTTCTGTAACCAGACGTTTCTTCAGTGGAATGGTTTCTGCTATATGCTTGAAAGGTAAATCAGTTCTTATATCCTTTTTTGCATAAGGAATTAATTCTTCTATGATTACTCCTACCCGCCTGCCTATCTCCTGTCGCATATCAGTCCCACGTAATTGTAACATCCTGTCCTCTGCTTTTCCATATAACAGACGGTGTGGTGACTGGTCACCTGCGGAACTGCATTGAGGCAGTACATAAAGGCCTTCTCCACACCGTTTACGTACCTCAGTCCTTATCTCATGCCAGAAGTCCGCAGATACATATGAGGTACCCTCTGTTTCCTGAGATGGACAGGCAAGGTTGATGACTACCCCTGTAAGGTTTCCGTTTTTGTCCCAGGTGAAAAGTGTCTCCAGACTGTGGTCTGTATAACCCTCTATATGGCTGAAGTTTACATCATTTGTGTTTCCATACATCTTACTTGTGCCATCAACTATTAGTCCTACCTTTGACTGATAGCCAGGCCTTTTGCTGATATCATCAAAATAGACCGCCCGCCTGTTATGGGCAACCACCGCATGCCCATATGCCCAACTCACCCCTGTCTTTTCCCTCTTATTCCATGCCTCAACAACTGCTTCTGTAACCCGGTCTGTAAAAAATTCTGCATACTCTGGTGGAGTCATTACACCTTCTGGTTCAGGAGGATAGTCTCCTTCTACTGTGGTAGGTGCAGTATGGGTATGTGTGGCATTAAATACCACCTTCAGGGTATCTATTTCAGGCAGGGCTTTTTTTATCTTTTCTCTGCAGATTTTACAAACCTCTTTTTTTATTGAACATATATCACAAGAAACCATCACCACATAGTCTCTTTCTGTGCCGATAGCAAGAGCAGTTACTGTAATAGGGTCTTTGACATATTCTGAAATTCTCGGATGAAATTGACCATAAAGATTTACAGGCCTGTCCGGGGTAATATCCCTCTCCGCCCATCCAATTAAAATTTTCTCTATCTTCATTGTTTCTCCCCTCCTTTGGTAACCCATTCAGGGTAGGTTTTGCATTATATTACGCAGGTACGCAAGACCCTTCCTGATTGCCTCTTCAGGTGTATATCTGTCACCTTCATACTCAAAATCAACGTAACCATCATAACCTGCCTTGTGCATAACACCCAGTATCTCTTCATAATTAAGTGCACCTTCTCCCACCAACTCTGCCCTGTAATACCTGCCATCTCTTCCCTGCATACCTTCTTTTCTGTCCAGAACAATCCAGTCCTTAAAATGGCTGTGGACAATATAACTTCTGGAATTAAGGAAACCCTTTACAGGGTCTTCGCCACCAGTAAAAACATTCCCGGAATCAAAGGTGATTCTCAACAAAGGTACTTCTTTTATTGCTTCATTCATATCCGCAGAGGTGACAAAGGGTGCCAGGTACCCTGGAAAGTGTTCTACTGTAACAGTAACCTGGTTCTCCTGCCCTATCCTCACAGCATCCTTCAGCCCTTCAATTACGTTTCTCCTGCTCTGTTCTGCTGTCAATCCGGGTTTTCCACCTATGGGCAACATTATCTTATCCGTACCAAGTATTTGAGCTATTTCTATCCCTTCCTTTATTTTATCAATACCAGGTTGACGAGCCTTCTTGTCCGAAAAATTAATATCCGGAGTGAATGTATAACAAACAGTCCTGATGCCATAGTCATCACAAACCCTCCTTATCTCCTGAGGTGTGTGTATATAGGTTGTTACCCAGTCAATCGTATCAAGTCCAAGTTCTTTTGTAAGTTTGCATATTACCTCAATATTAGGGTTCTTCCTCCATTCTCCCTTTGCCATTGTATAAGACATCATTGTCATCTGTTCGTATCTCATTTTCCCCCTCATATATATTATTTTAATAAAGGTAGTTTAAAAAACAAGAGGAAAATCTTGCTATTTCAAGGACTTTTTTGTTATTTGAGGGAGGAACCGTGCATTTTTTTCGGTGAGACCCCAAAATATTTAGTGTACACCCTGGAAAAATAGTTGCTGTCTCTATACCCTACGGCTCGTGCTGTTTCTGCAACATTAAGGTGACCTTCTGATAAGAGTTTTTTTGCTTTGTTCATACGTAGTTCCATTAGATATGACACCAATGAGAAGTCGCTTGCCTGGTTGAAGATATGTGATAGGTAGAAGGCACTGACACCTATAGCACGGGCTATATCATTCAGTCGGATGGGTTCATGGTAATGACTTTCTAAAAACCGTCTGGTCTCCAGCATTATCCAATCAGAGTGCTGTGTTATTTTATCTGAACGGGTTGTTCTTAAGGTTCCCTGTTTTCTCAGAATATCACGCATAATGACAAAAAGGATAGTCAAAACAAGCCCTCCTGCAACCATCTGGTCTGATTTTGAACCACCGGTGAAATTTGTTCGTATATGTTCAAATAACCTGCCAATTTCTTCCTGCGTGGAAGAAGAAAGCGTAGGAAGTCGGTTTGGAGCAACAATTTTCAGGTAGTCCTTTTCCATATTCCATCTGAAAAATATGAGAAAAACTTCCAGGCCCTTTGAAATATCAAATTCATCCAGGTGATAGGTGTTCATTGGCATATAAATTACACTTCCAGGGTTGGCTGTGTAAGACCATTTTTTAGTTTTTACACGAACAGAGCCATGAATTACATATTGTAACTCGCTGGCACCCGGGGTTGAATGAAATTTTTGAGCATAGAGCGGGTCATAAATACAATAACCAAGAGAAATAACCGTCGGTATACCTTTCTCTAACCGGGAAATAACAGAACTTGTTTTTTTATCTCTGTTCATTATTCATAACTGATTAGGTAATAGTTCATACCAATTCGTCTTCAAAAATATAGCATCGTTGTATGCGACCGGCCTGCAAACCTTCAAAGAAACGAAACTATTGCTTATTATCAGG
>ERZ795047.4235-NODE-4235-length-12248-cov-5.634052_pt1 | contig 12248 bp, 8 predicted proteins | sample MGYA00375131_ERZ795047 | MGnify/ENA primary metagenome ERZ795047 (study PRJEB30176, sample SAMN05720228) | activated sludge metagenome | isolation source: Anaerobic digester | place: Japan | collected 2015-05-20 ... | reverse complement strand
TTAAGCAATAATTTTTTATAAAAAATATTTTAATTATAAACCTATGGGACCAATTGATTCTAAAATACTTCAAGATATTCATCTTGGACAAGAAAATGATGTTAATTTTAAATATAATTTTGAAAATGGCATGAAATTTTCTCGTATTTTTAGTAAAGAAGGTGTTAATCCTTTTGATATGGTGGAGTATGAGAAGCGAGTTTCAGCTATACGCGAACCAGATGGAACAATTGTTTTTGAAATGAAAGATATTGAAATTCCCAAAGATTGGTCTCAAGTAGCAACAGATATTATTGCTCAAAAATATTTTCGTAAGACTAATGTACCACAAATAAATCCTGATGGTACATTACAAATTGACGCTAACGGATCACCCGTGCTTGGATCTGAAACTAGTGTCAAGCAAACTATTCATCGTTTAGTTGGTACTTGGCGTTATTGGGGAGAGAAATATGGTTATTTTGCTTCTCCAGAAGATGCGCAAATTTTTTATGATGAATTAGTTGTTATGCATTTAAAACAAATGGTAGCTCCTAATTCTCCACAATGGTTTAATATAGGTTTGAATTGGGCTTATGGAATTAATGGTTCAGCACAAGGACATTATTATGTAGATCCAGATACTGGAGTAATGACTAAAGCTAAAGATGCTTATTCTCATCCTCAACCTCATGCTTGTTTTATTCAATCTATCAAAGATGATTTAGTAAATGAAGGTGGTATTATGGATCTTTGGTTGCGTGAAGCTCGTCTTTTTAAATATGGTTCTGGAACAGGAACTAATTTTTCTAGTTTACGAGGAGCAGGTGAACCACTTTCTGGTGGTGGTGAATCTTCTGGACTTATGAGTTGGTTAAAAATTGGTGATTGTAGTGCTGGAGCAATTAAATCTGGTGGAACAACTAGACGAGCTGCCAAGATGGTGGTATTAGATATAGATCATCCAGATATTGAAGCTTTTGTAAATTGGAAAGCAAAAGAAGAGCAAAAAGTTGCTGCTTTGATTGCTGCTGGATATTCTTCTGAATATGAAGGCGAGGCTTATGCTACTGTTTCTGGCCAAAATTCTAATAATTCTGTTAGAATTTCTCACAAATTTATGGATGCTGTAAAAAATGATGGTTCTTGGAATCTTACTTGGCGAGTTGATGGCACAACTTGTAAAACTTTGAAAGCTAGAGAACTGTGGAATCAAATTGCTTATGCAGCTTGGGCTTGCGCTGATCCGGGTGTTCAATTTGATGATACTATCAATGATTGGCATACTTGTCCTGAGTCTGGAAGAATCAATGCTTCAAATCCTTGTTCTGAATATATGTTTTTAGATGATACTGCTTGTAATTTAGCTTCTTTTAATTTAGTAAAATTTTTCAATCCGCAAACCAAAGAATTTTTTGTTTCAGATTTTAAACATGCTACTCGTTTAGTAACTACTGTTTTAGAAATAAGTATATTGATGGCTCAGTTTCCAAGTAAAGAAATAGCTCAAGGTAGTTATGATTTTCGTACTCTTGGTCTTGGTTATGCTAATCTTGGTTCTGTGCTTATGATGAGTGGTATTCCTTATGAATCAGAAGAAGCTTATGCTTTTGCAGCTTCAGTAACTTCTCTTATGACCGCTGAATCTTATAAAGCAAGTGCTGAAATGTCTAAATTATTAGGACCTTTTCCTAAGTTTGAATACAATCGAGCTGATATGTTGCGTGTGATTCGTAATCATCGTCGTGCTGCTTTTGATGTTGAAGAAAGTGAATATGAAAAATTAACTGTGAAACCAATTGGTATCAAAGCTGAATTTGCTCCAGCTTATTTATTAGCTGCTGCTCGTGAAAGTTGGAATGAAGCTTTGGCAATGGGTGAAAAATATGGATATCGTAATGCTCAGACAACTTTATTAGCTCCAACAGGAACAATTGGTTTATTGATGGATTGTGCTACTACTGGAGTAGAGCCAGATTTTGCTTTAGTAAAATTTAAAAAATTGGCTGGAGGGGGATATTTTAGAATTGTAAACGAAGCTGTTCCTTTAGCTTTAAAAAATCTTGGATATAGTGAAGTGGAAACTAATGATATTGTAAATTATATGCGAGGAACAGCAGATATTACTACTGCTCCTCATATAAATGCTACTACACTTAAAGCTAAAGGATTTAATGATGAAGATATAGCAGCTATTAATAAAGCTTTGAAAGGTGCTTTTGAAATTAAATTTGTGTTTAATGTTTGGAGTTTGGGTGAAGATTGTTTAAAACGTGCTGGTTTTAAACCAGAAGAATATAATGCACCAGATTTCAATATGTTAAAAGCTATGGGTTTTACTGATGAGCAAATTGAACAAGCTAATGAATATGTTTGCGGAACGATGACAATTGAAGGTGCGCCACATTTACGAGTAGAGGATTATGGTGTTTTTGATACAGCTAATAAAAATGGTAAAAAAGGAAAAAGATATATTCCTTTTATTGGTCATATTAAAATGATGGCAGCAGTACAACCTTTTTTATCAGGAGCAATTTCCAAGACTATTAATATGGATCATAATGTAACTGTTGAGGATGTAAAATTTGCTTATGAGGAATCATGGCGTTTGGGTCTCAAAGCTGTAGCACTTTATCGTGATGGCTGTAAACTTAGTCAACCTCTTTCTACTTCTTCTAAAAATAAAGGCGATGAGAAAAAAGAAGAAATAAAAGAAGTAGAAGTAAAAGTAGAAGGTGGAAAAGTGGCAGTTTTGAAACAAGAAGAAATTGTAGAATTGGCAAAAAATATTAATATGAAAAATATGGAAGATGCTGTGCGTCAAGCAAGTGAAATTTTGAGTCAACATGTGGGAATTAATACTCCAATGGAATCTTATGGTCGTGATGGTTCAGTAACTGAACGCCGAGTTTATCTTCATGGTGAAAAGCGTCGTCTTCCCTCTAAACGAAGTGGTATTACAGTTGCTGCCAAAGTAGGTAATCAACAAATTTGGTTGCGAACAGGGGAATATCCAGATGGACGAGTAGCAGAGATTTTTGTAGATATGTATAAGGAAGGAGCCACTGTTCGAAGTTTATTAAATATGTTTGCTATTTCTGTTTCTATGGGTCTTCAATATGGTGTTCCATTAGAAAAATTTGTTGAAAATTTTGTTTTTACAAAATTTGAACCTGCTGGTTTTACTGATCATCCAAATGTAAAAAATTGTAATTCTATTATTGATTTTATTTTCCGGGTGTTAGGTATGGAATATCTTGGTCGTACAGATTTTGTTCAAGTACCACCAAAAGGAATTCAAAAAAATAAGTTTGAAAATCTTGCTAAAATAGCTGAGTCTGGTATAGTTCAAGAAACTATGGTTTTGGAAAAGCCTGAAGAGACAATAAAAACAGAAGAAGAAATTGAAGGGCAGAAAGTTTTACTAACTTTAGAAAAGAAAGTTATTAAAAATGCTTCAGATGCAGCTTTAAGTAATATGATGGGTGATGCTCCAGCTTGTCCAACTTGTGGTCATATTACTGTGAGAAATGGAAGTTGTTATAAATGCTTGAATTGTGGAGATAGTTTAGGTTGTTCATAATAAAAGATAAAATATTCGTTTAAAAATAAAGAAAAAAAATCACTAGTATTAACTGGTGGTTTTTATTTTTGTTAAGGCGGGAATGACAGTTGAGTTTACCAACAACCTCTTCACTCCTTTAGGTGGGAATGACGAGTGGGTTTTCGCGAGAATGACAAATAAATTCCCCCCTTGAGGGGGGTGCAGGGGGGTGTTGGTCGGTCTCGTTGAAGATGGAGAAAGTGTTAGTAATTTATTATAAGATAACACCTCCTACCCCCCTCGAGGGGGAATAACAAAAAGACAGGCAAGTGGGGAATAATCCCTTCCATCATTTTGACGAGACAGGTTCCGCCTCCGCTGAAGCTACGGCGAGACAGGTCCGCCTCCGCTGAAGCTACGGCGAGACAGGTTCCGCCTTCGCTAAAGCTACGGCGAGACAGGCAAGTGGGGAATAGTAAAAAAACAGACAGAAGGGAATGATAATTAAAATTGAAAATTATATAATTTATGTTATAATAATTTTATTATTAAATTATTATAAAAATATGGATTATATACAATTTCTTATTGGTGCTGTTTTATCTTTATTTTTGGGAGGTTTATTAGGTTGGCAAAGACAGCGTATTGGAAAGACTGCCGGATTTAGAACTTATGCTTTGGTAACTTTTGGTTCAGCTTTTTTTACTATGATTTCTATAAATGCTTTTGAATCAGCAGATCAAGCCAGAGTAGCTTCTCAAGTTATTACTGGTATTGGTTTTCTTGGTGCAGGTATGATTATACATAAAAATGGAAGAATAGTAGAAGGCTTAACAACAGCTGCTAGTCTTTGGGCATCATCTGCTATTGGTATGGCAGTAGGTGTAGGTTGGTATTTTGAAGCGATTACTGCTGCTCTTATTATGTTTTTATTATTATTTATTTATAAGATATAAAAAATTAAATTTTATATTTTGTTAAATTTAAAATAAGAGTATTATTAAAATAATTTTATTAAGATTGTTGACAAAAAAAGCTTAATATAGTAAAATTATTAACACTAATTTGTATGCGCGGGCATCATATAATGGTTATTATCCCAGTTTTCCAAACTGGTGACAGGGGTTCGATTCCCCTTGCCCGCTCAAAATAAATTTACTTGTCTAAGATAATTTATTTTGTTTTTTATAAGATAGTGATTTAATAAAGAATCGAACAGGAAAGGGAGAAAACGATAGTTTTCTCTATTTGAGGAAGAGTCTTGAGAAACCCGAAGGTTTCTCAAAGAGGTATGAAATACCGAGTGAGATTCCCCTTGCCCGCTCAAAATAAATTTACTTGTCTAAGATAATTTATTTTGTTTTTTATAAGATATTAAGATGTTTTTAGGTCTTGCTGTTTATAAAGAAATCTGTTATACTTATTGAGGTTATTATTTTTTATCGCGGGGTAGAGCAGTCAGGAAGCTCGTCGGGCCCATAACCCGAAGGCCGTTGGTTCAAATCCAACCCCCGCAACAAGGTTCTTTTCAACTAAATTAGAATTATATTATTACAAATCAATATTTAATGATTATATAATTTTATGTTTATTGATTAAAATGGTTTTGCATTTTTATTAAATTAATTTTAAGTTGTAATTTTGAAAAAATATTTTAAATGTAAGTAGAAGATTTTGATATAAATTTTAGTTTAATTTTGTTTAATTACTTCACATAAAAATTTATACGAGGTAATTCTGATAAAATTAAAATAATTGCGGTAGTAGTTCAGTTGGCTAGAACGTCTCCTTGCCAAGGAGAAGGTCGCCGGTTCGAATCCGGTCTGCCGCTCCAGGGTAAATTAAAAATTCGCCCTTTAAATACTGTATGGCACAAACCACCAACCCTGGGTGGTTTTTGCTTTTTATTCAGTTAAATTTTATTTAAAATAATTGACTTTTTTAGATCTTGGAGTAAGATAAAATTATTATGTCACATTTGGAACATATTTTACAAAATAAAAAATTTTTAGAAGCTAAATTTAATATTTTAAAATATATTAGAATTTTTTTTGATCAAGAAAATTTTTTAGAAATAGAATCACCTTTGATTGTAAAATATCCTGGACAAGAACCAAACTTATCTCCAATAGAGTTGAAGGTTATCAATGAAAGAGGACAAGTATTTTCAGGTTTTCTTCATACTTCACCAGAATATACAATGAAAAAAATGTTGGCTGCTGGTTTTCAAAAAATTTTCTTTTTGGGAAAATGTTTTCGTAATGAAGAAAGTTTTGGAGGAATTCATAATCCAGAATTTACAATGTTGGAATGGTATCATACAGGAGTTAGTTTAGAAAAAATTATGGATGATGTAGAAAATTTATTTAATTTTGTAAGTGAAAAAATATACGAACAAAAAATTATTTCAGAAAAATTAATTTTTAATTTTGAACGGATAAGTATGAAAGATTTATGGCAAGAATATGTAAAAGTTAATTTAGATAATTATTTAACTAGAGAATCTTTATTAAAACTTTGTCAAGAAAAAAAATATAATCCAGCGGAAAATGAAAATTATGAAACTTTATTTTATCGGATTTTTCTTAATGAAATTGAACCAAAATTAAAAAATAGAAAAGTTATTATTTTTAATTATCCTGAAATAATGGCTTCTTTATCTCGTGCAACTACTACAGCGTTTGGTTATGCTGAAAGATTTGAAGCTTATGTAAATGGAGTAGAAATTTGTAATGCTTTTGGAGAATTAACTGATGGACAAGAACAAAAGAAGCGTTTATTGAGAGAAAGAGCTGAAAGACAAAAACAAGGAAAAATAGTTTTTGAGATTGATGAAGAGTTTATTTCTGCTTTGGGGCAAATGCCTTCTTCGTCCGGAATTGCTCTTGGAGTAGATCGTTTTGTAATGGCGCTTTTATCTTGTCAAAATATAAATAATGTGATAACATTACCGGCGTCAGAATTATTTAGTGAATAATTCATAATTTTATTTACTGATCAATGGATTGTGCTTAATAAATTTTAAAATGAAATTTTACATTTATTTTATAAATATAAAGAATCTTTATAAATTTATTGATTAAGATCTATTGACTAAAATTATTAAACATATGGGTGATACAACTGATATTAAAAAAGGAGCAATTATTAGACATAATAATGATTTATATGTTGTTACTTTTGCTCAATTTGTTAATCCGGGTAAGGGCTCAGCTTTTACTAAGACTAAATTAAAAAGTATTAGTACTGGAAAAGGAATAGAAATAACTTATAAGAGTGGGGAGTCAGTAGATATTGTACAAGTAGGATATACTAACATGCAATATTTATATAATGATGGCACAAATTATTCTTTTATGAATAAGGAAACTTATGAAACTATAGAAGTATCAGCTGATTTACTTGGTGATGATGTGCAATATTTACGAGAAGGTTTGGAAGTAATTATGGCTATGCATGAAGGTAGAGCAGTAGCTATGCAATTACCTAAAAAAGTAAAATATATTGTTAAAGAAGCTCCTCCAGCTGTCAAAGGTGATTCTGCTAGCGGTAATGTTACTAAAGAAATTGTTCTTGATAATGATTTACATATTCAAGCACCAATTTTTATCAAAGAAGAAGAAGAGATTTTGGTTAATACTGAAACTGGTTTGTATGCTGGTAGAGTAAATGAATAAAAATGAAAAATATAAAATAAAAAATAAAACACTCTAATTTTTGGAGTGTTTTTTAAATATTATAAATTATTTTATTTTTTATAAGTAAAATATTTATTTAATTAATTTTTTGGTATAATTCTTGACAAATAAAAATATTATGATATAATGAGTTGTCTGTTTAGTATAGCTGATTACCATTTAATGTTGGTGATAACTTCTAAACAGGAGTTCATTGACTTTGTTGTAATGTAAGGAGAACATCATGGAAAGAGAAACTAGTTTATTTTCTATGAAAATGGTTATGCCATGTGACCCAAATTCATTAGGAACTGTGAGTAGATATTCACTTCCAAACACACTTGGACAAGTGGAAGAAGAAGAGGTGGCCGCTAGGATTATCTCTATCGCTCAAGACATGGGTGAATGGTGTGGAATCAGTCTGTATTATCTTTTTGATATTGCAGCTGAGGAAGTAGTTGAATATCACCATAGAAAAGGATGGGTTCTGGGAAAGGAATTCAAAGAAGTACCTTTTAGTGGGGTGTATTTCTTTGGACCAGAATATCTTTGGAAGGGAATCTTTGGGCTATTAGAGAAAAAACTAATACAAGTCTTTTTATATGATGGCATTGACATTATATTTCCGACTCCTGAGTTAGTGTACAGAATAAAAAGGAGATGTCAATGAACCATTTTTGGGGCGTTGGTTTAACAAAAACCACGCTCCACCCCTTCTTTTGTACATCAAAATATTGATGATCAAAAGAAGGGGTTTTTAATTTGTAAATAATAAATTATATTAAATAAATTATTTTTAACTAAGTTAAGATAAAATTTTCAATTACTTTTGGGAAATATTTATATTCTAATTTATGAATTTTTTTTGCAAGAGATTCTGGTGTTTCATTTTTATTGATTTTACATTTTTTTTGAAAAATTATTTTTCCATGATCATAAATTTCATCAACAAGATGAATAGTAATACCAGATTCATTTTTTTTAGCATTAATTACTGCTTCATGAACATGGTTGCCGTACATTCCTTTTCCACCAAAATCTGGTAGTAGAGCAGGGTGTATGTTTATTATCGCATTTGGAAATTTGTTGATAATATTTGTAGGAACCATTTGCAAGAATCCAGATAAAATAATGTAATTTGTTTTTCGTTCTATAATTTTATTTAAAACAGCATTTCCTTCGCTAAAATCTTTTTTTGAAAAAACAAAGCAATCAATATTAAGTCGTTGTGCACACTCTATAACGCCTGCTTTAGAATTATTGCAAATTATATGGTCAATTCTTATTTTTTTATGATTATTAAAATATTTTATAATATTTTCGGCGTTAGAGCCGTTTCCAGAAGCCCAAATAGAAATATTTTTTAAGTTTTTAATTTTTTTAGTATTTTTTTGATTGAGTGTAGTAATAGGTTGAGATTGAGTAATAAAAAATTTTAAATTAGTCATAGATTATTTGGGGTTGTAAATAACAAATTATATTAAATAAATTTTTTTTAACTAAGTTAAGATAAAATTTTAATTTAAATTTTTTATAATAGTGTTTTAAAACGAAGGTATTTTAACAATAAATTAAATAAAAGACAAATTATAAATAATAATTAAGTGATTTTTTGTAGGTTGACTTTTCTCTAATTTTATCATATACTAATTTTACTTATTTAAGAAAAAATTATGAAAAATTTAATAAAGAATTTTGGAATTATTTTTATTTCGCTATTATTAATAGCTAGTCTTTTGAGTTTCGTGCCAATGCCTAATGAAAAGCCAGAAAATATTGGAGTTACTAAGTTAGTTCAAGAAATAAATAATAATGAGGTAAAAGAAATTTCTGTTGCTGGTGATATTATTACTGTTGTATTAAAGACAGATAATAAAGTTCAAGAAGTAAAAAAAGAATCAGGACAGAGTTTTTCTCAGCTTATGACTGATTATGGAGTGCCAGCTGAAAAACTACAAATGATAGAAAAGGTAGAGTTCAAAGATCAGTCAGGTTGGATTTATTGGTTAGGTTTATTATTGCCATTTTTGTTGCCAATCTTGTTAGTTTTGGGAATAATTTTTTTCATGACTAGACAAGTACAAGGAGTGAATAATAAAGCTATGGGTTTTGGTCAAAGTTCTGCTAGACAATCTAAGCCAGATGATAAAAATAAAAAAACTTTTAAAGATATTGCTGGCGCCAAAGAGGCTAAAGAAGAATTAGAAGAAATTGTTGATTTTTTGAAAGATCCAAAAAAGTTTACTGTGATGGGTGCTAAGATTCCTAAAGGAGTTTTACTTATGGGTTCTCCGGGAACTGGTAAAACTTTACTTGCAAAAGCAGTAGCTGGTGAAGCTAATGTTCCTTTTTTCTCTATTTCTGGTTCTGAATTTGTAGAAATGTTTGTAGGTGTAGGAGCTAGTCGTGTGCGTGATCTTTTTAATAAAGCTAAAAAAGCTGCTCCAGCAATTATTTTTATTGATGAGATAGATGCGGTTGGTCGTAAACGCGGCGCTGGATTGGGAGGAAGTCATGATGAACGAGAACAAACTTTGAATCAAATTTTGGTAGAAATGGATGGATTTGATCCAAATTTAGGTGTGATTGTGATTGCTGCTACCAATCGTCCAGATGTTTTGGATTCAGCTCTTCTTCGTCCAGGTCGTTTTGATCGTCGAGTAGTAATAGATCTTCCAGATATAGAAGACCGAGAACAGATTCTTCAAGTTCATGCTTTAGGAAAACCAATTGCCAAAAATGTTTCTTTGCGAGAAATTGCTGAACGAACACCGGGTTTTTCAGGAGCTGATTTAGCTAATCTTTTGAATGAAGCTGCTATTTTGGCTGTGAGAAGAAATAAAAAACAAATTGATAAACAAGATATTTTGGAAAGTATTGAAAAAGTTATTTTAGGTCCAGAAAAGAGATCACGAGTAATGACTGATAAAGAAAAAGAGATGACTGCTTATCATGAAGCAGGTCATGCTGTGGTAGGACATTTTTTACCAAATTGTGATCCTGTAAGAAAAGTTTCTATTATTGGTAGAGGAATGGCTGGAGGCTATACTTTGTCAATGCCAGATAAAGATGTGCGTTATCAGACAATCGCTAAATTCAAAGATGATTTAGCTATGATTCTTGGCGGTTATGTAACTGAAAAGTTAATTTATGGTGAAGAACAACTTTCTACTGGTCCTTCTAGTGATTTACAAAAAGCCACTCAGATAGCTAGTAAAATGATTATGCGTTATGGAATGAGTGAAAATTTAGGTCCACGAATGTATGGTGAAAATGAAGAATTAATTTTCCTGGCTCAAGAAATTCATAATAGGAAAAATTATTCAGAAAAAGTAGCCGAAGAAATTGATCTTGAGATTAATAAACTTTTAGCTGATGCTGAAAAAACAGCGGAAACGATTATTAGAGAACATAGAAAAGAAATGGAAGATTTGGTAAAACATTTATTAGAAAAAGAAACAATAGAACAAGAAGAGTTTAAACAGATTATGTCTGGTGGTTTTACTGAGGGTGCATCAGATAAAGATGATAATTTAGAAATAGCGAAATAAGTTAAGTGAAGTAAAATAAATTAAAATAAAAAAATCCCGATTTAATCAGGATTTTTTTATTTTCTCTATTTCAAAATGTTTTGAAACAGAGATTGATGCCTGTTTGTGGAGATTGCGACAGGCGGCGCAGAAGGGTGTGTTAAGATGGTAGTTGTACATTGCTTTAATCAAATAAAGGTGCAAAGGGAGATACTATTCTATTTAACTTTATTATCCATAAAACAAGTACTACACCATAAAAGAGTGGAAAGAGATCAATTATAAGACAGCCCAATGGTTCTGAGAACCGTGCTTTTATAATCAATCCAGCTAAAAGAAAAGAAACAGTCAATAAAGTACTTATAATACCCCAAATTCCTGTGTTTTTGTATTCTTTCTTTTCTTGTATCAGTAATACAATAATTGCAGGTATACTAGACATAAGAGAAGCTGAGGATATAACTCCAAAGATAGGCATAATTGAGACTGTGGGAGTAGGGGTATAATTTACCCATGCATAGAACAATATTGTAATTAAGAGAAGTGCCATATTCATTAGAATAGGAAATGCAATTGGAACATGCCAAGAAAGGAAGTCACAAAAAGCTTCCACTTCATTTATTTCCCTGTTTTCTTCTTCTGTGTAATTCATGATAGCCTCCTTTTATAAATTGTAAAGAACATACCCTTGTTTATTTTTGATGACCCATTGTCATCATCAATAAAACATTTAAGTATAATCTTAGAAAGTAATATTGTCAATAATCTTTACTAAATATATAAGATATTTAATTCTATTATATTTTTAGCTAGAATAAGCCAAAATATAGTTAATTTAAATAATAAGTTTGTGTCAAAAAACTTGACAAATATATATTTTTGCTGTATAATAAGAATATTAAAAATAATTTATCCTCTTTTAATAAAAAGAGTATGACAATTATAATATGAAAATACAAAAAACTTTACAAAATTTAGGTTTAGAAGAAAAAGAAACTAAAATTTATTTGGCACTTTTAGAATTAGGCAGTGGAACGATTCAAGAAATAGCACATAAATCAAAAGTTAATCGCACTAATGTTTATAATTTCATCGGTTCTATGAAAGATAAGGGTATTATTAGTGAAGTACTTGAAGATAATAAAATTATTTTAATTCCAGAAAATCCTAATGTTTTAGTTAAACGCGCAGAAAAAAATTACCAAGAAATTAAAAATACTTTACCAGAACTTATGAGTATTTTTAATTTGCCGGGCAATAAACCCAAAGTAAAATTTTATGAAGGTTTAGAAGGTTTGAAAAAAGCTTATAATGAAATGTTGGAATCAGGTGAAAAAGCAATTTATGGATTTTCTGATTATAAAAAAATGTTTGAAGCTATTCCTGAAGATTGGGCTTGGAATTTTCCAGAGAGAAGAAAAAAAAATAAAATTACTTTTTATTGTATTGCCAAAAATGATGAATGGGGAAGAAAGGTTCAAGCAAAAGATCAAGAGCAATTAAGAGAAACAAGATTAG
>ERZ795047.4234-NODE-4234-length-12249-cov-4.881745_pt1 | contig 12249 bp, 9 predicted proteins | sample MGYA00375131_ERZ795047 | MGnify/ENA primary metagenome ERZ795047 (study PRJEB30176, sample SAMN05720228) | activated sludge metagenome | isolation source: Anaerobic digester | place: Japan | collected 2015-05-20 ... | reverse complement strand
ACTGGCATTTGATTTAGAGGTTCTCCGCGGCCGGCATCCGGTCGGCGAAGGTGATTTCACGGCCCGCCGGTAGCGGGCGTTGAGGGACTCGATGGCGTTGGTACCCGGTATGAAATGCCTGAGAGGGCCACGACCTGTTCGTCCTGGCGCGTATATTTGAACCGTTTTGGCACGCCAAGCTCTCAACTCTCCATGCTCAGTCTCAAAGCCGGTACTGAACGTGTCGATCTGCCGCACATGCTTGGACGGCCATCGGCCATATGGGACCTGAAGAGTGAAGTTCAGTCAGCGCTTGGAACTGCTCGTGGGCGCCTCCCTGCGACCCCCGGCGAAAGGCCGTTTGAGGCGGGGCGTCCACGAGCGACGGGAACGGGACCGCACTCGGTGGCCAGCCGCGCCCCCAACACGGACGGAACGTCCGCGGCCACGGGCGGTCCCGGTCCGCCATACGCGCGGGGCGCTAGGTCGCCGGGGCGGCATACAGTGGGCAGGACAACCGACCCCGACCAGGAGGCCACGATGAGCACGGACCATGGGCCCGACCCCTACGTCGTCGACGTCGAGCAGGTCACGACCGCCAACGACACCTTCCGCACCGCCGCGTGGACGGGGGAGCACCTCCAGATGACGCTGATGTCGATCCCGGTCGGCGGGGAGATCGGCCTGGAGCTGCACGAGGGGACCGACCAGTTCCTCCGCGTCGAGGCGGGCCAGGCCCGGGTGCAGATGGGCAAGGCCAAGGACGACCTCAGCTATGACAAGCAGGTCGAGGCCGACTGGGCGATCTTCGTCCCGACCGGCTGGTGGCACAACGTGACCAATACCGGCGACGAGCCGCTCAAGGTCTACTCGATCTACGCGCCCTCGCATCACCCGCACGGCACCGTCCAGCAGACCAAGGCCGACGCCGACGCCGCCGAGGCTGCCGAGCACTGAACCCCGCCGCCAACTCCCCGTCGCTCCGACGGGAGCAAGGGGGGGGGTCAGGGGCTCCAGGTCAGTCGGATGTCCGGCTCGCGCTCCTCGTTCGCCGCTCCGTCGGTGTGCTCGACCTCGACGAAGCCCTCGCGCGCGTAGAACCTCCGTGCACCTGCGTTGACCTGGAAGGTCCACAGCTGCAGCCCGCCCGGGTTGCGGGCCTTGGCCAGGTCGAGCAGGGCGGCACCGATCCCGCGCCCCTGCGCGGCGGGGTCGACATACAGCTGCTCCACCCAACCGGGCCGAAGCGCGAGGAGGCCAACGACGCGACCGCCGTCGACGGCGACCCAGGTCCGGCCGCCGGCAACGAGCACGTCGCGAACCCACCGGCGCACGTCGTCGTCGGGGTGGGCGCGGGTCACCGTGGGCAGCGCGCCAGCGAAGGACCGAAGCCAGACCTCCGCCGTCTGCGCGGAGTCGTCAGCGGTCGCGCGGCGCAGCTCGACCCCGGCGACCATGGCGACGAAGCGACCCTCGCGCAGGACCGGCACCAGCGGCGAGGCGTCGACCTCCGCGGCGATGGCGATGTCGTCGGGGTAGCCGCGGTCCCGCAGCTCACGTCCGCTTGCGGTGTCACCCAGCGCCGTGGCCAGGTCGGCGCACACCCCGCGGTATGCCGCAGCAGCGGCTCGGGCGTCGGGGGAGAGCGTGCCGTCACCGACCAGGGCGGCTAGGGCGTCGAGGACGGCGCCGGCGCCGACGAGGTCCTCCAGCGCGGGGCGCAGGGTGTCCTCGGGCCAGCGCTCGCCGCACGCGATGACGGCGACCGCGGCCGACCCCGTCGGGTCCGCGGCGAGGACGGCGGCGAGGTGCTCGGCCACCGCGCCGGCGGTGCGCAGCGAGGCGGCCACGACGGTGGTCCCGGCCTCCGCGGCGACGGCGCTGATCGTCGCGCCATTGGGCGAGGGGAGGACGATGTCGTGCGCCCAGGTCGCGGCGGCCCTCAGCGAGGCCGGCGAGAGGCTCACCGCCCGGGGCATGCCCTCGCCCTCCTCGCGGCCCACCGCGACGACGCCGCCGATGGCCGCGGCCCGCTCCGCCGCACCCTCCCGGCCCCACCGATGCGGGTGGATGGCGATCCCGGCGTCGACGGCGACCGACACGCAGGTGGTGAAGCTGAGGACGTCGACCACGGCGCAGACCACGACGTGCGGGGCCACCGCCGCGGCGCCACGAGCGCCCCACTCGAAGCGCACCCGATGTGGGGCCTGGTCGGCATACCGGTCCATGGCGTGATTCTTGCCTACCGGCATGCAACGGTGCCGCCCTGCGCTGCGTCCTGGCAGTGAGAGGCAGTGAGAGGCTGGACCAGCGGAAGGAGCGACCGGTGCGGGACGAGGACGCGCGCGACGCCGAGCTCGGCGCCTTCGTCGCCGCGCGGAGCGGGTCGCTGCTGCGGTACGGGTACCTCCTCACGGGCGACCGGGCCCGCGCCGAGGACCTCGTCCAGGACGCCCTCGTCAAGGTCTACCTCGCCTGGCCTCGGATCGAGGACACCGGGTCGCTGGACCGCTACACCCGCCAGACGATGACCCGGCTGCACGTGTCGTGGTGGCGTCGGGCCGTCAACCGCGAACGCCCGGTCGCCATACCGGAGCTTCCCGACGAGGCGGACGCCGCGGCTCCCCTGCCCGGGGCGCCGGTCGAGGAGCGCGACGAGGTATGGCGACTCCTCGCCACGATCGGGCCGCGCCAACGGGCCGTGCTCGTCCTGAGGTTCTACGAGGGCCTGGACGACGCGGAGATCGCCGACGTGCTCGGCTGCGCGGTCGGGACGGTGCGCAGCCAGGCCTCCCGCGGGCTGGCCCACCTGCGCGACCGGATGGCCGCACGTCCGTCCGCATCGACCACTCCGGCCGCCCGGCCGACCGCTCCTGGGAGGGAGGACCCGCGATGACCGATCTCGACCAGCTCCTCGTCGACACCTTCGAGCGGCACGCCGCCGATGCGCCCAGCACCTCGGGCGCCGGGCTCGCCGAGGTGGTCACCTCGCGCGGGCGGCGCACGGTCCGCCGACGCCGCCTCGCCGGCACCGGTATGGCGGCCGCCGCGCTCGTCCTCGGCGTCGGCCTGACGGCCACCCACTGGCTGCCGGACCGCGCGGCCCCAGCGCCGGGCGGGGGGACTCAAGGGGTCACCGCACCGACTCAGGGGAGCTCCCGCGACGTGACAGATGATGCCCTCGCCGCGCCGGGGCAGGATGCGCAGTTCGCCTGGGCGAAATCGCTCCCGGTGGCTGAGCTGGCCGTGCCGGTGCCGCACGCCGAGCGCCGCGACGGCCGGGTCGTGCTCGTCCTCCCCTCGGCCACGGCAACCTTCCCGGCGGAGGTCGCCGCCGTGTTCTCAGTCGTCAAGGCCGGCGCGGGGTATGTCGCGATCACCCACTCGACGGACTTCACCGGCGCCGAACAGGATCTCGGCCAGGTCGTCTATGCGGTCGAGTCCACCGGGGCGCTGCGGGTGCTCCACCGCGGTCCGGTCGAGGGGGCCGCCGTCGACCCGACGGGCACCCTGGTCGCCATCGGGGTCGAGGAGGCGCGCGGTCCTTCGACCACCGGGCCGCTCAAGGTCACCGTCGACATCCGCAGGTGGTCCGACGGCGTTGCGACGGGGCGGGTGCGGACCGCCGCCGAACCGGTCTTCGTCCGGGGGTGGACCTCCGCAGGCGTCCTGCTGGGCGCGGTCGACTCCGCGACGGGATTCCGTCTCTGGGAGCCGAAGTCCGGCACCGAGCAGGAGCTTCCCTTCTCCGAGCCGCTCCCCGTGCCTGAGGATCCCGACCACCTCCTGGTCTTCCACACCCGGGTGATGTCCCCCGCCGAGGACGGGCGATGCCTGTACCGGTACGACGTGCGTACCGCCTCGATGGTGGGGTCGGCATACCCGGCGTGCCTGGCCGGTTCCGTCGGGCAGGTGAGCCCGGACGGGAGGCTGTACTACACGAACAGTGCCGTTATCGACCTGACGACCGGTGGGGTCATCTGGCGGACCCCGTCGGCCCTGAACTCGCAGGCGCTCTGGGTGGACGGGACGCACCTGGCCCAGCCGTTCGGCCCCACGGAGGACAGCCTCGCCAACGCGACCTGGGTGAGCTGCGACGTGCTGGCTCAGCAGTGCGGCCGGCTGCCCGGCTGGTCGATCCTGGCGGACCTGCACTGGTGACCGGGCCTGGAGCGCCCTGACGCCCCCGTTGTTCGCGGACCGCCACGGTTGTTCACGGGGCAGACCCGAACAACCGTGGCGGCGAGCGAGGTGCGACCATGGTCCGATGACGAACGACGTGACGCTGGCTCACCGGACCCTGGCCGAGCTGGAGGCCTTCCTCCCAGTCCTCGACGCGGCACCCAAGGACGTGGGCGTGCTCAAGCTCCTCGTCCGTCGGCCGCAGGTCGACGCCCGCGAGGTGCTCGACCGCGGTGAGCTCGACCTCACCGTCGGGCTCGTGGGCGACTGCTGGCTGGCGCGTGGCTCGAGCCGCCGGCCGGACCGCTCGGCGAACCCGGACTCGCAGCTCAACATCATGAGCCACCCGATGGTCGAGTTCCTCGCCCAGGACCCCGCGCGCGAACCGCTCGCCGGGGACCAGCTCTACCTCGACCTCGACCTGTCCCACGCCAACCTCCCCGCCGGCTCGACCCTGACCTTCGGCGACTCCGACGGCGTCGGCGACGCGGGCCGCCCGGTCATCGTCGTCACCGAGGAGCCGCACACCGGCTGCGCCAAGTTCGTCGCGCGCTTCGGGGTGGAGGCGATGCGCTTCGTCAACGGCGAGCATGGCAAGCCGCGCCGCCTGAGGGGCCTGTGCGCCCGGGTGGTCGTCCCGGGGGTCGTTCGCCCCGGCGACCGCGTCGTCGTCACCCGCCCGGCCACGGCCTGATCCGGCCGCCGGCTCAGGGCGAGAAGCGGTAGCCCAGACCGGGCTCGGTCAGCAGGTATCGCGGGCGCGCCGGGTCCGGCTCGAGCTTGTGGCGCAGCTGGGCCATGTAGAGGCGCAGGTTCGCCGGCTGGTTGACGTATGCCGACCCCCACACCTCGGTGAGCAGCTGGCGCTGGCTCAGCAGCTTGCCCGGATGCCGGACGAGGACCTCCAGCAGGTGCCACTCGGTGGGCGTGAGGTGGACCGGCTCGCCGGGCGAGCCACCGGCAGCCCCCCTGAGGACGAGCCGGTCCGCCAGGTCGACAGTCACCTCGCCGATCCGCGCCACGGCCGCCTCGGCGCTCTCGGGACCTGAGGCCCGCCTCGTCAGGGCGCGCAGCCGGGCCAGCAGCTCGTCCATCCCGAAGGGCTTGGTCACATAGTCGTCTGCGCCGGCGTCGAGGGCCTGAACCTTGTCGGTGCTGCCGGGGCGTCCGGACAGGACGAGGATCGGCACCTCGGTCCACCCCCGCAGGCCATGGATGACCTCGATGCCGTCGATATCGGGCAGGCCGAGGTCGAGGATGACCAGGTCGGGCAGCCGTTCGGTGGCGCAGCGCAGCGCCTCGCGGCCTGTCGCAGCGACCTCGACGTCGTAGTCGCGGGCCCGCAAGGTGATTCGCATGGCACGGAGCAGCTGTGGCTCGTCGTCGACGACGAGGACCCGCGTCACGGCACCTCCTCCCGCTCCCGGTGACCCACGGGGACGTCCGTCTCCGCCGCCATGGAGCCGGCCGCCGGCAGCGACATGACCATCGTCAGCCCGCCACCAGGCGTCTCCTCGGGGACCAGCGTGCCACCCATCGCCTCGACCAGCCCCCGGGACAGGGCGAGACCCAGCCCCAGCCCGGTCCGGTTCTGCGAGTCGCCAAGACGCTGGAAGGCGGTGAACACCCGCTCGACGTCCTCCGGCGGTATGCCGGGACCCTTGTCGATGACCCGCAGCTCGACCCGCTCCGCGGTGGCGCTCGTTGCGACGAGCGGTGGCTGGCCGGGCGGGGAGTAGCGGATGGCGTTACCGACGAGGTTGACCACAACCCGGGTGACCAGGCCGGGGTCGCCCAGCGCCGGCGGGAGGTCTTGCGGCACGGCTAGGGTGACGGCGTCGCTGCTCAGCCCGAGCTCGTCGAGGGCCGGCGGGACGAGGTCGTCGAGCCAGACACTGTCCCTTGCGACGGTGAGCACTCCCGCCCGGAGCCGGGACAGGTCGAGCAGGTCGGCGACGAGCGAGGCGAGCCGGGTCAACGACTCCTCGGCGGCGTCGAGCAGCTCCCCGCGCTCGGTCGAGGACCAGTCGACATCCGCGCTGCGCAGGCTGTCGACGGCCGCCCGGGCCGCGGCGATGGGGGTGCGCAGGTCGTGCCCGACGGCGGCGAGCAGCGCGTCGCGCAGGCGCTCGGTCGCCGCGAGCCGATCGGCCACGGCGGCGGTCCGGGCGAGCCGGTCGCGCTCCAAGAGCCCTTGGGCCTGCGCGGCGAAGGCGCGCAGGATGGTCCGGTCCGAGGCGGCCAGGGTGCGACCGGTGAGAGCGAGGACGAGGTCGGCGCCCGCGGGCACCTGCACCTCGGCGTCCTCGGGGCGCTGCGCCGGCTCCGGGCCTGAGGCATACTCCACCTGCCAGGCGTCGGCAGCCAGGGCGTCGTTCGGGGCCCGACGCCGCAGCAGGCTGACCGAGACCATGCCGAAGGCCGACCGCAGCTGCTCGACCAGAGCGGGGAGCGCCTCGCTGCCGCGCAGCGTGCTCTCGGCGATGGCGGAGAGGGCTCGGGACTCGGTCGCGGCGCGAGCAGCCTCGGCGGACAGTGACGCCGCCCGGTGGACGACGGCGCTCACGAGCAGGGCGACCGCCGCGAAGCCGACGAGGGTGACGATATTGTGCGGCTCCGAGATCTGCAGGGTGTGAACCGGCGGGATGAAGTACCAGTTGAGCAAGGTCGACGCCACAAGGGCCCCGAGCAACGCCGGGCCGAGACCACCGACCAGCGTTGTGACCACCACCGCGACCAGCATGAGCAGCACGTCTCCGGCCAGCCCGACCGAGCCCCCGACCAGGAGAAGAACGGCGGTGAGCAGCGGCGGCAGCACCGCGCCGAGCGCGAAGCCCAGGCCCCGCCGCAGCGCAGAGAGCGGAGGCTGGTTGGTCGCCCGACGCAGCGGTGCGCGGCCCGGCAGAGGGACGACGTGGAGGTCGAGGTCGGTCGCCGCGGCGAGCCGCGCGGCGACACCCGGCGGGCGCCATACCCACGACAGCGGTGAGCGGTCCAGCCGGGCCGGTTCGCGGGCCCCGACGACGACGGTGTGCGCGTGGACCGCGGTCGCCACGTCGCGCACGGACGCGGCGATGTCGTCGCCGATTTCCGCGTGGTATGTCGCCCCGGCCTCCTCGGCCACCACCCTGACCCGGTCAGCCCCGTGAGCGAGTGACCCGGGGGACAGCTGCGGGGAGCGTCCGGAGGAGACGTGGACGGCGTGCAACGCCGTCCCCGGCATACCCGCCGTGAGCGTCGCAGCCCGGTCGAGCAGGTGAGCCGCCTGCGGTGAGTCCGGGAGGGCGACGAGAATGGCGCTCCGCATCGACTGGGGCTGGGTCGTGCCCAAGGCGGCGAGCCACGCCTCGTGCTGGACCGGAGCCGTCGTGGCGACCCACCGCAGCGCGAGCTCGCGCATCGCGGCCAGGGTGCCCGGCTGGAGGCGCGCCGATCGCTGTGCATCGAGCGTCCCGGGTGGGTAGAGCCCCCCGTGGGCCAGCCGGCGCCGAAGGGCGGCCGGGGTCATGTCGACGAGCTGGATCTGGTCGGCGCTCAGCAGCTGCGCGTCGGGAAGGGTATGGGTGGGTCGCTCACCCATCACCGTGGTCAGTTTCTCCCGCAGCGAGCGCACGGCCCGGACGTCGACCGTGCCGACGACGTCGATCCCCGCGGCCAGCACCGCCCTGACGGCGGCCCATCGCGCCCCCGGCGGTTCGGCCGCGTCCTCGATGCCGGCGAGCTCGTCGACCAGGACGACCGCCGGGCGGCGCGCGATGACCGCGTCCGGGTCGAGACGGAGCGACCCGGGTGTGCCGAGCCACTCCAGTCCCGTGGCGAGCTCGACGAGCGGGGGCCGCCCGTGCAGGTCGGCGGAGCCGATGACGACGTCGGCCCCGCGCGCCCGGCGCCGCCGACCCTCGTCCAGCATCGCGTGGGTGGCGCCCACTCCTGGTGCCACGCCGAAGTAGATGCGCAGCCGACCCTGCGGCATGCCGACCTCCTTCGTCCCAGGCTCGCACGGCCGCCCGGGCGGCGGCCACACCCTTGCAGGATCCTTTCAGCCGCAGGCCTCATCCTTACGCGACGCCAACGCCGACCTCCCTAGCGTCGACGTCATGGGTCGTGACACCACCGCGTTCAAACGCCTTATCGTCGGCCGGCCGAAGCGGAACGAGGACCTCGGCGACACCCTGCTCCAGAAGCGGATTGCCCTGCCGGTGTTCTCCTCGGACGCGCTCTCGTCGGTGGCCTACGCGACCGAGGCGATCCTCAAGGTGCTCACCCTCGGGGCGTTGTCGTATCTCTACCTCACGCCGTGGATCGGCCTGGCCGTCATGGTGCTCATGACGATCGTCGTGGTGTCCTACCGACAGGTCGTCCACGCCTACCCCAACGGGGGCGGTTCCTACGAGGTCGTGACCAGGAACCTGGGCGCGGGCGCCGGCATGGTCGTCGCTGCGTCGTTGATGGTCGACTACACGATGACGGTGGCGGTCTCGGTCGCTGCCGGGGTCGACAACATCATCTCGGCCGCCCCGGCGCTCACCCCCTGGCGGGTCGAGCTCGCGGTCGGCTTCGTCGTCCTCCTCACCGCGATGAACCTCCGTGGGGTGCGGGAGTCCGGCCGGGCCTTTGCCGTACCGACATATCTCTTCGTGCTCGGGGTTGTCGCGATGATCGGCGTGGGTGCGGCTCAGGTGCTGCTCGGCCATCCGCCCGTGGCGCAGAGTGCCGGGTACACGATCGTCCCGGAGCAGGCCGGCCTGACCGGTATGGCGCTGCTCTTCCTCGGGCTGCGGGCGTTCTCCTCGGGTTGCACGGCGCTGACGGGGGTCGAGGCCATCAGCAACGGGGTCCCGATGTTCCGCCCGCCGAAGGCACGCAATGCCGCGCGAACGCTCCTCGTCATGGGGGCCATCGCCGTCTTCATGTTCGCCGGGATCACGGCGCTGTCGATGGTGGCCAACGTCCACGTGGCCGAGGACCCGTGCGACCTCGTCGGGTTCGCGGGCAGCTGCCAGACCACGCCACAGCTGACGGTCATCGCCCAGCTGGCCGCGGCGGTCTTCGGCGGCACCGGCTCACCGATGTTCTTCTTCATCCAGACGACGACGGCGCTGGTCCTCGTCCTCGCCGCGAACACGGCGTTCAACGGTTTCCCCATGCTCGCCTCGATCCTCGCCCAGCACCGGCTGATGCCGACCCAGTTGCAGAACCGCGGCGACCGGCTCTCGTTCAGCAATGGCATCCTCGCCCTGGCCTTCGCCGCCGGAGCCCTCCTCGTGGTGTACCGGGCCTCCGTCGACCAGCTGCTCCACCTGTACATCCTCGGGGTCTTCACCTCGTTCACCCTGAGCCAGTTCGGCATGGTGCGGCACTGGAACCGTGAGCTGCGCGAGATCACGGCTCCCGGGGTGCGCGCCGGCGTCCAGGTCTCCCGCGCCATCAACGCCGTCGGCGCCGTGCTCACCGGGCTGGTGCTCGTCATCGTCCTGCTGACCAAGTTCACCGGCGGCGCCTACCTCGTCGTCATTGCCGTGCCGGTGCTCGTCCTGGGGATGCGGGCGGTGTCCCGCCACTATGCCCACGTCGTGGACGAGCTGCGGCCGCGGCCGGGTGCGCGGGTGCTGCCGAGCCGGGTCCACGCCGTCGTCCTCATCTCCTCGCTGCACCAGTCGGCGCTGCGCGCCATCGCGTACGCGCGGGCCATGCGTCCCTCCACCCTGGCCGCCGTCACCGTCGAGGTGGACCCCGCCGAGGCCCAGACCCTGCGCCGAGAGTGGGTGGCCGCCGAGCTGCCGGTGCCTCTGGTCGTCCTGGACTCGCCATACCGCGATATCACCGAGCCGATCATGGACTACATCGCACGGCTACGACGGCAGTCTCCCCGCGAGCTCGTGGCCGTGGTCATCCCCGAGTATGTCGTCGGCCACTGGTGGGAGGGGCTGCTCCACAACCAGAGCGCCCTGCGCCTGAAGCTGCGGCTGCGCCTCGTGCCGAACGTCATGGTCATCTCGGTGCCCTACCAGCTCGCCGCGGCGTCCGACCTCGTGGCGGAGGAGGAAGCGGTCGAGGCTGCGTCCGCGTCGACGCTGCAGGCGGCGGCCGAACGTGAGGCGGCCCGCGCCGACCGGTTGGGCCGGCTGCCGGTCACCACGCGGTAGCGGGTCGGCAGCGCGCCACCTCGCCACGGCTGTTCCGTCCTGCCCCGGACACCGGTATGGCGATCCGGAACAACCGTGGCGGCGGCGCTGAGGCGGCGCTCGACGGTCAGAGCGTCGCGGACGCCTCGACGGGCTCGGCCGGCACCGGGAGCGGAAGCGGCTCGAAGCGGGACGTGAAGAAGCGCAGCGTCGGCGGCTCGTAGACGAAGCGCAGCCCTGGGATCGACTCGCGCCGGTGGAAGAGCTCGATGACCGCGTCGGCGACGACGTCCATGTGCCGGTCGGTGTAGACCCGGCGGGGGATCGTGAGCCGGACCAGCTCGAGCTTCGGGTGCCGGTTCGTGCCGTCAGGGTTGCGCCCGGCCGAGACGATGCCGCGCTCCATCGAGCGGACCCCGGACTCGACGAACAAGGCCGCCGCCAGCGACTGAGCCGGCAGGTCCTCCTGGGCGAGGTGCGGGAGGAAGGCCGCTGCGTCGAGGAAGACCGCGTGCCCGCCGATGGGGCGCACGATCGGAACGCCGGCCTCGATGAGCTGCTCGCCGAGGTAGCGGACCTGGCCGATCCGGTTCTCCAGGTAGTGGTCGTCGACGGCCTCGCGCAGGCCCACGGCCATCGCCTCGAGGTCGCGGCCGGCCAGGCCACCGTAGGTCGGCATCCCCTCGAAAAGGACGACAAGCTCGCGCGCCTTCTGGAGGATTTCCTCGGAGCGCATCGCGAGGAAGCCGCCGATATTGACCAGGGCGTCCTTCTTGCCCGACATCGTCAGGCCGTCGAAGAGGGACATCATCTCGCGGACGATCTCGGCGCAGGGCACACCGGCATACCCGGGCTCGCGCTCCTGGATGAAGTAGGCGTTCTCGGCCAGGCGGGTCGCGTCGGACCACATGATGATGCCGTGCCGGTCGCAGACCTCGCGGACGGCGCGGAGGTTGGCCATCGAGACGGGCTGGCCACCGGCGAGGTTGACCGTCACGGCGACATTGACATAGGCGATCTGGTCGGCGCCGACCTCGTCGATGAGCCGCTCGAGCTTGGCGATGTCGACATTGCCCTTGAACGGGTGGAAGAGCTGGGCGTCGTGGGCCTCGTCGATGACGATGTCGACGAAGTGGCCACCGGCGAGCTCCTGGTGGGCCCGGGTCGTCGTGAAGTACATATTGCCGGGCACGTACTGGCCGGGCCGGATGAGGATGCGGCTGATGAGGTGCTCGGCGCCGCGGCCCTGGTGGGTCGGGACGACATACGGGAACCCGTAGGTCTCCTGGACCGAGCGGAGCAGGTTGTCGAACGAGCGGGCGCCGGCATAGGCCTCGTCGCCGAGCATCATCGCCGACCACTGCCGGTCGCTCATCGCGGAGGTGCCGGAGTCGGTGAGCAGGTCGATCGAGCAGGCCCAGCTCGGCAGGAGGAAGGTGTTGTAGCCGGCCTTGCGGATCTCCTCCTCGCGCTGCTCGCGGGTGGTGACGGTCAGCGGCTCGACCATCTTGATCCGGTACGGCTCGGCGGTGCGCATGGCGTGCTCCTCGGTTGCGGGGTCCGGGTCCTGGTCGGGTCGGCGCAGGATCTCCGGGCGGTATGCCGCCACTGTCCTCCTGCCGGGGCAGGTGCACAACTGGTCCACTTCTAGGTGACCAGAGTGTCCAATACGACCACCGATATGGGCATAGTATTGATCAGTATGACCAATTGGTCTGAACATCGACCACATCCCCTGCTCTTCGCCTAGGCTGTGCCACGTGAATCGGGCGGCGGTCGTCACCGGCGCTGCCGGCTATCTCGGTGGGCACCTGTGTGCCGAGTTGGTCGCTCGTGGCGTCCGGGTTCGCGCCCTCACCCGCAGCGACCGCGGCGAAGAGGTGCTCCGGGGGCTCGATGTCCAGACCCAGCGCGCTGACATCTGCGACCCGCGGACGGCCCGCCGCCTGCTCGACGGCCTGGA
>ERZ795047.4232-NODE-4232-length-12250-cov-4.175154_pt1 | contig 12250 bp, 8 predicted proteins | sample MGYA00375131_ERZ795047 | MGnify/ENA primary metagenome ERZ795047 (study PRJEB30176, sample SAMN05720228) | activated sludge metagenome | isolation source: Anaerobic digester | place: Japan | collected 2015-05-20 ... | reverse complement strand
TAGATGAGAGGCGAGTAGAGTCGATTTCATCAAGGGTAAAGGGACGGATTGACAGGCTTTTTGTTGATTACACCGGCATGGAGGTAAAAAAAGGTGATCATCTTGCGTTAATCTACAGCCCTGAGCTGGTTTTGCTGCAGCAGGAACTGCTTGGGGCAGCAAGAGCAGTGGAGGCGATCTCTCCTGATGCAAGTGAGCTTGTGAAATCCAATGCCAGAGGTACACTGGAGGCTGCAAAGGAGAAACTTCGTCTGCTTGGTTTTTCCGAAGATGAACTTGATGCTGTGTTGACCCGGGGTGCTCCATCAGACCACATGACCATTAGAGCAAGTCAGAGCGGAGTGGTAATAGAGAAGATGGCTACTACTGGGAGTTATGTGGAGACAGGGGTGCCGATTTTATCCATAGCGGATCTGAAGAAATTATGGATCGAGCTCAATGCATACGAATCGGATCTTGTCTGGCTGCGAGTCGGGCAGAGGGTTCAGTTTACAGTTGAGGCATTTCCGGGTGAGACTTTCAGTGGTACTGTATCCTTTATTGATCCAATGGTGGATCCCATGGCCCGCACGGTAAAGATAAGGGTAGTAACGGATAACAGCAGTGGTAAACTGAAGCCGGAGATGCTTGTGAGGGCTGTGGCGAAGGCACAGATTTCAGCCTCAGGTAACGTTTATAATGCATCACTGAAAGGGAAATGGATAAGCCCGATGCATCCGGAAATCGTAAAGGACGGCCCCGGGACATGTGATATCTGCGGAATGCCTCTGGTTCCGGCTGAATCACTGGGATATGTTACTTCAGGAAACGGGAAACTCAGTCCTCTTCTCATTCCGGCAACAGCTCCTCTTTTTACCGGTGAGAGAGCAATTATCTATGTGGAAACCGCTTCCAGTGAGAAAGGAACCACTTACGAGGGAAGGGAAGTGGTACTGGGGCCGAGGGCAGGGGATTACTATGTTGTTAAATCCGGAATTTCCGAAGGAGAAAAGGTTGTTGTTAACGGTGCCTTCAGGATTGACAGTGAACTGCAGATACGGGCAAAACCCAGCATGATGAATCCCGTGGGAGGGAGTGGTTCAGCAATGCACGCCGGACATGCGGGATTAGGAAAAAAGGAAGGCATGCAGATAGCTGATAGAGCATCTGTTTCGGTGTCTCCAGAATTCCGTACCGGGCTCGATGCAATTTACAAAGCATATTTCAGGGCCAGCAGTGCACTGGTTAAAGATGATCTCGATGAGGCGAGAAAAGGTTTGGATGAGATACGCAAAGTTATATCTAACGTGAAGTTGGGAAAAGGAAAGGTGTATAATGGCTGGAATGTAAGCAGTAAAGCTCTTCTTGCTGATCTTGCCCATGTGGAAAAAATCGGAGATCTTACCGGAGCCAGAGTGGCGTTTGAGAAAGTATCAACTCAGATAATCGCTCTTGAGAAGCATTACAGACACCAGGGCGGTCAGAGGTATGTTGCTTTCTGTCCAATGGCTCTGTCGAACAAAGGAGCTTATTGGTTACAGGAAACAGAGGTCATTAACAATCCATATTTCGGTGAAGCAATGCTCAGATGTGGAGAGATTAAAGAGAGAATTTCCGGGCATTAAAAGCAGTGCGGGAGCCGGAATGGAGATAAAAACCTCCTTTCATTATAGTCTGTAAAACGAGGTGATTAATGGATATAAATGATAAAAAACCGGAGACTTTAGTGGACAAGGTTATCTGGTTCTGCCTTGATAACAAACTGGTTGTGGCGCTTATTGTCATTGCCATTGTCGTAGCCGGGATAATCGTGGCACCGTTTGACTGGGAGATTGACTGGCTGCCCAGAAATCCAGTGTCTGTTGATGCGATACCGGATATTGGGGAGAATCAGCAGATAGTTTTTACAGACTGGATGGGGAGGTCTCCTCAGGATGTTGAGGATCAGATTACATATCCTCTTACCGTTTCTCTTCTTGGAATTCCAGGGGTGAAGAGTGTCCGCAGTTATTCCATGTTCGGTTTTTCAACTGTATATGTGATTTTCGATGAGAAGGTGGATTTTTACTGGTCAAGAAGCAGGATTCTTGAGAAGCTCGCATCACTTCCTGCCGGAACTCTTCCTGCGGATGTAAAACCTGCTCTGGGCCCTGATGCTACAGCATTGGGGCAGATCTTCTGGTATACTCTCGAGGGCAGGGATAAGGATGGAAATCCTACCGGTGGCTGGGATCCCCAGGAACTGCGTTCAATTCAGGACTGGCATGTACGTTATGCACTTGCTTCAGCAGAAGGAGTATCCGAGGTTGCCTCTATCGGGGGATTTGTAAAGGAGTACCAGATCGATGTTGATCCGGATGCCATGCGTGCTCACGATGTAATGCTGGAGCAGGTATATCATGCAGTTCGGATGAGTAATATGGATGTGGGTGCGCGGACTGTCGAGATAAACAGAGTCGAGTACATGATCAGGGGTATCGGATTTGTAAAGACTATTTCAGATCTTGAGAGTGCTGTTATCAAAGTCAGGAATAACACTCCTGTCAGAGTGAAAGATGTAGCGAAGGTTACGCTGGGGCCGGCTCTGAGAACAGGGACACTCGATAAAGAGGGTGTGGAAGCGGTAGGGGGAGTGGTTGTTTCAAGGTATGGCAAAAATCCTCTTCAGACTATTAAAAATGTAAAACAGAAAATTGGGGAGATTTCGCCCGGACTGCCTGTGAAAACTCTCGCTGATGGTACCGAAAGCCAGGTAAAAATTGTCCCTTTTTATGACCGTACGGGATTGATAAAAGAGACGCTTGGAACACTAAACGAGGCCATTTACCTGGAGATACTCATAACCATCATTGTTATTCTCATTATGGTTAACAATCTGGGAAGCTCGGTTCTCATATCGGGTGTTTTACCTCTGGCGGTTCTGATGAGTTTCATTGGTATGAAGCTTTTTCGTGTCGATGCCAACATAGTATCGCTCTCAGGGATAGCTATAGCTATTGGAACCATAGTAGATATGGGGATAATTCTCACTGAGAATACTATTAAGCATTTGGATGCAGCTTCCAGAGATGAGGATGTAAAAAATGTAGTTTATCGTGCCGCATCTGAGGTTGGAGGGGCGATTCTGACTGCATGCTCAACGACTATTGTCAGTTTTCTGCCGGTTTTTATGATGACAGCATCGGAGGGAAAACTCTTCAAGCCTCTGGCATACACAAAGACATTCGCTCTTGCGTCATCGATAATAGTTGCGCTTACTATAATACCCCCGCTGGCACACATTCTTTTCATGAAAAAGAAAATCGGTACAAGGACAAGGGTCTTCTGGAGCATCTTTGCAATCATTGCAGGTATTGCGGTGATGATAAAGCTCTCCTGGTGGGTTGGATTGATTACAGTCGCGTCCGGAACACGATTCCTATTGGTTAACTATCTTCCGGATAGATGGAAAATGAGATTACCTCTGATTCTGAATGGTATTTGTGTAGCTGTTATAGCTTTACTTCTGGCACTTAAATGGCTCCCTCTTGGTGCGGGGAGATCCACCCTTTCAAACATACTCTTTGTAGCTGTATTTATTGGAGGATTAATGGGGTTGTTTTCACAGTTTGGAAAGTACTATCCCCGGTTTCTGTCCTGGTTTTTAGAGAGAAAATATGCATTTGTTCTGCCGGTTTTTTTAATTGTGTTGACAGGAGCATGTGTGTGGCTGGGTTTTTCCAGGGTTTTCTTTTTCCTGCCGGAATTTATCAGTCATACCAGACCTGTTGTGGCTCTGGCCCATGCATTCCCGGGACTGGGCAAGGAATACATGCCTCCCCTTGACGAGGGATCGTTTCTTTACATGCCAACTGTAATGCCACATCTTTCGCTTGGTGCGTCACAGGAGATCATGAATCAGCAGAATGTGTTTATCAAGGCGATTCCCGAGGTGGAGAGTGTAGTTGGGAAAATCGGACGGGTGGAGAGCGCTCTTGATCCGGCTCCAACTTCCATGTTCGAAACTGTAATAACTGTGAAACCTGAATACATTCTCGACCAGGCCGGCAGGAGAGTGAGATACAAATATGACAAAAAGAAAAAGGAGTTTGTTCTTGATGAAAAAGGCAGACTGATTCCAGATAAGGGTGGAAAACCATTTCGTCAATGGAGACCTGAGATACGGCATATGGATCAGATCTGGGAAGAGATTGTGAAAGCAGCAAAGATGACAGGTGTCACCAGTGCTCCCCGGTTGCAGCCTATTGCAGCCAGAATAGTGATGCTTCAGAGCGGTATGAGGGCTCCAATGGGTATCAAAGTAAAGGGTCCATCACTGGAGGCTATTGAAGAGGTGGGGATAAAGCTGGGGGAACTGTTGAAAGAAGTTCCGCTGGTTGAACCATCTGCAGTGATTGCCGACAGGATCGCGGGTAAACCTTATCTGGAGATAAATATTGACAGGGAGGCAATCGGCCGCTACGGGCTTAGAATCGAGGATGTTCAGAATGTAATCGAGATTGCTGCAGGGGGGAAAGGGATTACCAGCACTATAGAGGGGCGTGAAAGGTATGGGGTGAGGGTACGTTATCCAAGAGAATTGAGGGATAATCCTGAGACACTTCAAAGGATACTTGTCCCTGCGATAGATGGTGCTCAGATTCCATTAGGACAGATTGCATCAGTTTCATACAGGCGCGGGCCGGACATGATAAAGGGGGAGGAGACATTTCTTACCAGCTATGTTCTTTTTGATAAAAAGCCTCAGTACGCTGAAGTGGATGTTGTGAAAGCGGCTGAGTCCTATATTAAAAGTAAAATTGATTCCGGAGAACTGAAACTGCCTGCAGGAGTTTCCTATCAGTTTTCCGGAAGTTACGAGAATCAGGTGCGTTCTGAGAAGACACTTGCTCTTGTGCTGCCTCTGGCTCTTTTTCTGATTTTTCTGCTGCTTTACTTTCAGTTCAAGAGAGTCTCTACCACATCACTGGTGTTTCTGGGGATAATAACAACATGGTCTGGAGGCTTCCTGTTGATATGGCTGTACGGGCAGGGATGGTTTATGGATTTTTCCCTGTTTGGAATCAATTTACGGGAGATCTTCAATATCCACACTATCAACCTTAGTGTGGCTGTCTGGGTAGGATTTCTGGCGCTGTTTGGGATTGCCTCTGATGATGGAGTATTAATATGCACTTACCTTGACCAGCGATTCAATGGAAAAAAGCCTTCTTCGATTGAAGAAATCCGGAAGATGACTGTTGAGGCGGCTACGCGAAGGGAGAGGCCGGCACTTATGACATCAGCCACTACCATCCTTGCGCTTCTGCCGGTGTTGATATCAACTGGCAGGGGAGCAGATGTGATGGTTCCTATGGCAATACCATCATTTGGTGGAATGCTCCTGGAACTGACCACAATTTTCCAGGCTCCGATACTTTATTGCTGGTTAAAAGAATGGGAGTACAGGAAGAGATCCAACTGACGAACGGGATTGACCAGTATCAGAATGGATTGCGTTTAAATATCTTAATTGTTTGCCACAGTATCTGAATTATCTGCGCTCCCGGCAGATAATTCAGATACAATCAATACATGTGAAAGAATGCTACCTGGCCAATTTGGCTGTCTTTTTAACCAGAAGTTTTGAAAGTGAACTTAGAAGTGCTGAAAGAATTGTCCAGAAGGCAGTTTTTATCCAGCCTTTTTTCTCAGGTTCTGGTGGTTTTTTTTTGGATTTTTTAACAATCTTTACTAATAATCCAGTTACTGCAGCAAAAAAGAGTATCCAGAGGACAATAAGTATCTTTTTGGTCATACAAATTCTCCAGGGCTGAATTTTGTTGTACCTGAAAACCTGTCGATTCGATACCAATTCCGATTCCGGAACATCAGGATGGGTTTAGAAATGTAAACCCCTGTATTAAATCTACCGGCTATTACTGATTCAGATATAAAAAACAGGTAAGCAAAAAGTGCGTCATATTGAGTGTCGGCAAGCCTGATAAAGGTTTTAAGAGGGAAGGCGAGTATTATTTTAGTCTGTTATGAGCCGTCTTTTTCGTCTTTGGTTTACTGGCATTCTTTTTCTGCTTGTTATTTGCGGCTATGTTCTGTATAGTATTATCTGGGTTGTGAGATTGATGGGAACGATGAAGCTTAAGTTTTTCTTTGCCGGTGGTATCATCTTACTTTTCTCGATGCTGGGTGCTTACTATTTCCTCTTTCCAATTGGTCCTCTTGAGGAGGAGATTCAGATTGTAATCCCGCGCAATGCTACGCTTAGATCAATAGCTGATACGCTTGAAAAGAAAGAGATTGTTACCTCTGATAAGGTTCTTCTTATATGGCTCAAGTTAAGCGGAAAAGACAGGAAAATTCAGGCCGGCAGGGTAACATTCAAAAAGGGTGAAGGAGTACTGAGAGCTGCCTCAAGTCTTATGAATGCAGAGGCTATTGAGACTGTGGTTACGATTCAGGAGGGTTTGACGATAGAGCAGACCGCTGCCCGTTTGAGACAGTTTTTGCCAATTGATACAACTGAATTTATCAATCTCTGCTATAATGCCGATTTCATCAAGCATATAGGACTGGATGCAACCTCACTTGAGGGGTATCTTTTTCCGGATACTTACCGTTTTTCCGATGATGTCAAACCTGCCGAGATAATCAAGAGGATGTTAAAAAAATTTGAACAGGCTTATAATTCATTATCAGCAGAGCCTGTGATTGCCGGAAAGTTTACAAAACATCAGTTTGTCACTCTTGCTTCCATAGTGGAAAAAGAGGCCACACTTCCTTCTGAACGGGCCCGTATTGCAGGTGTATTTCACAACCGTCTGAGGCTTGGATATCCTCTGGGCGCAGATCCCACAGTGAGGTACATTTTCAGGAAATTTAATGGGCCTCTTCGCGTTTCCGAACTCAATTCCAATTCTCCCTACAACACCCGGAAATTTACAGGGTTGCCCCCAGGGCCGATTTGTTCTCCGGGTAAAGATGCTCTGAATGCTGCTTTAAATCCGGAAAAAACAAATGAGCTTTATTTCGTGGCGAAGTGGGATGGCAGCGGGGCACATGATTTTTCATTGACAAACGAAGAACACGATCGGAAAAAACATGAAATCCGCCGGCGCAATAAACTACAGAGGAAAAACAAGGAGACTCAGTGGGAAAAAGGTTCTCAAAAGGGGCGCTAAGCGCTTTTTTCTTTGCTCTGATTTTTTCCAGTCAGGTTTTTTCCCAGGAATCATGGCAGTTAAGGCGTTTAATTGACACTCATACTGCGGGTGTACTCTCCAGGGGAAGCTATGAGTTTGACTGTTCCATTTATCCTGCCGGAGATCCGGATTTGGGTACAGGAATCAATCTGGGACTTGGGGTAGGGGTGACGAATCGTCTGATGATTGGTCTGAGTTACGGTGGAGAGGGGTTTGTGGGGAGAGGAAGGAATGCCAAAGGAAATCCAATGCCGGGTTTTCTGGTAAAGTACAGGATTTTCGAAGAGAATTACTTCTTCCCTGGCATTGTTCTTGGGTATGATCATCAGGGACACGGCGGCCTTTCTGATACATCACAGTTTGATTACAGAGGCTATATCTACAAATCACCGGGTTTTTTCCTGGCTGGGAGTAAAAATTATCTTCTATTTACAAAGCTTCAGTTTGGCATTCATGGCGCTCTCTCTTTCTCCATGGAAGAGGTTAAAACTGTCAAGTGGCCGAATTTTGATGCAGGGATCGATCTGGGCATAAACGATGAACTCTCGTTTGTGTTGGAGTATAACCTGGGGTTCAATACCAGAGATCCCGTGGAGGGCAAGCCAAACTATTACGCCCGCTTCAGTCAGGGATATATGAATGTGGGTCTGAAATGGGCTTTCTCTGAAAACTTTTTCATCGAATTCGACGCCAGAGACGTATTAGAGAACAGGAAAAGGAAAAATGGCAGTACAGTAGGATGGAGCAGAGAGCTGAAAGTAGTGTATATTAATCATTTCTAGTATGGAAGATCTGTGTGTGATCTGCTGAAGTAATTTAAAGGGGAATATGAGAAAACTTCTGTTACTGGCTGTCATCATTACGGTTTCATTCACAAGTGCTAATGCATCGGCTGAGGATTCAGCAGGGAAATTTGTAATTGTTGACTCATCACAGCAGATAGCTGATAAGATCATCAAATCAAAGATCCCTGTTCTGGTAGATTTCTGGGCTGCATGGTGCATGCCTTGTCGTATGCTGAATCCTATCATAAAGGAGCTTGAAGAGGAATACAAAGGCAAGGTGATGTTTTTAAAGGTAAATATTGATGTGCACAGAGCAATATCATCCTATTTCGGTGTGAGGGCTATTCCCGCAGTTTTCATTATAAAAGATAAAACAGTGGTTAAAGTGCTTCCTGGGCTCAACCCAAAGGAAGCTTACGATGCGGCGCTTAAAGAAGTTGCCATGGTCTCAGAACCGAAGAATGCTCCATTAAAAGACCCGGCCACTCAGCCTCAGCAATAACTTAGTGATTTATGAATTCGATGGTATCAGAAAAGCCGGAACTTCTTGCTCCGGCAGGCAGTTTCAGTGTTGCGGAAGCAGCTTTTGACCATGGTGCGGATGCTGTCTATATCGGGCTTGGTCAGTTTAATTTACGTGCACATTCCCCGAATTTCGATGTCGGCGATCTGCCGGAACTCATCAGGATGGCTGAAGGAAAAGGTAAGAGGGTTTATGTTGCGCTCAATATAATGCCTGATGATAAAAAGCTTTCAGGGATCAGAGAAATGCTGTTACGGGTCAAGGAGCAGGGGAGTATTCCTCATGCTCTGATCATCAGTGATCCCGGGGTTTTAATGACCTGCAGGGAAGTGTTTCCTGGAATCCCTTTGCATTTAAGCACGCAGACAGGCTCATTTAACTCAATGTCTCTGCAGTTCTGGAAAAAACAGGGAGTAAGCCGTGTCATTCTTCCGAGGGAATTGACTCTTGAGCAGATAACAGGGATTACATCAGGACGGATACTTGAAACAGAGGCTTTTATCCATGGGGCAATGTGTGTGTCGGTTTCCGGAAGATGTCTTCTGGGGGCATATATTGATCAACGTCACCCTAATTTCGGGGATTGTGCTCAGCCATGCCGTTTACGGTACAGAATCGCTCCTGTAAAGGTTGGAACTGAAGAGACCGGAGAGTGGTTTGATGCAGAGGAGGACAGCAGTGGTGTGTATCTGCTGAATTCACGGGATCTTTGTACTATAGATATTCTTCCGGACATACTCAAGACTGGTCTCAACTCTTTGAAGATCGAGGGCAGAAACAAGAGTATTCATTATGTGTCAACTGTAGTGAAGGTTTACCGTGAGGCACTGGATCTGATTGCCGGCGGTGTTCCCTACGAGGTTAAACCGGAATGGAAACATGAGCTGGAAAAAGTTGAACATCGTGCGTATACAACAGGTTTCTATGCCGGAGAAACCACTCTTCAGGAAGTCTTCTCATCGAAGGCTCCTACTGCATCGCGTGTGATTGGCATCGTAAAGGGAATGCTGAAGAACGGAGAGCCTGTCATAGATGTGAAGAACTGTTTTAAGGCTGGTGAAGTGCTTGAAGTTCTGCCTGTAAAACAATCCTTATCTCCTTTTCAGGTGACTTTTACCTCATTAAGCGACCTTTCCGGAAATGAGGTCGCAAACGCTCCTTCTAATCGTCTGGTTAGGGGCAAGACTACTGTAAAACTGCGGCCTGGAGATATGCTGAGAAAGCTCTCACAGGGCCAGTCCTGAATCCTTCCTTTTGAGATTTTCGGCATTTTGATTGCATTGTCGTCATTTTATGACCACAGGTACTGGTATGTGTTTTTTGAAGCAGTGAAGGGAGATTCTGGAGTGAATTGATCAGTACAAAGAGAGTCTTTTTTCAGGCTAAAACCGAGGAAATGTTTTTTGATCCGGATTATCCGGGTTAGCGTAAGTGGATTCTGAATACAAAGGGAAGAAAAAAGATGCTTCGAGCTTATGTGGATTTTTCCAGAATCCTGCGCCCCTGGGATGGTTTCGGGGTGACATACAGAACCTTTGCTTCTGCTCCAGCCCGCTTTAATCCGGAGTTTGTTTTCGGCAGTGATGGTCTGCGAGCAGGCATTGTACGTATCTTTCTTGATCCCTGGCATCAAAAAAAAACTGATACACGTTACCCTGAGGATGTTCCTGTAGAGGCTGATGAGTATGATCATACCACAGGCACAGAACAGATCCGTGAATTCTGTACATCTGCCCAGTCTCAACTGCAGAAAAGAGGACAGAGTCTAAAGGTAATCACTACCTGCCTCGCTCCTCCTGAATGGATGACAAAGCAGAAAGTGATTTCAGGGCGTGATCTTGATCCTCTGCACAGGGCTGAATACGCAAGATATATGATCTCTTGGCTGAAGTTTCTTGAAAAACAGATGATCCCGGTGAAATATCTATCGCTTCACTGTAAGGGAGAGAGATGGGACCTCTGGGATGAGCAGGGGAGAAATCTAAGCAGAGATTTACACAACCTTTACTGGCCTCCTGAGCATGTGACTGATTTTCTGAAGCTCCTTAAAAAGATGCTGCAGAAAAGTTCATTACAGACAGGTCTGGCCCCCGGAGAGACAGAGAGCATTATCAATTTCCAGGATTGGGGCTATGTGGACGCGATAATTGATGATCCTCAGGCTCTCGGAGCACTGGATCTGATTTCTTCGTATGGCTCATTTTCCGGTGAAGATGCTCTGGATTGCAGAAGCTCGGCAATAGACCTGATCCATCAGCAGCGGCCTGATACCCCCGAATGGATAGTGCTTGAGCATTCTGATGTTGCGGATACCTCTTTTTCCTCCCTTATTCACAACTATATCTATGGCGCTAAAATAAACGCTGCACTGCTTGACAGTATTCCAGTGGAAACAGAGAGATCTGCCAACGTTGCCTCTGTTGATTTTCTGAAACCGCTTTTCTGGGCAGGACAGCCAGGAATGGTTATCTGTCAGGTTGCATGCAACTGTAAAGGGATTTCAATCACCGGTTTTTCAGGAAATCTTTCCGGTAACCCCGATTCCTTTGTGCTGGTAAACTCCTCTGATAAAGACAGGGAAATTCCTGTTGAAATAAGAGGCAGCGCAAGCAGTAAATTTGCCCTTTACCGCACATCACCGCAGGAAAAATTCGTGTCAGTAGGAATAATTCCGGTCAGGGAGGGAAAGGTAGAGAGTCTGGCACCGGCGCATTCGGTAAGCGCGTTTTTCGGATCAGTTTGAAGTCTCTCCAACCAATCTGATATCAAGCATTTTGATAAGATTTACCTGATTGAAAAAGTTGTAGATCTTCTTGCCAGTCTCAATTGTAAGTTTCAGGTTTCTCTTCTTCAATTCATTGAAGAGGCGGATGCAGAATGTGATTCCTCGTGAATCAATTTTGCTTACACCTGTAAGATCAAGCACCAGGTTTTGATTTATACCGTCGCTGTATCTCAGAGCAACTTCCTGGTCCAGCATCGCTACTCGCTTATTTATCAGTTCACCCGAAAAAGCTATCCTGATTGTACCGGTTTCAGAGGTTTCTTTTGGCGGTTTTGTCATAATTTATTCTAATTCTTGAGCAGATACAGTAATTTACCTTTTCCGTGTTTTAATTGCAATATCGAGTTGTCTGTTTCCTGATCGGTATCGGCATCGGAATCGAAGGGCTGGAAGGAAATCCCTCCTTTATCCCCCTTATTATGGGGGGCGCTTCCAGCGGGGGATTCTGCACAAGGGCGGGTACTGGTAAACAGGTACATTTTAAATAGAATGTTACTATTTAGATAAGGTAACCGGACACTACGAAATTGCAATATATGGAGTTGTCACTGAGCACGAGAAGAGTCATCGAGACTTTGGTTCAGGAACAAACTTTTCTGGATTAATTTCCAGAAAAAACCGGATGAAGGGCATTCGATACCGATACCGACTCCGTTATGAAGAACAAACATCATTGTTCTAACTGCTGATTTAACCAAGAATCTTCCACCTTGATTGCTTTGGGTCATGAACGCTTATTATTTTGCAACTGCTATCCTTCACACCACACGGAGACATCAAATTATGCGAAAATTTCTTCTTTTCTGCATCATACTGGCTCTGGCCGGATGCGGTCGGCAGAGTGTAAAAGTCGGAGAACAGCAGCAAAAGGCTCCAAAGGTACATTTCTCCGGAGGCAGTGGCGATTCCTACGAAGATGCTGTTGTGATTTCGGGTGCCCTCAAACAGAACGAAAGACTCGATGCAGAGTATGAGTATA
>ERZ795047.4231-NODE-4231-length-12252-cov-5.042305_pt1 | contig 12252 bp, 8 predicted proteins | sample MGYA00375131_ERZ795047 | MGnify/ENA primary metagenome ERZ795047 (study PRJEB30176, sample SAMN05720228) | activated sludge metagenome | isolation source: Anaerobic digester | place: Japan | collected 2015-05-20 ... | reverse complement strand
TTGCGTTCTTCCGGAGCAATATTTTTAATTTCACCTAAAAGAGTTTGCAATTCACTTTTTTTACTGAGAAAATGTAACCGAAACTGTTCTAATTCCTCTTCCGATTGAATAGTAAAATTTTCAATTTCTTGCGCTATTTTTTCAATTTTTGACATACGAAATTTAAGCTAAATGAGATTATTCATTGATAATTTTAGTGGAAAGAATTTTAATATCAGCGGTTGGTCTGTCAAATCTATCTTTTGGTTGTGACGCTATTTTGTCGACCACTTCCATTCCGGAGATAACCTCTCCAAATACGGTATAGTCAGCATCAAGGAAAGGTACGCCGCCAATTGTTGTGTACGTTTCAATTTGTTCGGGAGAAAACTGTTTTCCTGTTTGAGCGGCAATTTGATTTAACTCTACGGTTGTCCATTTTCTACCGTCTACAATATAAAATTGCGAACCGGAAGAGGCTTTTTTGGGATTTATTTGGTCACCGGTTCTTGCGGCGGCAACCGCCCCTCTTTTATGGTATAATGAAGGAACAAACTCGGCAGGTGTCGTATAACCAGGACCACCCATGCCAAGCTGTACATTGGGTTTTGCATTTTTAGAATCCGGATCCCCGGTTTGAATCATAAACTCTTTGATGATACGATGAAATAAAACACCATCATAGTAATTCTCATTAACCAATTTTATAAAATTGTCGCGATGTTGCGGTGTTTCTTCGTATAAAATAATCGTTATATCTCCTAACGTAGTGCTAATTAATACTTTTGTGTTGTTTTTCATAGAATCTTTTTTTATTTCACTTTCAACAGGAAAGGCTTCATTATTATTTACTTTTTCATTCTCCTCTTGCTGATTTTTTGCTGAGGAACAACTCGTGTTCATCATAAGAGCGACACAAAATAATACGATTAATTTAGGCAAATTTGACATGGATTTTGTAAACATTTTTTTTATTTAATTAAATTAATAAGATATTCTCCGTAGCCGCTTTTGAGCAACGGTTCAGCAACGGCGATAAGTTCTTCTTTGTTAATATATCCCATTTGGTAGGCAACCTCTTCGATACAGCCAACTTTGAGACCTTGTCTATCTTCTACGACTTGTACAAATTGGGTAGCGTCAATTAACGATTTAAAGGTTCCGGTGTCTAACCATGCCGTACCTCTATCCATTTTACAAACTTTTAATTTATTTTGTTCTAAGTAGTAGCGATTTACGTCCGTAATTTCATACTCGCCACGTTTACTGGGTTTAATATTTTTCGCCACTTCTACAACGGAGTTATCGTAAAAATAGAGACCGGGTACGGCGTAATTTGATTTCGGGTTTTGTGGTTTCTCTTCAATAGATATGGCATTCATATCTTCATCAAATTCTACAACTCCATATCTTTCAGGGTCTGAGACGTGATAAGCAAAAACGATACCGCCGTCCGGGTCATTGTTAGCGATTAGATTTTTCTCAAACCCACCGCCGTAAAAAATGTTGTCACCAAGGACGAGGGCGGCTTTATCTTGTCCGATAAAATCGGCTCCGAGTACAAAAGCTTGTGCTAATCCGTTCGGGACGTGCTGCACTTTATACTCAAAGCGACAGCCTAGTTGTTTGCCGTCTCCTAATAATCTTTCAAAATGTGGCAAATCGTGCGGTGTTGAGATAATCAATATCTCACGAATGCCTGCCAACATAAGGGTAGAAATGGGATAATAAATCATCGGTTTATCATAAATGGGCATCAACTGTTTGCTCATTGCTAACGTAATGGGGTAAAGCCGCGTGCCCGAACCGCCTGCTAAAACAATTCCTTTCATACTAGCAAATTTTGGTTTTTACTACATAAGATTAATTGCAAAAATAACGATTTAAACTTAACAATCCTCTTCTAAGAAAAAAAATGCGCGATTAATTTTCTTTTTTATTTTACTCTCAATAAAGGTTACAATCTCTTCTTTTTCCTCTTCCCCTATATTCATTTCTATCTCGCAATTTCCTTTATACCAACGTAATTTTTTGAGATTAGCGGGAATTGTCAGTTCATAGAGCTTTTTATTACCGTACCATTTGCATTCTACTAAACCTGCCTTTTCAAAAAGATGAATTGCGTTGTAAATTGTAGCTTTACTTAAAAGGTACTTCTCTTTTTTTAACTCTTCATGGAGCGTTCTCACTTGAAAAGCTCCGTTAAAGGAAACTATCTTTTGTAAAATATTGAAACGTTCCGGTGTTTTCCGCTGCGATTTCTTTTTTAAGAAGTTCGCTAACTGCTCATAAGCAATTTCCAGAATCTCGTTCGATTGGGGCATTTCCGATTTTTTTTGTCAATCCTTATTGACTGCAAAGATACTATTTTTTGTTTTTTTACAAGAAAAAATTGTTTATATTAAAAAAAGATGTATTTTTGCAACCTCAAACCTGAAAAGAGAAAATATGCGCCGCATTCGTCTAGTTGGCCTAGGACGCAAGGTTTTCATCCTTGAAATCAGGGGTTCGAATCCCCTATGCGGTACAAAATAAAAAACTCCGAATTGCTTACTTCGGAGTTTTTTTATTATTAAAATTTTGAAACGATGTCTTCCCTATACGTTCATCTTCCTTTTTGTACGAGAAAGTGTAGCTATTGCGGTTTTTATTCTATCTCTTCGTTGTCGTTGAAAACCCCATTTATCAATGCACTATTAACGGAAATTAAGAATACGACTAATTATCTGCCACAACGTCATTTAAAGACACTCTATTTCGGAGGTGGGACGCCCTCCCTTTTTACAGTTACCGAATTAGATGCAATTCTCAACGAAATTGCTAAATATTACAGTTTTGAAAAAGATATTGAAATTACGATTGAAGTAAATCCTGAGCGGCTGACATTAGAGTATCTGAAAATGTTAAAAAAACTTGGTATTAATCGTTTGAGCATCGGTATTCAGTCATTTAATGATGTTATCTTGCACTTTTTACATCGTCAACATAGTGCAAAAAGTGCAGAAAATGCCATAAAAAATGCACTTTTAGCCGATTTTGAGAATATTTCAATAGACTTAATTTATGGCATAACGGAACGAAGTGAGGAGATGTGGAAAGACGATTTAAAAATGGCTTTTTCATATCCTATTCAACACTTTTCTGCCTATGCGCTTACAGTCGAAGAAAATACGTTACTGAAAAAGAGAATTGAAAAAGGTTTGGTAGATGAGGTTGACGATACGCATGCCGTGCGTGATTTCTATATTTTATTGGAAATGAGCGAGAAAGAGGGGTTTGAACAGTATGAAATATCGAACTTTGCTAAATCTAATTTTATATCGAAGCACAATTTTTCTTATTGGCAACAGATGCCTTATTTAGGGGTCGGACCGTCTGCACATTCCTACAATTTGGCGTCTCGAAAATGGAACATTGCTAATGTAGCTCAATATATTACGTTGATTGAAAACAATGAGCCGTTTTATGAAGAAGAGGTCTTAACTGCCGAAGAGCATTATAATGAGTACATATTGTTACGGCTGCGCACCAACGAAGGTGTGGATTTAGAGTTATTGGAAAAACAGTTCGGAGCCGAAAAAAAAGAGTGGGTATTAGAAAAAATAGAGGCAATTGACGCCGAAAATTACACTTTTAATAACAATATCATACGATTAACCAATAGAGGAAAACTGTGGGCAGACGATATTGCAATGACTTTATTTGCGGAGTAGACACAAATAATAAACCGCGTCCCCAGCGGCTTGTGCCCTTGCGGGCTTTCCGCCTGCGCCTTCACGCACGCTAAATTGTTCGTGCAGAGCCTTTTATAGTGAATAAAAAAAAGAGAGACTTAAAAGCCTCTCTTTTTTACCTGTTTTATTAGCAATGTTTATTGTACAATCAATTTATGTGTAGAAACGTGATTTTCGCTTTCAACTTTTAAGATGTATACACCGGCGGCGGCTTGGTTGAAACTTATCGTTTCGTTTCTGTTAACTTGGTACGTAGCAATAACTCTACCGGTTAAGTCAAATAAAGTAACGATAGATTTTTCACTAACTTGAACATTAACCAAACCGTTAGACGGATTTGGATACACGGAAACTTGGTTCGTGTTAATTTCCGAAACAGCTTGAGGTTCTGAACTATAAGGAATTGCTAAGCCTGTTAATTCATCAACTACTTCAGCAATTAAAGTAGCAGCACCGGTTGTTGTATTAATGGTGTAGAGACCACCGGTACCGGCGTATAATGCACCATATAAGATATTGTTATCTCTATCAAAACAAATATCTTGAGCATAATGAATATCAACACCTAAATCTCCGATTTGAGTATGTACTCCTGTTGTTTTATCAACACTTGTAAGATAGTCGTTAAGTGATATAGCAAATAAGTTACCATTAGCATCACAGGCTAAACCTATTACATACTCATCGCTACCACCAATATTTGTAACTACACCGGTAGTAAGATCGATAGTACCTAAAGCTCCGGCAAAATCCATAACATAAGCGGTTTCTGTTGTTATGTCATAAGCAAAGCCGGTTATATTAGCCACACCACCACCAATATGTGTAACAACACCGGTAGTTGGATCGATTTTAACTAAAGGAGATGGTTCCTCATTCGCATAACGAGTACCATAAATTTCATTACCTACATAATCAGCCGCAGCAATAAAGTCGCTGTTATCATTTCGGATTTGACTCATAGCACCAATTTCTAAAGCAATATTAATAGGACCCTCTCCTGTTGCACCTGCACCCCCTCCATGGAGTGCATTCCACGCAAAAGCAACAGTGAAGTCTCCTACGAGAACTGTTCGTGTTAATGTGTCATTGGTTGTATTTCCATCACCTGCCATAGTTAATATAGCGGTCAATGTATGCTCACCTTCAGCTGGCGTCCAGTTATCCATATCAATTTGCAAACTTTCTCCTGCATTGATAGGTCTATTGGTTACCGTACTTGTATAAGCACCGCCATCACTTAAAGTTAAAGACCAATTATTTTCATTATTCATTCCAATGTTTTCAATAGTAACTCGTGGTGTTACAGTAGTACCGGAGGTTATTAAACAGGGAACAATAATTTCTTTTACTGCTAAATCATGAGCTGTAGCTTCCGAAATTGTAACGCTACCGGCTATAAAATGTGGTTCTTCATCGGCAAAACCGTCACCATAAACAAAGTAGTCAATGGTTTGGTCGCCAACAAGTAACGCGTTTGTAACACTAACTTGGAAGTTAAAAGTTCCCCCGGTGTATGCACCGCAGCCACTCGCTGTATCTCTCCCCCAAAGTACATTTTGACCATTAATTCTTAAATTCAAGTGAGCATCATCACATCCATTTGGTGTTGTAAGAGGGTCGCTAGTGCCGTCTACATTGAGAAGCATACCTGCCGGAAATACCATTATTAAGCCGTCCATCCATTCTGCACCTAATTGTTCGTAAGTCATCGTAAACTCTAAAATCTGTGGTCCATTTATCCATCCGTTTAAGTTTGTAACAGTTGCTTCTGTAATAGATTTCGCCCCTTTTGTGGGCGGAATTGTTTTTTCAGCACTCAATCGGTTGGTTTTGGGTGCCAAACCGTTATAATTTTGTGCATAGGCTAAACCTCCCAAAAGAAAAGTTAAAGCCAAAAATAAGGTAAACGTTTTTTTCATAATTTTACAATTTTAATATTAACAATTTTCCAAAATGCAAGTATATATAAATTTTTAATAACTATAATTTTTTTTAGGGCGTGCCCCCTCGCTACGCTCGGGGTCGGTCTTCGGCTGCAAGTCCGCGGGCACAAGCCGTGGGGACGCAAGGCGGCAAAAAGAGCTTACAAGCTCGCTTTTTTGCCGCCGCGTCCCCAGCGGCTTCCGCCCTTGCGGGCTTTCCGCCTGCGCCCTCACGCACGCCAAGTTGTTCGTGCAAAGCCTTTTATAAAGAGAGTTGAAAGCAGAAAGAGAACAGAAAACAGTGTGAAAGTATAGCCGGAACGCTCAAAAAGAAATCTCTTTTTAATCTCTACCCGGCATAGTTCGTAGTGATTATTCTTTAATTATAAGTTCACTATTGGTTACCCATAGCCCAAAATAGGAATTTCTTGCGTTTGTTCGTTTTAACAATATTAAAAATGGCTTGTCATAAATCATTTCTTTTCTTACTTCGTCCCAAGCAAGTGGTAAAGTTGCGCAGTAAACAAAATTTTTATCATTTGAAATTTCGTGTTCCAAAGTCGGAATAAACAGCGAGTTTTCATCTCCTTATTTATTTGTCAACTCCTCCGCAATCAATTCAGCTTGTTTTAGTACGGTTTCGGTTGCAAGTTTTTGCATATCAGGTGGATAACCATATTTTCTTAAAAGTCTTTTTACAGTAACCCTTAATTTTGCTTTTACACTTTCCTTGATTGTCCAATCAATCGTTGCATTCTTTCTGATAGAGTCAGTGAGAACTATAGCAAGTTCTCTCAGTTTTTCTTTGCCCATTAGCTCTTTCGCACTTTCGTTGTTTGCAACGGCTGTGTAAAAAGCATATTCAAAGTCTGACAATTTCATTGTTTTCGCTTCGTTGTCCATGTTAACAATCTCTTTGCTTAGCTTTATCAGTTCTTCTATCACTTCGGCGGCGGAAAGAATTTTATTATGATATTTCCGTATGGCTTCCTCTAACATTTCCTTTAAAGACTGGCTTCTAACAAGGTTTCTTTTGGCTCTTAATTTTATTTCATCGTTGAGTATTTTTTTCAATACTTCAAGGGCGACATTTTTATGCTCCATTCCCTTCAGTTCTAAAAGAAATTCTTCAGAAAGTATTGAAATATCCGGTTTTTTTAATCCCGCCGCATCAAAAATATCAATTACTTTTTCAGTTACCAATGCTTTGTCTATCACCTGGCGGATTGTTGTTTCAAGTTGTTCATCTGTTTTGCCTGAACCCGTACTGTCAAATTTAGCCAAACGAGCTTTTACTGCCTGGAAGAAAGAGATTTCATCTTTGACATCCATAGCTTGGTCGTGAGGAATAGCTATAGCAAAGGCTTTTGATAATGCCGTAACCTCATTTATGTAACGTTTTTTACCGTCTTCCAAACCCAAAATATGCTCTTCGGCAGCTAAAATGATTGAAAGTTTTTTGGACGTGTCGGCTGAGAAGTAATCTTTATAGTTGAACCCACCCCGTTCGGAGGCGGGAGATTCTTTGAACATTTGTGAGACTACTTCTAATTTTTCTAACATCATCTGAACAGCTTCTTCTTGTAAAATAGTGGGATCTCCTTTGCCACCGGCATCGGAATAGAACGAAAGAGCCTGTTTTAAATCGGCTGCGATACCTAAGTAATCTACAATTAAACCGCCGGGTTTGTCTTTGTAAACGCGATTTACCCTTGCAATAGCTTGCATCAAATTATGCCCTTTCATAGGTTTGTCTATATAAAGGGTGTGCATACACGGAACATCAAAACCGGTGAGCCACATATCCCGAACAATAACCAATTTTAATTCATCGTCCGGATTTTTCATGCGATCAGCTAATATACGGCGTTGTTCCTTAGTTGTATGATGTTTTGCAATCTTTGGACCATCGGAAGATGCTGAAGTCATCACTACTTTAATTACACCTTGAGTCAGTTCATCGGAATGCCATTCAGGTCTTAGTTTGATGATGGCTTCATATAGTTCGGCTGCAATTCGGCGACTCATCGCAACAATCATCGCTTTACCTTCAAAAGCGGTCTGTCGTAGCTCAAAATGCTCTATAATATCTTTTGCAATCTGGTTAATTCGATTTTCACTTCCTACCAATGCTTCTAATTGAGTCCATTTGGTTTTTGCTTTCTGAGTATCTGTCAAATCCTCCTGATCAAGCTCATCGTCAAATTCATCAACTAACTTTCTCCCCTCTTCGCTCAAATTTACTTTTGCTAAGCGACTTTCATAATAAATCGGAACAGTTGCTCCATCTTCGACAGCTTGAGCAATGTCATAAATATCCACATAATTACCAAATACAGCAGGTGTATTTATATCGCTGTTTTCAATGGGCGTACCGGTAAAGCCAAGATAGGTTGCATTGGGCAAAGCGTCCCGCATATATTTTGCAAAACCGTAAACTATTTTTTTACCAACGACATCGCCTTGTTCATCTTTGTCATCAATGGTTTTGGCTTTGAATCCATACTGGGTGCGGTGTGCCTCATCGGCAATCACTACAATGTTTTCCCGATCGGATAACAACTCATACACATTACCTTCTTCGGGTTGAAATTTCTGGATGGTTGTAAAAACCACACCCCCCGAACCCACTTTTAAGAGCTCTTTAAGGTGGTTTCTATTTTCCGCTTGTACCGGGTCTTGTCGCAACAATTGTTTCGATGCTGCAAATGTATCGAAAAGCTGATCATCCAAATCGTTACGGTCGGTAATAACCACAACGGTGGGGTTGTTCATTGCCAACACAATTTTACCTGTATAAAAGACCATTGAAAGCGACTTTCCACTCCCTTGGGTGTGCCAAATCACGCCTCCTTTGCGGTCACCAACAGGCTGTCTTTTCACTCCCGGCAAACCGTAACTTTCAGGAGATTCTTCTGCTATTCCCCTCCTTTGGCGAGGTGTCCGCAAATCGGAGGATTCAATTCCCGTCCCCCGTTGAGGTGTCCGCAAATCGGAGGATTCAATTTCCGTTCCCTGTAGATGTGTCCGCAAATCGGAGGATTCAATTCCCGTCTCCTGTAGAGGTGTCCGCAAATCGGAGGATTCAATTCCCCTCCTCTGGAGGGGTGTCCAGCTCTGCTGGACGGGGTGGGTACTCCTTTGAAGCGCAGGATGCTCATACAACATCTCCATAACCGCATCCAAGCTCCGCATGACATCTGCGACCGGAATATGAATAACGGTTAATCCTAAACTTTCTAAATAGGCATCTCTGTTTGCGTCATATTCTACCTTATCATCATGGCTACTTCCATCTATTTCAATTACAACATTGCAGTTGGTACAATAAAAGTCAACAATGTAATTGCCGATTATTTTTTGACGGTCAAAGTCGTATCCTTTAAATTGCTTGTTCTTAACCCGATTCCAGAAAACCACTTCCGATAAATTGCCTGCTTGACGCAATGCACGTGCACGTTCTTTAAGTTTTGGATTGTAAGGAAGGCTGAAATAGTTTTGGGAGTTGCGATACAAGCCGGGGTCTTCGACCACCCCGTCCAGTCCCTCAGGATGTGAAAGCCCCATCCCGTCAGACTCTGTTTGCCATTTCTCAGGAGTAAGAAGACCCACCCCGTCAGACTGCGTCTGACACCCCTCCAAAGGAGGGGAATAGGAGGCACGGAGTGTGGATTCTACGGCGCGATTGACGGCGTAATATTGATGATAAGCTGCCAATTTTTTAACGGTGGTGATGGTTGTGATTTTCGTTTCGGGATTTTCTCTTTTCTGTTTTTCAAATACAATAAAATGGCGGATTAAGTCGAGCAAAGTTTCTTTGTTGAGCATCCCTAAAATGAGAGTCTCAAGTTCGCTTACCAAATGCGATGCCTCAGTTTTTCCATCGGAAGTTTTCCATGCTATATAACGACTAAAACCTGCCGAAATGGAACCTGCTTTGGCTTCCAAACCGTCAGAGATAACAACAACGCCATTATAGGTAAACAAACTTGGGATAACGGATTTATAGGTTTCCACTTGGTTAAATGCCGAGCGAATAGTAGCATTCTCGTCTGCAGGATTTTTTAATTCCATAACTGCCAAAGGGATTCCATTAACAAACAAAACAATGTCAGGGCGTTTATCGTGGTTATTTTCAATTACCGTGAATTGGTTGCTAACTACAAAATCGTTGTTATACGGATTCTTAAAATCTATCAGCCAAACAAGGTCGCCACGTTCTATACCGTCTATCCGTTTTGTTACAGGAATACCTTCGGTTAAAAGCCTGTGAAAAGTCTCATTATTAGCCAATAGTTCAGGCGAGGAAATACGTTGAATTTCTTTAATAGCGTCGGCTTGAGCACCAGCGGGAATAGAGGGGTTGATGCGTTTTACGGCGTTTTGTAAACGACCAAGTAATAAAACCTGCTCAAAGCTTTCCCTTTCAGGCGTTTTGCTGTCAGGAGCAATATTTGGTGCATAGATGTACTCGTAACCGAGCTTTTCAAGCAACGAAATTGCAAACTGTTCTATATCAAATTCTGTTAAGGTGTTCATTGCCTTAGTGTTATTTGTTCAAAGACTTTGTAAATATTCGAATAGGAACCTTTTCAGTTTCATCTCGTTCCGAAACGTCTGCATCAAATACACAAACGGCAACACCGCCACCGGCAATAACTTCTCCGGCTTTTCTATCCATATCTTTGAATGAAGTTGTTCCAAAAAAATAAGGTTTTATGGTGTAGTGAAAATTGTATAAAGAACGAAGATGTGAAAAATAATACTGTTCAGTAAAACCTTCTCCAATAATTACTATAGGAGAGGATTTCAACTGACGACTTTTTCTCGTTACTCTTGCCATAACTATAGATTTATTTCAGGAAACGCTCCAAATTTCCTATAATTATAAGCTTTTTGTATGGAGGAAAGTCTGTTCAACCCTTTGAAATCAGCTAAAGAATAAAGATCTGTATGACCCGATTTTGTTTTCTCAGTAAACCAAACAGTGTCTTTTCTGAAAATATCATCAATATCATTTAACAAAGGATCATAATGGGTTGTGATTAAGAGTTGTGACCGGGAAGATTCTTTTCTCAAAAAGTTAAGTAAAACAAATCTGAGCAATTGTGGGTGCAAGGAGGTTTCCACTTCATCAACAAATAGGACACCATTATCTTGAATTGCCTCATAAATGGCAGCTTCTAAACCAAAAATTCTTTTAGTCCCTTCCGATTGTAATTCTCCGGATAAATTGTATTGCTCTTTCCCTCGTTCATTATGTACAGTGTGTATAAAATCTGTTTTAGTTGTAGGTACAAAGCGATCTTTTTTTAGTTCTTCTTTTTCTTGTTCTGTTATTTCAGGTCTATTGATAAGAAAATCAAAAAGGTCTTGGGCAATTTCCCTTCTTTCAATTTTAGTAGTGATATCTGCGATATTAAAATCCGCAACACGTACAAAGTTCAATAGATAAGATTTTATCTCCTTGTTATCTAACATTAGCTTTTCTGCATATTCAAACATCCTTGTCCGAGGTGATACAACGGGCATAATTTGCTTTTTCAACCAATCTTTAGCCAAATCAATCTCCGGGATAGTGGCATTCACTTTATCACGCGCTGCAAAGAAAGACATATTTTTCAAACATTCCACCGAAATTTTTTCCCTGACAATGGAACTCACTTTAACAGCCGCAGGGTTAAAGTTAATAACAGATTGTCCATCAATTAATTCTCTATGAAATAGGAGTGTCGGTTGAACAGTTTTGTAATAAAATAATTTTTCCGTATAAACTTGCTTTTCGTCTAATTCTAATTGATACCAATATTTAGTGCTGTTGACGTAGAAGATTAACTCAAAAGAAGAGGGCTCATTTGTTGTAACTTTATCCAACTTAAAAGGAATTACACTTGTTGATTCGTCCATATCATCCGGTTTGTAGAACCAAAATTGATGTAAAAAATGGAATACATTCAACAAGTTTGATTTCCCTGAGGCATTTGCCCCATAGACCATTGCAAAACGCAACAATCGTACTCCTTTTGCCACCTCTACCACTTGGTACTCTTCAGCAAAAGTATCTTTGGTAGCTTCAAAGCTAAATGTAACTTCCTCTTTAAAAGATAAAAAATTTTTTATCTTGATTTCTTGTATCATCTCAAGTATTCTTTATACACTTTGCAAAATTACAAATAAAAACTAATATAATGTGGTTTTATTTTAAAAATAAACATTTTTTATGCAAAATTTGAGAATTAAATTCAAACATTTAATTATTCCGGAGAAGAGTTAGGATTTGGTGGTGTTGTCTGGGATTCGGGGCATTTGTTTTTATTATTAATGTTAATTACATTATTTTCTCCAAACCATATTTTTGCTTTTTCAATCACTTGTTCGTCAGGATCATGAAAGAAAACTGCTAAATTTTCCTTTGATCTTGTGCAGCAAACATAAAATATCTTTTGTGTTCTTTCTAATACACTCGCTGTACCTGTCTTTGAGAAGAGATCTATAAAGTTATATTGACTCCATCCGCCGTTATCAAGAATAACTAAAACATTATCAAATTCGGTACCTTTAGTTTTGTGCTGAGTCGAAAATGGTGTTTGCCCTTCTAAGTAATCATATAGCTT
>ERZ795047.4224-NODE-4224-length-12261-cov-156.824676_pt1 | contig 12261 bp, 11 predicted proteins | sample MGYA00375131_ERZ795047 | MGnify/ENA primary metagenome ERZ795047 (study PRJEB30176, sample SAMN05720228) | activated sludge metagenome | isolation source: Anaerobic digester | place: Japan | collected 2015-05-20 ... | reverse complement strand
CCGACGTCCTTCTGACGCTTATTCGCAGCCGCGGCGAGGAAAACGCCGTGCTCTTTATTGACGGCAACGATATCGAAGCGCAAAAGCTCGCGCTCGACTTCTGCACGGATCCGCTCGGCTATCGGCTCTCTACGGCTTCGCCAGAGGAGCTGCGACAGACACCAGAGCGCCGCAGGCTCATCGAGTATCTGCGCGAGCATGGCGGGCATGGGCGCACCAGTGAGATCGCCGCAGCCCTGGGCATCGACGACTCGACCGCATCGAGGCTCTTGCGGCGGCTGGCTGACAATGGACTTATCGTGCGCACGCAGTACGGGGAATATACTTTGCTACAAAAAGGCATACAAACTGTACAAAGTGTGCAAAGTTGATACCTAACTTTGTATGAATTGTATACTTTGATGGCACTTTGAGAGGGCTGGCGGGCTTTATGCCCGCCGCCTCTTCACTGGCGAGGGCACCGGTATGCATTGCGGAAAAAGAGGGGCTCGGGAAAATACATCCAACCCGCTGCTATCGCACACAGACAAATTGACAAAAATTCAAAAATTGTCAAAAGCCTGTTTGCGATTTTTGCAAAGCTCGTAGCATATACGTAGCACTAGAAGGTTCTAAAATGGGGGAAAGCCTGAAAAATAAGGCAAAAAATATATAACTGCATGGGAGTTCAAGTCCCCCTCTGGGCAAGTAATTATTTAATAAAGAAATATTGGAAGAAAAGCAGCCTTTATGAGATCGCTCTTAAATCAGTTGACTACTTTGATGGTTTCTTTTCCTTCTTAGCTTCTAATAGCTGAGCAATTGCAACTCCAAGAACAGCAGCACCGAGTAAAATATTAGACCAAGGGCACGGACAGGGAAAAGCAATAATAACGAGAGCTCCAAGGACAATTTGAACAATAGCTAGTTTCATTGTTTTCCTCCTCTTAAAAGCAAACAATGAGCCTAAAGACTAGCAGACCGTTATGTTACAATTACTAGTTCTTACAAAGAATTGCATAACATTTTTCTTAACCTGTCAAGTATCGAGATAAATGCTATTCTTTGCATTGCTTATGCCAGAAATATCTAAGGAAAAAATCTGCGCATATTGAGTGCACGACAATTCTGTGCAAAGTTAGCTAAGCAGCATTTTTATATATTGATTGAGACGCAGTCTGATGTATAATAAATGTATCCAACTTAGAGCGAACCCAGAAATAAAAATTCGTTATAATCGAAATATTGTATTCCTTGCGTAGTCAATAATTAAAGCGCATATGCGTATGAATGCATATATATAAGGAGGAGGCGTATGAGCACAAGAACTTTCACATTTACGGATCCCGATGGTTTTGAGATTTTTGTCTATGAATGGCTACCGGATGGCCAGAAGCCAAAAGCCGTAGTGCAAGTAGCGCACGGTATGGCGGAACACGCGTTGCGATACGAACGATTTGCAAAATATCTAAATGAAGCTGGATATGCGGTCTATGCAGATGATCATCGTGGTCATGGGAAAACAGCCAAGGACCTCTCTAAAGCTGGAATTGGCGGAGTCGACAGCTGGAACGGCATGGTCAATGATGAGAACCAGCTGAAAGAGATAATCAAAAAAGAGAATCCTGGTCTGCCGCTTTTCTTCTTTGGTCATAGCATGGGCTCGTTCATCGCGCAGAGATTCATCGAATTGTGGGGCAAAGATCTGAAAGGTGCGATACTTTCTGGAACGACTGGCTTGGCCTTTATTCCCAAGGAGGCGGAGCCCGCGTTGGAGCAAGCTGCCGCAGGCGAGCTACGGGACAAATATCCTGAAGGCCCAGGCCTATTCGAAAGTCTCAATGCAGCTTTTGAACCTGTGAAAACCCCCTTTGATTGGCTTAGCCGCGATGAGGCGGAAGTTCAAAAGTACATCGATGACCCCTGGTGCGGTTTTGCCTTCTCCAATGGTATGCTGCTGGATATGGCTCGAGGAATATGGGAGTTTTTTGATCCGAAAAACCAAGAACTCATACCAAAGGATTTGCCCATACTGATTATTGCAGGAGAAAAGGATCCTGTCGGAGCGAACGATGGCGTAAAGGCGCTGGTTCAGAGATACAAGGAACTTGGTATCGAAGATGTAAAGATGATCCTATATCCAGGAGCAAGGCATGAGGTGCTCAACGAGATCAACCGCGACGAGGTCCATCAGGATGTAAAGGATTGGCTCGAAGAGCATTTGAAATAGAAGCTGATCTTCCAACCATGCTAGTTGGAGCTATTATCTTAGAGCTTTATGAGATGATATAAAGAATAGATTACTCTAAATGCAAAGCATTATTTTGGATTATTTTAATACAATGAAAATACATTTTTTGATTTCAATAAGATAGATGGGATTTTAGACTGGATGACAAGATAATTAAGGATGGACGGGATTTTGGACAAATAGCAGGATAATTAGGAATGAACGGAATGTCTTAAAAGACAAATGAGGGAGCCATTTTAAGGCAAAAATATGTATAAGGGGGTAGCGCATTTGTGTCTTTATTTAGTCCACAGGATACGCCTATGAAAGCCGAGACTGACTTAATACAAATCGCCATCTTTGCGGCAGGCTGTTTTTGGGGTACTGAAGAATACTTCCGTCGGCTGCCTGGCGTACTCTCGACTACTGTAGGATACTGTGGCGGTACAACACCAGATCCTACCTATGAGCAAGTTTGCTCTGGCACGACCGGCCACGCTGAATCGCTCCGCATCGAATTCGACCCAACCGAGATAAGCTACGACCAACTTGTACGCCACTTCTTCCGCATGCACGATCCCACGCAGCGCAACCGCCAGGGAGCTGATTTTGGAACACAGTATCGTTCGGTTATCTTCTATCAGAACGAAGAGCAGCGCATTATAGCTGAAAAAATCATCGCCGAGCTCTCTGCGAGCAAGAAATACTCAAAACCCATCGTTACGGAAGTTATGCCAGCCATGCCCTTCTACCCAGCCGAAGAATATCACCAGAATTACCTACGTAAGAATCCTGGCGGCTACTGCCATGTAGACTTGAGCCTTGCAGCTAAGCCTCTAGATTATTAGACTTGGTACTCTATGCTCCAATATTCAATAGATGCTTCCACATATCATTGATGTAATCAATTTCAATTATTTAGGTTTGCTATCTAAGCCATACGCTTCGACAATCTTAAGGCGAGTACAATCTGTTTTTTCTTATAGATAGGAGCCTCTTTCAAAAGTCCAAGAATATTCTGGCATGAATTGTAAGAACAAGAAATAGGGACAGGATTTTGCAGGATAAATCATGAAGCAAGGATTAACGAGTACAAAAGAATAAGAAAAAAGCTTTTCAAGGAACTTTTTGCGAGGTAACGAGCTTATAGCTCTCCCTTCGATAAATCATGAGAGCTTCTATGGTTTATGCTATTCGTCTTTAGATGAGGCTGGGTAAAATGAACTGCTCAAGAATCTTGATTGCAGCAAGGCAGATTACTCCACACATGAGTTCAAAACTCACCTTCTTGATACCACGCACCAGTAGCTTCTCCGGTAAGAGCCAATCCTTCAGGTGGGAATTCGCTCGCTCTACCACTGTGCGCTTCTTATAGTGTTCCTTGGTCGATTCATCAAAAGCCTCTCGTGAGTCTTTCCTTCTTGGATTATGATCGATAATCGGAATCCGGCCTCTATCGCGCACAAACTGAGAGATACTCTTCGCATCATAGGCACTGTCCATAAGAGTAGAGCGAAAGTTGATCCTTTGTTCAGTCATACGCTCAAGAGGGATTGCACACTGTGAGTCATGGACATTCGCTCCAGTTGTTATCGCCGATACTGGAATCCCTTCTTCGGTCACATCTAAGTGGAGCTTATGGCCTTTCCAATAGCTAAGATTCCCTTGGGAGTTCTTCTTGCAACCCCAGGCACAGCAGGTAGGTAAGAGTCCTCTTGCTTCTGCAAGTGGCAAGGCCTTCTGCTCTTCGAGTACGGTGAGGCTTTTTTTCTTTAGCTCTTGTCCTTTCTTAGGTCTACCTCTCTTGCGCTGCGGGAGTGGTTTCACATCTTTTTTCTTATTGACTGGTTTTTCTCGAGCACTGATTGCCGTTGAATCCCTCGCAACAGAATCTACTGATTTATCCTTATAGTAGTCCTTCACCATCTTCCCTAGACTCTCTTAAAGAGAAGCATTGTCTGCTAAATAGCTCATATACCTAGAGAAACTTGCTGCACTAGGGATATTCTCAAATCCACAGATCTGCTTGAGGTTCGTATCACTTAAGAGTCGTGCCCTTAGATCGCTTGTGGCACCTATCTTGAAATACCGCTTTGCTAAAGCTGCACGAAGAAAGGGAAGCACGCTATAGGAAGGCCTTCCCCTGTGCTGGTTTCCTTCAGAGAAGCTTTCTACACATGGTTCAATCACCCGCAATAGAGAAAGAAAGCCCTTGTGTTCTCTAGTGAGATAGGATTCAAACACCTCTTGAAGATCGAAATCTAAGGGTAGCAGCAATTGTAAAGAGCTAAGGACTTCTGGTATTACTTTTCATTGCAGGGACTCCTTCTATTTCTGGTTTCCTTTACTGATTCCATTATACAAGGTTCGTCCCCGCTTTGCATTAGAAAAACACTTCACTTAGAGAGTTTTTGAAAGAGCCTCGGATTAGTATAATTTTTCCAAAATTAATCAGCGACATCTTCCGGATTTCTTATCAATGCCATTATGTTGGTGGCTAATAAAATAGGGAATTAGTCCCTGATACAATGACTATCCCATATTAAAGTTCTATAAACATGAATTGCTCAATAAGGTCAAACTGCGACGAGCTACGTCGGCTTACGAAAGATTTGCTAAATGAGCATTTAAGATAGAAAACTAAAATAGCTCCATTTATAGAATCCCAATTCAAGAAAGTTCTGCGGATTGCATAAGTTTTTTCATTAAATAAAAGAGCTTGTCTGGATAATTCGTTGTTATCGAATCGGGGTTATATTGCAGGACTTGTTTCATGTCACTTTCCTCATCTACTGTCCAGAGCGTAACAAAAAGGCCTCTCTCATGAATGTGAGTTACCAATTCTTTTGAGGCTTTTGTCCATTGGAGATTGACTCCTTTACATCCATACCGAAGAGCAATGGAGCAAACATTTTCGATTCGATCCTCTATGTTTTGCAAAGCCGATTCTTCTGACAAGAAGGTATCAGCATTAAAAAGATAGACCATGTCTGGAATATAATTGTGTGCTAATGCTATTCCTTCTTCATCAAGACCAGAAAAGATTATTCTATTATCAATTTTCCTGGATCGAACTTTTATAGCTATCGCTTGCAATACTGAAATGCTTTTTATATCTAGGTTAAAGAAAGGTTTTTTTAGAGATTGATTCTGTAGAATAAATCCATCGAGTTCTTCAATAAGGTCACAAAAATTATCAAAGCTAAGTAGATTATCTTGTTGGCGAGAATTGACAATATATTGTATTTCTTTCCATGACAGATTATCCATGGCAATCTTTTCCGAGCTTGGAAAATCGAGATTTTCATCATGCATTAGAAAGATTTGTTTATCCAAGCTTGCTCGCACATCTACTTCTACTATATCTGCTGGTGAATTATATGCTGCAACAATTGATTCGCGGCTGTTTGGCTGTGTATTGCAGCATCCTGCATGAACAGTGACAAGAAGCTTATTGCTTTTCTCTTTTAGTATGTGTAAAAACTCCATTTTTAGTGACCTTTCATTTCTTAATCTATTTAAGGCCAAGCGAATATGCGCTAGTCATTTGATTGTAGACAAATCGAACAAAAACAATGATGGGGATTATTGCTATGACACTTATCGCCATAAGCTGTCCCCAAAGCGTTTCGAATTCTCCAATATAGCTTGCAATTGCTAAAGGGAGGGTCTGAAATTGAGGATTTCGAATAAAGAGCATTGAAAAGAGAAACTCATCCCATGCAACGATAATAGTAAAAATAGCGGTAGCTACAACACCGGTTTGTACTAATGGGAATACTATAAGCCTGACAATTTGAATTCTAGAGGCTCCATCTATTTCCGCTGCTTCCTCATATTCAAGCGGCAATGATTTTAGAAAGCCATATAACATCCAAATACAATAGGGCAGGGTATAGACTTGAAAGACAAGGATTAGACCCCATAAGTTATTGATAAGCCGAAATTTTGCAAACATGTCATATAGCGGAACTGCCAAAACAACAGGTGGCAGCATTTTCACAATTATGACCCATACTAAGAAAACTATGTTAATCTTGATGGGGAAATTATAGCGAACCAAAGCATACGCAGAAAGGAATCCTAGCGCCAGAGAGAGGATTGTAGAAGCCGCAGTTACAAACACTGAGTTTAAAAGGCTTCGCAATGATCCTCCAACAAGAACTTTTTGGTAATTTTCAAGAGTAAAGGTATGGGGATATAAAGTGGGTTTGGGCAATATATTTTCGACAGGGGTCTTACAAGATGTTATCAAAATCCAATAAATTGGAAATAAGGTTATCAAAAGAATAATAGCTGTTAGAACGGGGAATAGCGGCGAATGCTTTGTGGTGACATATGATGCCATTATTATGCCTCTTTTGGATTGAGCATTTTTCTAAGATAAAAGATTGACATGATTATCACTGCCAAAAGTGTTATCATCGAAGCTGCGGAAGAACGCCCTAGATTGAAATATTGAAATGCTTCGCGGTACACAAATAATGATGTTGTCTCAGTTGCATTTCCCGGACCTCCTCCTGTCAATGCAAAAACTTTCGAGAAAACCTTGAATGTATCTATTGTTCTAAGAAGACAAAGTAGAAGAATCTGATCTCGCATAATGGGAAGGGTTATTCGCCAGAGTCTCTGCCGATATGACGCTCCATCCACAACGGAAGCTTCGAAGATTTCCTGTGGAATAGATAGAAGCCCTGCTTGCATCACAATAAATGAGAAAGGAGTCCACTGCCATATATCGACGATGATAATAGACCATAGAGCTATTTTTGGATCGATTAGCCATCCGATTCGTTGTAAGCCAAGAGAAGAAAGCAGATGATTTAGAAAGCCAATATCATAATGGAAAAGAGTCTTCCAAACTGCTGAAACAACCATAGTAGACAACATCATTGGAAGTATAAGAAGTATTGTGACAATGCTCTTTCCCCGAAAACTGCCATAAAATACGAGGGCCAAAAATGTTCCAAGGCATACTTCTATGAATGTGGCAGAAAAGCAATATAGGATCGTATTCCAGAATGACTTTAAGAATAATTTATCTGTCAAGATATTCTTGTAATTCTCAATACCGATCCATGCGCGTTTACCGGATATATAATTGTAATTCTGGAATGATGTGAGAAAAACGGTGATCATTGGATATACAGTAAGCCATATCATTACAATAAGAGCTGGCGAAAGAATCAACCAGTAGAAAATTGCGTTACCTCTTTTCTTTGTTGCTGACTTCATGATTATAAGACTCCGTTGTAGTATCATCCTCAGTGTATATTTACTCGATAATGAGAAATCAATATTTACTGATAAATAAAAACAGACCCGTACTTTGTAAAATCATATTTTAGTAAAATAAAACACGGGTCTGTTTTCTCTTTATTTTAGTGCTTTAAAATCTCGATTAGTTTGGCATTTGCTTCATTCAACGCCTGTTCTGCTGTTTTTTGGCCAATCAGAGCTTCTTGAATGAGCTCGCCCATAGTATTCTCGATTTCTGCCCAATAGAGGGTTCGAGGTCTTGCTACACCATTTTCCAGAGCATCTTGTATAGCAGGATACCACGGATATTTGAGAAGAACTTCACTGTCTGTAAACACAGAAATTCGAGAAGGGGGTAGACCTGCCTTCATCACCATGAGCTTCTGTGTTTCCTTGCTAGTCAGGAAAGTGAGAAAGTCAAAGGCAGCTTCTTTATTCTTTGAAGCAGCAGGGATTGCAACGTGCCAGATTCCTATCATCGGTGAAGATTTTTTTACTTCTCCTGGATGCTTTGTTATTTTTACTTTACCCGTCACCTTTGATTCATTAGGATCATCTATTTTACCTAACCAGGCGGGCCATACTTCTGGAGCAATAGCAACCGTTCCAGCAAGTAATCCATCTCGAACTTGTGCAGTATCATTCATCGGTGTGCTTTTTGGGCCATATTTTGCAAGCTCTAGAAAGAAATTAAGTGCTTTTATTCCTTCAGGAGAATTGACAATGGGTTTCCCGGAGGCATCCATAAAATCTGCTCCGAAGGACCAAAAAATTGGGAGGAAGGCTGTAAGTATAGGATTGCCTTTTACTCCTCTGAAGGATACACCATTGACTCCAGGCTCCTTTTCCGAAATCTTTTTGGCTGCAGCAAGAACATCACTCCATGTTTTTGGCTCAGAAAGCCCATATTTTGCAAAAAGATCAGTTCGGTATGCAAAAAGCGATACATTTCCGACAAATGGGAGGCTGTATAGTTTGCCATTAGCATTATTGGGATACCGACAAAGATCGATGATATTGGGGATGAAATCATTATCCAATTTCTTCCCAGATTGTCTTAATAATGCATCAAGATCCGCGAGCCAGCCTGATTGTTGATATTGCAGGACTTTCGGGTCATCGATAAGAATGAGATCATAGGTTCCTATATTGCTTTTTAAATCGATAACCGTCTTTTGATACAAATCATTGCCAGAAAGTTTAAGCAAGTCGAACTTTACATTGGGATTTTTTTCCATATAGGCATCAACAGCCACTTGCATTGCATTACCATAATCACCGTCTCTGCCTGCAATTACAAGCTTGATTTGTTTCTGGGCGGAGACAGCGCTAAGAACTACGCATAGCGACAAAAGAAGCACTACTGTTTTCTTTATCATATACCTATCCTCCTTAGAATTGATTATATTTTATAATAATGAAGCGCACAAATAAAATTAATTATTTGCTTTTTATCCTGACTTAGCATATTATCCTTTATCAGCATATTAGTATTAATCTGCAAAACAGCTCATATTGCGTTTTTAGAGGAGCTTTATTATATGCCTGATAGTCTAATGTCTGACAACCTAAAAAGAGAGAAAGCCTTAAAGCGCCGATTAAAAAAGAAGGATATGATAATGCTTCTCCTTACTCTTTTCTCGGAGCAATACGATAGCGCTCAGGTGGATTCAATAACAGATATTATGATTCCCATGGAGACCGTCAAAGATTATATAAGAGATAAAGTAGGTATCAACTATACAAGTGAACCATGGATAATAAACCAGATACGAAAATATGAAGAAGAGATTGGAACAAGACTCTTTAGGAAAATTGTCACGGAACAGGGTTCGTCCTTAGGACTTTGTCAAGATCTCTCAACCTACGAGCAGAAACGCCATCTCTATGTAACACAAAAGATAAAAACGGCAAATGGAGTATTCGATCTTATTTTTAATATGCTAGAGAAATCAGTCTCTTACAAGACTATTAAAATTCTCTTAGATGGAGGAAGCACGGTCACTAGAGTTGCAGAGATAATCGCGAAAAATCCAAACCAACCCGCTGTGAACTGGGAGATATATACTCATAACCTGGGAGTCATCGAGTGCTTTGGCAAGACATCAACAGCATACCAAGGTATTTCTATTCATGTTCCACAAGGTATATATGATCATGTAACCAACCTTATTCTTAGTGACAGGCTAGAGTTTTATTTAGAAAGAAAATTTGATTGGATCATTCAGGGAACATCTTTCCTATCAAGCGGAAAACTCTATGTAGAAAAATCGGAAGAAGCTCGTGTCAAAGCTAGTATTCTAAGTGATTGTATTGGAAAGAAAGTTCTAGTACTCACTGGGCACGAAGCAACATCAAATCTGTCCTGTTTTGCGGAGCCATTTGGTGTGGTTTCACAATATGATTATGTTGTGTATCCTTTGTTAGCTTCTGGCTCTACTGCAGCAGAAAAAATGGGAAACGAGCTAATGCAATTTGCGAAAATAATGCCTATTATGATCCAGAATTGGAGTTATGTGATTATGGCCCATATATAGCTAAGTGTATTGCTTTTACAGGTCTCTTAGCCTATCATCGTCCAAGCATTGAATTATTTGATCTATTCCCATAGATTCTTTGGTAATGTATCCAAATAATGTATTTGTCATTGTTCCGTTTTCCTTCACCACTTTTCCCAATGCACCTTTTGCGGATCGTAGCGCTCTTTAAGAGGAGGCGACTCATCAGGAAATCCCAGCGCAATTATAGCTAGAGGAATCACTTTGTTGGGCAATGCGAGCGCTTTGACAAGGTGCTCGTGCAAAACCGATCGCTGCAGAACGCCACACCATACGCCGCCTAGCCCTATCCCATGCGCGGCGAGCAGTATATTCTCGGTGGCTGCTGCGCAATCTTCGATAAGGAATTCTTCGGTTCCTTGGATGGCTTTGTCTCCGCAGATCACGATGCACGCAGAAGCGGAAGCTATCATTCTATCGTAGCAAGCTATTGATGCTATGGCTTTCAGCGTTTCCTTGTCTCTTACAATGACGAAATGACATGGGTGCCTATTGACCGCAGAGGGTGCGCAGCAACCAGTCTTTATGAGTGTCTCTAAGAATTCTTCGGGTATTTCTTTATCTTTGTATTTTCGGATGCTTCTTCGGCTGAATATGATCTCTAAAAGATCGGTCGAACTTCGTTGCAGTCCTGAATATTCTTTTCCATTCATAAAAATGCCTCCGTATTAAAACCTCTCGGTTCGATGATTCTTCTGCCTTTTTCCTAATTCAAAGTTTTTCGGCTGAAATGTATTGCTCGATCCCATTCATATCTGTATCGACTATATCGAGCTTATGCCTAGATGCTACTCCGATATCCTTGAGCCCTGAACCAGTAAGCACCGCGACCACGCGTGCTTTCGCATCGATAGTCCTCGAGGAGTATAGTTTTCTAAGAGCTGCAAGAGTCGTAGCGCTTGCTGGTTCAACAAAGAAACCTGCGCAGGCGAGCTGATTCTGAGCTTCGAGTATTTCTTCTTCGGCAGCATCTTCGGCAAGCCAGCCATATTTGTAGGCCTTGGCAATTATCTCTTCACCACCAGGTGGTCTGCCCGAAGATAGAGCTTCTGCTATTGTAGTGAAATTCCGAAATGGAATCATGGTGCGACTTCCCGATTTTATTGCACTGGCGATTGGGCTGTTCGTAGCGGCTTGAACGACGATCATCTTTGGGAGTCGGTCAATGAGGCCTGCTTGGTGCAGCTCGCGGAAGCCTTTGAAGATTCCGCGGATATGGCCGCAGGCACTTGTGGGAACGGCAATGTAATCCGGTACTTCTCCATCTAGTTGTTCGAAAAGCTCGAAGGCTTCCGTTTTATAGCCTTCCACGCGTATGGGGTTGTTTCCGGATGCAACGCGAACACCATGCTTCGAAGCAAGCTCGATGACCATATCTTTCATGTCGCCGTAATCTGCGCCATGCACACGGACAACTGTAGCACCGTGGATCGCCATGGCCAAGATTTTTTCTTTGGGTGCAAACTCAGGCAGAAAGACCATCACCTTTAGGCCAGCTCGTGCACCATAAGCTGCTACGGACTGCCCCATATTTCCTGTCGAAATTGTCGCCATTGCTCGCTCTTTTTGCTCTATAGCCATAATAGTGCAGGCAAGCGAACCGCGATCCTTGAAGCTCCATGTTGGATTTATAGTCTCGTTCTTAAGAAGAAGATTCTCGAGTCCCGTCCATGCTGAAAGTATTGGACCTGCTGGAACAAGCGCTGTCATGCCTTCGCCAAGGGAAAGCTCAGGGTGCATTTCTTGAAAAGGCAGAAAATCGGCGTAGCGCTGACATATGCTTGCACCTACCACCATGCTCGCTGCGGCAATACCTTGAGTTTGTCTTAGCTTTGCATGCTCAATATTGGGAATCACCACCTCGAGCGATTCGCCATTTTCTGCGAATTCCTCTAAGCGTTGAAAAGGATAGCTAACCCCAGATAGTGTCGAAATAAGATATGGTTTTAGCATTGATACTCCTTTGAAGGGGGCAATATAGAGATGAAGCTGAATTCCCATTCTCCTATATCCATAAGGTTCTTCATTTTGCTCAGCAATTCTAATGCAATTTTTATTGATTTAGATCTATATTTATGTGTTCTCACGGATATATGATATAAGCCCGATAAGGGTGAAACAAGGCAAAGGCAAAGAGAAAAATGGAAAAATCAGAGAGCAACAAAGCCTCTTCATTAATTATGATCCTCAAAAACAATCCTAAATATTCTCTTTTCCAGCTTGCGAATCTCATAT
>ERZ795047.4223-NODE-4223-length-12263-cov-6.878768_pt1 | contig 12263 bp, 9 predicted proteins | sample MGYA00375131_ERZ795047 | MGnify/ENA primary metagenome ERZ795047 (study PRJEB30176, sample SAMN05720228) | activated sludge metagenome | isolation source: Anaerobic digester | place: Japan | collected 2015-05-20 ... | reverse complement strand
TTTATATGATGATTAAAGCTTATATTAGTTAAAGAAGTTACATCAAAACTTAATCCAAAAAGTCGTTCCTCTGCTAATCCAAAAGAGCTTGCTTCCAGTATAACATATTTAGATCCATCTTTTTTAAATTTATTGAAAAGATAATTTAATTCCATCGGTTCAGGAGTGGTAACCGGACCAGATAACATTATGTCTAACTTATTATTTAATGAGTAACAACCAGCAGTTCCAATCAATGAAGCTTTTTTACCAATTAAATTAATAACTTTATATGTAAGATATGCAACTGACGTCTTGCCGGTTGTTCCAGTAATACCAACTAATTTTAAACTTTCGGCTGGATTAGAATAAAATTTTTGAGCTATTAAGCTGTAAGCTTTTTTTGTAGAAGGAACAATTATCAGTGAAACTGGTTCTTTAGTATAAAGATCTTTTGCCTCTTCAGAAATTATAGCCACTGCTCCATTTTCAATCGCCTTATTGATAAATCTATGTCCATCATGGTTTTTGCCTTTTAGGCAAATAAATATATCACCTTTTTTTATCTTTCTCGAGTCATTTTTTACACCATTAATCTGTAAATCTTTGAAATTAACTAATTCTTTATCTGGGATGATATTTATAATAGAACTTAATCTCATTTTAATGGATGTAGCTCAAGCCACTTAACAATTTCATTAAATATTGGAGCTGCTACAGTTGAACCATAAACTTCCCCAACATATGGATCTGGCTCATCAATTGAGACAAGAATAACATAAGCTGGATCTTCAACAGGATAGAATCCGATGAAGGAGCAAACATATTTTCCTTGAACGTAGACTCCACCTTCTACTTTAGTTGCAGTGCCAGTCTTTCCCCCTATTGAAAGTCCGGGTACTTTAGCCTGGATCACACCATTTGGATCTTGGACAACATTTTTTAAGGCAATTTTCAGTTCATTGGCAGTTTGTTCAGAAATAACTTTTTTTAAAACCTCTGGTTCTTTTTTTTCTATAGTATTGCCTTTACTATCAATTATTTCTTTAACTATCATAGGTTTCATCATAATACCGTTGTTTACTATTGTTGAATAACCTGTAATAAGTTGAAGGGGGGTTGCTGAAATACCTTGCCCAAAAGACATTGTAGCAGGTGTTGTAGCAGACCAATTTTGTGGTGGAAGAAGTATTCCCTTCTCCTGTCCATAGAATTCAACAGGTAATTTTTCTCCAAAACCAAATCTTCTTGCATATTTATATAATAGATCTTTAAGTTTCAAGCCAATTTTTACAAAAGAAACATTACAGGAATTCCTCAATATATCTGAAAGATTTTGATTTTTGCCATGTGCAATCATGCACTCAATAGTCTTACCAGCAACATTTATACTACCGTTACATTCATGTAGAGTTAGTGGCGTTATAACCCCCTCTTCAAGGGCACAAGCTGCAACAAAAGGCTTAAAGATAGATCCTGGTTCATAATTCATTGAAGTTGCCCTATTAATATATTTTGAATCATTTATGTATTTATCCCAATTGTTTAAATCATATCCAGGTCTACTTGCCATTGCAAGAATTTCTCCAGTTTTCGGATTCATAACAATAGATACGCCACCTGCAGCATTCCAATTATATATGTGCTTATCAAGAATAGTCTCAACAACACCTTGTAAATCAGAATCAATTGTTAGCGCAACAGATTTGCCATCATTGGCATCTATGTAAATTAAAGAAGAACCAGGAATATTGTCTCCTTCAAAAGAATGATAAATAATTTTTGTTCCTTCCTGCCCCGCCAAGATATCATTTAGGGTATATTCTAAACCTGTTAACCCTTGATTATCCATTCCTACATATCCAATAACAGAGGATGCTGTATCCCTTTTAGGATATTCTCTTTTTTCATCCTCTTCAAATCCATAATCTCCTTTAGGTGGTCTTAATGCTTCTATATCATTTTTCTGGCTTGTAGAAATTTTTCTTTTTATGTAGCAAAAATAGTAATTTTTGTTTTCTTTAATTATATTAACTATCTCATTCTCATCCATTCCTATTATGGGTGAAACAACATTTGCAAAAACTTCCGGATCTTTCAATACTTTTGGGTTTGCATAAAGAGAGTAAGCCTCATTACTCTCTGCTAATGTAATTCTATTTCTGTCAAATATTTTTCCCCTTCGTGCAATTATTGATCTAAATTCTTTTCCGTTTTCTTCAGTACGATATGCTTGAATTTCTGGATTGATAAAGCTAATATTGAAAAGCCTATAAGAAAGCATTGATACAATTAAAATCGACATAATTGGAAATATGAAGGCTATACGTATTTTTGCTACTTTGGTTTTATTTTTCATTTTCTAATTTCAGTTTCTCGCAATCCTCTGCATAACGCATTTTTAATTCATTAATTGCTTTTTCTCTTATAATTTTTAAATTTGTTAAACTCTCATATTGAACCTTTAATTCCGAAAGTGTATCTTTAAGCTTTGTATTAAGATTTAAAGCTTCTGAATATTTATTTGAAATTACAAGATATTGACTAAAACATATACCATAAATCAATAAAATTATGAAAAGAAATATAACTTTTGTTATCAAATCTCTTTTCATAATCTTACTCCAACTCTTAATTTTGCACTTCTTGCTGCTTTATTAAAAGCAATTTCACTTTCATCTGGAATTATTACTTTTTTGTTTAATGGCTCAAAAAACTTAGAACTCTTAAAAAAGTTCTTTACAAGTCTGTCTTCAAGAGAGTGATAAGAAATAATTGCCACTCTACCATTTTTATTTATTATATCAGGTAAAATTAAGAAAAATTTGTTCAGTTCAGATAATTCAGAATTGACATATATTCTTAGAGCTTGGAAAGTCTTTGTAGCTGGATTTATTTTCCCTCTATATTTATAAACCCTTGAAACTATTTGAGTCAATTCACTACAAGTTTCTATTGGTTTTTTCCTTCGCTGTTCAACTATAGCATTAGCAATTTTACGTGCCATTCTTTCCTCACCATATGAAAATATTATATCAGAAATATCTTTTTCTCTATAATTATTAAGTATATAAGAAGCTGGTTGCTCTTTACTAGTGCGATTATATCGCATATCACATGACTTATTTGAAAAAAAACTAAATCCTCTGTCTTCTTTGACTATATGATACATGGACAACCCTAAATCAACCAATACTTTATCGAATCCTGTTATATTCGAAGCTTTTAATGCTTCTTTAGCAGAAGAAAAAGGAATATTGAATAGCAAAAAATCTTCTCCAATCTCTTTAAGTCTCTTTTCTGCAACAGAAAGAATTTCTCTGTCACGGTCTAACCCAACGAGAAAACCCTTTCCTTTAATTTTATTAAGAAGAATGCTTGAATGGCCACCTTCTCCACAAGTACAATCAAGGATCTTATCAAAAAGTTTAATATCAAGATAATCTAAAATAGCTTCACCAAAAACGGGCTTGTGAAAATATTCTTCCATTTCTATATACTTTTTAAACACCGATTTTCATAAATTATTACTTAATAATTATACAATTATATCTATTAAAATATTAATATGCATCAAAAGTTATTAAACAAAAACATTTCTTCTATAATCGATAATATTAATATACATCTTGTTTATCTTTTACATAAAACGTAAAAGATTTTAACAAAAAGAGTGCTTTACCAAACAGAAAAAAAATTTTGAGCAAGAGATAAGCCGGGTTCTGTGCTCAATATTTGCATATTGAGTGGCAATCATTTATCTAAGCGATCACCATGGGACTTGGGCGAGCAACCCTCAAACATCCCTTTTTGATCTTGCTCCAGGTGGGGTTTGCCAAGCCAATCAGTCACCTGATTGCTGGTGAGCTCTTACCTCACCTTTTCACCCTTACCCTGTCTTCTAAAAAACAGGGCGGTATATTTTCTGTGGCACTTTCCTTAAGGTCACCCTCACTGGCAATTAACCAGCACCCTGCTCTACGGAGCCCGGACTTTCCTCAGAAAGTAATTTAATATTACTACTCTCTGCGATTGCCTCTCTTGCTCAAAACTAATAAAACAAAGTTCATATTATAATACTAAATTTTAAAAAAATGGTTTATTTAAACTTATAATTCAAAGTAATTTTTTGTTCTTTTGCAGCCCATTTTAATTTACAACCTATAGTAGAAGCAATAAAGCGGACAGGTATGCAAACTCTTCCAGGTTCAACTAAAATAGGTACAACATCTTTATTTGTAGGATCAATAGCCACTCTTTTAGTATTTACAAAAGCATACGGATTATTTATCTCCATTTCAATTATTTTATCCTTAACCAAAATAACAAGTTTTAAGTCCTCGCTATTCCATTCAAAATAAGCACCAAATGGTTCAAGTATATAACGTAAGGGCAGATAACTTCTCGAATTTTTTATAAAAGGGGTAGTATCCATTACAAATTGTTTTTCATTAATGTACATATTTTTAGAGCCAATAGTATAGACAAGATTTACTTCTTCTGTATAACTTGCAAGTTTAACTTTATTAAGAGATTTAAAATTGCTATAAAATGAAGATGGAGCTTCAAAATATAATTTTGGATTTAATGAAACTATTTTTATACCATACAAAAATATATTTGAAGGATCTTTCCTAAGCTCAGTTAATGGAATTGCAACCTCATAAAATCTATGATCTTTCTCGGAAGATATAGTCTTTCCAAAACCTGGTATGGCTTTCCCATTTGAATAGTATACGCTCGAGAAACAGTTAATTCCTACATAATACCTATAAATAAGCATACATCCTTCAGGACAATCTGCACATATTAAGGTGTAATTTCTATCAATTCCATTAGTAATTTTGCCATCTAAATCCCAATCAAGAGTTAATTCAAAGTAGTCCTCACAAAAAGGTTTAGATGGACTTTTATCTTTTCCATCATCAGAAACTACATCAATCAGAATATAAAGATTTTTAAAATCATTTTTGAAATAGATATTAACTGTATTATAAGATATTTTTAAGGCATCGTTCCAGCAATATTTATCACATATACCATCGATTTTTGGAATAAAAAAAGCAAATGTTGAATTCTCTTCTGCATATGAAATTTTTACAATATTTAACACATAAATGAGAAAAACAAATAAAGTTAGAACTTTTCTTATAAAACTCAATTTATTCCTCTTTTAATTATCAACTGACCTTACATTTAAAATACATTTAATATACAAAAAAGTTCAAAAATTATTATTTAGTAAAAATAAATGCACCATCCTTTGCATCAACAATAATCGTGTCGCCTTCATTGAACTCTTTACTAAGAATTTTTATTGAAAGAGGATCTACAATTTCTCGCTGTATAACTCTTTTTATGGGTCTTGCACCAAAAACAGGATCAAAACCTTTCTCCGCAATTAGTTGTTTAGCAGTATCAGAAAAATTAAGTGTAATACCTCTTTCTACAAGTCTTTTCTCAATTTGTCTAAGTTGTATATCAACGATTTCTAAAATTTCCTTCCTGCCAAGTCTATTAAATATTACAATTTCATCAACTCTATTTATAAACTCGGGGCGAAATTGCTGTCTCAGAATCTCATTTACTTTCTGCCTAAGCTCTTCATAACTTAAATTAGCACTCTGAATATACTGACTTCCAATATTTGAAGTCATAATAATAACAGTATTCTTGAAACTAACTACTCTACCACGCCCATCAGTAAGACGACCATCGTCAAGTATTTGAAGAAAAACATTAAATACATCGGGACTGGCTTTCTCTATTTCATCAAACAAAATTACAGAATAAGGCCGCCTTCTCACTGCTTCTGTAAGCTGTCCTCCCTCTTCATATCCTACATAACCTGGAGGTGCTCCAATAAGTCTTGATACAGAGAATTTCTCCATATATTCAGACATATCAAATCTTAAAAGAGCTTTTTCGTCATCAAACAAAAATTCAGCTAAAGCTCTTGCAAGTTCAGTTTTACCAACACCAGTTGGACCTAAAAATATAAATGACCCAATTGGTCTATTTGGGTCTGATAACCCTGCTCTTGCTCTACGAACTGCATTAGAAACAGCTCTTATCGCCTCATCTTGTCCAACAACTCTTTTCTTAAGTCTTTCCTCCATATGGATGAGCTTTTCTATTTCACTCTCCATAAGTCTTGAAAGTGGAATTCCTGTCCATTTAGAAACCACTTCTGCAATATCTTCCTGGTCAACTTCTTCTTTGAGCATTCTTTTTTCTGGAGGTATTTCAGACATTTTTTTATTTAATTCCTCGAGTTTTTTCTCAAGTTGAATCCTAACACCATACCTTAACTCTGCAGCTCTATCCCAATCCCCTCGAAGCTCTGCCTGATGTTCTTCATTTTTTAATTGCTCAATTTTTTCTTTAGTTTCCCTTATTTCCTTAATTATAGACTTTTCAGCCTCCCATTGAGCTCTCATTGCATGGGCTTTCTCTTTATACTCTGCTATTTCACTCTCAATTTTATTTAGTTTCTCCTCCGAAGAAGGATCTTTTTCTCTTTTAATAGCTTGCCTTTCAATTTCTAATTGCCTAAGTTGCCTCTCTACCTCATCAAGCTCCACTGGTAAACTATCTATCTCCATTCTTAACTTTGCGCATGCTTCATCTACAAGGTCTATTGCTTTATCTGGAAGAAACCTATCTGGAATATATCTATTTGACAACACTGTAGCAGCAATTAAAGCTGAGTCTTTTATTTTAACACCATGATGTACTTCATATTTTTCCTTTAGTCCTCTTAATATTGCTATAGTATCATCTATGCTTGGTTCACTTACATAGATTGGCTGAAATCTCCTTTCTAATGCAGGATCTTTCTCTATTTTCTCTCTATACTCATCAAGCGTAGTAGCACCTATACAGCGTAATTCTCCACGAGCAAGAGCTGGCTTTAACATATTTGAAGCATCAACTGCTCCTTCGGCAGCTCCAGCTCCTACTATTGTGTGAAGCTCATCAATGAAGAGAATTATTTTCCCTTCTGAAGAAGTAACTTCTTTTAATACTGCCTTTAATCTCTCTTCAAATTCTCCTCTGAATTTTGAACCAGCTACTAAAGAAGCAATATCCAAAGCAATCAATTTCTTATCTTTGAGACCTTCTGGTACATCTCCGCTTGCAATTCTTTGTGCTATGCCTTCAACAATTGCAGTTTTACCAACTCCCGGATCTCCAATTAGCACTGGATTATTTTTTGTTCTACGAGACAAAACTTGAATTACTCTTCTTATTTCTTCGTTCCTCCCAATAACAGGATCAAGTTTTCCACTTTTTGCAAGAGATGTTAAGTCCCTGCCATATTTTGATAAAGACATATATTTATCCTCAGGATTTTGATCCACTACACGTTGAGAACCTCTCAAATCTTGTAAGACTTTTAAAATTCTATCTTTGGTTATCCCGAATGAACGAAATAACTTCGCAATTCCACCTTCAACTTCTTCAGACATAGAAAGAAGGATATGTTCTGTGGATATATATTCATCATTTAGGTCTTGTGCTTCTTTGTACGCATTTTCTAAAACTCTATTAAGGCGTTGGCTTAAATAAATCTGAGTTAATCCGTAAACTTTTGGGAAATTGTCAATCTCCCTCTTTAAGTTGTTTATAAAAAAATTTAAGTCTATGCCAATTTTTTCTAATAATGGATAAATTATTCCATCTTTTTGCTCAAGCAAACTTAATAAAAGATGCTCTGGCTCAATAGTTTGGTTATTATTACTCTGAGCATTATTTTGAGCTTCAACCAAAGCCTCTTGAGCTTTAATAGTAAATTTATTCATATCTATTGCCATATTCAACCTCTTTTTAAATTATTATTTATCTTTTTTAATAATAAAAATACCCAATAAAACTAAAAAACTATTCTCTTTATTGAAATTATGGCAATTAACTGGTTCTACTTGAGAAGTTCTGCTATTTTCTCCCCAAATTCTTTAGCAGCAGTTGGACCATTACCGGTTACTATTTTTCCATCTACTTCTACAGAATTACCTGTATAAATCGCCCCTTCTTTTTTTATATTTTCAATCTCAGAAGTATATACTGTCGCTTTTTTCCCTTTCAAAAGCCCAGCTCTTGCAAGAGTAACAGGAGCAATACATATTGCACCTATAACTTTACTTTTTTCGTAAGCTTTTTTAGCAATTTCGTGAGCTTTTTCATTTTCCCAGTACTCATTAGCTCCGGAACCACCTACAAATATAACTGCATCATAATCATCAATGTTTACTTCATCTATGAGGATATCTGGAACTACTTTTGTTCCAAGCATGCCTGTAGCTTCTTTTTTTGTGCTTGATGCAATAGTTATTTTCGCTCCTTCATTTTCTAAAACTTCTCTGGGGTGTAAATATTCTTCGTCTCTAAAATTATTTGAAGCAATAATCATTAAAACACTCTTTCCAACTAAACTCATAATATCTCCCTCCTTTGCTAATATTTTACAAAATATTAAAGATAATCAATAATATTATATCAATAAACAAAAATTTATAAGTTACTAACAGGTCATGCTAACTTATTTCCTGATGAGATATTATTATATTTTATCAAATTACTTGTCATAACTTGTTTACATTTTCATTTTGCTCGATTTTTCTACGAGGAATTACTGGATTTCTCCTTAATAACTGATTTCAGGAATGACAGTGTATTGATTCGGAATAACACCACCTCATTCAATCCGAAGAACGGAAGCGACTGAGAATTTTATGATTTCAAGATTACTATGACTTAACTAAAATAAATTACATTTAGAGTATTGTTATTAATATTAAAAAGACGATAAAGCTATTAAAGAAGTAGGTGGAACAGGTTTTTTTAAATTTAAAGAGCAAAAACAATACTCTTAATCTTAGTTTAGATTCAGGATAATTTAAAAAGAGGAAAAAGCAAATGTGAAAATAAGTTAAAAATTGGAGAAAACAAAAAGAATAGACGTAAAATGCTAAAATTAGGGCATATTAAAAGCAAAACTAAGGAGTTTTTCAGAGCTCTCACACAACATGCTCGACAAAACAACTAAGGGGCTTAAGAGATAAAGATAAACATTAGCAGATAACGCTGCTTAAGCTATTGGAAGATGTTCTTTTAAATGGAAGATCTGTTTGAAGAGGATAGTAAATTATATGAAACTCTAACACAAATATAACCATTTATGTAGGTTGCTTACCTTTTATTAACCGAATTACAAATAATTTAAAAGGCATTAATAATATTTCAAAGCAAAAATGTTATCTTATGGTAAAAAGACAATAGAGTGAAAAATGTTTCAGTCCAATAATTTGCATTAAACTGGCTATTTTTTGTGATTTACATAACTAAATCCTGAATAATGTTGATTATACCAACGATTGATCTATACACTCCGTAAAGAAAAACATATATATTTGATCAATAATCATCATAAGCATTAGATTTAAGGGCTCTTAACTACAAATTTATAATTAATTCTCGCTTTCTCGGACCATCAAATTCAAGAAAGAAAATCCCTTCCCACTTACCTAAGAGAAGTTTACCATCTTCAATTATTACAATTCTTTGATTTCCTATTATGGAAGCTTTTATATGAGCATCGGCATTACCTTCGAAGTGATTATATAATCCATTATATGGAATAATTTTAGATAAGTGATTCAAAAAATCCTCCATAACAGAAGGGTCATATGCCTCATTTATTGTAATTGCTGCAGTTGTATGTGGAACATATAATAAGAGATTACCATGTTCAATATTTGCTTTCTTTAATATTTCATTAATTTTTGAAGTTACATTGATCGCTTCGATACGCTGAGAAGAATTGATATTAATAATAAATTTCATTTTTTACCTCTAAATAAATTATATATAAAATTTTAGAAAATCATTTATATTTTATGCCAAGAAACTGCATATTTCGATATTTTTAGTTTTGAGTAGAACAATTCTTATCTACCACTTTTCTTTGAGTTAGACCCCTAAATCTGGACAATTTGTTATCAAATTTAAAATAATTTTTTAGCTCTTTTATGTAAATCATTATATACTTCTTTTAAAAGAATCAATCTTTAATTTTAAATGCTTTTCTAAATACTCTTCATAACATTCTCTTGGAGTTCTATAACCAATGGCAGAGTGAATCCTCTCATTATTGTAAAAGTTTACCCATTCTCTTAGTTTCTCTGCACATTCTTCAAATGTATCAAATTCAAACCTCTGAGTAAATTCAAAATGTATTATTGAGTGAAAATGCATTTGATAATCGAAATTTTTTCTTATTTTACTTATAAAAAATCTCTTCTCCATTTTTTACCCCCTTATTTACACTCTTAATTTTATTACAAACTGTCCAGTTAATTAGGTTGCTGGAACAAAAAAATGTTCATTTTGTAAGACAATATACTTTGTTGTTTATTTTGAATTTTCATATTTTGATTTTAACTACAATAAAAATATTAACTCTTTGTATTTCTGCCATAACACAAGCATGAAAATAATAACAAGAGATTTGAGCTCCCAGCTCAAACTTTATATTTTCATAGTTTTATTTAAAATAATTTTTATATTACACCTTTTTCTTTAAGTTCTTCTATTTCGCGATCAGAATAACCTAACTCCTTCAAAATTTCATTTGTATGTTCTCCTAACAAAGGAGGGTGTCTTTCAATATCTAAATTGGAATTATCGATGTGGATTGGATTTCTTAAAAGTTTTATTTCTCCGCAAAAAGGATGCAAAATAGAAGCAATTAAACCTCTGTCAATAACTTGGAGATCATTTAGAGTTTTATCAATTGTATTTACGGGTCCAGATGGAATATTATTGAGTTTGAATGAAGATAACCAATAATCCATACTATTTTTCTGGAATACCTGACTTAATATTGAAATCAGTTCATCTCTATTTTTAACTCTATCAGTATTAGTAGAAAATCTTTTATCACTTGATAAATCTTCTCTTTCAATAACCTTACAGAGTCTCATCCATTGATCATCATTTCCTACAGCTAAGATAAAATACCCATCGAGGGCTCTGAAAACTTGGTATGGAACAATGTTTGGGTGAGCGTTGCCGTATCTTTTTGGCAATTCTCCGCTTATAAGATAACCACTTGCTACATTAACAAGCGATGAAATAGCGCATTCCATAAGTGAATTATCTATTTTGGCTCCGATACCTTCAATGTCTCTTCTTCTAATAGAAGAAATTATTGATATTACAGTATACAAAGCAGTAATTACATCAACAATTGCAACTCCAACTTTCATAGGTTCTCCATTTTCTTCACCTGTTATACTCATAAGCCCGCTATGCCCCTGAATCATTATATCGTAACCTGGTTCTTCTCTGCGTGGTCCCGTTAAACCAAAGCCACTTATATTTGCCCAAATTATTTTTTTGTTTATTGATTTAAACCTTTCATATGAAAAGTTAAATTTCTCAATTCTTGATAGAGTATAGTTTAGTACCACTACATCGCAAGCAGATGTTAGACTATCAATGATTTTATTTGCCTCGTCTGACTTAAAATTTAAGGTAACAGAACGTTTATTTCTGTTGGCACACAGATAATATGCACTTTCTCCATTTACAAATGGAGGCCCCCATCCTCTTGTTTCATCACCTCTTTTTGGGTTTTCTATTTTTATTACATCTGCACCAAGATCTCCCAAAATTGCAGTACATAAAGGACCTGCAAGAACACGTGTAAGATCAAGCACTCTAATACCAGATAAAGACTTCATATTTTAACCTCCATTATACAGAAATAAACTTAATTGATATAATTTTATTATTAGTATTATTTTAAGAAAGGAAAAACAAATGAAAGCATTGATCACCGGTGGAGCAGGATTTATTGGTTCAAACCTTGCTGAGAGGCTTATAAAAGAAGGCTTTCATGTCTCTATTATTGATAATTTATCTTCAGGTTTTTTAAAAAATGTTCCAGATAAAGCTAATTTTTACCTAGCAGATATTACAGATAAAGAAATAGTTAATAAAATATTTGAAATTGAAAAACCAGATTATGTGTTTCATTTAGCTGCTCAGATAGATGTTAGAGCATCTATTAGAAACCCTGTATTTGATGCGAGTATTAATATAATTGGAGGAATCAATATTCTCGAAGAATGTATAAAACATAAAACAAAGAAAATAATATATACAAATACCGGAGGAGCTTTATATGGTAACGTTTTGCAGGACGATATACCGGTTAAAGAGGATTATAGAATAAATCCTGATTGCCATTATGGGGTCAGTAAATTAACTTTTGAAAA
>ERZ795047.4215-NODE-4215-length-12278-cov-3.788513_pt1 | contig 12278 bp, 9 predicted proteins | sample MGYA00375131_ERZ795047 | MGnify/ENA primary metagenome ERZ795047 (study PRJEB30176, sample SAMN05720228) | activated sludge metagenome | isolation source: Anaerobic digester | place: Japan | collected 2015-05-20 ... | reverse complement strand
TAATTATATTCTGAAAAATACGTTTACATATACATTAACAGATACAGATATTACAAATATGCTGGAAGATGGTAGTGATTTTATACTTGAGTTGACAACAGATGATGATTCTCAACCAATTAATATAGTTCAGGGTGAAATTAAGGAAAAGATTATAGATGGATCTACAAATCCATTTGTTGGACAAAAATTTCAGGTTTATAAAATAGATGATAAAGAATTCAGTAATATTTATGGGAGTGAAGATTATACTCCTGTCGTTACTAAGATTTGGGTAGGAAATAATAAAAGCGATGATAATGAATTTGATATAGATCGTAAATCATTAATAAATTGGGAAACACTAGATGAAGGAAATTTTGTAGAAGGTGTAGTTAAGAAAAGAATATGTTTAATAAGAACATCTATAGATGAAGATGTAGAAGTTGTATTTGGTGATGATAGATATGCTAAAATAGGAGCAGAGACTTCTTTTGATAATATTTATGTTCAATATCTTGCTACCAAAGGTGCGAGTGTTAATAAAAACGGAGTCATAGGTAAAGATATAGAATATTCTGGAAAAATATATGGAAAAACTGGTCAAGATATTACAAGTAAATTTTCGTTTAAGTTGAATTCAAACATAACTGGTGGAGCAGATTTAGAATCATTAGAATCTATAAAATATGGCATTCCATCAATTTACTATACTTTAGATAGGTTAGTTAATAAAATTGACTATAAAAATTATCTTAAATCATTAACAAGTCCAATAAATATTAAAAATGCTTTTGCTTGGGGAGAACAGGAAGAAATTGAGTTAAGAAAATTGTTTGATGATAATACTGTTGTTGCAATTAAAGAGTTATTTAATATTGTATTTTTCTGTTGTTTGGGTAGTTTATATGATTTAGAAACTTCCCCACATTATCCTAGAACAAAAGGAAAAGGTTTAGAAAATGCCGTTCTGGATGTAGACTTTGATGAGAATGAATTTAATGGTCAAAGTTATTTTAATATCTACACTAAGAATAATGTAGTTGAACAATTAAGAACATATTCTGCTTCTGATTATTATTGGCAATTAGATGCAGGAAATGAACCTACTAATCAAGATAAAGAGTATTATGTTGGACAATATGATACTCACGCTAACCTTATAATTTCTTATACTTCTGATGGATTAGCATATTATCCTTCTCATGAAAAAAATGTAACTATTAGTATGGATTTTTCTGATTTAATAAACACATCTGGATCAGATTTAATGAATGAAATTGCTCTTAAGATTCAAGATTCTTTGAGAGAAATTGTTGACTATAGAGGAGAAAATAGATTAAATAATGCAAACTATGGTTCAACCGCTTTTGGTAATGTAACATGTACATTTGAAGATTCTGGTAAATTTAGATTGAAATTTGATATCGATGATATTTGTTATGTAACCTCTATTTCAGCAACATCAAATACATCTGCAGTTTTACATGAGGAATTAGGATTTGGAGTAAATGATATAATCAAAAGAATAAATGTTGGTACTAATGTAGAGATTAGTAAGAATATTACTGACGTTATTGATAAGTTAAATGAAAGAGGTCAAGTTACAATTAAGCATGTATATGTATCACCAATAATACATAATTTCGATATTACTGGTACAATTTATGTTAATTCATTATATGATAAATCTAGTTTAAAAACACAAATCGAAGATGCTATATATGAATGGTTAGATTCTAATGCAGATTTCAATGTACCAATTTACAAATCTAATATCATAGAAATAATAGAAGGATTTGAAGGAGTTAAATATGCCAATATTAAATTTGAACCCCAACCTATTTCAGGTGGTCCTTTTTATGATTTAGTAACTGGAGATGTTGCAGGAATAATAAGATCCTATAATACGAGTGCTTCTATTATATCTACAATTTCAAATAAATTAAATAGTTTTTTAAATGAAATTAATTTGAATGTATCAGAAGAAGAAAAATTATACGATTATGTAGTAGAAACAACAGATAAAACTTGGAAAAGAAAAATAAACGAAAGAAATTTTTATACTGAATTTGTCAAGGAAGTTTATAATACTTTAGAAAGTACTGCATTTGCACAGAATACATCTGATTTTATAAATGTGATGTCAGCAATTCATAAGGATTTTTTAACTATTATCAGGAAGAACATGTTAGATACAGATGGAAATATTTCAGTAGAAACATCAAATGATAATTATCAAAGAGGTGGATATTCATTGGGTAACGAGATAGTTAAAATGGAATGTAAATTAACATATGTTTATAAGTCTTAAAATAGGAAAAATAAATGTCTAATTGGTATGCCGATATAAATACAGATTCGACAAGTGGTGTAGGAACATCTGCCAACCCTTTTAATAAAGAGAATCTACAGAATTTTTTAAATCAAACATCTGGTACTTTAGGGGAAGGTGGATCTTTAAGTGCAGTTCAAGATAATGATGTTATATATATTAAAGGTGATTATTACTCATTAGAAAATGTATATTTATTTCCTGAGAGTTCAAATGAATGTTCTGCAAATAATGTTTATTTAGTACCTTGGGATTTTGAAAACAATGGACATTGGAAAATTGGTTCATCTGGAGATATATATTTATTTCCAGTAAGTAAAATTGAATTTGAAAGGAAATATTATTTAAGTGGATGTGTTTTATATGAAGATGGTAATGGATCTATTAAAATAAATCCTGATGATAATGTTAGTACAGAAAAAGTTGGATTTGAAATAAACAATTCTATCATATTAGGAAATTTAATTTTTAATTCAAGAACGTCTCAATTGACAACAATTCAAGATATTTTTAAAGGTTGTACATTTGCTAATGGACAATTTTCTATATCTGATTATGATGATTTGAGTGATCAACATAAATCAGAAGTTTACTTTAATAACTGTTTATTCTATAATTGGGTTGCAAATATAAGTTCAGTTAGTGGTACTTCTGCTTTAGATAAAGCAACATTTGATTATTGTGTATTTTCTGGTACATCTGCAGACATATTTTCATATAATGCAAATTATGATTCTGTCGTTTTAAATAATTGTGAATTTGAGTGGATTCCATCTATTGAATTTCCTAATGTTAGTGCATTTTCAAAAGAAACATTATCATTTGAAAATTTTGGATTAAATTATAATTTTGGTAGTAGTGCGTTAGATGGGTCTTCTATGAAACAATATTTTACTACCAATGGTATGAATGAGGGAGCATATAGTTCTAATAGACGTGGGGTAGGATCTATGTATTTCAGTAATAATATTTTTTACATAGATACCTCTGCTGAAGAAGGATATGGAACAACAACATCGCCTTTTAATACTACTCAATTTGCGAGAAATATTACATATGAAAATGATATCTATAAAATCAAAGGATCTATAACAAATACAGAATTGTTTTTAAATAGAAATGTAACATTAGAATCTTGGGATCAAAATAAAAATGGTCCTTATAAAATAACTCAATTAGATAAACTTATATCTGGTTCTGATTTTATTGTTAAAGATGGAGTATTTATTTTTTCAAATAGATCTGGATTTAATTTTGAATTTAGTCCTAAAGCAATTTATAATAGTTTTATTGTTACAAGCGGAGGACCTAAATTAGATTTATCATTACAAGAAGTATCTGCTTTTGGTAGTTCTTTTATATTTCGAGAAGGAATAACATATTGGGGATTATATAATAATTTAAATGGAATAGCTGCTACATTTGTAGATTGTATTTTTGATATGCCTTGCTTTTGTGGTAATGTTGCTCTCGATCCATCAGTTTCAGCAGTTGCTAAAAATTGTGTTTTTATGTCAATAAATAAAAATGCTTTAATTGGTGGTAATATGTTCTCAACATCAGCACAGATAATAGATACTGATTGTCAATATAATTGGAGTGGTTTAACAATATCAGATTTATCTACGTTAGAAAAAGATGATTTTAATTTTTCAATACTAACATCTAGTACATCAGGATCTACTATTACTATTTCTGGATCTAATGATTGGGATGACTATCCTTTTGGTCTATGGGGAAATGAAAGATATAATGTTGGTGCATTTTATTTTAATAATCCAAATGTTTCAACAAATATGAATGTAGTAGATACATCTATAAGTAGTTTAGATCCAACAATTACAGGAGATTCTTTATCTTTATTAAATTTACATAAGATCAATTTAAATGCGTTAGATCCTAGAATTTATGCATTTAAAGATATTACGGTAGATTTCACGACAAATTTAGTTAAAGGTGTATCGCCATTATATGTTAAATATACTGCTATTGTTACATTTGGTGGATCAACAAGTGGAAGATTTAAAATTAAAGAATATAGATGGTATTTTGATTATGATAATCATCCAACGGAATATGTTACATCTACAATACCAGTAATTTATCATATGCATACTGGAGTTAAGGGAACAAAACATTCTGTAAAGTTAGATGTTATAATAGAAGAATTGTAATGGAGAAATAATGGCAATCAATCTCATATTTGAAAATACAAATTTTGTAAGTAATAATGTTACATTTGAAGTATCTGGTACATTACCTAATAGTTCTTATCAATGGTATTTACAATCTGAGGAATATGGAACTCACTCATCGACTCCTGATATTGAAAATGAATTATCTTCTACTGATTTTGTATATGATGTTTCTGGTGAATTTTATCCAGCAGTAAGAATATTAAATGATACTAATATTTTTTATCAAACATCTGCAACAATTAAAATAAATCCAAAACCAAGGATTAGATATGTTGGAGCAACTATAAAAAATGGTGATATAACATTTTCAGATAGTAGTAATAGTTTATATTTTACAGATACAATAGTAAGTGCTATATGGAACTTTGGAGATGGAAATACATCTTCTACAGATGATATCAGTGATTCTTTCGTACATTCATTTTCTGATATTGGAATATATAATGTGGTTTTATCAGCAATAGATATAAATGGAAATATATCAACAAGTTTGAAATCTATATCAGTACTAAGTTCTACATATTCAGAATATAAACCAGATTTAATAACTCTGTACGGTCCTGAAGAAGCAAGATGGGGAAATAATAAATTAATAGATCTTGTTAATTTTTTACCTAATTATTTAAGAGGATCTACTACTGAAGATTTTCTAAAGATTTTTGAAACATTTTTAAATGAAATGTTTACAGGTAATGATGGGTTTGTATTGGGTTCTGATAGTTTAGTTGTACAGTCTTCTGCAGTTTCTGGAGATGGTATTACAGATCTAAGCGCAATACATGATCATTATTATTATGATCTTGATACTTCAAGAGAAAATACAGATTCAAAAACAGTAGAAAAAATTACTTTTAATTATCCTGCTAATTATGATCAGAATAATAAAAAGATTTCTATATTAGAAAAAATAAAGAGATTAACAGAGTTACAAGATCCTGAATTAATTGATTTAGAATATATTCAATTTTTTGCTAAAAATTTAGGATATAATGTAGATATATATAGAGATGAGGTGGTTGGTGATCAATTTGGAAATTTAGCAGAAATTGATAATGGATCTTCTTCAATTTCAGATCAACAAAAATATTTAAGATTTGTTGTTCAAAATCTACCTAATTGGTATAAAATTAAAACAACTAAGAACTGTATTAAAGTCATGTTGTATTCTTTTGGATTAATAGGAGATCTGGTTGAATATTATACAAAGGATTATTCTAATATTAATGATAATTGGAAAATAGCAGATGAAGATTATAATAATCTTAAACAAGAATGGTATTCAACACCACATTTTTCAATTTTAATAAATATAGATAGAAGTACAGAGTTAACGTTAGATGTATCAAGAAGAGAAAGTATTATTAGAGCAATAGAGTCTGTAAAACCGATTAATACAGTTTTTAGAAAATTGTCAGGTGAAATGTATAGAACTATTGATGTATATATTAGTGGATTGATGCGAATGAGTAGATATATAGAAATTAAATCTACAGACGAATATCCATCAGATTATTTTTATAGTTAAAAGGAGTTATGATAAATGTCAAGTGCTACTTATTTTAGTACAGTTATAAGTCAACAGGGAATGAGTTATGTTATGCAAGCGTCTCCAACAGGACCTCTTATTGACATATCATATTTTGTACCAGTATATGATTATAGAATAGATCCAGATATTTCAATTGATGGTACATCTCTTTCTGCTTTTTCAGCAGTTGCACAAGAATTGGTTGATACAAGTGCTACATCTGCAACCGGAGAACATATATGGTTCTTACCTTCAGATCTTAATATTCAATATGATCTATCAGATGCTTATGCTTTAATAAAAGAAGTTGCAGGAAATTATCAATCTGAACCTGAAGAAATATTAGATAGTGCTCTACAAACAAACAATCCTTCAGTAGGTGTAAATTTATTGAGTGGAACTCCTATTTCCGATACTATTAGTGCTGATACAATGTATTATGATTTACAAACAAATACATGGAAATTATCTAATTATAGTTTAGTTTTAGGAAATAATAACATAATGCCATCAGAAACAAGTGTAGATAATTATTATAGAGTTGCTGATTATCATCCTGTAGGTAGTGGAGATTCGTTGAGAGGATCGTATACATGTAGAATAAATTCAAATAATGGAAAATTTAAATTTAATAAAATTGCTTTGTATTGTGTGTTAAGAAATGGAAATGGTACTCTTTATAATGGTGATGGAGCACCTAAGTTCTTTGGAGAATGTTATATTCAAGAACCTATTATAAAGAGTTCATTTGGATCTGCTGGTTTTGATGATATAGTTTGTAATGTTCAGATTAATATTACATCTGTTACATCTGCTTTTGATAACGTTTTTTATTCAACATCAGGTGATTATTGGCAAAGATGGATTAATAGTGTTCATTATCCATTTAAAGTTTCTGTTGGTCATTTTGATGATAATGTAGAACCAGACGCTTTAGTTCATGTAAAGAGAGCAAAAGTAGGAGAAAACTCTACAATAGATAATGATATTCCTCATTTACGTTTGGATTATGATGCTGATACATATGCTTCTTTTAAAATGACAAGTAGTTCGAATTATAGTCTTGATGATGCTGAAATGGGAGATTTAGTAATAGGTGCTAATGTAGGTCCTACATATTGTGGTAAAGTTCTAACTATAAGACCTGCTGTGAATTCTACAGTAAATCTAGGAAAGCCTACTCATCCTTTTGGAAGAATGTGGTTAGATGAATTAACTATGAATGATGATATAAATGCTCATGATATAATACCTTCTGAAGATGCTACTTATTCTCTTGGAACAGCAGATTTAAAATGGGAAAATATTTATGCATTTGATATTTTTGCTAGATATATAAAAGTTGATGGAAATATAGATATTCCTAGTCCCAATAGAATTACTGTTAGTCAAATTGAATCTACTAGTAATGGATATGGAAGTATTGGAATTTTGAATGGATTTGATAGTATATACGTAAAAAATATTCATACTCCATATGAAGATACTAGTATAATATTACATAATAACTTATTTCCATCTTCAAATATAGATCTTGGAAATACTATTTCTAAGTTTACAAATATTTATGGAGTAAATGGACGTTTTGATTCTGTTATAGTAAATGATAAAACTATTGGAGAGTGGGTAGATATTAGTATTAGTTGTATAGTGCAGAATGAAAGTGCAAGTGGATTTGAAGATCAATCAATTAATAAAAGTATAAAATGTGCTTATATTGGAAAAAATACAGTAGTAATAAATGGAAGATTTCTACTTGAAACTGATGGTACATCTTTTTATATTCGTATTTACGTACCATTTAATCCTGTGATTTATAATCAATATTTTTTCAATGCATGGGAATATCCGTTTACAAATATTATTCATGGTATTATACAAAATGGGTGGAATTATTTAGCTATACGTAAAGCAGATGGTACAAATTTTTCATCAGAAACTAAAGCTTATTATATAAATGCAATATTTGAAATTTCTTAATAGGAGTGATTGATTATGAAACAAATGTTAACAAGAGAGAGAATTTTTGAACTTTATTATGTTTTACAGAATGGAATTCCTGCAGATGTGAAACTTGATAAGAGATTTGATTTTGCTAGGAATAGAACTTTAGATAATTTAAGACCAGAAGTGAGAGAGATAATAAAAGCGAGAGAAACTGGATTAGATAAATTTAAAGAGTTTGAAATGAAAAGAAAGGCAATTTTAGAAGAAAATTGTATAAGAGATGAAAATGGTAAACCTTTATTAAAGAATGATAGTTATGTTTTTTCAGATGATATAGAGAAAGATGTTTCTCAAAAATTACTTGATTTAACAAATGAATATAAAGATGCTTTAGAAGAGAGACAAAAAGAGATTCAAATTTACAATGAGATTATTAAAGAGGAAATAGAAGTTGACATAGTTAAGACTACATTCAGAGCATTTCCTGATTTGGTTAATAATAATTTCACTAAAATTTTGAGACCTATGATTAAAGAAACTGATGAAGAAATAGAGCAAATTTTAATGGAGTAAGATAATGTCAGATTTTTATTCAATGTTTCCAAATGTTGCTCATTCTGATCGATGGAGAATTACATTTAGTAATATTCCAGGTAGTTTGATAAAGGATATGAGGTACTATGATAATTTTGTAAAGTCTGTAGTACTTCCAGATTACAATTTAATGGAAGTTAAATCTGAGTTCAGAGGATATAATATCAGACATCCAGTTGCTCCGAAAGCAAATGAAGAACTTTCTCAAATTCAAATAGAATTTAAACTATCTGAAGATATGTGGAATTATCTCAACTTATTTGATTGGATGCAACAGATTAGATATGGATCAATAGATTCTACCCATAATGATTTTTTCAGAAAATATACCATTAAGAAAATTAATATAGAAATGCTGGATAATCAGAAAAGGGTAGTTTCTATTATGAGTTTTACAGAGGCATTTATTCTCTCATTGAGTAGTTTATCGTTAAATCAAGGATCATCAGATGAAATTACTTTTACGGTAAATTGTTCATATGAGGAAGTAATTTACGAAAGAAAAAGTATTTTAGAAGGTAAAAAATAATAAATATGTATGTAGTTGTAAAAATAAAATGTTTTTGAAAAGGAGAATATAAGGAGAATATTATGAATAATGTAGATTTACTTGAAGTTAAATTATTAGTTGATAAGAAGATTATTATTGAATCTCTTAGTAGGATTGGAATTGCTAATAAAAAAACAAAGGTTTTGTTCCCATCTTGTTATTTATATGAGGATAATGGGAGATACTATATTGCACATTTTAAACAATTATTTCTTTTGACAAGAAATGATAGTTATAATAATATATGTAAAGAAGATATTATAAGAAGAAATGCTATAGCATTCTGTTTAAAAAATTGGAAACTTATTGATATTGAAGATGAAAAAATTCAACCATATAATAAAATGGTTTTTGTTCTCCCATTTGAGGAGAAAAAAAATTGGCGTATTAGTCATAAGTTTAATTTTAAAAGTATAAATAGTAAATAGAGGTGAATTGTGGATAATTTAGATCTTTTAGACAATGAAGATATAAGGTTGAAAGATGAAGATGATTTGGAGTCATTCGATGAATATACGGATTACTTTAATATAGATGATGTTAGTGAAGATGATAATGGAGAACCCAAAGAATTATATTTTGAATAATAAAAAATCAGGAGGCAGTATGCTTAATTTTTTAAAATATCTTTCTCAGTATGAAAATGAAAATGTTGAGGAAGTAGAAAAGATTCTAGAACAGAAGAAGTCAAAAATTGATGCTATTATAAAAGAAGCATTTTTTGGAGATTTTGTTACAAAAACAGAAGCGATCATGACAATTCAGAACGAATTTGTTGATGAGAAAAAAGCACCTAAAACTATTGATGTAAAGTTTTTGAAAGAGAATATGACTGATGTTATTAAGAAGGTTGAGAGTTTGACAGAAGGTGATATCAAGATAGTTGTAAACAATTATGAAGGTTCAAAACAAAAACCAACTGCTTCGGTTATTTCTGATATTGATGATTCTGATGATATAGAATTTGAAAGTACAAAACCAAAGAAACGTGGTAGACCTTCAAAATCTCAGAAAGCAGAAGAAATCGCAAAAGAAACAGCAAAGAAGATTTCAAAAAAGAATGAAGAAAATGTCAAAGAGATTGAGGAAGAATTAGAAATTAAAGATGATGAAGTTGAAGAAGAAGTTGAAAACGAATTGGAAGAAGAAGAACAGAAATTTGTTGTTACTGCTTTTGTCAAAAAGAAAAATATGAGAGATACTATTTCTAAACCATTGAATAGAAAAGATGCTGAGACATTCAAAAAAAATAAAGAAGAAGAAATGAAAATGGGATCTGATGATTATCAATGGATAAAAGATATTAGAATAGAACCTGCTAAACCTGATGTTTATGAAGAAGTTGAAGAACCAGAATTAGAAACTTTGAAATGGGAAGAATTTGAAAAATTCATTACAAAGGATGATATGGTTGAAGAATTGGATGATGAAGAGAATGTAGATGAAGTAGAAGAATCAGTAGTCAGTGAATCTAATTTTGATAATGTAAAGGTTTATAAAGGAGAAGATGATCCAGATTATACAGTTGTTATAGGTGATGATGTATTTGAAATGGACGATAATTCTTTACCTAATGGAGTAAATATGTACTCTGGATCTATTGATGAAATCGATCTCGAAGGTAAAGAAGAAATTCCAGAAGAAGAATGGAGTGAAGGTCTTCGTACAAATATTGAAAGAAGATTAGATCAAGTTGAAGAAACTTGTGATTGTGGTTCTGAAGAATGTGAATGTAATAAAAATGATGATGATGAAGATGATGTTGGAATTGGAATAGACGATTTAGACATCGAAGAAGAACCTTTAGATTATGAAGATGATGACGAATATGCTCCTGAAAAAGAATTAGATTTTGCTGAAGAAGTAGAAGATGATATGATTGATATGGAATCAGGTGATGAAGAAATGTCTCAAATAGAACCAGATGAAGAAGATTGTTTTATATCAGATAATACCAGAGGTGGTTATGATGTAAGTTGTGGTGGAGAATATATTGATAATTTTGTTGAGTTTGATGATGCTATAGAGGCAGTTAGAAATTGGCAGGATGAATCTAATGTATTCCCTGCTATCTGGATGGTATCTGATCATGGAAATCATGTATTGATTGACAGAGATGGTAACGAAATCAAAGAAGAAGTAGAATCTGATGAATCTGGTATGGATGAATATATTGATACTAAGATTGCAGATTTCAAACCAAGAAAACCTAAATATAGATTTGATATCGATAACGAAGAGATAGAAGAATCTAAAGGATCGTTTTATGTTTGGGTATGGGGAAATGACGGAAAAAAGATTCTTTTTAGAGGGTCAGAAAAAGAATGTAAAAATTTTAAAAAAGAATATAGAGGTTATCGTCAAGAAGATATTTATATAAGTAAATCTGATGTTAATACAAATGATTATATATATTAGATGAAGAGGAAGAAGTTAAAAGATTGAGAACTGAGATTAGTAAACTTAGAAAGAAAATGGATGATTTTGAAGAAGGATCTGAAGAGCAACAAAAAATTACTAATCAAATAGGTAAATTGAAAGAAAAACTTCTCCCTCTTACTAATAAAAGTAGTAAAGAAAGAAAAGATAAAAGAATGACTAAATGGTTAGATTTACAATAAGAGGAAATAAAAATGCCAAGAAATGATGATTTTTCATATGAGTTACAGAATAAATCGGGAACCAAACAGGATCCCGGTTCTCAGAAGATTGAGAAGGTTGTAGTTTATCTCAAAGGATCTAAGGCATCTGTCGCAACTAAACTTGCTAAAGAATTTGAAGATATTGATTTACAAATGAAGAAATTAGTTGAACAAAAATCTAAGATCAAAGAGAAAATAATACCATTTGTAGAAGATTTATTTGATATTCAAGATTCTGTATGGACTCGTGTAGTAGATACTGCAGGAGTACTACTTACTGTAAGTAGAGCATCTACAAGAAATAATTTTGATAGTAAAAAGTTCATAGAAAAGATAGCAAAGGAATTTCCTAATCTAAAAGCAAGATTTGATGAAATTGCTAAAGAATGTACTAATGTTATTAATATTGCTTCAAAAGTAGATGTGAAAATAAAAAATGAAGGTGTTGGTGATGCTATCAAAGTGGTATTTGAAAAGATACAAACTCAGATCACAAACTTTGTAG
>ERZ795047.4202-NODE-4202-length-12305-cov-4.677714_pt1 | contig 12305 bp, 6 predicted proteins | sample MGYA00375131_ERZ795047 | MGnify/ENA primary metagenome ERZ795047 (study PRJEB30176, sample SAMN05720228) | activated sludge metagenome | isolation source: Anaerobic digester | place: Japan | collected 2015-05-20 ... | reverse complement strand
TGCCCTGCTCCCCGGCGCGGGCGGCCTCGATGGCGGCGTTTAGAGCTAGAAGGTTGGTCTGGTCTGCGATGTCGCCGATTACCTGTACCACCCGGCCGATCTCGCGGGAGCTCTTGCCGAGGCCCGCCGATGCGGATTCGACTTCGGCGGAGGCTTCCTTTATCCTGGCGATGCTCTGCGCAGCTCGGGTCACGCAGCGATCGCCCTCCTTCGAAGCATCCACAGTTGCGCGCATGTCCTTCTCCATCTGGCCAAGGTACGCGCTTATCTGCTCAAGTTCATTCACCATCTGCGCCACAAGCTCGGACGCCCGATGAAGCTGCCGCGTCTGCTCGCCTGCGCCCGACGCAACCTGTTCGATGCCGGCCTTGATCTGCTCGCCGGCGCTCACGGTCCGGCCAGCACTTGCGCTCTGCTGCTCAGCGCCTGCGGCCATCTGCTGAATCGTATCCGTGATCTGCCCCACCGCGCGCGCCGATTCTTCAGTCGATGTGGACAGCTCACGACTGGCGCCGGCAACTTTGTCGGATTCAGCGCGCATATCACCCAAGAGCCTTGTGAGGTTGCTGATCATCACGCGGAAGGCTTCGTTGAGGTCGCGCATCTCATCGCGGGTTTTGATCGTCGGCAATGGCACAGTCAAATCGCCTGCGGCCACTGCTTCAGCCGCTGCTCTCATCTTGGCCACCGGCACAGCGACAGTGCGCGCGACGGACGTGGCCATGATCATTACGACTATCACGCTGATGAGCACCGCCCCGGCGGTGAGCCACGTACTGCGGCGGCTCTCTTCTTTGGCCCGTAGCAGTGAATCATTGTTGCGCCCGTCAAGGAACGCGAACCATTCAGCTGTCAGTCTGTCGAATTCATCGATGAGCGCCGGCGCCTGCTCCGCGAGAAGGTCCCTTGCGTCTTCGATTTCCTGGCATCTGGCCAGGTCCAGGGCATGCTCACATACTCTCGTGTACTGCTTGTTGGTCTGGTCTATTTGATCGAGGTAATTGAGGGACTCTTCGCTCGGGTCCAGCTCGGCTATGGCTTCGATGTTGGCCTTAATCGTCTTCTCGGCCGTGTAGAATTGGTCCACAAGCTTGTTGTCCTGATACAGGACAAAACCCCGGGCGGCCATGCCCTTTTCCAGCAGACCCTCGCGCAACTTGTGCAGCAAGATCGTTATGGGTAGGTTGGAGTGCACAAGCTCCACGTACTCATTCTCCACCCGCCTATCCGACAGGATTCCTACCCCGCCCACTGCAATCATGAGGATGAGCAAGACGAGGTACGATGCCAACAGCCTGGTCTGTACACCCGTGCGCATCTATGAGATCCTCCTTTCTTCGATGAAAACCGCATCATCATGTTCATCATGCACCGTCCTGAACTTGGCGGCGAGCTCCTGAAGGCGACTGGCCATCTGGTCAAGGGACTGGGACGCGGACGCTATGTGCGCGATGGAGGCGCTTACTTCCTCTGCCGAGGCGGAGACTTCCCTGACTGCGGCGGCGTTTTCCTCTGATACTGCCGCCACGCTCTCGATGGACTTCTGGACTTCAGCGATGCCGACACTCATCTGTGCCGCCGCAGCCGCGTTTTCGTCGGCCACTGCCACAGCCTCGACCATCGACTCCCGGACCGTGCCCGCTGCGTCCATCACGCTCTGTCGCAGCTTGACAGCTGAGTCGACGAGCGTCAGGTTGTTGGAGGCATGCTCGCCGATTTTCTTCAGCGACGACATGGAGGCTTTGACCAGCGGCATACTCTCTTCAACCAGCTTGCTCGAGATCTCTATAGCGGCAGATACTTTGCCGGTGTCGGCCACCGTGACCTCGATCAGCTTGGATATCGCCTTCGTTTCCGCAAGCGACCGCTCTGCCAGCTTCCGCACTTCATCTGCGACCACCGCAAATCCTCTGCCCTGCTCCCCAGCGCGGGCGGCTTCGATGGCGGCGTTTAGAGCTAGAAGGTTGGTCTGGTCTGCGATGTCGCCGATCACTTGTACCACCCGGCCGATCTCGCGGGAGCTCTTGCCAAGGCCCACCGAGGCGGATTCGGCTTCGGCTGAGGCTTCCTTTATCCTGGCGATGCTCTGTGCAGCCTTGGTCACGCAGCGATCGCCGCCCTTCGATGCATTTACAGTTGCGCGCATGTCCTTCTCCATCTGGCCAAGGTAGGCGCTTATCTGCTCAAGTTCATTCACCATTTGTGCCACAAGCTGGGACGCCCGGTGAAGCTGCCGAGTCTGCTCGCCTGCGCCCGCTGCGACCTGCTCGATGCCGGCCTTAATCTGTTCGCCGGCGCTCACGGTCCGGTCGGCGCCTGCGCTCTGTTGCTCAGCACCTGCAGCCATCTGCTGAATAGTGGCTGTAATCTGCGCCACCGTGCACGCAGAACCCTCGGCCGACGTCGACAGCTCATGGCTGGCGCCGGCAACGTTGTTGGCGTCGGTCCGCATATCTCCAAGGAGCCCCACCAGGTTCTGAAGCATGGTGTGGACTGCCTCGTTGAGGTCCTGCATCTCGTCGCGGGTCCTGATGACCGGCATGGATACCGTGAGGTCTCCCTGGGCGACAGCCTCAGCGACACGTTTGACCTGCGCAACGGGGACGGCAATGCCGCGGATCAGAATCGCCGCGATGATTATCACGGCCACGGCGCTCACGGCGGCGCCTGCTATGCTTACCAGGGTGGCTATGGTATTGGTCTGGGTAGCAGCGGCCAACCACTCGGCATTGCGTTCTTCTACGAACTCGCTCCAATCTGCGACCAGATGGTCAATGGTGAGCGCCAAAGGCTCGATTCCAGTGGCCAGCATGGCCCCGGCTTCCTCGTTGTCTCCCATACGAACCATCATCATGATATCGTCTGCTATCACGTTGTACTCGGCATTGTGGCTCTCGAATTCGTCCAGATAATCGGCCGACCTCTCATCAGGGAAAGCGCTTCGAGCAGCATCGATGGTCTCAGCCATCTTTGCATCCGTGTTGTAGAAATGCATCGCATGGGCCTCATCTGACGTGATGATGAAGCTTCGCAAGTTGGCGCCCTTCTCGTGCAGCTCGCTGCGAGCCTTGTACACCAGCGCAGACACGGGAAGCGTCTGCTCGATAACATACCTGTTGCTCTCATCAGCCCGTTTGTCGGCCCACATTCCGACTAGGTTCACAGTGATAGACAGTGCGAGCAGCAGCGCATAGGAGCCGATCAACTTGGCCCGTATGCCGAGTCTCATTTAGCAACCCTCCCGACAAATCCGTGAGCTTCAGGACGTGTATACTAAATATATCGGCATGAACTGGTCCAGACGTGAGAGTTCTTGGTGGTCTCCCGGACTCGGACATGCGGAAGCATCCTGACTCAATCGGGACGCCAGAGAGACAGGGCGTTTCCCCTGCTGAGCCCCTACGCCGTCCTGAATCTAGCTGCGAGTTCTTTGAGGCGGTTGGCCATGGCGGCAAGCGACTGGGAGGCAGACGCCATGTCTTCGATCGAGGAGCTCACTTCCTCCGTCGATGCAGAGACCTCTTCCACTGCTGCCGCGTTCTCTTCTGATACTGCTGCCACGTTCTCGATGGACTTTTGGACCTCGGCCACGCCGGCGGTCATCTCTTCTGCCGCGGCGGCGTTCTCGTCGGACACAGCCACCGCTTCGACCATTGATTGCTTTACCTTGTCAGCTGCATCCATGACGCTCTGGCGCAGCTTGACGGCAGAGCCCACCAGGGTAAGGTTATCCGATGCGTGCTGACGGATCTTCTTCAGCGACGACATAGAGGCCTCGACCAGGGGCATGCTCTCTTCAACTAGCTCGCCCGAGGTCTCTATGGCCTTGGACACTCTGCCCGTGTCAGCCATCGTCGCTTCGATCAGCTTGGATATGGCCTTTGTCTCTGCAAGCGACCGCTCCGCGAGCTTGCGCACTTCATCCGCGACCACCGCAAAGCCCTTGCCCTGCTCTCCCGCGCGGGCAGCCTCTATTGCGGCGTTTAGTGCGAGGAGGTTGGTTTGGTCCGCGATATCGCCGATTACCTGCACTACCCGGCCGATCTCGCGCGAACTCTTGTCTAGGCCTGCTGAGGCGGATTCGACTTCAGCCGAAGCTTCCTTTATCCTGGCGATGCTCTGGGCCGCCTGGCCTACGTAGCGGTCACCCTCTTCTGCTGCATCTGCTGTCGACCGCATGTCCTTATCCATCTGACCCAGATAGGCGCTTATCTGCTCGAGTCCCTCAACCATCTGCGCCACAAGCCCGGAGGCCTGGTGGAGCTGCTGGGTCTGGTCGCCTGCACCTCTAGCGATCTGCTCGATGCCCGACTTAATCTGCTCCCCGGCGCTTGCCGTCCGTGTCGCGCTGGCGCTCTGCTGCTCCGCGCCGCCGGCCATCTGCTGGATTGTGGCCGTAATCTGCTCGACCGCGCGCGCCGATTCGTCAGACGACGCCGACAGCTGGTAACTGGCGCTGGCCACGTTGTCGGACTCAATGCGCATTTCCCCGAGGAGTGCCGTGAGGTTCCGGATCATTGTTCGCACTGCCTCATTCAGATCCTGCATCTCATCGCCGGTCCTGATTGCGGGTACAGACACTGTGAGGTCGCCTGCCGCGACGGCCTCCGCCACATGTCTGACGCGCACTATAGGGACGGTTATGCCGCGGACGAGGCTGGCGGCGACGATGACCATCACGGCTGCGCTGATCACAGTCCCTGCTATGCTGATCAGGGTGGCCATTCTGCTGGCCCTGGCAGCGTCGGCCAGCCACTGCTGGTTGGTGTCGCTGACGAACGCGCTCCAATCAGCGATCAGGCTGTCGAATTGGTTAAGCAGCTCCTGGCCATCGGCTGTCAGTCTGGCCATGGCTTCCTCGGTCTTGCCTACCCTAGCCATTATCATTACTTCATTGACCAGGTTGTTGTAGGCGTCGTTTGTGCTCATGATCTCGTCGAGGTATCTGTAGGATTCCTCGTTCACAAACGTCTCGCGGGCCGCATTAAGTGTGTCCATCATGGTATTGTTAATGTCATAGAACTTCGTGATGTTTGATTCATCCAGTGTGATCATGAAACCTCGAACTGCTGTTCCTTTCTCAAAGACCTCGCTTCTGACCCTGTACACTAGCGCGGATGCCGGCAAGCTCTGCTCGATGACACTATGGTTGTTCGCAGCAGCCTGTCTATCGGCCCATATTCCCACCAGATTCACTGCGACAATCAGCGCGAGCAGAAGCGCATAGGAACCCACGAGTTTGGCTCTGATACTCAGCTTCAATTGGATATCCCTCCGTAGACCGGCAAGTGATGAGTCCAGACTGTTCACATACAATTATCGGCATGATTCGATAAGAAATAAGGTCAAAGCTGCAAGCCTAACGGGATTCCGAGAGCCCGGATCGCCGCGGGGGTGAGTTTGACGAAAGCCGGCGCTCATGTTATCATTACTGAGCAAAACTACAGGCGGTCAATGCGGAGAGATTTGGCTCCCATGGTCTAGCGGCCTAGGACATCGCCCTTTCAAGGCGGTAACACGGGTTCGAATCCCGTTGGGAGCGCCATATTGATAGAGAGGCCCCGCTTCAAGCGGGGCCTTGATGCATGGTGTGGGGTCGATTGGTCAACACTGCGGTGCCCGCAGCAGCGCGGCGCAGGGGGACTATGTGGAGGGCTCGGTGGGGCCCGGTGCCCTGCGGCTGCAAAATACAACAAATAGTGGCATTCCTTGATCGAATCTGCTATGGTTGTTGATGGGTGCACTATTCCTCGGTCCCAGTCGAAAGTGACCATCACGTGGAGCACTCGGGAGTGATCGAACAAGTGGCCGGCACTTGCGGATCTCTCCGTAGAGGGGGTATACGATGGCCACGGGCAGCGGCATCAGGCAGATCGCAGGTAGCCTGCGGTTCAAACTGCTGATTCTCATTTTACTTGCTGTTCTTCCGCTCCTTGCCTTCTCTGTATACATGGCCATGAATGAACGCTCCGAAGCACTTGAGCAAGCCGAATATCAATCGCGCCTGCTGCTCACCCATATCGTTGGCGCAGATAGCGAGGACATTGGAAACCTACTTCGGGTGGCAGCAGTAGTGTGGGATGCCTCGTTGCCTCACACCCGTGAGGAATCTGACCCATTGCGACTTACGGGTGTTCTTTCAGAGTCGTGGCATTCCAGGAGGCAGACTTCCAGCTTCGCCGTGCTCGATGGCACAGGGCGAGTGCTAGCTGCTACATGGGGCCCTGATGGGCCTAGCGACTTAGGAACGTCCTCCGCGTTCCGGGAGGCCAGGGAGTACGGACGGCCTTTCGCCGAGGTGACAGACTCAAACCCATTTGGAAGCTCGACTGCAATGGCCATATACATCCCGTCGGCGGCGCGGTCGCGCTCATCCGACAATGACAGTCTCGATGATGCCAGAGCGATACTGCGACGACACGGCGGCCAGATGGCTGCCGTTTTTCTTCACCCTGAGTGGTTTGCGGAATCATTCAGGGACCTGGCTCTGCCTGAAGGGGCGACGCTCGCTGTACACGACATGACGGGCAGGAACTTGATGCGGTACAGGAAGGACGAGGGCAACGATGTGCCCCGCGACGATGAAGGTACGTCCATGTGCGACCATGAGGTGCTGAACGCCGTAAGATCTAGCAGATATGATGTGGGATCCGTCACATCCACGGGCTGCGATGGGCTGCAGCGGCTGATATCCTACGGCAAGGTAGGCAGCTCAAATGACGACCCGCAGTTTTACGTGACTATGAGTGTTCCCGTCGCGATGATAGAGGTCGCCGCCAAACGAGAGGTTGCGTACACCTTCGCTGCGGTGGCTGCAGTTGTGCTGATCGTTGTGCCGCTTTCGTGGTCTTTCGCAAAGCGGCAGGTGATCGCGCCTGCCGGCAGCCTAGCTAGGGCGGCGGATCACCTGGCGTCCGGGGATCTCGCTACTCGGTATGACGGTCCGCGGGTCAGCGGCGAACTCGGCGAACTGGCCTACGCTTTCGACCGGATGGCCGAGACTCTGGAGGAGCGCACGGTCCAGCTTGAGTACCTCATATACCATGACAGCCTCACCGGCTGCTACAACCGTCCCTACTTCGACCACGTTCTTTCCGCTTTCGAAGACGAGTCGAAGTTGCCCATGACATTCGTTCTGGCTGATGTGAACGGCATGAAGCAGGTCAACGACCTTCTCGGTCACGAGGCAGGCGATGAGCTGCTCAAAACGATGGCGAGCATCATCGTGGGCGCTGTCGGCGACGAGGGCATGGTATTCCGATGGGGCGGCGACGAATTCCTCGTGGTGATGGCCAATGTTGAGCGAAGGACGGCCTTGAGGCTCGCTTCCAGGGTACGCAAGGCTGTTGGGCAACTGAATGTGGGGACAGTCTCAGCCAGCATTGCTTTGGGCGCGGGCACACGCATTTCCCTCGTGCAGAGCGTGACCGAAACCATTCAAAGGGCAGAGGGCCGGATGTTCAGGAACAAGTTCATGGAGATGACCTCGCCCCGCGGTACCCTGGTTCATTCGCTGCGTAAGGCGCTTGCGGAGAGCACTCATGAAACAGAAGAGCATTCCAGCCGCATGCGCTTCCTGGCGGTGGAACTAGCCCATACTCTGGGGCTTTCGGATAATTCCATCGACGACCTTTCGCTGCTATGTGTGTTGCACGACATAGGCAAGGTGGGCATCCCCGACCAGATTCTGCGGAAGTCAGGGCCACTGTCGCCGGAGGAATGGAAGGTCATGCGCACCCATCCCGAGATAGGCGCGCGAATAGTCGAAGGATCCGCCGAGCTTTCGCATGTTGCCAACGCCATTCTCTCACATCATGAGCGATGGGACGGCAGGGGGTACCCCCGCGAGCTTGAAGGCGCGGAGATCCCGCTTGCCGCTAGGATGCTGGCAATTGTCGATGCGTATGACGCCATGGTGAATGATAGGCCCTACCGCAGGGCATTGTCGCACACTGAAGCCATGGAGGAGATTCAGCGCAATTCAGGGACGCAGTTCGACCCAGATCTCGTGCAGGCCTTTGCTGAGATGATGGAGGCGTTGGAAGGGTACAAGGCATACGAAAGCGCGTGGATTCGCGCCGAGCAGTTCATTTTCGAGGAGGACATTGGGTGGAATGACTCCGCCGAGGCCGAAGCCGCCGTCGGGGGCGGAGGCAATGGACTAGCGGAAGGCGGAGACAGCGGAAACGGACAAGGTTGACATTGCGAATAGTAATCCAATGGAATATGCGCGCCTCTTGCCATCGCATGGTAGATGCCGAGTGAGATGCCGGATGAGCTTGACTTAGGCATGTGCCATGCGTATAATCAACCTTATACAAATTAGCAGGTTAGGACTTCAGACGTGGCAGGAGGTAACACCGCATGTTCAAAAGAATCACTCTATCCATTCTCGCGGCGCTTCTTCTGGTCTCTGCCTCCGCATCAGTCTTCGGGGCAACACCAGTCAAGGGCGGCACACTGAAGATTGCCGCATCGTCTATCCAGCAACTTGACCCGTACAAGACTGCTGCCAACGACGAGACCAACATCTGCGGGCTCGTATTCGATCCTCTCGTCATCATCGGCAAGGACAACTTCAAGCCCAGGCCGCACCTGGCGCAGAAGTGGGAGACTCCCGACGCGAACACGTGGATCTTCCATCTTCGCAAGGGCGTGTACTTCCAGGAAGGAAACGAAGTCTTCAAGAAGGGCGCGAAGCGCGAGGTCACAGCGGACGACGTTGTGTACTCGATCGAACGCTTCCTCAAGGTGAGCACCGCATTCACCCTCGGCGATATCAAGAGTGTGAAGGCGCTGGACCGCTACACGGTAGAGATCAAAACGCCCGTTCCCAACCCATTTCTAGTGGCCGACCCCAATAGAATCGCCAGCGTCGGCATCGTGCCGCGCGAGGCCATTGAGAAGCTGGGCGAAGACGGATTCGCCAGGCGCCCCATAGGCTCCGGTCCATTCGCGCTCAAGAGCTTCGCAACTGATCAGGGCGCAGTGCTCGAGCGCAACCCCAACTACTGGCTCCCTGTGTACCTGGACAAGGTCGAGTTCGTGGTCATCCCCGACCCCACAGTCCAGATACTTGCACTTACTGCAGGCGAAGTCGACATAGTCCCATATCTCTTCAATCTTGATTCGATGGCATCCGTTGCCAAGAACCCCAAGCTCGCCACTTTGAGCAGAGGCGGATCATACAGGGGTCTCGGGTTCAACGTGACGAAGCCCCCATTCGACGAGCTTGAAGTGCGTGACGCCATATCCAAGGCCATGGACATCGACGCGGCGTTCAACGCAGTAGTGGCGCCCCATGGCGAGCGTGCATACGGTCAGTGCGCGCCGTGGCTGCCCCATGGCTATGATACCAGCCTGAAGAGCCTGTGGAAGTACGATCCCAAGGAAGCGGTGGCTATCCTGAACAAGGCCGGCTTCCGCGATACCAACGGCGATGGGATCCTCGACCGCAACGGCAAGCCGCTCAAGGTGGAGATAAAGACTATTGCCGGTTCCCAGGTGAGGACGCTCACTATCCTGGCAACCCAGCTCCGGAAGATCGGAATAGACGCATCCATCCTCCAGCAGGACACGGCAGTGTGGGCATCGGACATCATCGACGGCAACACCGAAGTCTTCTTCGACTTCAGCTTCGCCGGAACGACCGGGCTGCATTCGCTCTTCCACAGCAGCTCGATTGGGAAGACCAATGGTCACTACTACTCGAATGCGACTGTGGACTCCTTGCTCGACCAGGCGCTCAAGACCACCGACTACACCAAGCTGACGAGCCTTTGGAAGCAGGCGCAGCGCAAGATCATGGAAGATAGGGTGTCCATCCCTCTCTACTTCGAGTGGGGTTATTCGATTGTGAACAAGAGAGTGAACGACTTCGTTCCTCCGTGGGGCGGGATGCATCTAGTCACCCTCGAAAACAGCGTCTGGATAAGCAAGTAGCGTCGACCGCGGCTACCGCGTTGCAGCTATGGCGGGGAGGGCGTCGCTTTCCGGGCGCGAGGCTACGGAAACGGAAGGCGATGTCCCTCCCTTCCGGGGTTAGTGGGGAGTGTCGGAATTGGGCAAATACATCGTTCGTCGCTTGCTCGCGACGATACCGGTTCTCATAGGGATAACATTCATAACTTCGGCAATGGTTAGCCTGGCGCCGGGCGATGCGGTCAAACTGATGCTGGGCTCGGAGACTGCCAATGCGGCCAACGTTGAGCGCCTGCAGAAGGAGCTTGGCCTCGACAGGCCATGGTATGAGCAGTACTTCCGCTACATGGCGGGTCTGCTCAAAGGGGACATGGGAAGGTCTATAGTCTACCATCGTCCGGCGGCTGACCAGATCAAGGAGAAACTCGGGAACACCATAGTCCTCGCAATCAGCTCCACGATCTTCGCGCTCGTGGTGTCGATCCCCCTCGGCGTGCTGGCTGCCGCCAAACGACGGAGCTGGGTAGACTACGCCGCCACGACTCTTGCGATGATAGGGGTATCGCTTCCCGGCTTCTACCTGGGCCTTTTGATGATACTGTTCTTCGGCGTCAAGCTCGGATGGCTTCCTATCAGGGGGATGGGGGTCACAGGGGCAGGCCTCTGGGCTTACGTGCGCCACTTGATAATGCCTTCGATTACACTGGGCAGTGCGCTTGCGGCCATACTGACCCGCCTTACCAGGTCGTCGGTACTGGAGGCTCTGTCGCAGGATTACGTGCGCACCGCTCGCGCCAAGGGAGTGCACGAGAAGGTGGTCCTCTACAAGCATGCTCTGCGGAACGCGCTGCTGCCGGTGGCCACCACCTTCGGGCTGCAGTTCGGATCGCTTTTAGGCGGAGCAGTCATTACGGAGACGATCTTCTCATGGCCCGGCATCGGCATGCTGGCGGTAAATGCCGTGAAGCAGCGGGACATCCCCGTAATCCAGGGGACGACGCTCGTGTTCGCGCTGAGCTTTGTCCTTGTCACCCTTGCGGTTGACATACTATACATGCTAATTGATCCGAGGATTCGATATGAGTAAAGAAGCGAAAGGTACAATCAGGTCGGAGTTTGCGCACGTCGTTCGGGTGTTCTTCCGGCACAAACTGGGCGTCGCGGGCCTTGTGATGCTGATCGTGTTCGCCGGCGCCGCGGCGTTTGCTCCCGTGGTCGCGCCCAGAGATCCGTATGAGATGGACCTGGCGAGCCCCTTTCTGCCCCCGGGCTCTCCCGGCTACATCCTCGGCACTGACAACTACGGGCGGGACATTCTGTCTCGGCTGATACACGGTTCGAGGATATCCCTGCTCATAGGCATCGTCGTAGTATCAATAGCCACCGTGATCGGCTCGATACTGGGCCTCGTCGCAGGCTACTACGGCGGTTGGGTCGACAACCTGGTCATGCGTCTGGTGGAGGTCTTCTACTCCTTCCCATTCCTGATCCTGGTGATCGGGGTCATGGCCATTCTGGGGCCCAGCATCTTCAACGTCATGTTAGTATTGGGCGTTGTCAGCTGGCCGTTGTACGCGCGCCTAGTGAGGGCGCAGGTAATGGCGCTCAAAAGTGAAGATTTCGTCAAAGCCGCAAGCGCCCTGGGGTGCAGCGACGCCCGCATCATGTTCAGGCACATACTTCCGAACGTGCTTACGCCGGTGATAGTCTCGGCGACCTTGGGGATACCCGGGGCTATACTCTCATCTGCGTCCTTGGGGTTCCTGGGGTTCGGGGTTCAGCCCCCCACCCCGGAGTGGGGCGCCATGGTCAGCGAGGCGAAGGACTTCATCCTCCTGAACTCCAACATGATTATCTGGCCCGGGCTGTGCATATTCCTCGTGGTGCTGAGCTTCAACTTCGTCGGCGATGCACTGCGCGACGCACTCGACCCGAGGCTGGCCAAGCAGCTGAACTGACGGATCAGGGCAGTAAGGGGCAGTAAGACAACGGAGCAAGAAGCACGAAAGTCACATTGCACAGATCGAGAATCACATTGATGCACGATTAGGATTAGGAGGATTGCTTATGAGCAAGTCGATTTCCATAGATGACCGTCTGGCCAAAGTGCCGGACTACACTCGGTTCTTGACAGTAGACGAGCTCTACGAGCGGGCTCGGACACTCGCGGAAAAACATCCCGAAATCGCGAAGCTGACCATCGTGGGCAAGTCAACGGCGGGTAGCGAGATACCTATGGTGTCTATTGGCAATGGCCCGGCGAGCATCCTCGTGTTCGCATGCCCTCATCCGAACGAACCTATCGGGGCCATGACGACCTGCTTCCTCATGGATGAACTCGTGGCCGACGACAACCTGCGCTCCGGGCGCACTTGGCACATCAT
>ERZ795047.4179-NODE-4179-length-12341-cov-4.213821_pt1 | contig 12341 bp, 9 predicted proteins | sample MGYA00375131_ERZ795047 | MGnify/ENA primary metagenome ERZ795047 (study PRJEB30176, sample SAMN05720228) | activated sludge metagenome | isolation source: Anaerobic digester | place: Japan | collected 2015-05-20 ... | reverse complement strand
TAATTAAAGGTATCATGACAGAAGAAGAGGCTGTAATGGCCTCTGATGCGGGTGCGGGCGCCATCGTCGTATCAAATCATGGCGGCAGAGTGTTGGATGACCTGCCCGGGACAATCTCGGTCCTTCCAGGCATAGCTTCAAAGGTACAGGGTCGCTCCATCCTGTTGGCCGATGGTGGAGTAAGAAGCGGATCGGACGTTTTAAAGTTCATCGCTTGCGGGGCCGATGCCGTCTTAGTGGGTCGTCCCGTCGTGTGGGGGGCCTTTGGAGGCGGTAAAGAAGGAGTCAGGTTGCTTTATGAAAAATTGGCTGATGAATTACGCATAGCGATGATATTGACTTCTTGCCCAAGCATTAAAGAAGTCTCCATGAGCATATTGCAAAGTTAAGCAGGAGGTAGGTTAAATCATGATTAAAAAAAATGGTATCTCCTCTTTAATTTTATGGTCCCTAATGTTCATGATCGTCTCAATTTCTGTGGCTGCTTGTCCAAGGTCAGCAGAGGCCGTTGAAACGAGGGATTATGACGTAATCGTAGTGGGTGCGGGAACGGGAGGCATTGCAGCAGCAATTCAGGCCGGACGATTGGGAGCAAGGGTGGCCCTCTTTGAGGATACGAACGTTTTAGGGGGCCAAATGGTGGCATCGGCCGTGTCCACAATGGACGACATGTACGGCACCAGATGGGGGCTTTATGGAGAATTCTTGGATGGCATTTTGAAATATTATTCTTCCCTGGGGAAGTCGGTGGGAACTTGTTACTGGACTCCCATTACCGTTGCTTTCGAGCCCGATGTTGCCGACTACATCTTGGCAGAGATGATAAAAGACGTCCGCGAGGGAAGGACGACCGTTGACGGAAAGCCCGGTATTTTAGACGTTTATTTCAAGTCCAAAGTGCAGAGGGTTTTAAAATCAAGCGACGGAAAGACCGTGACTGGCATCATCGTCGATGTGAGGGGCAAGAAATTTCAATGTAATAGCAAGGTCTTGATTGATGCCACCGAATATGGGGATTTGCTTCCCTTGGCAGGTGCAAGTTATAGGGTTGGTCGCAATGTAGTAGGCTCCGATTCAAAGGACTTTGATGAGGATGCGAGAGTGCAGGACATAACGTGGGTAGCCGTGATAAAGCACTATCCGGGCGGTGTCCCCGACGATTTAAAGGTCAACACTCCCCCTCCGAATTACGAACAAATGAGGGAAACTTTTAAGTCCTACGTGGCTCGTGATGGTTTTACCTTTAAGGGATATCCGATTAAATTTCCTGTTGATTGCCCAACCCACAACGCATATCGCGGCTTGCCCGACAGCTTGGCTCCCGGGGATGCCGACGCAAGCAGCCCCTTTACATGGCTTTTGCTCACTAAGACCGAGATAAACTGGGCTAACGATTATCCTGGCAAGGGGGGTTATAAGGGAAAGAGCGGCTTACCCGTGACCTACTTTGAGGATCCCAATTTCAGGAAGGAAACGGAAGCCAAGGCAATGCTAGTAACTATAGGGTTTATTTATTACCTGCAAAATGAGCTCGGTTGCGATTGGTCCGTGGCGTCCGACATTTTTGAGTCCGAGTCGACCTATGAAAAGGTAAAAGATTTTGTTCCCTTCGAGTACGCCTCAATTGCAAAGCACTTTCCTCCCCGACCCTACGTTCGTGAAAGCAGGAGGCTCGTTGGCGTAAGCACATTGGCCTCCCATGAGCTTCGAGTGAATTCGGAAAGCTATATTAAAAATGAAGGAAGGGAAATTCCCAACTCTGTCGCCGTCGGCCGTTATGTTTTGGACCTTCATGGTGCGGACGAAACACCTCAGCTGGAAGAAGAGTTTGGTGAGACTAAGGAATCCATAGCTAAAAACAAGCCCGTTGGGCCCTTTCAAATACCCTTTGAAATCTTTATACCCAAGGATCTGGACGGTTTTTTGGCGGCGGAAAAAAATTTATCGATGACTCGATTGGCTTCGGGAGCGCTTAGACTTCAACCCATAACCATGCTTACAGGGCAAGCTGCAGGGACAATAGCAGCCGCGGCTGTCAAGGAAGGGGTCCCTCCCCGCGAGGTAAACGTGTTAAAAGTGCAAAGGATACTTTTAGAAGCCGGAGACAGGCTTTCTTTATGCGTTTTTTCCGATGTCCCGCCCAATCATCCCTTTTGGCCGGCAGTGCAAATGGCCACCATAAGAGGTTGGATGAAGCCAGAAAGTTTACCCACCTTTGCCGCCTCAAGGGCAGACAATTATAACGATATCCTGCAGGCATCGCGAAAGGGACGCATTAAGGGGATCTTTGGCGTGGATGAGCCCTTGAGCTGGAAGGCTGCAAATGAAATGCTTAATGCTGTACTAGGCGACCTGGGGAACCAAAATAAGATCGACTTGCACCATGGCATGAGCGATGAATCTATATCTAAAGGAGAATTTATGCTTGCCTTGTGTCAGGCTCTTTATCCTGATCAAACTCCCAAACCCATAACTACTGAAAGGGAAAAAATTTCATGGGCCTGTAAAAGACTATCGCCATTTTTAACTGATGAAAACTTGAATTTCCAGGGGATCATTTCAAGGGGGGAAGCTCTCGATCTTGTTATGAAGGTTTTGACCGAACAGAGATAAGAAAACGAAAAAAGGCACGATAACCATAGTTTCTTAAGTCGTGCCCACTTACGGTGTGTTAGTAAAAACAGTTTGCGCCGGGTCTTTAGCGCAAGAAGGCACGATCTTCTTGAAAGAAACAATACGACCTGGCGCTTTTTTTGGCTTTATACATAGCGATATCGGCGTGGCGTATGAGCTCATCGAAGCTCGTCCCATCTTTTGGGTACAGGCTAATCCCTATGCTTGGCGATAAAGAAACGTCAACGCCTCCTGCCTTCGTGGGTGTTTTCAACGCCGAGACGATTTCTAGCACCGCATGCTCAACGTGTTCCGTGTTTTTCATATGTGGCAATATCACGATAAATTCATCGCCACCAAATCGGCCAACCAGTCCGTTACGCACCTTTTGGCATAGGCGCTTGCCGAACTCTATTAAAATCTCATCGCCAACATCGTGCCCTAAGCTGTCGTTGTAAAATTTAAACCCGTCAAGATCGAGGAAAAAAACGGCGATGAGAGAGTTTCCATCGCTGTTTGATGTCATTTCGCTAAATTTCATTTCAAGCATTGCTCTGTTGGGAAGCCCCGTCAAATAATCGTGGTAAGCATAAAATTCCAATCGCTGCATGGCCTTAACTTCTTCGGTTATATCGCGCGATATGATCAATACCGCCTTCTTGTTATCTTGAAAGGAAACAGGCACGATATGATGCCTGAAGTATCGGCCCTTTCTGGCGTCTTCAAATGACTTAACTTGGCCCGAACGCAGCGCTTCCTCGATTACTGTCATGTGAAGCTCATATGTTTCGGCGTCCAGCACTTGCCTCAAGCTTTTACCGATCAGTTCTTCTCTTTTTCGCCCGAAGCTATTGATCATAGCCTGATTTACAGATAAAAACACCCCTCGTTCATCGAGCAGAGCCAAGGGGCCGGGCGTAAACTCAAATAATCGTTCATAAAGGTCTTTAAAGTAACCAAGTTCCAAAGAAAGTAAACCATATTTGGTCACGGCCAGCACCATTCCTGCCAACCATATTAAGCCCGCCAGGCAAGCGATGGGGGGAACTTGAAATACTTTGAACATTGGCGCCACAACATCTGAGAAAGTGCCTACAAAAAACCCAGCAACAACCGTGAAAAAAAGTATTTTCCCCTGAGCTCGCTGTCTTTGCTCTTCTGCATTGAACCAAAACTTAAGAGCTAAAAAGGCGCAAAAAGACAGAATCGCACTATAATAAATTACAAATAGGTAAGATGCGGGTGAATTGGCCCAGAAGGCAACCCAACCAAAGGGGCCTCTTTCGACCTTATTTACAAGGTTTCCCCTCCATTGAGCTGTTATTAAAAAAAGACATAAAAAAGACGGAGCCAATACAGCCCTAAAATTCGGTTTTATGCCTCTCGTGACAGCTAGATAAAAGAAAAGGACGGGCAAAGGAAAGATTATCCAACCAAAGGAACTGATGCTAAACCACATTAAGGCCCTATCAGGAGTTGGGGAAAGGTGCGCATAGGCTTCGCAGAAAGACCAAAGGGCAAAGCACAACACTATACTAATGCACAAGTTGCGTTCTGTTGTAGGAATATTGTATGCAAATAGGGATATGGCAGCAGCTGAATAAACTAAAAAGACTAGAAAATCAACTTGCGGTAAAATTTCTGGCAATTTTATCCCCCGACGATCAAGATTTTACCCTTCAAGGCTATGTCTCAAAAAAATAGGCCTTGACATTACAGCCCTGTCATAAAAACTAGTGACCGACGCAGGAAGGGCGCACATCAATAGTATAGAGAATAACAGAAATAAGTGAAGCTAAATTCTTCCTTTTTATAAAAAATTGTAGACTAATCGGTCCTACATATGTTTAACCGATTATAAGTTAAAAAAGCATTACAGACAAGTCAACCCCGTCATCTGATCGTGTGCTTGACGCTTAAAGGCAAACCCTGTACACTGAAAAGGCACGAAAGGGTTAGTTCGCCACAGTGACCGTAGTTCGTGCCGTATGTAGAAAACTTGGGCAATCCACGCAATAGTACCTTAAGTATATGAATCTGCAAAATTAGCAATGACGTTTCGCGGTCTATGTTCGGTTATATCGTGTTTTTAAAACATGTAGGCTACCTTTTCGCCATCACAATCATTTAGAACAAGGAAGGAGGAGATTGAGGTTGAAAAAAACACCGCTTTACGAGAAACACATTTCACTGGGCGGTCGTATTGTTGATTTCTTGGGGTGGGCTCTTCCCGTGCAGTATAGTGGGATCGTTGACGAACACCTAGCCGTGAGAAACGCGGCCGGCTTGTTCGACGTATCTCATATGGGGGAGATAGAAGTTAAAGGAAAAGAAGCCTTGAATTTCATTAACTACATCGTTACTAACGACGTTTCCAGACTGGTGCCTGGTAAAATCATGTACTCTCCTATGTGCTACGAACATGGTGGGGTGGTAGATGACATTTTGATATACATGCATGACGAAAGCAATTTGCTTTTAGTCGTCAATGCCGGCAACAAGGATAAAGATTATCAGTGGATCTTGGATAAATCAAAGGACTTTGATGTTAATGTTCTGGATATGTCCGATTCCTATGCTCAAATTGCCTTACAGGGGCCAAAGGCCGAAGGCATACTTCAAAAACTCACCGATATTCCCTTAGGGGATCTGAAGTTTTATGCCTTTAAGGACGAAGTCTTAGTTGATGGCGTGAAGGTTTTGCTTTCGCGAACAGGATACACGGGCGAGGACGGTTTTGAGCTTTATCTGTCCCCCTCCGATGCCGTTCATGTTTGGGACAAGCTGCTTGAAGCCGGCAAAGAAGAAGGCTTGCTTCCAGCCGGATTGGGCGCGCGAGATACCTTGCGTTTTGAGGCTAGTCTACCCCTCTACGGACAGGAACTTTCCGAGGAAATAACACCCCTTGAGGCCGGTCTTGGTTTCTTCGTCAAGCTTGACAAGGAGGATTTTATAGGAAAGTCCAGCTTGCTTGAGCAAAAGGAGAAGGGGTTGAAGCGTAAGATAGTGGGATTGGAAATGATCGAAAAGGGCGTTCCAAGGCATGGCTACGAAGTAAGATCTCAAGGCAAGGCGATTGGCACGATCACCTCCGGATCGTTTGCTCCTTACCTGGAAAAATACTTGGCTTTGGCCTTACTTGACATAGACTTTACAGAAGTAGGTCAGGAAGTGTATGTTGATATAAGAGGAAGGGATAGGCTCGCTGAAGTTGTCGAGACTCCTTTTTATAAGAGACGTTACAAACGCTAATTAAAAAATAAAATTAGGAGGTGCTGTAGGACATGAACATACCTGAGGACTTGAGGTATACGAAAACGCATGAGTGGGTTAGGGTTGAAGATGGCAGGGCCTATGTCGGAATAACTGATTTCGCTCAAGAGCATTTAGGCGATATAGTTTATGTGGAACTTCCCGAAGTGGGATCGGAGGTAGAGGCGGGAGACGCTTTTTGTTCGGTCGAATCTGTCAAGGCGGCCTCCGATGTATATTCGCCCGTTTCGGGCAAAGTGATTGAAGTTAACGGATCCCTGGAAGATGAACCTGAATTGTTGAATGAAGATCCCTACGAAAATTGGATCGCAGTCATCGAAATGAGCGATCCGGGGGAGGTGGATGCCCTTCTCGATGCCGAAAGCTACGCGAAGCATTGCGAAGAAGAAGAGGAGGAGATGGCTTGATGTGGAGCTATATTCCCCACACGCGCGAAGATAAGGAAAAGATGTGCAAGGCCCTGGGCATCGCATCTATTGACGAGTTGTTCGATGATATTCCTAAAAAGGTGCGAATGAAGGGAGATTACGATATCCCTGGTCCCATGACCGAAGATGAATTAATCGTGCATATGCAAGAGCTGGCGGGCAAAAATTCACATCTGGATAGTCATGCCTGTTTTTTAGGCGCAGGGGTTTATGATCACTTCGTGCCTTCCGTGATCGACGCAATGGCATCTAGGGGCGAATTTTACACGGCTTACACACCCTACCAACCGGAGATTAGCCAAGGGACTCTCCAGGCTATCTTCGAATATCAGTCGATGATATGTGAGCTTACGGGCATGTATGTTTCTAATGCCTCCATGTACGACGGAGCTTCGTCCTTCGCCGAGTCGGCCTTCATGGCTTGTGTGGCTACGAAAAGGGAAAAGGTACTTTGCTCTCGGTCTGTAAATCCCGAATACAGGATGGTCTTAAAGACCTACGCTCACTTTAGAGGTGTCCAAGTAGAGGAGTTCGGCTACAAGGACGGGCAAGTCGATGTAGACGACCTTAAAAGTAAGTTGAACGAAGAAATTGCTGCGGTAATGGTCCAGAGTCCCAATTTCTTTGGTGTCATTGAAGACGTGGCATCAATAGCCGAATTGGCACACTCAAAAGGCGCTTTGCTGATCACGAGCGCAGATCCCATTTCTCTTGCAATCCTGGAAGCGCCTGGAAAGCTTGGCGCTGACATCGTAACAGGCGAAGGGCAAGCCTTGGGCAACCAACCTTCCTTTGGAGGACCGCACTTTGGCTTTTTGGCTGCGACGGAGAAGCTCCTTAGAAGAATGCCGGGGCGCATCGTGGGACAAACAGTTGACACAGAAGGTCGCCGTGGTTTTGTCTTGACTTTACAGGCAAGAGAACAGCATATACGCCGCGAGAGGGCTACTTCGAATATATGCACCAATCAAAGCCTGTGTGCTTTGATGGGTGCAGTGTATATGGCCACGATGGGTAAGGAGGGCCTTAAAGAAGTGGCGAAACTTTGTTACAACAAGTCTCATTACGCCATGGAAAAGCTGGTCAAAGAGGGGTTTAAACGTGCCTTTGATGCACCCTTCTTTAAAGAATTTGTCGTGATCTCGCCTAAGCCGGTGAATGAACTTAACGAAAAGCTTTTAAAACAGGGCTTCATAGGCGGCTACGACCTTTCCAAGCACTATCCCGAGATCGATAAGGGCTGGCTAATTGCCGTGACCGAGCGCAGGACGAAAGATGAGATCGACGGGTTCGCTAGTGCCGCAGGGGGTGAAGTGCGATGAAAAAGCCCGTGGAGCTGATATTTGAACTAAGCAAGCCTGGCAGGAAAGCTTACTCACTTCCCGCTTGCGATGTGCCTGAGGCGAGCGAAAAAATTCCGGAGAAATTTGCAAGGAAGGCTGACGCGAGGCTTCCCGAGGTTTTTGAAGTGGACGTGGTTCGTCATTTTACCAGGTTGTCTCAGCTTAATTACGCCGTTGACATAGGGTTTTACCCCTTAGGTTCGTGTACCATGAAATATAACCCGAAGGTGAACGAAGTTGTGTCGCGACTTCCCGGATTTTTGCGGATCCATCCCTATCAACCTGAGGAGATGGTACAGGGCGCTTTGAAGCTAATCTACGATTTGGAAAAGATGTTGTGCGAGATTACCGGCATGGAGCGGGCCACACTGCAGCCTGCCGCAGGGGCGCACGGGGAACTGACGGGACTCATGATAATAAAGACTGCCCTAGAACACCGAGGCGAGGGTCACAGAAACAAGATCATAATACCCGATTCTGCTCACGGTACTAACCCGGCGTCAGCGAGCATGGTGGGCTATGAGGTAGTGGAAGTAAAATCAGACGAGCGGGGAAATGTTGACGTCGAAGATTTAAAGAAACTCATGAGCGACGAAGTGGCGGGCATCATGTTAACAAACCCGAATACGCTGGGCTTATTCGAGGAAAGGATCGATGAAATCTCCAAGATAATACACGATGCCGGAGGGCTTTTGTATTATGACGGTGCTAATCTTAACGCCAACCTTGGCAAAGCACGACCCGGTGACATGGGATTTGACGTGGTGCACTTAAACCTTCATAAGACGTTTAGCACTCCACACGGCGGCGGGGGCCCTGGATCTGGTCCCATAGCCGTGACAAAGGAGCTAGTTCCCTTCCTTCCCGCACCACTTGTCGAATACGATGGTAACCGATACTATCTTAACTACGACAGGCCTTCGTCCATAGGAAGGGTCAGGTCCTTTTACGGAAACTTTAACGTAATGATAAAAGCCTACGCCTATATTCTCACCATGGGACCCGAGGGCTTGAGGGAAGTGGCTGAATGCTCTGTCTTAAGCGCCAACTATCTCATGAAACGATTGCGCGATTACTTCGATCTGCCCTACGATCGGTGGTGCAAGCACGAATTCGTAATTTCGGGCAACAGGCAGAAAAAATCCAAAGGCGTGACTACGTTGGATATGGTTAAGCGCTTGATAGATTACGGTTTTCATCCTCCGACTGTGTATTTCCCCTTGATTGTTCCTGAAGCTATGATGGTGGAACCTACGGAAACGGAAAGCTTGGAGACCTTGGATGCCTTTGCGGAAAGCTTGATAGCGATAGCCAAAGAAGCCGAGGAAAACCCTCAACTTGTCAAGGAATCTCCGAAGACCACGCCTGTCACGCGCTTGGACGAAGTGACGGCCGCTAAAAGGCCAATTGTTAAGTGGGAGTTTGAATCGTAAAGTTTAAATTTAATCGCAAAGCGTCCCTCACCGTAAATTAAAAGGTGTGAGGGACGCTTTGTTAGTTGAATTGCCATTGCGTCACGATCCAGCCGGGTTTTAGATCGTTGTTATAACAATTTTTTGATGGAAAGGAGACATTTGCATGGCAAACAGCGACCTCATTATCATAGGAAGTGGTCCTGGAGGATATGTAGCTGCGATTCGAGCCGCACAACTTGGAGCCAAGGTCACCATCGTTGAAAAAGAAAAAATAGGCGGGACGTGTCTCAATTACGGTTGCATTCCTACAAAGGCTTTGTGCCAAAGCGCTTCGAGCGTTCTTTTGGCCAAGAGAATGGAAGAATTTGGCGTGATTGTCGGCGAACCTCGAGTTGATATGTCCAAGGTACATGCCTGGAAACAAAGGGCTGTGGACGAACTAACTGGAGGAGTGGAAAAGCTTTTAAAAGGATACAAAGTGAACGTTCTTCACGGTGAAGCGAAATTAATTCACAAAAACAAAATCTTGGTAAGTATGCCAGACGGCAAATCAAGTGAACTTGAATCCAAATATATTTTGATAGCCACCGGGTCCAAAGAGACCATTCCAGATGTGCCTGGCATGGACCTGGAAGGAGTCGTTACCAGTAAGGAACTGTTGGGATTTGAAGGCTTGCCGGAAAGACTTTTAATATATGGTGGCGGCTACATAGCTATGGAATTTGCTAGCATTTACAACGCCTTGGGCTCAAAGGTAACGGTTATGGTTAGAAGCAAGGTGCTTCGCTTGATGGACGGCGAGATATCCAAACGCATGAACGTGTTTTTAAGGAGAAAGGGCATAACCCTTTACGAGGGGACGCTCCTTGACCGCATCGAGGAAGGCCAGGATGAGTTAGTAATTCACGCTTCAGGCAAAACGGGAGAAGTGGTTTTAGGTGCCGACATGGTCTTGGTTGCCACGGGAAACACCCCCAATGTGGAAGGACTAGGCTGCGAGGATGTGGGCATTAAGACCGGGGAAAAAGGCATCGTAGCAGACGAGCTTTACCGCACATCCACAGAAGGAATATACGCCATAGGGGACGTGTTAGGTCCTCCCTATCTGGCCCACGTGGCTTCCGCGGAGGGTAGGGCTGCGGCAGAAGCAATGTTTGGGAAACCAACCAAGGTTAACTATGATGTAATTCCTGCGGCGGTATTCACCATTCCGGAAGTTGGTACCGTTGGGAAGACCGAAGAGGAGCTCCAAAGTAAAGGAACACCTTACAGGGTCGGCAAGTTTCTCTTTGGAGGCAACGGGAAAGCCGTTGCCATGGGCGAAGAAGAAGGTCTAGTAAAAGTTCTCGCTTACGAAGACGGAAAATTAGCGGGGGTTCACATAATTGGCCCTCATGCAAGCGACTTGATTCACGAGGCGGCCATAGCGATGCATGCCGGTGTAACTGCCGAGGAGATGGACTCGTGCATTCATGCCCATCCAACACTAGCCGAGGTCTTTCATGAAGCAGTCATGAACGTTACTGGGCAAGCCATTCATCAACTGCCCAAAAGACGGTAAACTCCCATGGGCTATCTCTTAGATCTCGACTGGATAAACGTTGCCAAAGGAGTCAACGAATACGGCAGATGCCTTATCGTCTTTGTCCTTGCGCAGAGTTATGAAATGAGTGCAGCTAGTTTCAACATAATATTGTAGCGCTTCTTCCGTAGCGCATGCCTCGATCTTCTCGTTACAAAGCGGACAGGAAAAGCTGTAACAAATTTGTCCTACAGAGTCGAGCCTTACGGCCATTTCTTCTCCGAGGTCATTATAATAAAGGACGAGCGATTCTTCCGGTAAAAATCTATTAAAGTGAGAACATTTAGCCTTGGTGCCCTCTTGTGCAGAAGATATGGTCTCAGCTCCACAAGTTGGGCACTTGATTTTCCAATAGTGTGCTATCTTTCTCACCTCTTTTGCTCATGTATTGCGTTTGTAATATAGCACTTATCGGTTATCCCTGCAATAGAATAAAGGTTCTAACGAAAGCAATATAACGGCAATACAAATAAATATTCCGCCCAAAACAGCTCTTTTTTCTGGCACCTCATGAAGCAAGATGAATGCCCACATCATCGAGAAAGGGACCTCAGTCATGGACACCACAGAAGCTATAGAGCTAGACATATACTTAAGTGCTCGTGAAATCATCCCGAAAGCCAGCGCAGAGGTGCAAAGGGCCATGTATAAAAGGCCAAGGTAAGCTTTTAAAGGAGCCTTAAATAGCATCACAGCTTCTCCCGTGAACAAGGCAACTACCCAACAGATTATTGATGCCCACAGAAAGTTCTGCAAGTAGGCTTTGAAATGAGATTCCTTGCCCACCCCATACCTTCCGTTGAGCAGGTACAAGGCATACCCGGCTCCTCCTGCCAGGGCGCACAATATGCCTATGAGGTCAAATCTCAACCCCTCTTTGGGATCCCATACTGCGAAGTAAACACCCAATAAAGATACTATTAGGGCCAAAATCTGTACTATGGTGGGACGTTCCCGTGCTATGGCCCAGGCGCCTATCATGGCCCAAATTGGCGCGGTGTAATATAAAATCAACGTTAAGCCTATGGATATCCGTAAAAAAGCGATGCTCAAGCCTAAGTTGGAGCTGATCAAGCCAACAGCGCTTAACCAAAAAAGAGGTTTGCGCATCTCTGCTTTGCGGGGCATTATCAAAGAGCTTCGTGGTTTTGGAGTAAGGAAGATGATAATGCATGTGCTTACGGTGAGGCGAAAAAGGGTTATGAGAAGAGGACTGACCCCAAAACTGTTGATAAATCGGACAGCAGGTCCGTTTGTTCCCCATATTAATGTCGCTCCAAGGGCTAATAATATTCCCTGCATAGCATGATCATACCTCGTTGTTTTGAGCTTTTTGCTAGATGTCAAAGATACCCACCAGAATTGTATGATCTGATGGCCGTTCCCAAATGCGCGGTTCTCTGTCGATATAACAATCCACCGAGCGCTCCGCTAGCGGCTGCGTAGCCAATATGTGATCGACGCGCCAACCGATGTTTCGTTCAAAGGCATTTTTGACGCGATAGTCCCAAAAAGTGAACTGCCCTTCTTCGGGATGATGTTTTCTGAAGACGTCTATGAAACCCCAGGATTTCACCGTATCGAATAAGTCGCGAATTTCCTCATGGAAACAGACATGGTTTCTCTTGGTCTCAGGTTTTGTGACGTCCTTTTCCTCCGGTGCGACGTTCATGTCACCCACCCACAG
>ERZ795047.4177-NODE-4177-length-12341-cov-5.706902_pt1 | contig 12341 bp, 10 predicted proteins | sample MGYA00375131_ERZ795047 | MGnify/ENA primary metagenome ERZ795047 (study PRJEB30176, sample SAMN05720228) | activated sludge metagenome | isolation source: Anaerobic digester | place: Japan | collected 2015-05-20 ... | reverse complement strand
CGAGAATCTGACCGATGAGACTTGCCGAAATCCCGCGGCTGGCGACCACGCGCAGCTCCTCCAGATTGTAAACCAGGCCGCCGCCCGTTCCGCCCATGGTGTAGGCCGGCCGGATGACCACCGGATAGCCGAGTTTCGCGGCGATTTTTTCCGCTTCCTCCACGGACGTGGCCGGTTCGCTTTTGGGCATTTCAATGCCGAGCTTGTTCATGGTTTCCTTGAAGGCGATGCGGTCCTCGCCGCGCTCAATGGCGTCCACCTGCACGCCGATGACCTTCACGCCGTGCTTTTGTAAAACCCCTTTTTTGTAGAGTTCGGAAGTCAGGTTCAGTCCGGTCTGTCCGCCCAAGTTGGGCAGAATCGCGTCCGGCTTCTCGTTTTCGATGATTTCCGTCAGGGACTGCAGATTGAGCGGCTCGAGATAAGTGACATCCGCCATGCCCGGGTCGGTCATAATGGTTGCCGGATTGGAATTGACCAGCACGATTTCGTAACCGAGCTTGCGCAGGGCCTTGCAGGCCTGGGTGCCCGAGTAGTCAAATTCGCAGGCCTGTCCGATGACGATGGGACCCGAGCCGATGATTAAGACCTTCCTGATGTCCGTTCTTCTTCCCATGAAAAAATCCTTTCCTTTTCTGATGATTATTTTTTGTATTCCGCCTCGACCGTGATGCCGATGCCGCCGCGCACGGCGAACTCGGCGCTGACCTTGCACCAGCGGGGCTTGAGCGCCGCCACCAGGTCGTCGAGAATGACATTGGTGACATGTTCATGAAAAACGCCTTCATTGCGGAACGACCACAAATACAGCTTGAGCGACTTCGACTCGACAATCTTTTGATCCGGAATGTACTGAATTTTGATTTTGGCGAAGTCCGGCTGGCCGGTTTTGGGGCAGATGCAGGTGAATTCATCCGTCTGCAGGGTCACCACATAGTCGCGTTCCGGGTTGTGATTGGGGAATGTCTCCAATTTGCGCACGGGCCGGACCGGTTTTCCCAGCAGCGTCAACCCCGCCAGATCCTTTTTGTTCGTCTTTTTTTCCATGGAGCCACTCCGGATAAAAATGGTATCTTCGTTTACCGAAACTCCCATATAATATCAAGCACATTCGTCAGCAAAAGGCAAAAACATCTATCTGTTTGTTTTTGTGACAAAATCGCGGAAAAACCAATAAGGAAAAAATACGGCAAAGACAGACGACAACCCCCGCTGTTTTCGAAAACACATGCAAGCGAGCGCCGCCGTCCGCTCCGCGGGCAGAAATGCGGATTCCCGAACACGGCGTGCCGCCGGCCGGATTGCGGATTGACCGGAACAGACAAAAGATTCCGGAGGCCGCGGCTTTTCCGGGGAGTTTTTAGGGATCAGGGAACGATGATTTTGGAGTCTTCGTCCCGCCGCATCGCTTCCGCCTCGGAAATCATCGCCTGGACCGCTTTCTCGATGGCGTCAGGCAATTTGGCCGCCGCGTCGCTCAAATCCTTCGCTCCCTCGATGAGGCACTGCACGGGAATCGGGCCGTTGGGCGACATCAACTGCGTCATGCCCGTGAAAATCGCGTCGCGGCTTTCGTCAACGGAGCCGTCCAGATAGACCGGCGTGAGACGCCTAATGGTGGCAAACGTCAAATCGGTGAAAGCCTCTTCCTTGTAGAGATTGTTGGTATTGATTTTAATGTCCGTTATTCTGGAACCGCCGGGGTTGCTCATGGTTTCATCTCCTTTTAATGGGCGTTATGGGTTGCCCGAAAAACGGTGGAAACTGTGACGGGACGGTTCCCAATCTTTTTCGGATAACGGGTTTCTTGCGCAGAAACTGCAAAGCAGTTACGTTAAAAAGCAAAAAACTTCAATCAATATTTTTCCCCGCCGCCGAAACATTCCCCCGTTTGTCATCAACCGCCTTTTCCGGATGCCTTCAGCGCGGAATTTTCATCGCCGCAGTGTACTCAAAAAGATTCCTTCGCGCCGAAAAAAACAAAAAAAGGTTGATTATCGCTTGAGGTTAAGCTATTAGACTTACAATCGAAATGTTCAAGAAAAGGCGCATCGGCGACAAGGTTCTTTCAGCGCACGCGGGCTGAAATTGATTGATTTGAAAGCATTGACATAAAACACATCGGAAGCGGTTTTTCGGACAATCGAAGGCAGGGCGAAAATGGCGAAGCGGAGACCATCTCAACATCCCCGGGGACAAATCATCTTATACAAAAACAAACCGGAAGTGCGTCTGGAGGAAGATACGGTTTAGCTGCCGCGTAAAAAAGGACCATTCGAATGAAATCATCAGCCCTGGCTGTTGACCTGGAAATAGCTCCCCGATCCTTCCGATTTAACGCGTAATCTTCCCCGCCTCGGCCAGTTCCTGAAGCGCGGCGGGGTTCAAAAGCCGGATGGCGGCGCCATCTTGCGCGATGAGTTTTTTGGCCCGCAGGTGGCCAAACGCGCGGGAGAGCGACTCCGGTCCCGTTCCCAGAAGGCCGGCAAGCTGGACCTTGGAGATGGGAAGGCGCACGGCTTCTTTGTTTTTCTGTTCCCGCGCCAGATAAAGCAGGTAGGCGGCCAGCCGTCCGGGGATTTCCTTGAGCGAAAGGCTTTCCACCTGCACGGTGAATTCGCGCAGACGCGCGGAAAGCAGCGCCAGCAGGTTCATGGCCAGATTCGGCCTGCCGGCGATGAGCCGCGCGAAGGCGTCGCGGTCGAAAAACAGAAGACGGCTTTTGGTGATGGCGCGGGCGTTGGCGGGAAAGGATTTTCCGGAGAACACCGGCACGGCGCCGACGGTTTCGCCTTCCTTTAATATGTGCAGAATCTGTTCCCTGCCGTCGGGGGAGAGTTTGTAGACGCTCACGCGGCCTTCGGCAATCAGATAAAAGCCTCCGCCCTCGTCGCCGTCGTGGAAAATCATGTCGCCTTTGCTGTAATTTTTTCCGATGGCGATTTTTTCGATTTCCGTGATATGCTCTTGGGGCAATCCGCCGAAGAGCTGGCTTTGAATCAGAACATCTCTTGTTTTTCTCACGGTTTTGGGTCTCTTCTGAAAAAGTTGTCTTTTCTTAACATAAGTCAAGGAAGCGCGACAGGTTTTTTCATATCATCCCATCAAAAACATTTACGGGAGGTGCCTTATGTTTTGTTATCAGTGCCAGGAAACCATCAGGAATCAGGGATGCACGATCAGGGGATTTTGCGGCAAGCCCGAGGTCACGGCGAATCTTCAGGATTTGCTCATTTACGTCTGCAAGGGCATTTCGGTTTACGCCGAAAAGCTAGATGCCGTGGAGGGGCAAGTCGGGCGGTTCGTCTGCGAGTCGCTTTTTGTAACGATTACGAACGTCGCGTGGGATGATGAGGCCATCATCAAAAAAATCGAAGCGGCGCTGAAGGTGCGGGAGGACGTGAAAGCGAAGGCGGCGGATCGGATTTCCGGAGCCTTGCCCGACTGCGCGCTGTGGACGCCCGAAAGCAGGGAAGCAATTTTGGCCAAAGCCGCCGCGGACGAGGTGCGCATCAACGCCTCCGCCAATGAGGATATCCGGTCGCTCCGGTCGCTTCTGGTCTTCGGCGTCAAGGGAATCTGCGCCTACGCCGATCACGCCGCGGCCCTGGGATATGAAAGCGACGAGATTTACCGGTTTGTCTTCGAGGCGCTCGCGGCCACCACACGGGAGTTCTCCGCGGATGAGCTGGTCGCGCTGGTCATGAAGGCGGGCGAGACGGCGGTGAGCACGATGGCGCTTCTGGATAAGGCCAATACCGAAACTTACGGCCATCCGGAAATCACGCAGGTGGACATCGGCGTGCGGAAAAATCCCGGCATTTTGATTTCCGGCCACGACCTTAAGGATCTGGAGGACCTGCTCAGGCAAACCGAAGGAACCGGCGTGGATGTTTACACGCACGGCGAGATGCTGCCGGCCCACTACTATCCGGCCTTCAAAAAGTACAAACATTTTGCGGGCAACTACGGATCGTCGTGGTGGCACCAGAACGAGGATTTCGAAACGTTCAACGGCCCCATTGTCCTGACGACCAACTGCCTGATTCCCGTGAAGAAGGAAAATACCTATTTGAGCAGACTGTTTACCACCGGAAACGTGAGTTATCCGGGCGCCAAACACATCGCGGATCGGCCCGCGGGCGGTGCGAAGGACTTTTCGGCGGTGATCGAACTTGCCAAGACCTGCCCGCCGCCCAAAGAAATTGAAACCGGCAGGATTGTCGGCGGCTTCGCCCATCATCAGGTTCTGGCGCTGGCGGACAAGGTGGTGGAGGCCGTCAAGTCCGGCGCGATCAAACGCTTTGTCGTGATGGCCGGCTGCGACGGACGCCACAAGACGCGAAGCTATTTCACGGAGGTGGCCCAGGCGCTGCCCAGGGACACGGTGATTCTGACGGCCGGATGCGCCAAATACCGCTACAACAAGCTGCCGCTGGGCGACATCGGCGGCATTCCGCGCGTGCTCGACGCCGGGCAGTGCAACGATTCCTACTCGCTGGCGGTCGTCGCGCTCAAGCTCAAGGAGGTTTTCGGGCTGGCCGACATCAATGAACTGCCGATTTCCTTCGACATCGCCTGGTACGAGCAAAAGGCCGTGGCGGTCCTGCTGGCGCTTTTGTATCTCGGCGTGAAGGGCATGCGGCTGGGGCCGACGCTGCCGGGATTTCTGACGCCCAACATCGCCAAAGTGCTCGTGGAAAAATTCGGCATCAAGCCCATCGGGGAGGTTCAGGCGGACGTCGAGGCGATGATGAAGGGCGCGTGAGACTTTTTCGTCATCTGGGGCTTGACCCGGAATCCAGACATGATCTCCGCCAAAGCGGTGGAGCAATTCCATTGATACTGGATTCCCGCCTCTGCGGGAATGACGAGGAGAGAGGAAAGTTATGAAAAAAGTATTGCGCAAGATTATCGAGATTGACGAAGACCTCTGCGACGGCTGCGGCAACTGCGTGATTGGCTGCGCGGAAGGCGCCCTGCAAATTGTCAACGGCAAGGCGAAGGTCATCTCCGAAACCTTCTGCGACGGCCTGGGCGCCTGCATCGGCGAGTGCCCCACGGGAGCGCTGAAAATTGTCGAGCGCGAAGCGCCGCCGTTTGACGAAGAGGCGGTCAAACGGCATCTGGCGAAGAAAGAAAAGGAGCCGGAGGCCATGCCCTGCGGCTGTCCATCGGCGCATATCCGGATCTTCGACAAATCCTCCGCCTGCGAGGCGGCCGACACGCCGAAGCGTTTCGAGAGCGCGCCGGAAGCCTCAGCGCTTTCCCACTGGCCGGTTCAGATTCGATTGATTCCGGCTTCCGCTCCCTTTCTCAAGGGCGCCGACCTGCTGGTGCTGGCGGACTGCACGGCCGTCGCTTTTCCCTCTCTCCATCGCGATTGGATCAGGGGCAGGGTGGTGATGATGGGCTGTCCGAAGTTCGACGATGTTCAGGAGTATGTGCAAAAATTCACCGACATTTTCAAAACGGCCGGCATCAAGAGCGTGACAGTCGCGGTGATGGAAGTGCCCTGCTGTTCTGGCATGCCCGTGATCGTCAGAAAAGCCATGGAAGCGGCGGGCAAACAGGTGCCGATGAAGCAAATCGTGCTGAGCCTGCGGGGGAAGGTGCTGAAGTCTTCGTGAGCAATCATGGAACGGGAAATTGAAACCGTCGCGCGGATGATAGGGATTTACTGCGGCGATCATCACGGCGGCCAGGACGGCCTCTGTCCGCAATGCCGCGAGCTTCTGGATTATGCGAAAAAGCGCCTCGAAAAATGTCCGCTCAAAGAGGACAAGCCCGCCTGCTCGCGGTGCGCCATCCGCTGTTACCGGCCGGGGATGCGCGAAAGAATCCGGGCGGTGATGAAATACGCGGGACCGCGGATGATTTGCCGCCACCCCATGCTGACGATACGGCATTATCTGAACAAAAAAATGAAAGAGACTTTCTGAGACGGTTTTGCCGGAGCTTGCGGGCGCGAAGCGGGATCAGCTTTTTTCCATGGTTTTGTGGAATTGAATTTTCGGCCATTCTTCCATCGTGTGGGATAAGCGCCATTCGGAAATCGCCAGATAGACCAGGTTTCCGTCGGTGTCGTAGGCCAGATTGTTTTTGTTTTTCTTCTGAAAGTCCTCCATGATTTTCGGGTCGTCGCAGGTGACCCAGCGCGCGGCGGCGTAGTCGGCCTTTTCATAGACGGCGTAGACGCTGTATTCGTTCCGGAGGCGCGCCATCGTCACGTCGAACTGCAGGACGCCGACGGCGCCCAGGATGTTTTCCGAACCCCACAGCGGCCTGAAAACCTGAATGGCGCCTTCTTCGGCCAGCTGGATCAATCCTTTCTGCAGATGCTTCATCCGCAGGGGGTCCTTGAGCCGCACGCGGCAGAAATGTTCCGGAGCGAAGTGCGGAATGCCGGTGAACTTGAGCGGTTCCTTTTGCGTGAAGGTGTCGCCGATTTTGACGGTCCCGTGATTGTGGATGCCGATGATGTCGCCGGGATAGGCCTCTTCGATGTTGGTGCGGTCCTGCGCCATGAAAATCGTCGCGTTGGCCAGCGACACTTCCTTGCCGACGCGGTGATGCATCACCTTCATGCCGCGCTGAAATTTTCCCGAACAGATCCGCAGAAAGGCGATGCGGTCGCGGTGCGCCGGGTCCATGTTGGCCTGGATCTTGAAAACGAATCCGGAAAAATCATCTTCGTCGGGCTCGACGATCCGCGTGGTGGTGGGACGCGGCAGGGGCGGCGGCGCGATTTCAACGAAGGCGTCGAGCAGTTCCTTGACGCCGAAATTGTTGATGGCGCTGCCGAAGAAAACGGGCGTCTGTCCGGCCTTGAGGTAGTCTTTCAATTCGAAAGGATTGGCCGCGCCTTCCAAGAGAGCGACTTCCTCCCGCAGTTCATTCGCCTGGCTCTCCAGCAATTCGTCAAGCAGCGGGTCGGCCAGATCGTTGATGACCACGCCCTCTTCCGAGCGTCTGTTCTTGCCCGGCGTGAACAGGTGCAGTTTTTTTTCGTAGAGGTTGTAGACGCCGCGGAAGCGCTTGCCCATGCCGATGGGCCAGGAAAGCGGGGCGCATTCGATCTGGAGTTTGTCTTCGATGTCGGAGAGGATTTCCAGCGGCGGCAGGCAGTCGCGGTCGAGTTTGTTGATGAAGGTGATGATCGGCGTGTTGCGCAGGCGGCAGACTTCCATGAGCTTCTGCGTCTGCGACTCGACGCCCTTGGCGCCGTCGATCACCATCAGCGCGGAATCCACGGCGGTGAGCACGCGGTAGGTGTCCTCCGAAAAGTCCTGGTGGCCGGGGGTGTCCAGAAGGTTGATTTCGCAGCCGGCGTATTCGAATTTCATCACCGACGAGGTCACGGAAATGCCGCGTTCCTTTTCGATGGCCATCCAGTCGGAAAGCGCGTGCTTCGCGGCCTTGCGCGCCTTGACCGCGCCCGCCATTTGAATGGCGCCGCCGAAGAGCAGGAGTTTTTCCGTCAGCGTGGTTTTGCCCGCGTCGGGATGGCTGATGATGCCGAACGTGCGGCGGCGTTCAATTTCCTTTAACAGTTGTTTACTCAAAGGCAAACCTCGTTGTGTTCCAAAATCAGGGCGCGTATATTCATCATTATTGAGAATCTGTCAACCCTTATCGTTGCGGTAGGTCAGGAAGCCGGAAGCGCAGTTTTCCCGAACGGCGCCTTCTTCGGCGAGTTCCTGCAGGTAAATGATGACTTCGTTTAAGGCCAGAAATTTGTCGAAATCGGATGCGGGGGGAGCGATCATTGTGTTTAGAATGTCATAGGCGGTCTGGGGCCGTTTGCCTGTCGCCGCGGCGACGGAGGCTTTCTTTTTTTCGTGATGAGCGCGGATGTCGGCGAGTCTTTCCTTGAGGTCGGTGAAATAACTGCCGTGTCCGGGCAGCACGTTGGAAACCGGCAGATTTTCCAGAAGAACGAAGGAATCGAGGTAGGCCTTCAGGGGCCGGAAGCGCTCATCAAAGATGTTGGGGCTCAAAATCGGCGCGATGTAGGGCAGCACGTGGTCGCCGGCCAGCAGGATGCCTTCCCGGGGAAAGAAAAAGCAGACGTGGCCGAAGCTGTGTCCCGGCGTGAAAAGGACCTGAAACGTCCGGTCGCCGAATGTCCGGGATTCACGGTTTTGCAGAAAATCCGCGGCCTGAAAATCGGAGATGACGCCGCGGATGCTTTCAAATTCGTCAATGACCTGATTGAGGTGATGGGCCGGCATGCCGTGGCGCGAGTAGAATTTCCACAACTGGCTGACCGCCGGATCGGCTTTGCGGTAATGCTCGTACTCCTCGAACGCGGCGGGGGAAAGGTGGATCTGCGCGCCGCTTAGCTTCTGCAGGACGCCGGCCAGGCTGGAGTGGTCGGTGTGAATGTGCGTGAGGTAAATGTGCGTGATTTGGCCCGGGTCGCGGCCGATGGTTTTCAAGTCCTCTTCAAGGGTCGCGACGGCGCCCGGGGCATTGAGGCCGGTGTCAAAGAGGGCGAGTTCTTTGCCGTGCGCCACAAGATAGGCGTTGACGTGCCTTAAACGGTAGGGCATGCGCAGGGTGATCCGGTGGAAGTTTTTTTCAATCTCGCTGATCATGTAGCTTCTTTTATAAAATGTTTCCTGGAAATTAGAAATAATTATTTTTTTGTAAACTGTCATGCCCGCGATTTTCAGTCGGGCATCCGGAGTATTTTTAAATACAGGATTTCCGACTTCGCGGGAATGACAAATTTTATATTATTCTTCTTTGCGGCTTTTCATCTGGCGTTTGGTCGCGTCCAGTTCCATTTTCCGCAGGCGGACGCTCTGGGGGGTGACTTCCACCAGTTCGTCTTCGGCGATGAATTCAATGGCCTGGTCCAGAGACAGAAGCCTTGGGGGCCGCAGAATCACCGTGGCGTCGGAGGTGGACGCGCGCATGTTGGTCAGCTTTTTTTCCTTGATGATGTTCACGTTGAGATCGCCGCCGCGGTTGCGCTCGCCGACGATCATGCCGGCGTAGACTTCCGTGCCGACGGCCACAATCATTTCCCCGCGGTCTTCCATCGCGTAGCTCGCGTAGGCGGTCACGCGGCCGGGACGATCGGCGACCAGCACGCCGGTCAAGCGCTGGGGAATCGGTCCCGCCCAGGGGGCGTAATCCTCCAGAAGCGAATTCATCACGCCGCCGCCTTTGGTGTCCGTCAAAAACTGACTGCGGAAGCCGATGAGTCCCCGTGAGGGAATGATGAATTCCATGCTGACCCGTCCGGAGCCTTTGTTGACGAGGCTTTCCATGCGCCCTTTCCGGAGCGAGAGCTTTTCGGTGATTTTGCCGACGAATTCCTCCGGAATATCCAGAAAGAGCCGCTCCAGAGGCTCGCAAGTCCGGCCGTTTTTCTCCTTGGTGATGACCTGCGGACGGGACACCATCAGCTCGTAGCCCTCGCGGCGCATGGTTTCGATGAGCACCGCCATCTGCAGTTCGCCGCGGCCGCAGACTTCAAAGGCGTCGGTCCGGTCGAGCTTTTTGATTCGGATGGCCACGTTGCGCAGGGCCTCGCGCTCGAGCCGCTCCAGCAGATGCCTGGAGGTGAGGTACTTGCCTTCCCTGCCGGCGAAAGGCCCGTCATTGACGTAGAAAATCATCGAGACGGTCGGTTCGTCCACCTGCAAGCGCGGAAGCGGACGGGGATCGTCCGACGACGAAATGGTGTCGCCGATCTTGACGTTTTCGACGCCGGCCACGGCGATGATGTCGCCGGATTCCACGTCGTCCGCCTGTTTCCTGGTCAGGCCGAAAAAGGTGTACAGGGCGGAAAATTTGATGTCGGGAATGATTTGCTCCGCTGCGCAGAGGCTGTAGAGACGGTTCATCCTGAGTCTGCCGCTTTGCAGGCGCCCGACGGCGATCTGTCCGACGTAGGGGTCGTAATCCAGATTGGTGACTAAAAACCGGGGGAGGTCGTCATCGTCGCCGTCCGGCGGGGGCATGTATTCAATGATGGTGTCGAGCAGGGGACGCAAATCCGCGCTGTTATCGCCGAGTTTTTTGTGGCTCACCCCGGTCTTGGCGTTGGTATAAAGAATCGGAAATTCAATCTGGTGCTCTTCGGCGCCCAGGTCAATAAACAGATCGTACGTTTCGCTGATCACTTCTTCGATGCGGGCGTCGGCGCGGTCGATTTTATTGATGACCAGAATGATGGGGAGGCGGCGTCCGAGCGCTTTTTTCAGGACGAACCGTGTTTGCGGCAAGGGGCCTTCGCTGGCGTCCACAAGAAGGATGGCGCCGTCAACCATGTTGAGACTGCGTTCGACTTCCCCTCCGAAATCGGCGTGTCCGGGCGTGTCCACAATGTTGATTTTCACGTCCTTGTAGAAAACGGCGGTGTTTTTGGCCATGATGGTGATTCCGCGTTCCTTTTCCAGCGCCAGAGAGTCCATTACGCGGTCCTCGATCGTTTGATGGGCCCGGAACACCCCCGTCTGCTTGAGCATGGCGTTGAGCAGGGTGGTTTTGCCGTGATCCACGTGCGAAATGACGGCAATGTTGCGCAAATGATTTTTTTTCATTGAGAAATCCCTGTGCTTCTGATTTATTCCGATCCGCTCACCCGCCGCGTTTTTCGCCGCGAACCGACGATGCAGAAGCGGCGCACTATGCTATAAATAGCTTGACTTGTAAATCTCTTTTTTTTATGCTCCCGCACCTTTTTGTGAATACTAACTTTTAGGAAACTTATCATGCTGAATTTTTTGCCGTCAAAAGTTATCGGGGTCATAGCGAGTCTGCTGCTGGTGATCAATATTATCTTCTGGGTGACTATTTTATTTATCTTTTCCATTCCGAAAATCCTGATTCCCTGGTCGCCCTTGTTGAAAGTCATCAATAAAATTCTTCAATGGATCGGCGAAAACTGGATTGCCGGCAACAGCGCCTGGATGTGGCTGACGCAGAAAACCCGGTGGGATGTCCAGGGCGCGGAACATCTCGATTACAACGGCTGGTATCTGGTGGTCAGCAATCATCAATCCTGGGTGGATATTCTGGTGATGCAGCATCTGCTGAACCGCAAGATTCCCCTGCTGAAGTTCTTCATCAAACGGGAACTGATCAAGGTGCCCCTGATGGGTTTTGCCTGGTGGGCGCTGGATTTCCCTTTTCTCTACCGCCACAGCGCCGAATATCTCAAAAAGCATCCGGAACAGGCGGGCAAGGACTTTGAAACCACCCGCAAGGCGTGTGAAAAATTCGCCCTGATGCCCACCAGCGTGATGAATTTCCTGGAAGGCACGCGCTTCACGCCGGCAAAACACCAAAAGCAAAAGAGCGAGTACCGGCATCTCCTGCGTCCCAAATCCGGCGGATTGGCGCTGGCCTTAAATATTTTGGGCGAGAAATTTCATTCCCTGCTGGATATTACCATTGTTTATCCGGACGGCGTTCCGACATTCTGGGAATTTCTCTGCGGCAAGGTGAAAAAAATCGTTGTGCGGATGAGGACCGTCGAAATCCCCCATGAGCTGCTGCACGGCGACTACGAAAACGATCCTGTTTTCCGGCAGAAAATGCATCAGTGGGTGCAAAACCTGTGGTCGGAGAAAGACATGCTGATCGCATCCCTGCGCGGAGAACATCCATCGTCATCGTAATCCAACAAAGCGGTTTTGACATTTTCGTTCTTTTGGTTTGCAGGAGCCGGACGGCACGGTTTTCCAAGCGAAAAGTGCCGGTTGACGAATTGTAAAAATTGTGAAATAAAACCCCATTCGGCGTTTTAAATAACAACAAGATCCAATTTCTAAAAAACTCGTCTTACCAAATAAACTCAGGAGGGACGAAACACCGATGAGCAAAACATTCAGGATGTCGGCGGTTGTGCTGTGTGTTTTAGTCGTGCTTGCGGCGCCTTGCCTTGCGGGGTGGATTCAACAGGAGGATCCGAATCGTTTTGTCAGTAACGATGACGGCACGGTTTTAGATACCAAAACCAATTTGATGTGGCCGGCCTTTGACAACGGGGGAAACATCAACTGGTCGGACGCGAAAGTTTACTGCGAAACCTATCGGGGCGGCGGATACAGCGACTGGCGGATGCCCACCTTGCATGAACTGGCCGGCTTATACGACCGATTGACAGTCGGAAATAAAGATTATCATTTAACCAAGGCGATTTTTCTAAGCGGTTCCTTTCCCTGGTCGTCGGAAGTGAAAGGCAATGAAGCCGCGGCTTTCGGTTTTGCCCATGACTACGGCTTTGCCATTTGGGAGTCGCAGACGCATAAAAGCAGGAACCGGGCGCTTCCCGTGCGTGACGGTTCGGTCAAGAAAGTAGCCAAAGTGGAACCGCCTCC
>ERZ795047.4176-NODE-4176-length-12342-cov-4.560674_pt1 | contig 12342 bp, 11 predicted proteins | sample MGYA00375131_ERZ795047 | MGnify/ENA primary metagenome ERZ795047 (study PRJEB30176, sample SAMN05720228) | activated sludge metagenome | isolation source: Anaerobic digester | place: Japan | collected 2015-05-20 ... | reverse complement strand
TGACACTCAGGACATTGGCCTAACCACTGTAACGAGTGGTAGTTGCATTGAGAGCAAATATATTTTTTCTTTGGTTTGGGCATGGTTTCATAATACCAGAATGGCGTCCTCTTTTATTGTTGCGCTTAGATTTAGGGGACGTTTTTTCTTTTGCAACAACACCTCCGCTATCCTATCCAAAAATTCTTTTTCCACAGTTCTTCTTAATGCCCTAGCACCATATTCCTCTGAATAACCTTTTTCTAACAAGTATTCTTTGACTGGCTTAGAGATTCTTATGGAAACTTTTTGTTTTGCAAGATTCTCCCGTATTTCTTCCAACAAAAGATCTAATATCTTATACTGATCTTCCTTGTTTAATCGCCTAAACACAACAACTTCATCCAAACGATTAAGAAGTTCGGGCTTTAATATTCTTTTTAAATTTGATCTCAAACGTTTTTCCAGAGACTCATCGTTTAAAACTTTTGCCTCAAAACCGATACCCGGCTTATGCACAATTTCTGTACCCAGATTACTAGTTAAAATTACTACTGCAGAGGAGAAATCATATGTTGTGCCTTTTGCATCTACTAGCTCCCCTTCTTCCATTATTTGAAGTAAAATGTTTAAAACATCAGGATGAGCTTTTTCTATTTCGTCAAATAAAACTACACTTGAGGGATTTCTTTCAATTTTTCCGGTTAATTCACCGCTTTCTCCATAACCTACATATCCAGGAGGTGCCCCAACCAAACGGGCTACATTATGTTTTTCCCCAAAATCCGACATATCCAACCGTATCAAACTACCCTCACCAAAAAACTCTTCCGCCAAAGCCTTAGCCAGTTCTGTTTTACCTACACCTGTTGGGCCAAGAAACAAAAAATTACCCAAAGGCCTTTTTTTAGACCTTAAACCAAGCTTTGCCCTTAATAAAGCCTTTGAAATAAGAGATACCGCTTCATCCTGACCTACTATCCTTTTGGAAAGACGGGATTCTAAATTACTGATTGAGGACAAATCGTGCTCAATGTTCCCTTCCTTTTCTACACCATAATCCTCCAAAGCCAAGTCCACATCTTTTTTAGAAACTTTATATAAATGATCCCCAAACATCGCCTTCTCATTTACAAACATTAATTTATCTATCTCTTGCATGGTACTTCGGATTTCCAAAGCACGGTCATATTCTCTTAGTTCCATGCTTTTTTCCAAGCCTTGAGTTAACAAAATAGATTTCTCTAGTAAATCTTTATATTCCTCAGGAACAGTACCTTTTCTTAGCAATACTTTTGCCCCCGCCTGATCCATTATATCTATGGCCTTCTGAGGAAATTTTTCCTCCTTTAAAAACTCCTTTGCCTTTATATATATATATTCCAATAGTTCCGATGAAAATGATACATGTTGATATTTACTCAAAAACCTAGCATTTTTTTCTAATATCTTCTTTATAATGTCTTCAGGGGGTTCATAAACATTTATTACACTAAAACCCTCCAAGGATTGAGGATTATCGGAAGAAAGTCGGGAATGCATATCGGAGGAGCATGTTGCAATATACCTAATTTTAGACTCCGCAAGTTGAGCCCTAAAAGAGTTGTATATTAAGGGAACAGCCAAACCTGTACCTGTAGAGAAAAATAGCCCTTCAAAATTTTTGAGGTATATTATTACTCTATTTAGTTTCAATATCTCAGCAAAAAAAGTTGTAATCGCTTGTTCAACATTGCCCTTGTTTAAGTTACTCGTTACTAAGGATAAAAGATCCACCTCATAAATTTGGTAACCTAACAAACTTGAGGGAACAGCCATTTCATTCATCTTGGTTGCAAGGAGGTTAACTAGGCTTTTCTTACCCACACCGGGTTCCCCTACTAACAATGGATTTGGCCTATCTCTCTGCAACAATGTAGAAAGAAGAAGGTCAAAAGGTTCTCTTTCAACATACTCAAGCATGTACTCAGAAGCCACTTTTAAATTTAGGTTACTTGCGAAAATATCTATTAGATCATTTACCCCAACCGAAGGATCAGCGATCAGGCCAGAGGGAAAGAAAACCATTCTTGAAAGATTTTTCTTGGCCTCCTCATACAAATTGGAATTGTTTAGATGAAGTAATGCAAGTAAAAGATGTTCAGAGCCAACATAAGGTTGCTTTAGTTCCAAGGCCTCTTGGTAAGCACATTTAACCAATTCTTCTAATACAATTTCTTTGGAAAGAGTGCGAGCATCTATTTTGAGAGACTCTGCCAAACGGGCACCCATACCTTCCTGGGATTTTAGGGCTACCAGAAAATCCTTAGAAAAAACCTTTCCAGATTCAAAAAGCGTAGGATCAAGTTGAAGAAGTATTTTTTTTGCCCTTGCGGTTAATCTATCCCTTGTTTCCTTCATAGTATTTACCAAAAAATAAGAAGCAAAGGCAGATTAGAGCTCAATTTTTTCTAATAATCTTGTGCTTAATGCTAATTTTTGGTTATCCTTATCAACCAAAGTAACAATTGCCTCAACTTCTTGACCTTCATCTAAAGGTCCGCTTGCTTCAGAAACATGAATTAAACCTTCTAACCCTTGAGAAACTTTTACAAATGCTCCAAAAGGAACTATTCTACTTACCACTCCTTTGATTCTAGTCCCTACGGGATATTTCTCCTGAACATCCTCCCATGGATTTGGGATAAGTCTTTTTACACTTAAAGCAAGCTTTTCGGTTTCTTCATCTATACCCAAAACCTTAACCTCAATGGCCTGACCCACTTTGTAATAAGTGCCAGGATTATTTACCTTCTCCCAAGCGATTTCCGAAATGTGAACAAGACCTTCCACTCCGTCAAGGTCAACAAATATACCAAAGGGCATAAGGCCAGTAACAATTCCCGTTACTATGTCACCTTCCTTAATGTTAGAGATTTTCTGTTGCCTTACATCATCACTATATGTCTTAAGAGCCTCCTTTTCGGACAAAACGAGTCTATTTTTTACCTTATCTACCTCTATTACCTTTACCTTAAGTTCTTTTCCAGAAAGAACTTGGAGTGACTCTTTTAATTCTGCCTCACTACCAGCAGCAAACTTAGCTATGTCTTCTGCAAAATGTACACGGTCTAGATGGGATAAAGGAACAAAGCCGCGCAACCCCATACAATCTACCAGTAAACCACCTTTATTGTATTCTTGAACAACAACTTTAAGTGTAATTCCGTTTTCTAAAGCATCTTCTACCAACTTCCACTGCCTATCCCCCTCACATCGCTTAAAGGAAAGAACTACATATCCTTGACTATTTTCTGGTTGAACTACAGTTGCAACTGCAGTATCACCTGGTTGAAGATCTTTGTAACCAAAAGACCCTTCTCCAAGCTCACTACCAGAAACAATACCTTCTGCTTTTGCTCCAATATCCAATAATATTTGGTTATGGGAGACACTTACCACTACCCCCTCAACCAAGTCTCCTGGACGGAATCTTTGAATTTGAATACCACTATCTGCAATCAATTTATCCATAACAGAGGAATCTGTTTGGACTCTTCTAGCCTTTGACATAAATTTAAATCTCACTTTGATTAATTTGTTACTTCAATTTTTACTTTTAAGCCCTAAATACAACAAAGTGACAAACCAGTATTTAAGCTTTAATCAAGACTTATACTTGTGGACTTGTACAAAAGGAAAAGTTAAGCCCACGAGAAAAAGTACAATCTACAGCTATCTTATAGGCAAAATCCCGGCGACGACCTATCTTCCCAAATAAATTCAGTATTTTCGGCGCTAATAGGTTTAACTTCTCTGTTCGGAATGGTAAGAGGTGGGTCCCTATTGCTATCGTCACCGAGATACTGCCTACAAAATAAATTGTCAAATAAAGTGTTTTAGGTAAAAACAACCCCTGTAAACAGGCTAAAACACTCTAAAAACTGAGTAAATTGGTTCACTTTGATTCGTATAAATTTAAATGCTCCTTCACCAAAATTCACACCCAAATGCAATGCACTTAGTTGTAAAAATGAAAGATGCGCAATAATTAGTACTGCTCGGCTGAGATTCCTTAAGCGTCGCATCATATTTCATCTGCACTAGAGCAAGCTCTAACGCTTCAAAAAGCCGATTTGACAATAAAGATATCTACGCACCCCTTACGGGGCTTACACCTGCAGCCTATCAACCTGGTAGTCTCCCAGGAATTGCGTCCCATAAATGGGATGAGTTTTAATCTTGGGGTGTGCTTCGTACTTAGATGCTTTCAGTGCTTATCACATCCGAGTGTAGCTACCCAGCGATGCTCTTGGCAGAACAACTGGTACACCAGAGACTCGTTCATTCCGGTCCTCTCGTACTAGGAATGACTCCCCTCAAAACTCTACGCCTGTTGCGGAAAGGGACCGAGCTGTCTTACAACGCTCTAAACCCAACTAACGCTCCTTTTTAATGGGCGAACAGCCCAACCCTTGGGACCTACTCCAGCCCCAGGATAAGAAGAGTCGACATCGCATGCTAATTAACTATTACTAGTTACACTGACTATATCTTCTTCCTCATACCTCTAAACCATCCATATGTTTAAAGAGATAGGAGTTGGCGTATTATGCAAGGCTTTATCTTTACTCAAATAAAGTACCTAACATCTCTTCCATTGAGTAAAACTCAACAGAATCAGTCGATACGGGGTCATAACAAAAGTTTGTACTTCATACTTTTAAGTACTAACGGCTCTACTAAGATGTTAAACTTGCACAAACATTTCTTATAAAGCCTAATCCTAAAATAGTTTTTGTCTTTATTCAAAGAACCTTCTAAACCAATTTCGGATAGTTTTTTCAGCAAAAAAAGCTGATCTTCCAGGTCAAATTGTTGAGTATTAAAATAAACAGAATCTCTGTCTTTAGACCCATCATCCATAAACCAAACTGCTAATGTCAAAGAGTTTAGATTTAGATTTTTGGGAACAGATTTATAACCTTTAGAGGAATAATAATCCTCATAAAAGCAATTTAATTCGGGTATACTTTTGGTTGTAAATCTATACGAAAATCTATTTTTACCAGATATTCGTAGCTTTGGGGGTGTTAAAACATAATTTTTTAACATCCTATACAACCAAAAAACATACTCCCTCTGTTTATTGGAATGATTTATCTCCAGAAGAGAATTTTTTCTCCTTCTTAAAGAGCCATCTCTCAACAATTTACCTGTTATTATGGATTTCTGAACCTTTGTTAGACTTCCCACGGTATTATCCATGTACAGATATTAACACAATGTACATTAGGACTCCACCGTTATTAGCCAAATTTTTGGTATCGGATTTCTCCGATAGCACCCCTTTCTATTTCCTTGTAGGTGCCAAACAGTGCCGCCGCTGTGGGCGCTCGGGCACTATCAGCCTGTTATCCCCGGGGTAACTTTTATCCGATAAGTTCCGGGCCTACCATTAGGCGCACGGAAGATCACTAAGACCTACTTTCGTATCTGCGCGACTTGTGTGTCTTGCAGTCAAGCTCCCATTTACCTTTACGCTTACATCTCGATTTCCATCCGAGATAAGGGAACCTTTGTGCTCCTGCGTTACTTTTTAGCAGGAATCCGCCCCAGATAAACTGTCCTCCAAACATTGTCCTCTTCCCGGATAACGGGAAACAGTTAGGTTTGTATTATAAACAGAGAGGTGTTTCATTGACGCATTTTTAAGCCGTTGGGCTGAAAAACGCTCCCTCCTACACTACACAATTTACGATACGCACCAATGTCAGAATACAGTAAAGCTCCACGGGGTCTTCCTGTCCAGCAACAGGTAACCGGCATCTTGACCGGTAGTTCAATTTCACCGAGTCCGTGATTAAGAGAGTGCTCAAGTCGTTACACCTTTCGTGCAGGCCGGAACTTACCCGGCAAGGGATTACGCTTACATTCTTTATCTCTTTCCATATCACATAATGGGAAGGGACTTCAAACGGAATTTCCCTCAAATTTCCGTTACTGCATGTCGCCATGCAGATGCGACTATATCTTCTTGATAAACAGCCTTTTTATCAAGTTCGGCGTTTAGTCTGTGGGGATTCTAAGAATTTAGGTTTCACCTTTCGGTTCATTTGCATAGCTATTTTGGAGATTCTTTCAATTCCAGATAAAACTAGATGCTCTCTTTTGTCCATGAGATTAAGTACTTCGCAGAAATACTCAAAATCTCGCTTCTTTGCCGTTCTTAATTCATTCTCTTTAAAAAATGGAATGATAATTGTATTGAGATCACCAATAGATCTAACACAATAACGGTAAAGGTTTTCCCTGTGATTATCATATCTTTTATTAAGATATACTTTCCCACAAGAGAAAAAATCCTGAAAGAGATCTAGAACATCTTTACTCTTTGCTCCCTGAGTTACAATAAACTCTGGAAACACTTGCAATCCAAGTTTTGCAGTGGAATTTTTGAAAATGCTAACTGTAAAAGCACCTTCACCATCTACAAAACCAACTATCCAACCTATGATTCTTAGCCTTTCCTGCTGATTGTCTGCACTGAATACATTTTTAGGCATTAAGCTAATTATAATAAAGTTAATTATTACAATCAAATGCCTAGTATCAGATACTCCAGATATCCCAGCATATAGCCAAATTTTACTAAAGCAGCGCGTTGTTTACCTTAGAACAGTTATAGTTACTGCTGCCGTTCACCCGAGCTTGGACCAAAAGCTCATCCTTTACAAGTAAAGGAATCACCTCCAGTTTTAACTTACGGGCACTGGGCAGGTGTCGGCCCCTATACGTCCTCTTACGAGTTAAGCAGGGACCTGTGTTTTTAATAAACAGTCGCTTGAGCCATTTTTGTGCCCCCTATCTTGCGATAGGGCATCCTTTTCCCTAAGTTACGGATGTAATTTGCCTAGTTCCTCAACCACGGTTCTCTCGTTCGCCTTGGTATCCTCTACCCATCTACCTGTGTCGGTTTGCGGTACGAATACTATAAAACCTCCCTAGAAGCTTTTCTTGGAAGCTTAACTCAGCTGAATACTCCATCCGAAGATGGACCTCTCCCTCAAGCTTGCCTTAAACGGAAGCGCGGATTTTCCTATCGCTTCCTAACTTGCTCTTGGAACCCAAATCCTTAATGGACCCAGCTTATCAAACTCCGTCCCTCCATTGGTAAAACGGTTTTATAGTAGTGCAGGAATATTAACCTGCTATCCATCGGCTACGCCTTTCGGCCTCGCCTTAGGGTCGACTAACCCTCCGATGACTGACATAGCGGAGGAACCCTTAGACTTTCGGCGAGGAGGGTTCTCACCTCCTTCTCGTTACTCATGCCAACATTCTCTCTTGATGACGCTCCAGTAGCTCTCGCGAGTCTACCTTCACAGCCTAGATTCAAACTTGTTTTTGCAAGCAAAAATATTAGTTTGAATGACATCAATGCTCCCCTACCTTCTGCCATAATAAATTATGACAAAACCATAGCGTCGGTTCTTTGCTTGAGTCCCGTTACATTTTCGACGCGAGACCGTTTAACTAGTGAGCTGTTACGCTTTCTTTAAAGGATTGCTGCTTCTAAGCCAACCTCCTAGCTGTCTAAACAGTTTCACTTTCTTTCTCACTAAGCAAAGATTAGGGACCTTAGCTGATGGTCCGGGATGTTTCCCTTTTGCGCTAGGAACTTGCTCCCTAGAACTGACTCCCGATCAAAGGTTTGCGCATTCGGAGTTTGGTAAAAACTGGTACGCAAGCGCCCAAGTTCTTTTCAGTTTCTCTACCTCACAAACCATATAAGATCGAGGCTATACCTACATATATTTCGGGGAGAGCCAGCTATCACCTGGTTCGATTACCGTTTCGGCCCTAACCACAGGTCATCCGAGCATTTTTCACATACACCGGTTCGGGCCTCCCTTGTCAATTACGACAAGTTCACCCTGCCCATGGTTAGCTCACCAGGCTTCGGGTCTAATAGAATGCACTAATCCATATAAATATGGATATGCGCCGGTTAAGACTCGGTTTCCCTACGCCTCCACAACTTAATTGCTTAAGCTTGCGCATCCTATTAACTCGTTGGCTCATTTTTCAATAGGCACAATATCACCCTCAATCGTATAAATACGACGGGGCTTTATCAGCTTGTCTGTGCACGGTTTCAGGTTCTATTTCACTCCCCTACAAGGGGTTCTTTTCACCTTTCCCTCACGGTACTTGTCCACTATCGGTGTCTTGATGTATTTAGCCTTAGCAGATGGTCCTGCTATCTTCACACAAGGTTACACGTGACTCGTGTTACTCAGGAAAACTCAAGAAGGTTTTTTTGTTTCGGATACGGGGCTATTACCCGCTATGGCGCCGCTTTCCAGAAAGCTTCTCCTACAAAAAAACTTTGTAACTTCTCTATCTTAAGACATAGAGTTTCCATACCCCCAAGTCGCTAGGATTTTGATAAATCAAAGTCTTAACGGATCTAAATAAATAGATCTGAACTTGAGTTTGGGCTGTTTCCCGTTCGCTCGCCGCTACTTAGGAAATACTTTACCTAATAAATTAGGTGTATCTTAGTTTCTTTTCCTCCGGCTACTAAGATGTGTCAGTTCGCCGGGTTACCTTCTCATTACCTATGATCTACCCTAAAGGTAAATTTTCAGTAAAGGATTTCTGTCTTATGACAGAAGGGTTGTCCCATTCGGAAATCCCCGAGTTATAGCGTTTCTTGGCAACTCCTCGAGGCTTTTCGCAGCCTAGTGCGTCCTTCTTCGGCATCAAGACCCAAGGCATTCACCATGCACATGAGTATCTTTCTTTGTGTGCAAATTTTCTTGCGAATTTTTGCACAATACAACTAAATGCAAAGCATTTGGTTGTTAATTTTTCGATGATTGAACATTTTTGACTTTCACCTTCGGGGGAAGGTGTTAGTCTATGAACAATTTACTCAGTTTTCAAAGTGCTACACTCTAGGATGGCCCAACAAAAAGCTCAATCCCTTTTGCGTTGGCAAAAAAACTCTTACAAAATTTTTTTGGTGGACTCGGCGGGAATTGAACCCGCTACCTCTGCTATGCAAAAGCAGCGCTCTAGCCAATTGAGCTACGAGCCCATAAAGCAAAAGAGATTCAATCCTCCAAATCCTATTTGATTGTGTGCGAAAAAACAAGCTCATTATCAAGCCTCAACAAACACTCAATCAAATATTTCTTGAACACAAGCGATTGCTTGAGTTAGTAGTGTCATTAAACCGCAAATAAAATTGCGGGAACACTAAAAACCAGAGCTTCTATAATAAAGAAGATGATTACCATTCCTACAGGTGGGTGTAATTTATCATTAGGAAGTGCAGATGTCAACAAAAAAATTTCCTGGTCTTAATAAAAGGAAAAATCCCTAATCACCAGCTAAGATACTCAACACATCCTTTGGGATACCTTTTAACATATCTTTTAAATGGCGACTAGAAGCATTATGGGAATTCGTAATAAGATCTTTATAAACCCCAAGGGTTTTTTCTTTCACCTGCCGCCAATCCATATGGGAAACCCTTTCCCTACAACTCATACACATCATTTCATAGTCTTGGGAAGAGAGCTGGGAATATTCCATTATCTTTTTTGCAAATGTTTCAGGATCAGTATCTTTGGGAAAGTTATATCCTACCTTCTCATTTACCAACTCTTCGGTTGTTTCGTTATTTAATGATATGACAGGGGTACCAGATGCTAGAGCTTCGATAACCGCCAAACTTTGGACCTCCATTAAGGAAGCGGAAACAAAAAAATGAGCTCGCTCCAGATATTTAGGCACTTCCGAGTGATCAACTCCTCCAATAAATTTAACATTCACATCCCTACTCTTTACCTGGTTTTTCAACTCATTCAAGTAATCCTTATCCAAGGGTATACCAACCAGATCCAAGATATACTCATTCTTGGGCAAAAAACTCAAAACCTCAATCAGAAACTTCTGATTCTTACGGTGAGAAAGAAAACCAATAAACAAAAGTCTTTTGGGAGAAACATTTATATCGGGAAGAGTAACACTATTATACATTTCTAGGTTTCTTCCGTTGTGTACAAGGAAAGTAGAAGTTTTAATTCCCAATTTCTGTAAATCCCTCAAAATTGAATTATTTATAGCAATGATCCCCGATGCTTTTTTCAGAAAAAAATCAAAATAACTATCAAAAATTTTGTTATCAAAAAGGATTTTGGACTTTGGAAAGAGTTCAGAAAGACCAAAAGACACTACTTCCGAAGGTATTGTATGACAAGTAAAAACCACCGGGATGTTATGCTTTAATCCCCATAATAAGACAACAAAAGGCACAGGACCTTGATCATGTAAGTGAATAACTTCTGGAGAGAAGTTATTCAGGGTTCTGAGTAAATCCTTAAGACACTTGGGTGTCAAAAGCGGAAGAATGTAACTCCCTTTAACAGGCCCTGGGACAAAAAAATGTAGCACCTTAGAATCAACTGGAAGTTCTTGACCCCTTTTACCCGAAAGAACTAGAAGAACCTGTTGATTTTGCGAAAGAACTTCAGCAAATTCCACGGCAACCCTTCCGTCACCTCCAAGACTATCTATTGACGATGTAGTAACAATTGCAATTCTCATATTGTATATAACAGATTTATTTTAGCACTTGCTTAAACTAAAAATGAGTATCACAGAAAAAATAGGCTTCCTCGCAATAACCCCAAAAGAAGAGCAAAAAAGCAAATATTCTATAATAAAGATATGAATTTTAACGAGACAGTAAAGTTCACAGAAGAGATTCTAAAAAGAAAAAATAGGCTTTCTGGAGAAAACCTCTTTGACCACTCACAAAAGGTCGCAACTAAACTTAGAAAATATGGGATAAAGGAAGAAGCTACTTTAAAGCTTGTATTCATACAAAAAGCTTTAGAAGAAGCCAATCCAACAGAAAAAGAGCAACTAAAAAAATGCATTGATTCCGAGATGCAAACCTTGTTAGAAAAATATCGTAAATTTGCGGGAACAAAAATAAAAACAGAGGCTTTAAAAAATTTTAACGAGAAATACCTAATGCAGACATGCATAAACCTAGTGGAAGATGTTAGACCTCTTGCGGTAAGAATTACTGAGAAATTAACAGACTTAGAAAATTGTTGGATGTTTGAAAAGCGTAAGAGAGAAGATATTGCCTACAGAGCACTTTATTTGTATGCTCCTTTGGCAAAAATTCTTGGAATAAATGCACTTTCAAAGGATTTGGAAGATGCTGCATTTAAGGTACTTTTTCCAATGGAATACTTTACTCTAAAAAAGTTTATTACAAAAAAGACAAGGGGAGTAAAAAGCACTTTTAATGAAATAGAAAAATTTCTAAACGAAATTCTGCGGGAACAAGGTCTTGCTGAATTTCAAATAAGTTACCGTATAAAAGGAATTTATAGTGTTTATAAAAAACTGTTGAGGTATAAAAATGCAAGAATGGAAAATTTTTCAGAGGAAGATCTGAATAAAATATACGATTTGATCGCCTTAAGGATTGTGGTTTTAACAACAGAAGAGTGCTACATAGTGGAAAATTTGCTACAACAATTGTGGGAAAACATCCCATCGGAGAGAGACGACTATATAAAAGAACCTAGAACAACCGGATATGAGGCAATTCACAATGTCTTTCATATAAATAAAGACTTAATTGCAGAAGTACAAATCAAAACTTTGGAAATGCACCAAAAAGCAGAATTTGGAATAAGCTCCCATTTGTTATATAAAATTGGGGATAAAGGGCAAAAGTCTCAAGCAGTAGGAGAGTTCAAAAAATATCTGAAAAAACACCCAGAATGGTTTAAGGATTTAAACTTTTGGGAACTACAAAAAAAGAAAGGATATATTCCAAGCACTCCTTTTAGTAACAAGGAATATGTTTTAACACCAAAAGGAGATATTGTGGAATTACCCGTTGGGGCAACCGTTATAGATTTTGCATACGCAGTACACTCGGAAATTGGAGATAAATGTGTTGGGGCATTTGTAAATAATAAGATTGTAAAACTAAACCATGTGGTAAAGACAGGAGATATTGTGAGAATAAAGGTAAGCGGCCAAAGAAAGAAACCTAGCGAGGACTGGCTTAAATTTGTAAAAACGAGGCGAGCAAGAACAAGAATAACCCAAAAAGTTGGTGGAAAAACTATAGATAAGATATAATGCGAAAGCTGTTTGGAAAGATTTTATCTCAAGGGCGATAAGAAGAATAGTGGCAAAAATGTGAATATAAGGGCGTTTAGCTCAGGTGGTTAGAGCATTCCTCTGATAAGGGAAAGGTCCATGGTTCGAGTCCATGAACGCCCACCAAGAAGGTTTTTCTGAACCCTTAACAAATTCGCGATCCTTACCAAAATATAA
>ERZ795047.4175-NODE-4175-length-12344-cov-4.444544_pt1 | contig 12344 bp, 12 predicted proteins | sample MGYA00375131_ERZ795047 | MGnify/ENA primary metagenome ERZ795047 (study PRJEB30176, sample SAMN05720228) | activated sludge metagenome | isolation source: Anaerobic digester | place: Japan | collected 2015-05-20 ... | reverse complement strand
CGGCCAGATTCGAAGTCGCCGCGATCTATTGCTTCGACGCTCCGGTCTTTTGCAATCGCGGTCCTGGCAAGCTCAACGATCTTCATGACCTCGAAGATAGGCTCCTTTGGCTGGTCGCCTGCGGAGCACACAGCTAGCTTGGCCGTTACCTCGAGCGACACCGAATCCAAGTCGTGGGCGGCGTCTGCATATGACAGTTTCATCCTGATGATCTCGTGTTCGCCTGCAGGCAGAGCGGGATGGTCGATTTCCACCGCCAGCAACTTCTGCTCATCGTGGAACATGTCGGGCAGACTGAGCGACATGCCGGTGTCGTCAAACGCCGGCTCATAACCGAGGACTGCTGTTGCGCGACATCCCGATAGGCCGTGCACTTCCAGGCTGATACCTTGTGCGACCACCGAGAGCAGCCCCTGAAGCTCGGACGCGAATACGCTGGGGATTTCGTCAGGCTCCCGAACGTAGTAGTAGGACCCCTTTCCTGCTTCCGCCAGCTGAATCAGCAGGTCTTCGTTGAAGTGGAGTCCTACTCCGACAGTGGAGAGCGACACTCCCTTACGCAGCATTGCCCCAGACTTGCCGGCCAGCATATCGGGGTCTACTGTGCCGGCGTTGGCCATTCCATCAGTGAGCAGGAGGACTCGGTTGACCTGATCCGACCTGCACTCTTTCAGGGTCTCCTCGTAGCCTCTGAGCAGCCCGCCCGATAGGTTAGTTGATCCTCCGGGAACAATCGAATCAACGGCCTGCTTAAGCACGTCATTATTGGTTACGCGCTGCGCCGGGAAGACCACATCGACCTGGCTGTCGAACACCGTCAGTGAGAGGAAGTCGTTCGCGCCAACCTGTTCCACCAGGAACTTGGCGGCCTGTTTGACATAGTCGAGAGGGCGCCCCCCCATGGAACCGCTTCGGTCGAGAACCACGCCCACATTGAGCGGCAGCCGTTCAGCAGCGCCTTGTTGTACCGACCCGCTCGACAGCCTTACGACTGCCCACAGCTTTCCGGGCCTGCCCACCGGCAATACTGAATGAGACAACATGACCTGCGCCTGCACCGAATTTCCGTGGTCACCAGTATGATTACAGCCCAACTTCAGCCTCTCCGTTCTAAACGATATGGGTACCTTCACTTTACTTCATAGTCACGGCAGCCGATTTCACCTTCATCAACTGCAAGAGGATTTCCTGGTGCGTCTCAATCTCACATATCTCCAGGATATCGAAGGCGACGACTAAGAGGACTCTCGCGACGCGAAGCGAAGATACAATCAGAAAGGAGAGTGCTCGGTGTCTCGCCAATTTCGTGCAGCCGTTTCAGAAGTAGTCAACGCAGTAGCGCCGCTCACCTTGGCCGTAGCGATCCTGAGTACGGTCTTCCTGGGCCTGTCATGGGTGATGCTGGCACAACTCCTGGTCGGGGCCGTGCTAACCACAGCAGGTCTGTTCCTGTTTCTCAGAGGCACCCGCATAGCGCTACTTCCAATGGGTGAGATGATCGGCGCCTACTTGCCCAGGCGCGGGTCGACCGCGCTACTGGTGGCCACAGCCTTCATCTTCACTTTCAGCGTCACGATCGCTGATCCGTCAGTGCACGTTTTGGTCGCGCAGGTCGGCTCGTTTCCCGATTCGGGCATCAACCCGCAGGTCCTGGCGGTTCTGCTATCCGGCGGGATGGGGCTTTTGGCCACCATCGCAATACTCAGGATACTTCTCAACATCCCTATCAAATGGCTGTTCGCCGGGGCCTACGCGGCGGTAATTGTGCTTTCGGCATTCACACACCCTCAGCTAGTGCCGCTCTTCCTCGACTCGGGCAGCGTGTCTACAGGGCCCATGGCCGTGCCGTGCATCATCGCCCTTGGTCTGGGCACAGCGTCTGTGCTTCAACGAAAACAGACCCTGGCCGACGAGTTCGGGCTGGTAGGACTGGCGACGCTCGGCCCTATACTGGTGCTAATGGTGTGGGGAGTGTTCATGTGATGGATCGCATAGTGGTGTTTCACGGGTTTGGGCAAGTGATGGCCGAAGTGGCGCGCACACTGATACCGCTGGGCGCGCTGTTCACAGTCTTCCAGGTATTCTACCTCAAGCTGCCGCGCACTTTCGTGCGTCGTGTGGCGGTAGGCATTGTGTGGACATTCATAGGCCTCTCGTTCTTCCTTCAGGGCGTCAACATTGCCTTTGTGCCCCTCGGTCGGGCGCTCGGCGCTCAGCTCGGCAAGATGGACAACCCGATCGCGGTTCTGCCCGTCGGGTTCGTGCTCGGTCTGCTCGTGGTGTTGGCCGAACCGTCCGCCCGCGTGCTCAGCGGCGAAGTGGAAAAGGCCTCGGCAGGCCACATCCGCGAACGATTGTTACTCGGCACCATGGCTCTAGGAGTAGCGTCACTGGTATCGCTGGGCTACTATTTCGTCGCACGTGGTCGTCCGCTCACCCACATCATCATCCCAGGCTACGGGGTCGCCCTCGCGCTTCTCCGATGGATCGATCCGGCGTTCGCCGCGATATCTTTCGACTCAGGCGCGGTGGCGACCGGCCCGCTTACGGTAACCTTCCTCATGTCGCTGGGCCTGGGCATCGCGGCCCAGCAGCCGGGAGGGCCGACCATCGGCTCGGGTTTCGGGCTTGTGTGCCTCATTGCGCTGGCTTCCACGCTTGCAGTGGAGGGGTTGAGTTTCGCATTCAGAGCGAAGAAAGACATCGCCGTGCCCGGCGAGGCAGATACTTCTGATGGGGGGAATTCGATATGTCACACGAAAGACCAACCGTCGGTGGGGAGTTCGATCTCATCGTAACGATCATAAACAAGGGATGGGCAGACGAGATAGTGGAAGCTGCGCGGAGCGCGGGCGCCGAGGGCGGCACCGTGCTCTACGGGCGGGGCACCGGAGTGCATGAGCGCAAGAGCTTCTTCGGAATACTGATTGAGCCGGAGAAAGAGGTAGTCCTCACCCTCATTCCCCGAGAGCGCACGCAGTCAGTGCTGCAAGCGATCATAAAGGCCGGCCAGCTTGAGCGGCCCGGAACTGGCATAGCGTTCGTGCTCGACGTGTCACAGGTAGCCGGCATAATCCACCTGGCTAACCCGGCCAACCCGGCAAGTCCGGCCGCGCCAGCCAGCCCGGCGGACTCCGGCGGCGCTTCGGTCGGATCGGAGTAACCGTCGGGCGATGGGCGATGCGGTGCTTGTCGATGGGGCGCCTGTCAGGCGCCAACGCAACCCAGAGATCCCAGGAACCGCGCCAGGTCCTCGAAGCGACCCCGATGATCCGGAACTGCCCGGTAGGGGCCTCGGTCGAGCATGTAATCTTCGACCAGGTAGGTAGTGATACCAAGTTCCCCTGCCACCAGGTCCTCGCACGTGTCGTTGCCAACCATCATGCACTCGTGAGGCGATCTGCCCACTACATCGAGGATCTCCGCGTAGTACTCAGTGTTGGGTTTGCAAAAATGCGAAGTCTCGTAGGAGGTAACGTGTCGGTAAGGTATACCATCCAGTCCGCCCCATCTCATCCGCTCCTCTATGGCATTGGCCGGAAAGACAGGATTGGTGGCGATCACCACTTCGTAACCGCGATCGATCAGCCCTTGGATCATCGGCCGCGCCAGGGGGTGCGGCTCTACGCCAAGCGCGTCACGAAGACGCGGAAAGTCTTCATCGTAGAATGCGTCGAATACAGGCATCAGCTCATCTTCCGTGCGCCCCAGACCTGAGAAGAAATGGTCAGCAAACACGTCGTGGTTGGTCCTCGCGGGATCGAGTGACCTGACCATCTCCTCTGTAGACGCAAGTAGCTGGGCCACAAACACCTTGGCGTCAACTAGCTGCGCAACCTTGTTGCTGATGGCCCCTAGGTACGCCTTCATGAAATCATCGAACTCGAAATGTACCAACGTGCCGTCGAGGTCGAATAGAACCGTCCGCAGCATAAGACCACAACTCCTAAGGTAGCGGTATTGTACCCAGATCCGTGAACCTGGAATCGAACACAGTGATCAGACTCGTCTCCTTAAGCTGAGCGATGAGATCCGCCGGTTTCATCGCATGGGCGCTTCTAAGCAGTCGCTCGATTACGCCGCTAGCCTCCTCAAAGGACGCGCGGCGGGGCTCAACCCTGTCAGTAACCTGGATGATATGGTAACCATAGTCAGTCTTTACTATCCCGCTGATCTCACCAGTCTTCAATGCAAACGCAGCGTCCCCAAACTCGGGCACCATCTCTCCCGCGGCAAAGAACCCGAGGTCTCCCCCGTTCTGGGCCGTCATAGGATCCATCGACACAGCTGCCGCCACGTCGGCAAAATCCGCTCCTGCGCTGATTCGGTCCAGAGCCGCCTGCGCGTCTGCTTCGGTTTCGACCAGTATGTGACTGGCCTTGACCATCTCAGGGCTCTCGAAGTCGGCCGTGTGTTCGTTGTAGTAGGCAGCAATCTGCTCATCTGTCACCACAACGTCCTTCGTAGACACTCTGAAGACGAGCAGGCTGATTTTGATGTTCTTCCTGAGGTCGTCGGCGGTCATTCCATACTGCGCCAAAAGACTCTCAAATTCCGGGCCCACCTGCTGGCGAACGGATTCGAATTCCCGATCCACTTCTTCATTGGACACCGAAACACCAGCCTCGGTCGCAGCCTGTGCAAGCAGCATTTCGCTTATGAGCTGATCCAGCACAGGCCTCCCCGCTGCCTCCGATAGAGCTATGTAAAAATCCTGCCTAGTAATGGGTTGGCCGTTCACCGTGGCAATGGCCGCTTCGGCATCGGTCATTGATTGCTGCGATGAGCCCAGAGCCACTGACTGAACATTCGACTCGTCAACCGGAATGTTGTACGTAACTTGTGAGCCGTCGGTTAGGGTCACGATAAGGTGCGCCGCTAGAGCCGAACCCGGGCACGCTGCTAAAAGGGCGAAAACTCCCACTAGTATCGTTAACGCAGCGAACTTAGCCTTTCGAAGAGTCATCAACATCAATCCTCCACCATCCTTCAGGCCGCCGACGCGAGTTCGACAGACAGCCTTTCCTATTATAGCTCATACGTGCCGGAAGCGACACGTGTTCCCACATGTGTGTATTCCCACATGGGTGCTGACCGCGTGCCCTACTCGGGGCGCCTGATCCGGACGACCAAAGCCGCTAGCACACCCAGTGAGTCCAGCAGCACGTCCTGTCGCGACCCGGATCTGAATGCCGCGCTCACCTGGATGTACTCGTCTATGGCCGCGACCCCCACGGCCGCGATTGCGGCCGCCAGGTACGCGACCACCACGGTCCTGCGGTTGCGCGGAGGGCGTGAGAAAGACAGAAAGGCGTTTACGAGAATCGTGGCGAATAAAGAATAGCCGAGGAAATGTCCGGACTTGCGTATTGCCACCACCAGCACGTGAACCTGCCGGCCTGCAAGGCCCGGCAACAGTCGTTTAACCAGCATCTGGGTGAACTCGGCTCCGAATTCGGGGCGACTTGCGGCGACTATCAGGAGAACTGGGTATGCCAGTGCTAAGAGCCACCACAGGGCGGCCCATGACTCGGAGTATTTATCGGCTTTGGGTCCATTTGCGTCTCTCAATATCGGGTCCTCCACGCAGAATGTATGTACATAAGGAGCGTATTCAATGAAGAAGACTACCGCACTCGTCACACTGGTTCTGCTATGCACAGTCGCACTGGCAATGCTGCCGGCGCAGGCCTCGGCAGCAGGCTCTGCATGGCCCCATCTGGATCGTGCACAGGTGTCTTTCATCCTCGCAGACGGTGTCAGCGCAGGCCTGGGAGCAAGTCTCTCACAATACCTGCGTCTCGCGGTCAACCTTGACATCAGGCGCGGGCCGGGGTCTGCCGGGGCGTCGGTGCTCCTAGTCTACCCGAGGCAGTTCACGATCTTGACCTGCCTCTACGGAGGGGTGGGCCTCACCCGTGAGTTCGCCCCTGACTCAACCGGGCTACACCTGGTCGGCGGAGGCGAGTTCGGCGCATGGTTCGCCGAGTTCGAATGGCTCATCCCGCCGCGCAACTACGGCAAGCTCAGGTCAGGGCTGCGGTTCGTGTTCTGATTCCTGCGCACCGTCGCTGCCCGCTACAGCCTGACGCCGATACCTGCCGCGGCACTCCAGTACCTCTGTGTACTGCCCTGGACGTGCCCCTTGTTGAACGTTGTACCAAGCTCCAATCGCCCAACGATCAACACGGGCTCAAGCAGCATCCTCTCCACTTCCAGCGATGCCTTGAGCGTCTTTTCAACGATGCCGCTCGGGAACTCGCGATCGCGGCCCTCCGCAGGCGACCACGGATGGCCGATCTCGCTCTCACCATGGCGAACAACGGCGCCGGTAAGCGACACCGCTGTTTTGGAGTCCGGACGGAAATCCGTGACAACCGCCAGCATGTCGGCGTCAGGCCCCAGGCTATGTCCGATTATCGTTCCGCGGTACACGTAGTTGTTGTCGGGATTTCTGTGGGAGTATACGTAGCTCGAGATCGCCACATACTCAAGGTACGCCGAGAAGCGAGGATCCGATGTGAATCGTGGAACGCGCACTCCGACCAGCCCGCCCAGGAAGTCCGGAACCGAATCCCTGTCGGACATTGTTCCCTGCGCGTCGTCGATCAGCAGCTCTCCGTATGCTTGCAGTTCCGGCCGTCGCCCCTCCCCAGGCAGTGTCGCCACGAAGTCGGCTCCGAAGTTGACATTGATGAGACTGTCCTGCGCAATGTCGCGCTGGCTGACAGCCCGTTGCAGAGCATACAGCGGAAGCCCGGGAAAGGGCCAGTAGAGCAAGGGAGAGGCCTCCCCCGACACCACAGCAGTCTCGCTCACCCCGAGGTGCAGCCACGGGGTCGGAGAATACTCCAGCCGGTGCCCGAGCAGCCGTCGGCGTTGCTCCGACTCCATCATGCCCACGAAGCGGACATAATCTGCGCGGCCCACCGCAAGGTGGTAACCGACATGCGGCAGGGGAGCTGTCCGCCCCGACATCATCAGCGATCCCGTACGGCCGGGTCCCCACTTCGGCAAGCCCGCTCCGGCGAACAGTTCGAGCCGTCTCGAAGAGCCAAACTGCTCGAAAGGCCCGAACGGCTCAACTGCATGGACCAGCAGCAACTGAAGTCCGTCGTATTCAACAGAAAGGGCCGGCGCTGAGTCTGGCGAATCATACACAATGGTCAGTAAGCCGCCGTCAACATGCAGCGGACAGTTAGGGACGTCAGGGGCAGCATAGGTGACAGCGCCCAAGGTTGCCGCGATAACCACAGACGTAACAAGTATCATTGATTGTAACCTGCGCACTGTACGTACCTCCAAGCTAAGAAGGAGTGGATGGCCATGGAATGGACCCCCGGCCTCAGCCAGCGAGACCGCGAACGCATATGGCAGCATCTTGCGAAGCATCCGGCAATACCCGCCCTCAAGCGCGTGGAAGACGTAGATGCTGCTCATCGCTACCGGGCTAAGCTAGTGTTCTTCCTTACCGGCACTCTCTATGACCTGCGCGATGTATGTGCGCGCGGCGACTGCCTGGGAATGCAGGTCTTCTGCCACCTCGACCTGGTGCAGGGCATCGGAAAGGATCCCGCAGGCATCAAGTGGTTGGCAACTGAGATAGGCGTGCGCGGAATACTCACCACCAGAAGCACTCTGATACGAGCGGCCAAGAACGAAGGCCTCATGGCCATTCAGCGCCTGTTCATGCTGGATTCGGAATCGCTCAAGACCGGCCTCGAGATCATCGCATCATCGCGCCCTGATGCAGTAGAGATCCTTCCAGCTCTGGTCGTTCCCAGTATGGCGCACCGGCTGCCCATGGACAAGGTCCCGCCGTTCATAGCCGGGGGCCTGGTGGAAACGGTGGACGAGATCGAATCGATCATGGCCTCCGGAGCGCTTGGAGTATCTACCAGCAAGAAGGAACTATGGGCCTACGAGCGCGCCTGACGGATCATCTTGGCCAACTGCCCTACATCGTCCACGATCAAGTCGGGATGGTCGTCCGGGCCTAAGTCCGACAGGCTTGACTCACCCGACAGCGTCAGCACCGACAAAAGGCCCCATCTGGAGCCAAAACGGACGTCGGTGTACAGCCTGTCACCGATCATGGCAATCTGCTTGCCTCGGTATGGCGTATTCGCCTCCACAAGGTCCAACATTCCGCGCTCGGGCTTGCCAATGTACTCAGTGGCGACGCCGTACGCAGTCATCAGGCAGGCGCTTATCGCAGCACAGTCCGGGATGAACTCACCACCTTCCAAGGGGCAAACCAGATCCGGATTAGTCGATATCATGGGCGTGCCCCTCTGCAGGTGCCTTCCGGCCGCCCGCAGTTTGCCGTACACAAGCGAAGTGTCGAACCCCACGACCACGCAGTCCACATGTTCCTCTTCATCGCCGCACACCGTGAGACCATAAGCGGTCAACTCTTCCGTGAGGCTATCGGTGCCCACCACGCAGAGTCGCTGATAGCCGCGGTTCTTGAGGACAATTGCTGTGGCCTGCGATGAGCTTAACACGCCGTCGGCGGTTACCGGCCATCCCATCCTGGTAAGCTTAGACGCGTAGTAGCTTCGAGAGCGCGAGGAATTGTTCGTGAGGAAGAACACATCGATTCCGAAATCCTGTGCCGCCTGGCGCAGGAGCAGAGCGCCAGGTATCAACTGGTCGCCTAGGTACACTGTACCGTCTAGATCGAGAATTAAGCATTTTACTTGCTCTAACACTGCTGGTAATCCGACCTCCCCAAGATGAGTCTGTTCTACCCTATTGGAGATTCTACAGACCGAGCAAAAACCTTTCAAGGAATTCGGACCGTCTTGCCGAAATGTGAGCATGGTCACGACATACGGACACATAGATAAACGAAAGGGTTGTGTAGAGTGCGTGCTGAAGAGTTGAAGAATCGAGCCCGCGCCTTGATCAAAGGTTTCCGAGGAGACAAATATGCCTACGGGGATGGGGCACTCGGCCGAGTGGGCGCCTATGCCGACGAACTGGGCGGGCGCCGCGCGCTGGTAATAGCCAACCGCAGCGCATGGCTTGAGCCCATCGCGAGCCAGGTCGTTTCATCCCTCGGCCAGTCAGGCATAGAGCTGGCGGGCGGCAGGATTGCCCCTGGATCGAGGCCCAATTCACTGGTGGACGATGTGTACAGAATGGCGCTCTATATAGTGCTCTTCAAGCCTGACTGCATAGTAGCCGTGGGCGGAGGCAGCACCATAGACGCAGCCAAGGCTGCCAATGTAGTTGCCTGCCTCGGTCATGACGACCCCGAGCTGGAAGGCTACTACGGAATGGGTCTGGTGGGCCCGGCGCTTACGCGCACCGGCGCCAAGCTGCTCCCGATGGTGGCTGTGCAGACTGCGTCCGGATCAGGAGCACACCTCACAAAGTACTCTAATGTCACTGATGCCTGGGCCGGGCAGAAAAAGCTGATAGTGGATGAGATCATAACCCCTGACCGGGCCGTATTCGACTACTCGGTGACCCGAAGCGCGCCGCCTGATGTGACGCTAGACGGGGCATTCGATGGGCTCGCCCACTGCCTGGAGGTGTTCTTCGGCGCAAAGGGCGCAAACCTCGGCCTGCTACAGGAGATAGCGGAGGTCGGAATCGAGCTGCTTGTGTCCAGCATTCCTGCGGTCATGGCCGATCCCGATGCGCACGAGCCCCGAGAGGCGTTGGGCCTTGCCACTGATCTCGGGGCTTACGCCATCATGGTCGGAGGGACCAACGGGCCCCATCTAAACAGCTTCTCGCTTGTGGACGTGACGTCGCACGGCCGCGCCTGTGCAGTAATGAACCCCTACTACGCCGTATTCTTCGCGCCTGCGATCGAGGGCAAGCTCCGTCTTGTGGGCGACATATTCCGGCGCTACGGGTACATTGCCCAAGACCTCGACGCGCTGTCAGGACGTGAACTGGGGATAGCGGTCGCAGAGGGCATGACCAACCTGAGCCGCAAGATTGGCTTCCCGACCAGGCTCTCAGAACTCCCTGGTCTCACTGATGAGCACATCTCGCGTGCACTCGGCGCTGCCAAGAACCCGCAACTGGAGTCGAAGCTGCAGAACATGCCGGTGCCTCTTGTGGCATCGCAAGTAGACAAGTACATGGGACCAATCCTCGAGGCCGCCAAGTCCGGCGACTTCAGCCTGATCGTGAACATGTGATCCTGGCTCCTTAAGGGGGCGGCCTGAAGTGGACATACGACAGCTTGCCATATTTGTAAGCATCGCAAACCACGGCACGTTCACCGCGGCTGGGAAGGCTCTCTACATATCCCAGCCGACGGTGAGCGTGCAGATGGCTGCCCTCGAGAAGGAACTAGGTGTGGCATTGTTCGAACGGCAGAGCCGCGGAATCGCGCTGACACCGGCCGGCAAGATCCTGAAGCGCTACGCCGAGGATATTCTGATGCTCAAAGATCAGGCCGTCGCCGCAATGGGCCGGTACAAGCATGACGTTTCCGGTAGGCTCCGCGTGATCGCCAGCACTGTGCCTGCCGACTACATTCTCCCAGGGGTAGTATCGCGCTTCCTCCATGCCTACCCTGGGGTCTTCGTTGAGCTATCGCGAGCCGATTCGGCTACCGTGTGGGACGCGATTAGGAACTACGAAGCAGAGCTCGGGGTGGCAGGAAGCGCTCGCGAAGACTCATCATTGGACCATCTCGCCGTGGCCCGCGATGAGCTCGTGCTGATCGCCCCGTTCACCGAGGAATACTCGCATTGGGAAGACCCAGTGCCCTTGGAGTCGGTCCTTCGAGCACCAATGCTGTGCCGTGAGCCCGGCTCAGGAACGCAAAAGACCTTCGACGATGCATTGAGGCTTCTTGGCGTAGATCCCGAACGCATCTCCGTCCGGGCGCAGCTCGACTCGGTCGAAGCCATAAAGAGCGCAGTCGCCGAAGGCGGCGGCGTAGCCGTGGTATCCAGTCTCGCGATGCAAGGAGACACTACCGCTCAGTCCATCCGCATTCTGCACATTGAGGGCTTAAGCCTCGTTCGGTGTTTCTACCTGATCACCCACGCGAAACGTGTGCTCTCACCTGCAGCTCAGGCATTCCGAGATTTCGTAGTGTCATCGCTTACCTGCTGATATGCCCTAAGTGTATGATTTGTCGCCAGTTCCAGATGACTATACATAACAGGTGCAAATTAGCAGGAGTCCGTAAATTTGTACCGAATCAGCAGTTGGGATAGACCAGGAAGCATCGACCATCCGCGGTTTCCCAAATGCGATTCGGAGGTGAACTAAGTGAATTCTCTCTTGGTGATGGTTGTGACGTTCGCCCTGTACATCCTGGCGTACAACCTCTATGGAAAGAAGCTGGGCTCAAAAGTATTCGAACTGGCGACCAGGAACATCACACCTGCTGAGAAACACAACGACGGTGTGGACTACGTTCCTACCAACAAGTTCATCCTTGCCGGTCACCACTTTACATCTATCGCCGGCACCGGTCCCATCGTCGGCCCTGTGCTAGGGGTGATATGGGGATGGGTACCTGCCCTACTCTGGGTGGTCTTCGGATCGATTTTCGCAGGCGCCGTGCATGACTTCGGAGCTCTGGTCCTGTCGATGCGCCACGACGGTAGGTCCATCGGCGACATCACGGGGTCAGTCGTGAATCCCCGCACAAGGTCGCTCTTCTTCCTGATCATCTTCTTCTGCTTGTGGATCGTGATCGCCATATTCGCGATCCTCATGGCCAACCTGTTTGTGCAATATCCGCAATGCGTCTTCCCGATCTGGATTGAGATCGCGATAGCCATGGGGTTGTCGCGGTATCTGTACGAGAAGAAGGGGAGTCTGCTAATCGGATCAATCGTCGCAATAGTTCTGATGTACCTCACCATCTGGATAGGCCTGTACATCCCGGTCGCCCTCAGCAAGGCTACATGGATAATCATCATCATGATCTACATCTTCTTCGCATCCACCATGCCCGTCCAACGTCTGTTGCAGCCGCGCGACTACATCAACGCGCTGGAGCTGGGCGTGGCGATGGTACTCTTGATAGTTGGGATAATCGTCCGGCCACTTCCCATAATTGCACCGGCAGTAGTATCGTCGCCCGCCGGGGCCCCTTCCATGTTCCCGTTCCTGTTTATCACTATTGCGTGCGGCGCGATATCGGGCTTTCACAGCTTAGTATCGAGCGGCACCAGCTCGAAGCAGATCGATAAGGAGCCCAGCGCACTGGCAGTAGGGTATGGCGGCATGTTGCTTGAGGCTGCGTTGGCTACCCTGGTGATCATCGCGGTCACTACCGGGGTCTCCAAAGAAGCATGGCTCACGACATACGCAAACTACGCCAAAGTGCCAACGCTTCCTACGTTCGCCGAGGG
>ERZ795047.4173-NODE-4173-length-12346-cov-5.163534_pt1 | contig 12346 bp, 10 predicted proteins | sample MGYA00375131_ERZ795047 | MGnify/ENA primary metagenome ERZ795047 (study PRJEB30176, sample SAMN05720228) | activated sludge metagenome | isolation source: Anaerobic digester | place: Japan | collected 2015-05-20 ... | reverse complement strand
TTCAATGCAGGCTGTCAAGAAGTTAAAAGGGGGATTCAGGTTATATCTTTTTGTGGCAGAACCACCAATCATAGCAATCATATTCAGAGGGCCTTTTCCTGGCTGTCTCTACATCCTGAGCTGGAGGCACAATCACTCTGTCTTTTATAAGCTCATTATCTGGCCAGTTTGCAGGCATTGCAACCTTTTCTTTGTCTGCAACCTGGAAAGCCTTTGCCATGCGAAGAATCTCGTCAAAGTTGCGACCAAGCTCTTGGGGATAGTAAAGAATTGCTCTAATTGTAGCTTCTGGATCTACAAAGAACACTGCACGCACAGTATTTGTCCCTTTGCCAGGATGAATGAGGCCAAGGGTATTGGCAATCTTGCCTGTGTCTGCAATTATTGGGAATTGAATTTCTACATTTAATTTTTCCCTAATCCATTCCTCCCATTTGATATGAGAAAATACCTGGTCAATGCTTAAACCTATAAGCTCTGTGTTGAGTTTTCTGAACTCGTCATATCTCTTTTGAAAAGCAACAAACTCAGTGGTGCAAACAGGAGTAAAGTCAGCAGGGTGACTGAATAGTATAAACCATTTTCCCTTATAAGCATCTGGAAGAGTCATTTTTCCTCTTGTTGTAACTACTTCCATTTCTGGAAATTTGTCTCCAATTAAAGGCATTGTTTTTTCCATAAAAAGTTCTCCTTAATTTTATAATATTTAATAATCGGAACGATTATTATTTTATTGGCAAAAAAATTTAATTTTTACATTTTTCACATATTCCAAAGAATTCAAGGGTAAAGTTTTTAACCACCTTCCCATCCAAATTGTCTATAAGTTGCAATGGGTCACTCCCTTCTTTTATTTCGAGATCCATGACACTATTGCACTTTTCACATATAAAATGGGAATGGGGAGCACAATTACCATCAAATCTGTTAAAGGTGCTGCCAAAATCAAGGCGCTGAATCATTCCTGTTTCCACAAGAATATTTAAATTCCTATAAACATTCCCAAGGCTTAAGTCTGGAAATTCCTCCTTAAGCATAATATATATAGAATCTGCTGTTGGATGACTTTTTGTGTTCTGTAATATTTCCAGAATCCTGTCCCTTTGTCTGCTTTTTCTATATTTTCCTGCTTCGTAATTCATGTTTAAATATTAGTAATCATTCTTATTATTGTCAAGTATTTTTTTAAATATTTAATAAATTTTATCACTAATAATTACTAAGAATATCTTTTAGTTTAAATATCCCCTTCCTTTTGATGGATATATTGCACTGTTTTTTCCCTTATAAACAGCTTCAGGGGATTAACATTGAATTTATATTTAGAAATAATTACTGAATTTTATTGCAATTTTAAAAAAAAGCTGCCTTGTTGGCAGCCTTTGAAGTTATAAAAATGCACGTCCTTGGGGCTTAAAATGTAAGCTTTCCTGCAATATATACCATATCGTTGTGATCAAACTGCCCTATGTCTGTGTCTTCCTTTCCTTCCATAATCCATAGTCCAAGCATAAGTTCAAGGTTGTCTGCAGGTTTAACAAGAAATTCACCATTGCCGTAAAGGCTTTTATCTTTGATATTATATGCTCCTTTTGTGGATATGCAGTATTTTTTATTCACCATAAAGTATTTTACATTCCACAGGATATGGTTTATATATTTCTCCTGAGCAAGGGTTTCTTCGTGTTTTACTATTACCTTTTGGTTAAACTGTAGGTTTAGATAGAGATCGTCAAATATAAAGTCCTGATCGTCAAATCCAACTGTATATTCACCATAATCCTTTTCTATGGAACCAGTGCCTCCCTTTGCAAGGTCCTGTCCAATAGGTGAGAGGAGGAGATTACCAGCAGGTGATTTGTCGCTATAATAGAAATACTTTCCCTTTGTGTAATAGGCTCCTTCACCTCTAAGTGTTATTCCCCAGAAGAGAGCTCTTTGAAAGTCAAAGCCGATCATTTGAATCTGCTTATATTCTGGAGTAACACTTAAAGAGGATGGCGGTGTGAACTGAAATTTATTCACAGGTAATCTGTCATATCCATAAAAGTAATTAAGGTGCATGTCTATATCAAAAAGTGTAAGTCCAAGCCTTGCTCCATAGCTGTTTTTCTTGTTATTTTTATCTGGCTCAACTGGATCCTGCAGCTTATACATTGCGTTAGTTCTAAGTTGGCGAATTTCTTCTGGCACAAATACCTCTGATGCTATTTCTGAGGATTTGAATTCTGGTATTACTACCCCCTCAAGAAAGAAGTTTTCTGTAAAGAAAATAGATGCAGATCCGCTAAATACTCCAATTTTTCTTTCCTGAATTGGAGTAAAGTATAGGTTTGAATAATCCTGTGGGTTAAGTATATCCACAGGTTTTTGCTCATCGGCATTTCCCCATGTGTATATAATTCTACCCATCTTTATATTTATGCTGTCAATCACTGAGTCAAAATATATGTCGTGGCTTAAATAGCCTTCTCTTAGGTAAATCCTTTGTGGCCCATCGTAATCGCTGCTTAAGTAATTCCTTGTTGTTGTGTCTTTCTCTGGACGCAGGGAGTCATCTTCTGCTCTAAGGAGAACTTTTACCACTGTATTGTTAATGTTTTCTCCAAGCTCTATATCTGCCTTGAGATAGTTTCTGTAAATATCACCTTCGTGTATGCCAGATTGATTCCGTGTCTCAAGGTTTCCACTTACGCTTATCTCTGCGTATGACTGTGTAGCTGCAATAAAAATGACAGCTAAGGATATGGCTGCTTTATAAAGTTTTTCTTTCATGGTTTACTCCTCTGCCCATTTCATATTCATTCTATTGCGGTTGAAGTATCCTTGATTCACTGGCTTTTCAACTGCCTGATTTACTTTAAGGACTGTTTGACTTTTATTTTCTAAGTCTGTAACCTCTACATAAAAGGGGACATGAATGTTGCTTCCAATGTTTCTTATATCTGAGGATTTCATAGATTTGATTATTCGCCCGGATTTTCCATAAAATTGAACGCTTATTGGGATAAGGCTATCCTTTTCAAGGATTACAACGTGTTTGCTGAACTTTGATGATTTGCTCTTTGGATATCTCTCAAGGACATAGCAATCTTTACCGCCAATTTTTTGATCCGCCAGGCGCTTGTATGTGTAGTCTTCAACCTTTGAGCCTCCAAGGTCCTCATTGCTAAAATCTGTATCAACAAAATTTTTCTCTTTGTCAGAGCCTTCTATTTGTCTTGGGCTTCCTACTGATGGTAGATAGAGATACTGGAGGTTATCTTGACCTTTTCTCTCCAGTGTAAGCATTGTTGTTCCACTGTATGATGAGTTTGTGAACCTGAAAAGCCCCTTTGCAAGTCCATTGTTGTCCACTGTAATGACAACAGCGTTTCTTGTTTCTGTTTTTCCGCTAATCATATTCTTCATGATAATATTTGCCTTTACTACAACTCCCTTTGGCGATCTGTTTGAGTGCCTTGCCTTTTGAGCAATTTCTTCTCCAGTCATATTATCCTGAGCATAAAGTGTTCCAGTAAAAAGAAGTGCTAAAATAAGATAACAGAATTTTTTCATGTTATTCTCCTTATAAATTTATTAGTTTTCTCCTCTTGAGTGATAGAGGATTTTTAATCCAGCAGGGATTGTTATAATTGCTGCCAATGCAGTTACTGTTACTGTAAAGGCTATGAGCCCACCACATTGAGCTATTACAGGAAATTTTGAAAAGAACAACACCATGAATCCTATGCCTACAGAGAGAGCATTGGAAAGTATTGCTCTTCCTGTGCTTTTGTATGTTTCCCTGATAGCCTTATCTATGCTGTGTAGTTCTTCCAGAGAGTCTTTAAATCTTGTTATAAAGTGAATTGAGTAGTCAATGCCCATACCTATTGATATTGATGCAACCAGTGCTGTTGCAGCATTAAGAGGTATGTTAAGCAAACCCATCAATCCAAAGTTTAGGGCAATACCTATTATCAGTGGAATTAAAGATATTATTGTAAGCATAATATCTTTAAATATTATGTACATAAGTATTGCAACTATTACCAGAGACATTATAAGGCTTGAGATCTGACCTTTAAGGACAAGCATATTTGCCTCGATCATCAGATCCATAAATCCAGCAGGTTGAATTGTAACTTTATTTTTTTCAAGAAAATCCCTGTCAAAGTATTTTGTGGCAAAGTCTCTGATTTTTATCTGCTCAGATATGTCTCCTCTTTTTATGCTTATGTGAATTCTGAGTTTATCCATATTTGGTGTAATGACATCTCTGAGGTCCCCTGAATAGAGAAGGAGATATTCCTTTGCCATCTGAGTTGTTTCAGGAAGTTTATGATAGCTTTTGTCTCCTCCGTGCATCTCCTGATTCATTTTTTTAAGAAAGTCTGTCACTGCAACAGTTTTCCCAACTCTTGGATTTGCAGCTTTTATATCACTTTGAAAGCTCTCCACTTTTTGTAGAATATCTGGAGTGATTACCTCACTGCCATCAAGGCTTTCAATGTTTATGTTTAGCTGTTGAGTTCCTGCAAGCATTTCGTTTAGGCGCTCGTCTGCCACTTTTACTGTTGAGCCCTCCTGAAAGAAGTCCATTGTGTTCATGTTGAGTTTAACTGAGCTCATACTATAAAGAGAAAAAGCAAGAAGGCTAAGAGATATTATAACAACAATAAGGGGATTGTTTCCCAGATGCCTTTCGATGAAAAATAAAAACCTTGTGCTTGGATCATTTGCACTTTTTTCTTTCTCAACAAAAGCAAGAACTGGCTTTGTGTTTTTTCTGAGAAGGAGAAATGCCGGGATGAGTGTTATTGTTATAACAAGAGAATAAAAGACACCTATTGCTGTTATTATACCATAGTTTTTGATATGAGTCATGTCTGATGTTACAAGGGAACCAAATCCCACAACAGTTGTAAGAGCTGCCATCACAATAGCAAGGCCGCTGCTTTTTATACTGTTGCTACATGCTCCATATCTATCAGAGCTTTCGCTCATAAAGTAGTGAGTCATGAAGTGAATTCCATAGGCACTTGCCACTGCAGTTAAAACAGTAGGAACTGAGATGCTAACCATGCTCATTGGTATTCCAAGAAGAGACATTGTGCCAACTGCCCATATTACAGAGAATATCATGGCAATCATAGGGAACAACACGCCTTCGTAGTGACGGAATATCACAAATAATATGATAAGCATTACGATAAGAACAAAGGGCAGCAACCTCTGGAGATCATCTCCCATGGATGAGCTTACCCTGTCTGTTATAACAGGCTCTCCAGCCATATAAACCTTAAGGTTACCTTTGGGGTTATCTGTAATTATCTTTTCAACAGCTATGTTAAACTTCTGCCTCAGGTTTATATCAATGGAATTCATTCTTACAGATAGAGCTGTTAGTCTGTCATCACTTGAGTATAATAGTTTGTCATATAGATCCCAGCTCTTGACTTTTGCCTTAAGATCTGCAAGAGACTTATCATCAAGCTTTTCTGGATCTATAAGCTTTTCTACTATGAACTTATCTTTTTCACCTCGTATGAAGTCAGTATTTGTTACAGATTTTATTTCTGCAACAGGGAGCTTATAAAGTTGCAGCAATTTTGAGATTGAGCTTTTTTTTACCTTTTTTGCAATTTTTTTTGAAAATTCCATATCCCAGAATAGCTCGCTATTCATCCTCTCTGGATTTGTAAGAAGTGATTGCAGGAAGTCAATGCCCTGTAATTCATTCTGGTTTATAGCATTTATTACAAGATCTGCCTCTTCTGGTGATATTTGTAGTTCATGGGCGATATTTTCTTTTGGAAAAGAATAATTGAGCTTATCAATTTCTCCTTGCAGCCATTTTATGTAGTCAATAGTTTCTTTTGAAAAGGCATCATCGGACTCTACCCCTATGATGATAATTTCACTTGACTTGAATTCACTGTCAAGCCTCTCATTAGCCTTTCTGTGAGGGTGATCAAGTGCCAGAAAGTTTTTGATGTCATTATCAAATTGGATAAAGGGGATAGCCAGTGCAAATATCATAGTTATCATTATGCCTGCCAGTGCAACTGCTTTTGGTTTTTTGTAAAGAGTGAGCAAAAGAGATAGAATTTTTTTATACATAACAGCTCCTTATTTATTTTTTTCTTTTAACAGGTTCATCTTCCCTGTTGATACTGCCTTGAAATATTAGATTCAATGCCAGCCCAATTCTGTCTGCAGCCTCCTTCTGAGTTTTGCTGTATTTTATAAAGTAAAGTGCTATTGCCTGAAAGGAGTGATAGATAAAGTCTGGTGTGAGTTCTTTTTTTAGGAATCCAGAATTTATTCCATTCTGGAAATAATCCCTTAGTTCGTTGAAAAAAATCTCTGTCTCACGGACAAACTCCAATTCTATATCTGGATATTCGTGAAGGATCTCCCCATATTTGCTTATAAAAGTGCTTTTTAGAAGCTCTGGAATTTTATAAACAATCTCTTCAAGGGATTGCAGAAAATTTTTATCACTGCGTATAATAAAAAGCAGTTGTTCCCTCATATCCATTACATTTTTGAAAACTATGTTTCGGATGAGGGATTCCTTTGACTCTATTATTTTATAAAGTGTTCTCTTTGTAATCCCAGACTCAGTAGCAAGGTCATTCATGTTCCAGCCCTTTATGCCGTATCTGGTCAGGAATTCCTCTGCGGTTCGATAAACCCTTTCTTCCAGTGTTTTATTTTTTGCTTTCATATTTAGTATACCATGTATACAATATTAGTATACTTAGTGTTTTTTGGATACAATTTTTTTTAAATTTTTGAAATTTTTTTCAATCTTTGAGGAAAGGATTTTATCTTCATGAATTGATAATTGACAGGCTTTTTATTTTCTGTAATATCCTGTGAAGGTAAAGAAATAAACTTAGATCTTGACTTCATGGAATGAATGTGTTTTTTATATAAAACTAAAAACAACTTTTAGCGAGGCTTTTATGGTTATTAAATACAGTAAAACAGCTTCTTTTGATGTTGATGCTCAAAAGGGATTTACCCCCCTGTGTCCTGATGAATTGCCCGTTCCTGATGGGGATAAAATTGCTTCTGCCCTTAACAGACAGGCTGCCTTTGCAAAGTTCAGAGTTGGCTCCAAGGATTGGCATTGTAAACAGGCCCTATGGCTTGCTGATGATAAAAATCCTCAGTTTTCTCCAATTAAAGGAAGAAATGTTGATATTAGATGGAATTGCCATTGTATTGGAGGGACAAAGGGAGCAGAGCTTCTTGATGGACTTCCTCATCCTGCAGATTATGATTTCTTTGTATGGAAGGGAATGGAGCCAGATATGCATCCCTATGGTGCATGCTTTCATGACCTTGATGGTAGGCTTTCAACTGGTGTAATTGAGTTTTTACATGGCAATGGAGTTGATACAGTTATTGTTGGTGGGCTTGCGACAGATTACTGTGTAAAGACAACTGCCATGCAGCTTAAAAGAGCAGGTTTTAATGTGGTAGTAAATCTTGAGGCCTGTAGAGGAATTTCTATTGACACAATAGATGCTGCAATCTCAGATATGACAAAAGAAGGAATAGTTGTCCTTAAAAATTTGAATGACTTAAAAGTGGAAAAATAATTATAGCTATGATTATAATCAGCCTACTGGATAATGATTTTTATAAGTTTACAATGATGCAGGCTGTGTTACATCAATTTCCTGATGTTGATGTGGAATATAGTTTTCTTTGCCGCACTCCAAACGTAAATTTTTCTGGAATATTAACAGATATTGAGAAGGAATTGGAAAGTCTCTGTAGCCTTAAATTTTCAAAGGATGAATTGGATTACCTCAGGACAATTCCATTTTTTAAGAAGGATTTTATTGATTTTTTGAGCCTTATGAAGCTCAACAGGGATCATGTTTTTCCTGAAATTGCCCCTGATGGTTCACTTTCTATCAAAGTAAGGGGCAGCTGGCTACTTACTATTTTGTTTGAGGTTCCTTTGCTTGCCATTGTCAATGAGATATATTTTCGTAAAATGGTCCCTAATCCAGATTATGAAGGTGCTCGCTCTCTTCTTGATAAAAAAATAGAGATTATAAAAAAGAACAGAGAGGATTTTAGATTTGCAGATTTTGGAACAAGGAGAAGGCATTCCTTCAGGTGGCATGATGAGGTAATCCAGAGGCTAAAGGAGAATTTAACTCCAGGCAATTTTATAGGGACATCAAATGTTTTTTTTGCAAAAAAATATGGTTTAAAGCCAATTGGAACAATGGCCCATGAGTGGATTATGGCAGGTCAGGCAGTGGGTGTAAAGCTGCACCTCAGCCAGAGGCACATGCTCCAGAAGTGGACAGATGAATACAGAGGAGATCTGGGCATTGCTCTTTCTGATACTATAAGCGTTGATGCCTTTTTGCGTGATTTTGATCTCTATTTTGCAAAGCTTTATGATGGTGTGAGACATGATAGTGGAGATCCAATTGATTTTGGATACAAAATTATCAATCACTATAAAAGCCTTGGTATAAATCCAATGACCAAGACAATAATATTTAGCAACAGCCTTGATTTTAACAGAGCAGAGATGCTTCTCAATGAATTTAAGGGCAAGATTAATGTCTCCTTTGGAATTGGAACAAATCTTACAAATGATTTCCCATGGGTTCAGCCTCTAAGTATTGTTATAAAGATGAGCAGATGCAATGGCTATCCTGTGGCAAAAATAAGTGATGATCCAGAGAAGACCATGTGTGATGATCCTGAATTTCTTGAATATCTTAAAAAGGTGTTTAATTTAAAATAAGGCTTTGGCCTTATATTTTAATATAAAAACAAAAAATATTCTTTTTTTGAATATTTTCTTAAGCTTTACTATATATAAAGTTGGGGGATTTTATGGAGCTAAACCTTAAGGCTACAAAAAAAATGCTAATGCTTAACTTCATTACTTTAATTTTTGCCTATCCTGTGATCATGACTTTGCTTTTATTTATGAGCACTGATTTTAAGTCCATGAAGTTGATTTTTTCACTCATGCTTTTTGTTGGCGCGCCAATCCTTGCCTTTGTGGCTTATATATATTATCGCCTTATAAGCAAGGCTCAAAGATTTATTGATGGTAATGTCAGGGATATAAAAGCCATTGTCTTTGCAAGGAGATCTCCTTTTGTTGCTACAGGGCTTTTCATTTCCCCTTTAGTTATTGGTTCATTTATAGTTACCATGATAGCCTATTTTCAGAGAATTATTCTTTTGCCTTCTCAGGTGGTCTTTTTTATACTTGTAGGTATCTGCCTGGCCTGTGCCCTGGCTCTTTATCACTATTACAGGCTCATGATCATAATTTATCCTGTAATTGTTTCTATAAATTTGAGATCTCTCTCTATGTTTGAAAAGCTCCTTGCCCCAATACTTAGCTTTCTTGTTATAATATTGCTTTTTGTTGCAATGACAATTTATTCACTCAATGCCGGAAGAACTCTTGACTTCCATAAAAGGGGTGTAATTGCAGAGACAGAAAAGACAGCTATCTCTCTTGATAGCATCTTTGGAAATATAGAAATGGAACTTAAGAAGGATTTGCAGTTCGTAAATCCAGAATCAACCCCTGTTACAAAGTGTAATGCAGTTGCCAAAGATCTCTTTGATACCAGAATAATCACAGAGATAGAGACCCTATATCTTGCAAAAAACAATGGCCTTGTTTATTCCAATAGGGGAAATGTCCTTAGCGCTCTTGATATGGATTACTTTAAAAAAATGATGGAGACAAAAAGCACTTCCTGGTCAGATCTGGTGGTAAGCAAGGATACAGGAAATAAGATTGTAGTGTGTCTTGTGCCAAAGATTGTAAATGGTCAGGTTCAAGGGGCAATAGGTGCTGCCATAAGCAGCGATGCAATGCAGTCTATAATAAATAGCATCAGCACATCTGATGAAACAAAGTATTTTTTGCTAAACAGTGAAGGTAGAATCATATACCATCCTGAGGCAAGGCTCCTTGATAAGGTTTTAGGTAAAGATCTGGTGGATAAGAATGGTAAGGATCTCACTGAGTTTGTTAAATCAACAGATAGTGATTTTCACTATTACATAATAAATGACAAGCCTCTTTTCCTTAGAAAGGTAAAGCTAAAATCCACAGGACATTATCTTGCCTCTGTAAGCTATGAAAAGGTTTTACTTGGTCCTGTGAATGCAATTATTATGAGAATAATCTTTGCAATGATTATGATGTATGGTGTGATTATTTTTATCCTCTACAAGACAGGTAAGAGCTTTTCCACTCCCATACGTAATACCACTAAGCTTTTTAAGAGGCTTTCTGAAGGAGATCTTACAGCTCGCAGCAGTGATTATCTCCCTGATGAATTTGGTGATATGATAAGAAACATGAAGCGCTTTCAAGACAAGATTAAGGAGATTGTGGACTCTGCCTTGAATTCATCCAATCAGCTTGCTGCATCAGCAGAGGAGCTTTCTGCAACAAGCTCTTCTTTGGCAGATAGCGCTCAGACTCAGGCAGCAGCAGTTGAAGAGGCCACAGCTTCCCTTGAGGAGATCTCTGCTGCAAATGAATCAATTGCAGATAGTGCGAAATCTCAGTCCATGCATTCAAAAGAGACCTATAAGCTTATGGAAGAGCTTGCAGGTCTTATAAAATCAGTGAATAACGATGCAATTGCAGCTTTGAATGTTGCCAATGATACAACTCGCGAAGCCTTAAAAGGTGATGAGTTGATGCAAAATACAATAGCAGGTATGAATAGTATAGAAGAAAACTCTCTTAAGATCGCAGAGATGGTTTCTTTAATAAGCGATATATCGGATCAGGTAAATTTGCTTGCCCTCAATGCAGCAATTGAGGCAGCACGAGCAGGGGATCATGGTCGCGGTTTTGCTGTTGTTGCTGATGAGATTGGAAAGCTCGCAGAGCAAACTGCAGAATCTGCAAAAAGCATCACTGCCCTTGTTTCAAATGGGGTTAGCTCTGCAAAGCAGGGTATGATCGATGTAAACGAGACATCAAAGGCTTTGAAGAATATTGTAAACTACATAAATAAAACAAAGGAGCTTGTTCAGCAAATTGCTCAGTCCACAGAAGTTCAGTCAAAGGCTGGGGAGGATGTTACAAATGCGACAAAGAAGGTTATGGAGATGGCTGATCTCATATCCAATTCCACAGGTGAACAGACTCTCACTCATACAGAGATGTCAAAAACAATGGATCAGATAAACGAACAGACTCAGGCTCAGGCCTCAGGGGCTGAGGAGATTGCTTCTTCTGCTGAGCAGATTAGTGCTCAGGCAGAAACACTCAAAAGCTTACTTGAGTTTTTTAAGACTTGATTTTTTTATGAGCTTTTTCATCTCACTGTAAATTTTTCCTGTTTTATCTCCACAGGAATATTTACAGGAGAGAGTTTCTATGACTTCAATATTTTTTTGAGCATATTCTCTGGCTTTTTCTTTTTCTTTAATTTTTAGATAAATCCCCGCAAGATCATTATAAATGTGAATCCTATCATAGGGGGAGATGATTTTGCATTTTAGTGATTGCAGGAGGGTGTCCTCTGCCTCCTTGTACTGCTTTATTCTTGTAAGAGCCTTTGCTTTTATGATATATAAAACAGCAAGCTCTTTAAATTTTTCTATGAGTCTTGTGCTTGAATTTATTATCACCTCTGTTTTTACCTCTTTGCCGTGATTCCACAGTCTGAATAATGACCATAGTTCTCGCGGATTAGAGCACTGTGCAACAATTGAATCATTGATCACTGATGAGAAGTCAGGAGTTTTGAATTTGACAAAGCTGAAACGCCTTGATATGCCTTGAGTTACAGTATGGACAAGTGAAATCTCCTGATATAAGGAATACCACTCCATGAATTTTTTTAAAGAGTCAGATCTAAATTCCTTCTCAGATTCTTTGTATAGCTTCCCTTCCCCAGATAAAAGATCAAAGGAAATAATGTCAGAGAGAGCGCTGTATCCCTCCGCAGCAGCTATAAAAACTTTGCATGAATTATTATCAAATATTATTGTGTGCAGGGTTCTTTCATTTACTATTGTTGAGTTAAGAGATCCTGTGAATTTTTTGTATTTCGCCAGATCATAATCTCTCAAGAGTTCTATCATGTCATCAATTGACTGGATGCTGTGCTTTTTTAAATACTTATCAAGCCTTTCTCTTCTGGCTATGTTATAAAGACCTGCTCCTCTGCTTATCTGGAGATACTTTTTTGAAAGGGAAATGTCTTGAAGTCTTTCTGGAGAAAATATGTCATTGAGAACGTAAGCTGTTCCCTCCATGGGGTAATCTCTTCGGACAATATTTCATTCAAAGTTGTCAAAGGTGCCCATTTTTTTTTTTTTG
>ERZ795047.4170-NODE-4170-length-12354-cov-17.112936_pt1 | contig 12354 bp, 9 predicted proteins | sample MGYA00375131_ERZ795047 | MGnify/ENA primary metagenome ERZ795047 (study PRJEB30176, sample SAMN05720228) | activated sludge metagenome | isolation source: Anaerobic digester | place: Japan | collected 2015-05-20 ... | reverse complement strand
ATCAAATTCCTCGACGCTGCAGCCGGGTGATTTTAATATCGGCTGCTTTAAGGGAACCGGAAGCTTCCTTTCAGGTGACGTGGCAGAATTCATTCTGTTCAATCGGAAACTGACCGCCGAAGAGTATGCCCAGGTCAACGACTTTCTCAGAGCGAAATATGTTCCTCCGATTCTAACGTCATGGACGCCTCTGTCCGATACGATCGCCGTCGGCGAAAAAACAACCGTGTTCTTCCGGGTATTCGCTGACGGGTCGGATGCGCATCATATTTTCGGCTTAACAGAACAGACAAGTTCGGCTGCTGTCGACTGGGACAATTTCCGGGCGCATTGCAGGCTTTATGAAGGAAGTTTTCAAGTCCGTGACGGCGGCGATTATCGGTCTCTCTTTGCTGTCGCCCCCTGTCAATGGTATAATGTTTGGTTCGTAATCGACCGCACAGACCCAGTCAACGGCGACTACTTCGATGTCTATGTCAACCAGGGTATCGCGGATGCCGCATTTTCCGATCTGAAATGGACCGGGAGTGATTTTCGTCTTGCAACCCCTGAACCGCTCCGGTCTTTCGGCGCCGCCACTCCGGATCAGGCGGGTGCATCGGTCAGTTTTGATAACATTCACGTGACCGCCGGCGAGGATTTGCGCAATCCGGCCGATTTCTCAGAACCACCTGTGGCGCCGAAGAATTTGTCGGCCATCTCCGGCGATGGTCAGATTTCTCTTGGCTGGGACGATAACCGTGAGGCAGATCTGGACTTCTACGCAGTCTATCGTCGTACTGCACCCGACGGCACGTTCACGCAGATCGCCACGGCCATTGCGCAAAGCCACTTTGTGGATAACATGGTCACCAACGGAATAATGTATTACTATGTGGTTTCTGCCGTAGATGTCTTCGGCAACGAAAGCAACGTCAGCAATCAGGCTTGGACGACGCCTGCGGCTCAATTGCCGCCCGCCATCAACCTGACGCGTTATATGACAGCCTCCGCCAGCTCGACCTATTCGGCCAGCTTTCCGGCCCGCTATGCTGTCGATGGTGTGGTGAACAATGAATCACGGTGGATGAGCGCCGACACCACAAATCCTCACTGGCTGGAGGTGCAACTGGCGGACGCATTTGAGGTCGGCAGCGCGAATATCTTTTTTGGAGTCGACGATCTTTATCCTGTTTCCAACTTCTCGCTTCAGTACTGGACTGGCTCATCGTGGGCCGCGATTCCGGGGGCAACGATTGTCGGTAATACCTCCACGCAGGTGCAGATGGTCTTTTCAAACCCCGTGACCGCCAACCGAATTCGCTTTTATTCGGATGACAACGGTATCGTGCGCATCAAGGAACTGGCCGTGTTTCCGCCCAACGGGGCCGCCGGATTTCCGATCGATACACTGGTCGATCTCCAGGTTGCGGCCACGCCGATGGTCACTGCCGACAGTCAGGATACGTCGAACGTGCGTCCCTATCTGGCAACCGACGGATTTGTGGACATGAGTTCTCGCTGGGCTTCCGCGTGGGGTACTGGAGGCCACTGGCTGCAGTTGGATTTTGTTGCCGATCGGAAGATCGCCTATGCCCATGTCTATACAGGCAACGGCGACAGCGCAACGGCGGTTCGGAATTTTCATCTGGAATACTGGGACGGTGCTGCGTGGCAGACAATCGGCGGCACGACGGTCTCCGGCAACACATCTCCGGCATTGTCGCTGACTTTCTCCTCAAGCGTCACCACCCGAAGCGTCCGGCTGGTATCGTCGGATGATTTTGTGCGGGTTCGTGAACTGGTTCTGCTGCCTCCAAACCATGGTGTGGGATACCCGTTGGGTACGTCGGTTACCTTCGGTGCTCCACCGACACAAAAGTGGGATGATTATGCGGACAATTTTTACACGATCAGTAATAAAGTGTTCGGATTGAACCTTCAATCAGTCCCGAATGGAAGCGTGACCATCGAAAAATCCGATAAACATTTTACCCAACACTATAACATATTACTGAATATCGGCACTGACACATATCGTATTTTCAATCGGGCCACGGAGCGCTGCCTGGAAGTCGTCGGCGGTTCCCTGCGGGCCGGTGCAGCGGTGCGGGAGGCCGATTACAAGGCGATGCCGTTCCAGCAGTGGCGCATCAATACCGCTGCAAGTCCGTATGTTGAACTGGTCAATGTTTATTCGGGGCTGGCGCTGACGGTGAATGGCGACGGCACGGCCGCCGGGGCCGGCCTTATCCAACTGCCGTCCTTCGATAGCCCCAAACAGCTGTGGGAACTTGTCTATGCCGCGCGGTATCCCAAGAAAGGCGTTGGCCAAACGAATATGACTGGTGCTTTTACGGATAAATACCGGGTGTCGCATTATTATAACTGGCGGATGACCCCCAGCAGCGGCGTCGGGAGCGGTCATTTCATCCCTATGAAATGGGGCGACCAGCGTGCGGACGGTGTCGACCACTGGGATAAAGATGCGCTGTACAGACCCGTGTGGACGACTGCCAATGAGCCCCTGTATTACATGGGCTTCAACGAACCAGATCATGACGCCCAATCCGCCATCCCGGTTACGCGGGCCCTGAACCTGTGGAGCCGCATGGAGAAGACAAAATTGCCCTTGGTCAGTCCGGGACCATCCTGGTGGAATAACAGTTGGTCAACCACTTTCTTTTCACAGGCCCAAGCGTGCGGATTGCGTTACGAACGGACCAGCATCCACATATATCTGACCGGCGGTCCGAACCCGGACGATTTTATGAATATCTGCTGGAATTCCTATAACAATTACGGCCGGCGTCCTGTCTGGGTCAGCGAGTGGAACCTTGTGAACTGGGGTGGCGCAGCGTCCTGGACTGCCGATGAAATGTACACCTTTATGGCGGAAGTGCTCTGGCGAATGGAAGAGGCGTATTATGTGGATCGTCATCAATTCTTCCCGTTTAATTATTACTGGGTCAACGGCCAACCCGGTGCGATAGAAAGAGACGGGGCGATCCTGCCGCTGGGGCGTTTGTTCGGCGCCTGGGACGGCGACACGACCGTACGCGAGAATACAGAGTACATTTTACATAACCGCGGAAACCATCGGCGGATGAAAAACAACGCTGGCGTGCCCAATGTCGATGCCATCGCAGCCGATGACAATTCCGTCAAGTGGTGTCTTGTCTCGGCGCAAACTCCCGGTACTTTCTATCTGGTGTCGCTGGCGGACGGCCAGCGATTCAGCTACAACGGTTCCCAGCTTAGCATGGCTGCCGCCGGCACAACTGGCTCCAATGTCGAGTGGAAATATGTTTCCGCCGGGAACGGGTTTTATTACCTGGAGCACCCGGCGACCAATCGGCGGCTGGATTCGGGAGCGACCACAGGCAATTTGGCTATGTTTGCCAATACCAATACATGGAACACTTTGAGATGGTTTTTTGTTAAACCGTATGACAAAAACACTGCGGTCATCAACAGGCCCGTCAATCTTAGCGCAACGTTTAACAATGGCCAGATAACTCTTGATTGGAATGATAATAGCGATGCGCTTCTCGGCGGGTACAATGTCTATCGTTCTGTTTTCAACAACAGTCAATACACGCTGCTGGCTTCGGACGTTACATCCAGCCAATACACGGACACCAAGGCGCGTGCGGGAAAACGGTTTTACTACCGGGTAACGGCGGTAGACTATCTGAATCGGGAGTCTCAGTTGTCCGATGAGACCACCGCGACGCATTATCACGGCGACCTGACCGATGATGGGATTGTGAACATGCTGGATCTTGCCGAACTGGGCTCCGGTTGGCAAACCGGTTATGATCTGCAAACCCTGTTGCATATCGCCGACGACTGGCTGCTGGACACATCGCTGCTGGTACATTGGCCGCTTGACGGCAATGCCAACGATGTCAGCGGTAATGGCTATCATGGGACGGTGTACGGCAATCCGATTTGGACATCCGGCGTTTCCGGGGGAGCGCTGGCGTTCGATGGCACAGCCGATTATGTGAAGGTGGACGGATACAAAGGAATTCTTGGTAAAACGGCTCGAACCGTTTCGGCCTGGATCAAGTCGCCGGGCAGCGGCGTCAATATGGCCATTGCCAGTTGGGGTGCCGCCGTATCAGGGCAACAGTACTTGTTCGGTATTTTTGCCGACGGCGGAGTCGTCGTATATTCGGCCGGTCCGTATGCAAAAACTGTACAGGGAATTCTGGATGACCAATGGCATCATGTAGCCGTGGTGCTGCCGAACGATGGATCACCGTCGTTGGGTGAGGTTCAGTTTTACATCGATGGCGTGCGACAAACAAATATCCAATTTACGGCTGATGCGGCAATTCATACCGTTGCCGCCGAGGATCTGCTGATCGGGGCGGTGTCGATGTCGCCGGGTCAGGCGACGGCTTTTTTCCAGGGATTCATCGACGACATCAGAGTCTATGACAGTGCATTAACCGAGATGGAAATACAGGAAATCATGGCTCGACGATAGGGCATTATTTCCATGACGATCGCTGAACAACGGACAGGTCGTCCAGACCGAACATGCAGGATAGGTTTGATGCATGCATAAACCGTGCATCAGGTGAAAGCAGAATAGATATGACTGTCTCCGGCGACACAACCTATTACTACATTGTCACTGCCTGCAATGCTCATGGGGAAAGCAACGACTCCAACGAAACCGTTGCCGTGACAGGCGTTCTGACGACCTATCTGAAATTCGACGAAGTCAGCGGCAGCACCGCCGCCGACTCCAGCGGCAACGGCTGGGACGCCATGCTTTACAATGGCCCTAGTTGGGTGTCTGGGGTTTATGGAATAATAAGTATCGCGATCATATTGGTCGCGTTTCCTGCAGCATTCGGATCGAGCATGGAGAAGAGGTATCAAGATGCCCTTCGTGATCACGGGGCAGGCGACTCGAAAGTCGCGGGCGCCAAGAGCGCCAGTGATGCGATATATTCCGGCATTCCCTGGTACGACAATAATGGAAACATAGTCAGTGCTCACAGCGCAGGCATTATCAAGGAGGCCGGACTTTATTACCTTTTTGGAGAATTCAAGAGTGACACGAACAACGCCTTCACTGGATTTAGCTGCTATTCATCGCGAGATTTGTACAACTGGACCTTTGAAACTATCGCGCTGCCCGTCCAGGAATCGGGACGCTTGGGGCCCAACCGGGTCGGCGAACGGCCCAAAGTGATGAAGTGCCCCCAAACCGGTGAGTATGTCATGTACATGCACACTGATGACCTTAACTACAAGGATCCCGCCGTTGGATATGCGACCTGCGACACAATCAACGGACAGTACACCTTCCAGGGTCCGTTGAAATTCAATGGAGATCCGATTCAAAAATGGGATATGGGCGTTTTTCAAGATGATGATGGGAGCGGTTATCTGATCACACACTCGGGCTATCTATATAAACTGAGCGACGATTACAAAAGCATTGTCAAGAAAGTGGTTGACAATATGACAGGTGCCTGTGAGGCGCCGACAATTTTCAAAAAAGACGGGACGTATTATTGGCTGGGCTCCGATCTTACCGGGTGGGAGCGAAACGATAATTATTATTTTACAGCCTCCTTGCTCGAGGGCCCATGGGTTTCAAGGGGATACTTTGCCCCTAAGGGTTCATTGACCTGGAACTCGCAGACCACGTTTGTGCTTCCGATTGCCGGGACGGAGGGAACCACATACATGTATATGGGGGATCGATGGGCCTACCCACGTCAACACTCAGCCGCGACCTATGTTTGGCAGCCGCTTGTATTTGACGGTGATGCCATCGCGTTGCCTGATTATAAGCAAAGTTGGAAAATCAACACGTCCACTGGTACTTGGGCGGTGTCAAGCGTCGAGGGTGAAATCATAGAAAATACCGACATGGACCGAATAGAGTATTCTGATGGCTGGGAAGCAACCATACTAGCAGACGGATTTTCGGATCACCGGTCCGATGTCAAAGGCGCCTCATTCTCGTTGGAATTTGAAGGCTCCCGAATTGGGTTATACGGCGTGGCAAGACCGAATGGAGGGTTTGGGCGGGTGGAAATTGCCGATGGCAACGAAACAATTATCAGCACCATTATCGAGATGTATTGCGCATATCCTGAATCATCTCTGAAGTTCCTCAGTCCTGTGTTGAAGCCCGGCAATTACAAACTTACTGTAACTGTTTTGGGTGAGCATGGTAACTGGACCACTAAAAATGGAACAGTATGGGGCAGCACCGATGATTTTATTTCGGTGGACAGAATCGTGGTAATCAGTGGAGAATAGTATTGGAAAAACAATGAGGTTTTCTTGGAGGCTTGTCACAATTGCAATGGCGAATGTTCTATTATATGGCACCTCATTTAAATGGAAAATGCCAGTTAAATATTAGGGTTCAAATCCTAAAAAGTTGATAAACATATAAGTTAACACTTCTGGAGAAGAAATAACCATGAATAAAAGCCTAAAGATTATATTGCGTGCAATAACGATTTCTATTTTTTGTTCCAATCTTTGGGCACTTAATGACGGCGATGGGCTCCAGGCCAATCAAATGTCGGATGCCTACAGCTGGGACAAGCAAACACGTTTCACACTCGAGAGAATGGCGGAGAATCTTGAGCGTACACTCAAGCCCTGGCCTGTGCCTGACCGCACTTTCAAGGTCGAGGAGTACGGCGCCGTCAGCGATGGTGAAACGGTTAACACCATCGCCATTCAAAAGGCCATCGACGATTGTTCTGCGAATGGCGGAGGCGTGGTCCTGTTCTCTCAAGGCGACTATGTGACCGGTACGATTGACTTAAAGTCCGGTGTCATGCTTGAAATATCTAAAGACTCCCGGATTCTCGGCAGCACCAACCTCAAGGATTATCCAGATCGGGTGGCCAAACGCAAGACCGTTATGGATACTCATATGGATATCCGGCACTCATTGATTTTCGCAGAGGGAGTGGAACGTGTCGGCCTCAGGGGCCCGGGCACCATTGACTTTAGGGGTACAAGAGAAAACTTTCCGGGCAAAGAAACGATCGCCAAGCTGCCCGGACGTCCTTTTGGTATGAGATTTATTGACTCCAAGCGCGTTGTCGTAGAAAACATCCAACTTACAAACTCTCCCAGCTGGATGCAGAACTATTTAAACTGCGAGGATTTGATTCTTCAGAAGATTAATATTGTGAACCATACGAACTGGAATCAGGATGGACTTGATCTTGACGGCTGCTACCGTGTCATCGTGCGTGACTGCTTCTTTAATGTTTATGATGACAGTATGTGCATTAAAGGTGCCAGTTTACGGCCGACTGAAGATATCCTGATAGAAAACAGTACTTTCTACACAAAATGTAATTCATTGAAGATTGGGACTGACACTCAGGGCGACTTTCGAAGGATTTTGGCGCGTAATCTGGTTTTGGGCGGTGCTCCGGAAGGCCTGCCTGTTTTTAACAACTCCCCTACAGAGTCGGGGATCACTCTGGCAACGGTTGACGGCGGAGATGTTGAAGATATTCTGATCACGGATGTAACCATAAACCGGGCCCAGTGCCCCATCTTCCTCCGCGTCGGCAGCCGGGGACGACTCATGCCCGGTATGCCCAAGGCTCCTGTCGGAAAGCTTCGAAGAATTGTGATAGAAAATGTCAAAGGTCATGACAATGGCCAGCAGGGATCATTTATCTCCGGCATCAAGAACGGCTTGGTGGAAGACGTTGTCATCCGCAATGTGGATCTTACGATGTGCGGAGGAGTCAGCAAACAGCCGACTTGTGTTCGAGAGAATGAGGGAGGGTACCCTGACGCTCACCAATTTGAAAACCCACTGCCCGCCTTTGGGTTCTGGATCCGGCATGCGCGCAATATCCACTTCTATGATATTCGGATTGCTCCCCAAAAGAATGATATCCGACCACTTTTTGCAACAGGCGGCAACACAAAGGACCTATACCTCGATGGTCAGCCAATTCCGCTGTCCCGTGATTCTGGGGCAAATTAAGAAACAACGATAATGTTGTTTATGAAACATGGGACCTTCTTAATATTGGTCACTGCGGTCTTGATATTTTTACTTAATGAAGAAATCTCCGATGCGGTTATTTCTGGGCTGATCCGAATCAAGACTGGCGGATTGCAGGCGGATTTTCTCAATCAGAGATGCTGTTGTTCCGCCGTAGTTCTTCACAACACGCGACGGATCAGTTTGACGGACCTGTTGATACACTAGACAATTCTGTTGCCCTGTACCGAGCCTATATCGGCCGGAGAGAAGTGGCTGGCGGCGCTGCGATTGACGTATATGTTGATGACATTGTCGGTTCTGCGGCCGATGGTTCGCAGCGCACGGCGTATGACGGGATTGGGCTTGCCCCGGTGCTTCATGGAGATCTGACCAAATGACGGGAAAGTTGATGTGCTGGATATTGCCGAACTGTCCAATAGCGGGCAATCGGTCTATACAATGGATCGACTTAATAGATATCGCTAAATGACTGGCTAAAGCAACTATCTGAAGAAGATATTGAACTGTTAACGATTAAATAGGATGTAAAAACGATGAAAAAAGAATTGCTTTTAAATTTTGTTATTCTGTGCTTGGGTTTTACAAATATTACACCCACCCATGCAGCAGCGACTCCGTCATTCGATCCTGACACAAAATCCGGGGACAGTCACCTGTTTTTATAATGCTGTTATAGGCCCAATGGAGCAATTATAATAAATAGACTAAAATTTCAATTCGTTTTGGATCCTATCCCAAACGCTTAGCTGCCTCATCCGCCAATCCCTGATTACGCTCCGCATAGATGGCCGTAGCACTCATATTCGTATGCCCCAGCGTCGCCCCAGCCGTCTCATATCCCATTTCCTTGCGTACCTTGGTTGCCATCGTATGCCGCATTTGATAGGGTGTCCAGTCGGGTATCAGGACGGGGTTTTTATTGACTATTGAATAATTATCTAAACACATTATAGGTTCAATTTTGCACAGTGAAAAAACGAACGAAGCAAATTTTGCTGCCGCGACTGTCTTCCAATGCTCTCTTTGACGGCTTCTGCCAAGTGTTCCACGTTGTCGGCAATAAAGTTGGCCAACTGGCTGTATTTGCTGTGGTTCCAGACCTGCTCGTCAGGATTCAATTCAGGCGCATAGGCCGGAAGCCACTCCACATCAACCCGATTGCCAAATCGGGACTTCAAACTCCGCACCCCACTGCGATGGACCATCCACCGGTCAATCACAAGAATGATTCCTGCCGGGAAATGCTTCAACAAATCAGCCACAAACGCCTCAAAATCGTCGGCACGAATATTGTGGTTTTCAATCGAAAAATACAGCCCCAAACGGCGGCGTTTCGGCGAGCAGGTTACGGCCGAAATCACCGACAACCGATCCCGGCGATCCCAACTGCACAGAACGGGCGTTTGCCCTTTGGGAGCCCATGTCCGCCGGACGGTCGGTTGGAGCATAAACCCACTTTCGTCCAGAAAAACGATGGTTTTACGCGTTCTGCGGGCTTTTTTTTATACGCGGCCAATCCATCTGGCGCCATCCGGCAATGGCCTCTTCATCCCGTTCGCGGGCCCGCTTTTCAGGCTTCTGGCAACTCCAACCCATCCGCTGGAGAAGATGCCAGACGCTGGATGGGTCGTAGGTTATCCCGAAATGCTTTTGGATCACTTCAGCGATCCTCCGCAGGGTCCACAGTTCGGTCGGATAGCCGTTCTGACGTGCTCCCTTCAGCAGCCACTTTTTCAGTTGATCGATCTGTTTTTCAGACAGACAGCACGCCCGTCCCGGCGGACTGTGGGCCTCAAAGAACGCCTCGCCTTGCTGTTCATAGGCCACACGCCATTGAGTTATGGCTCCGGGCGTTACGCCAACGAGACGAGCGGTCTCGTTTACGCGATGTCCCTGCTGGAGCAAAGCAATCGCCTTGCGTCGCCTATCCGATAATTGGTCAGGGGTTCCTATGGGTCTCATACCCCTATTATCGGCAGGAATACGCTCGTTTATTTAACTTTTCAAAGATCAATAAACGAGCATAATCAAATTTATTATTACCATATCTTCCGAGGTTCCTATGAGCACCCTCACCCCACGATCCCCACGGGTCGATCCAGTTCAGCGGATTGTTGCCGCAGTAGGCGTACAGATTCATCCCGTCGATGTATCCGGCCGGGTCGGTCTGCATAAACCGCCCCGCGTCCGGGCTGTAATCCCGCATGCGGTAGTAGTACAGTTCTGTGGTGCTGTCCCACCGCCGGCCGGTAAACAGATACGGATTGCCGTACAGCAGCGGATGGCTGGAGGCATACACGGCCGTATCTTCCGTCAGCCAGTTGCCGTCAGCGCCGCCTGCCCGCATCACCCGCGGCCGGCCATAGGGATCATACGTATAGCTTTCTTTGATATTGCCGGCGCTGTCGCTCAGCAGCCGAATCGACCCCAGCGCATCGGCATAGTAATAAAACCGGTTCCCGTTACCGCTGACGTATTGAACCGTCACCACAGGATTATCTATTCCCGGCCCATAGATGTATTTACGTATCAAAGAGCCGCTGCCGCTCTCCCTTTTTCTGAGAGCCGTATAGAATCATCTTCAGACCCAGAAATCCAGCACCCCTCCAAAGTCGGCAGACTCCTTAGCAAACTCCTTATTTGTTCCCTTCTATTTTTTGATGTCTTTCCAAAGCAGCCGTTTCGCTCTTATTATACCCCGCCGATTTCGGCCGGCAAGCCATTTCCCCAATTTTTTGCTTACTTTTTACACAATTTTTTGCTCCACCCCCAAAACCCTACCCCTTCCCTCTCCAACCCCGCCGCCCCCGGCGGTGGCAGGTAAGGCAAGAACCATGACCAGAAAAAGAACTCTCAGAAAATGTGCGAAAGATTCTTGACACTACCCCCCCCCAATAAAGGATGGTTGGGGAGATGACTTTGGGTGTCTTGTGTGAGTAAAATCGATTCTACACTCTCATCACTGTCACATCGGTCTTGATTCGGTGGGAGTCGGGTGAGAACTTCTCAAGTTAAAAAGGACCTGCTACTTTTATTATTTCAGGGTTATTGTTTACCATGACTCGCTCAGGACCAAATTCTGAACTCAGCCGATTGTATAATTGATTTTTAATTTCTTCAACAATCTTTCGATTATCTTGTCGATTAGGGCTGAGACCATTGATATTGATTACAAGGTTCTGTTCTCCTTCAATATAAACGATAATACTCAAATTACCTGAAACCAACTTAACGCTTGTTTCCCTATATATCGCAATAGGCTTAAGATGTGCAACATCTTCTGGGACTGTCGTCTTTTGTGCCAACTTATAAAATTCAACAGTCTCTTCAATAATTTGGAGAGCATTGTTTATTTCTACTTGGTTTACACTACCGTTGTCTTGATGTCGGCTGTTGCCTTTCAGGACTACATCATAGTTTGTGGCATAGTCACATCCCAAACAATAAAGAAGTATGATTGGTACAATTAAAATCAATTTTTTCATTTTGTATCCTTTCATTAGAAAATACTAATCCTATGGCCACGGTCTTGGAGGATTAGAATACGGTCCCTCTTCTAACCAGTTATCTGAATAGTATCCACCATGAACAGCCCAGTCCAATGCATGAGCTGGAAGATAAAGTGGACCAAGCACTTCACCTTGGTAAGTGTGTTGCATCTCATGTGGCCAGCTATAGTTTCCTTGTCCATATAACATTGTATTTCCAAGGGTCAGAGCAGCACCATCAATTATTAAAGGACAATTAGTAAATTCTATGCCATTATGTTCAATTTTTGGCATATCTCCTCCCAATGGCACACCTACTATTCCAACTGCTACACCCAATGCCGTATTAGGTGCATTCCACGCTTTTTTAACAACTTCTCCTAAAAACCAACCAATATCTCCAAGCATATCTCCAAGAGAACCTTCCTTTTTATCCAAACCCCACGGATCAATCCAGTTGAGTGGATTATTCCCGCAGTAGGCGTACAGGTTCATCCCGTCGATGTATCCGGCCGGGTCGGGCTGCATAAACCGCCCTGCGTCCGGACTGTAATCCCGCATGCGGTAATAGTACAGTTCTGTGGTGCTGTCCCACCGCCGGCCGGTAAACAGATACGGATTGCCGTACAGCAGCGGATGGCTGGAGGCATACACGGCCGTATCTTCCGTCAGCCAGTTGCCGTCAGCGCCGCCTGCCCGCATCACCCGCGGCCGGCCATAGGGATCATACGTATAGCTTTCTTTGATATTGCCGGCGCTGTCGCTCAGCAGCCGAATCGACCCCAGCGCATCGGCATAGTAATAAAACCGGTTCCCGTTACCGCTGACGTATCGAACCATCACCACAGGATTATC
>ERZ795047.4163-NODE-4163-length-12366-cov-4.613923_pt1 | contig 12366 bp, 11 predicted proteins | sample MGYA00375131_ERZ795047 | MGnify/ENA primary metagenome ERZ795047 (study PRJEB30176, sample SAMN05720228) | activated sludge metagenome | isolation source: Anaerobic digester | place: Japan | collected 2015-05-20 ... | reverse complement strand
ATCGGCATGGGACCAATCCTCTGAAAGAGATGAAGCTTGTTTCTTATTATAAGAAACAAATGAAGGAGATAAAGCCCAAGATCGTTCTTACCTATACCATCAAGCCCAACGTTTATGCCGGAATAGCGGCTGCTTCGTTAAAAATACCATATATAGCTAATATTACTGGCTTGGGCCCTGCAATTGAAAATGGTGGGCTGCTTCAGAAGATAACGATTCCGCTTTATAAATATGGTCTTCGTAAAGCACAGAAGGTTTTCTTCCAAAACACATCTAACAGGGATTTTATGGTCGAACGAAAGATGGTCAAGAATTACGACCTGTTACCTGGATCAGGCGTCAATTTAGAGAAGTTTACAGTACAGCCGTATCCGCAGGGGGATACTGTAGACTTCGTATTTATTTCTCGTGTTGTGAAGGAGAAAGGCATAGACCAGTATCTTGAGGCAGCGAAAGAAATAAGAGCAAGGTATCCGGAAACAAGATTCCACATATGTGGTGCGTGCGAAGATGCTTACGAAAGTATTTTACATGAATTAACTAATGACGGAACGATCATTTATCATGGCAAAATTGAAGATGTTATTGGAATGCACAGACAATGTAGCTGCACAGTCCATCCCTCCTTCTATCCGGAGGGGATGAGTAATGTGCTATTGGAAAGTTGCGCCTGTGGCCGCCCCATTATCACCACTGACCGTCCCGGTTGCCGCGAAATCGTAAAGGATGGTATAAATGGTTTCATAGTGAAACAGAGGGATAGTCAGGATTTGATAGAAAAGATTGAGGCGTTTCTGAATTTGACTTGGGAAGAGAAACGAGATATGGGCATTGCTGGCAGAGCCAAGGTAGAGTGTGAATTTGATAGGAATATTGTCATTGGGAAGTACCTGAATGAAATTGGCAGAGCTAGCAAGGTGATACGAGAATGAAAATCTTATTTGTAATCGATAACCTGAGTGGGGGCGGAGCACAGAAGCTTATTTCTGATATAGTGCAGAATTTAACTGCTGAGCAATGCGAACTGTTACTTCTTTCGAATAGAAAGGAAAAATATTATACTTTGTTGACGGCTAAGGGAATAACTGTTCATGTAGTTCCTGATTCCAGAAAATCGCTACCGAGTAAATTGAACTATATTTGGGGAGTAATCAGGAGGGGGCATTATTCCGTTATTCATGCAAATCTATTTCCGGCAATCTATTATGTCGCAATGATTAAAAGACTTCATAAAATAACGTGTCCCCCCGTGTTCATGACTGAACATTCAACGGATAATAGCAGAAGACATAAGAAGTATTTACGACTTCCTGAAAAATATATCTATGGAAGCTTTAATCATATCATCAGTATCAGTAATGAGACCCAGAATGCATTATTAGGATGGCTTGGCAAGGATGCTTCTGACGGAAGATTCACAGTTATAGAAAATGGCATAGAGGTTGAGAAGTATCAAAATGCGAAAGAATATGAAAAAAAAGATGTATTCTCTGAATACAAAGATGGCGATCAACTAATCGGGATGGTGGGTTCTTTCACACCGCAGAAGAATCATAAGAAAATGATTGAAGCAATGACTCATATGCCTGATGAATATAAGCTTGTTCTTGTCGGAGAGGGGCCTTTGCTTGCGGACATAAAGCAACTGGTTAAAGAAAAGAATCTTGAATCTCGAATTGCTTTCCTTGGTTTCAGAAAAGACGTAGCTGAAATTATGAAAACTGTGGACGTTGTCTGCATCCCATCCATCTGGGAGGGCTTTGGGCTTGTTGCTGTTGAAGCTATGGCTGCCGGGACACCTGTTGTTGCAGCGAATGTTCCAGGATTAGCAAATGTAGTTGGAGATTCAGATGTTTGCTTTGATCCGAATAATGCGAACATGATCGCAAAAAAATTGATAAGTGCTGTTAGCAATTTCAATAATGAAGCTAAGGAATTGCTTATGGATAGAGCAAAACACTATGATATAAAAAATACTGCAGAGCAGTATATTCGGGTGTTCGAGAAAACTATTGCTCAATAGTGAAAAGGATATCGACAGGAGAGTAGTCGTGACAAATAAGTTCAATCCTAGCATCTCAATTATCAGAGTTCTATCTATGCTGTCAATCATCGTTGGCCACTGGCTAACAATGAAAGGAATAAATCACTTTCAATTCGGTGCAATTGGAGTGCAGGTCTTTTTGTTTATTTCCGGATGGCTTCAAAGTGATAAACATATAGACAAATTCCCTAAATGGTTTTTATCCAAAGCAAAAAGAATATTGTTTCCATATTATGTAGGTTTAATATTGATAATTGTTCTCCGCTTCATGCTTCACGTTGCAACCCCGAAGGAGGAAATTCTCATTCATGCGATAAATCTACAAGGTTTGAGTAAGATATTTAGTTTTGCTGAGGTCTCAGTGATTACTGGATACGGGCATACTTGGTTTCTTACAGTACTGGCTATATGCTACCTTTTGACCGCATGTTTAAAAAAATACCCAGAAATTGATGAGACTATTAGAAACAACTGGCAGATTTGGCTTCTAATATCAATAGGTATGCAAGTTATCTTAATGTATTTGGGAATCCAAATTGGAGGATTGCTTTGTTACTTCTATGGGTACTATATGAAACATGAAGTATCTCACCGAGAGAGTGGCATTTGGCCCTTTACAGTTGCTATGCTTTTAAGTACCGCCCTGAGATTTCTTGTTTACAAGCATTCACATGAGAGTGTAGCGTATAATATCATTTTCACATGGTCATTTATCGCCTTAGGGATTTGGCTTTCCCTGTTAGGAATGTTAATTTGCGAGAGGTTCAGTGAGAAATCATTTCATATAGCAACATCAAAAATATGGAGGCTTTTGGATTTGGCTTCGTATCCACTCTTTTTGATGCACTATATATTTCTAAAGGGCGACTTGTCAGTTGAAAAATGGTTTCCGAACAATTCGTTCTTACAATTATTGCTATTTATGGTGCTTTCGACTTTAGGAGCTGCTGTAGTTATGCTAACTACAGATTGGCATAAAACAATACAAATCATAAAAAACGGGTTGGACAATAGAGGATAGGAGTAGCATGAAGTATTTATCAAAAATAATCATGCCTGGACTGCTGGCGTATGGTGTCCTATTAGGGCTGTTATGTATATATAATGATTATTCCATATCTGCACTTATGCCACTTGCTCCTATAGTTTACGGGCTAGTATTTGGTTTTGTTTATGTAAAAAGAAGACGCGCGTTTGACTCCATTGTTGTTTTAATGCTTTTTGCAATCTGGTTCCTACGACTGGTACTGATTCCATGCATATATGTGATGTCGGGATATACTTCTAATATTCAGACATCTGCTGGGACAGACAACCTAAATATGGCAGTTCTATTGGTAGGGTATGAATTTATCACGGTCGGTATTTTTCTTGTCACCAGCAGGAAAATCTCTGTTATTTGTAATACTGTTCAGAGTGAAGGTGTTAATAGCAGCAATAAAACAAAACAGTTTGTAAGAATCATGGTTATCGCTATTATAATGGTAGCAATACTCTGTGTGTTGCGCGACAGGTCAGTTCTTGCGGCGATATCTTCAATATTTGAAAAACTAGCTGGAACAACAGAATCAGCCATTGAGCGAAGACGAGAATTTTTATGGGTTAGAAGCAATTCGAGACTTGTTTTTCAATTGTTCTTCAACGCAGTATATTACTTACAAATATTGATCCCGGCTAGTTTGATTACATTTGTTATCAATAAAAGGAATAAAGTTGGCTCAAATACGCGAGGATATTTTTTGTGCTTGTTGATAGCTGCATCTTCTGTTTTGATAACAACGGATAACAACATAGATTCTGTATGCATTATGGTGGCGTGTTTACTTGTTATCATTATAAGCTATAGAAACACAGTTGCACATAAGATTCCTTTTCTAATTGGTCTTGTGGGTTTATTTATCCTCTATTTTTTGTTAACGAAAGGTGGAACAAATAATTCAGCAGGGAATGCATTAGAAGGGATTTCCGCAACATTATGTGCATATTTTTCAGCGATCCCAAATGTTAGTGCCGGATTAGCAATGAGATATTCGAACAAGCTATCAACACTTTTCGGAGATATTGTTGCAGGCATTCCATATATGGCAGCGTTTTTCAGAGGTTACCCAACAAGCGTAACAATTTACAACGAAGTTGTTCACGGTTACACAGGTGTTGTAAACCAGATTGTTCCACTGATTATTAGTGGATATAAGTTCTTTGGCCCTTTTGCCCCTGTACTTACAGTCTTGACATATTGCATTGCACTTAACATGGAAATAAAAATGCGAAAATCTCATGTAGTGTTTAATCAGGTTCTTTTCGCAGTCTTTGTTGTTAATCTTGCAATTGGACCTTGCATTTTTGGGTTTCCTAATACGATTAAACGTTTGTGCCATTTTGTTCCTCTTATTATTCTGGCGAACATCAATGAGAGAGTTACATTGAATGAGAGATAAATTTATGGAACGGAACAAAGCAGTATCAAGAATGCCTGAGATAGATGTTTTGAAATCGTTTGGAATCATTCTTATGATTATGGGGCATCAACTATATGGAGAAGGACTGGATCACTGGCTCCACGCATTCCATATGCCGATGTTTTTCATCATTTCAGGTTACTTATACAAGAAGCCGGATCATATAGGTAAAACCATATGTAGAAAGGAAAAGAACCTGCTGATTCCTTATTTATCTTTTGCATTCTTTCATATGGCAATTTCTTGCGTACTAAAGCTTAGAGAAGGCATCTCCGTAGTATCCTCTATTAAAAACTACTGTTACCATATTTTCCTTTATAATCACGAGGGTATGCCAATATGCGGGGCAATTTGGTTCCTTACTGCATTATTCTTCTTGGACGTTATTTATTATTTGATAGATCTTATCAAGAATGACTATTGCAAACTCGGCACGGTTATCGGCCTGTCAGCCATTGGAGTATTAATCCCATTCTTTGGATACAGACTTCCTCTAAGCCTTGATGTTTCATTAATGGGTACGGGACTATACTATATCGGAAATAAAGGCCGCAAGCTTTTCGAAAAGGTAAACTTAAAAGCTAATATCTGGGTTGGCTTCGTCGGATTGACTATAGGATCTCTCCTCGTGTTTTTGAACAGCACGGTGAATGTTAGACTGGCTACCTACGGGAACATAGTACTTTATTACTTTAATGCGGTTCTTTTGACATTCTCTTTATACAACATAGCCTTCGCAATTTCAAAACAGAATAACGTGATTAGCAAGGAATTGTGCTTTATTGGGACAAACAGTCTGGTCTATCTAGGATTAAATCAGTTTATTCTCATATTTCTTAAAAACATTAGCTTTGAAAATCAGATTATCAACACAGGCTATAAAGTGATTGCTCTCTTTACTTGCCTTGTAATCCTTCATTTGTGTTCGTTCGTATTAACCAGGACGAAACTTAAAATATTAATAGGTAGATTTTGAGGATTTGTGTATGAAAGTACTTTATGTAGGGACGGATGCGCAGGTTTGCGGAGCAAGCTTTTCAATGGTCAAATTGATAGAAGAATTGGACAGTAGAGGAGTAGAGGTCGTCCCCGTGGTCCATAGGGGTAATACTGATAATCTCCTTACCCAGAAAGGACGAAGCCATTATATAGTAAATGCCTGGTCTTGGATCGTAAGCAACAGCTATTCGCGTGTCAAGAAGACAATCGTGATGCTATCCAAGAAAGCATTAAATATCCCATGTTACTTTCAGTATAAGGCAATAATAAAAAAAGAAAAGCCTGAGATTGTTCATTTGAATGCATTGACTTCGTATTCAGCAGCAAAGGCTGCTATTGATTCAGGGATACCGATTGTCTGGCACATCCGAGAAATGATTGAAGAAGACTTAAACAGTAGCTTTTGGAATCAAAGAGAAGCACATTCTCTGATGAAAAAGGCTGACTGTTTCATAGCTATATCACGGTGTGTAGAAGAAAAGTATAAACGAGTCGTTGGGGCGGACAGAATTCGCTGCATCTATAATGGTGTAGATGTTGGCAGGTTTCTCCGGGAGGATCATACTGCCTTTTCTGACAAATCCGTTGTTATCACGATGGCCGGAAGAATCAACAAATCAAAGGGACAATTATCGAGCCTTCAAGAATTGATACCGGTATTACAGGCCAACCCTAATCTTATCCTACAATTTGCTGGGCTTGGAAGTGATTCTGAGATTCAAGCTATCAAGAACTGTAGGGATAGGGCAGGAATATCCGAGGAACGAGTGAAATTGCTCGGCTTTGTAGAGGATATGGATCGGCTATGGGGAGAAACGGACATTGCTTTGGTCTACTCAAAGTTTGAAGCATTCGGAAGAGTCACTATTGAAGCCAAGATGGGTGGAGCGCTGGTGGTTGGTTACAATAGTGGTGGTACAACTGAACTAATTGAAAATGGTGTGGATGGTTACCTGTTTGGAAATGGCTATAAATCCTTAAAGGAAACCGTCGAATTGATTTTGATGAATCCTCGTCAAGCATCAACAGTGGCCGTACAGGGTCGTGAGAAGGCAAAAACTGTTTTTACATCCGAGAATAACGCAATTCAAATAGAACGGTTATATAAGGAGATACTTGATAAATAGATTGTAAAGAACGCTTGTTAGAAGGACAAATGAATGCGTAAGAAGAATATATATAGGAGTGCTTTTATCGGGCTACTAGAAGAGGTTGTAGCCATCATCTGTGGATTTATTCTTCCCAGGATGATACTGACATACTTCGGCTCCGATTACAACGGAATAGTTGCGGCAGTAACACAATTTATCGGATGCATTGCGTTGCTGAAATCCGGCATTGGAATGGCAACAAAGGCAGCATTGTATGAGCCTCTATATAACCATGATCAACAAAAGATTGATGGCATTATGGCGGCAACAATGCGCTTTTTAAGGAAAGTTGCGGTTATATTTGTCGTTGGTATATTTATTTTTGCGTGTGTATATCCGCTTGCAATTAATAAGGAGTTTCCTTGGTTTTTTACTTTTTCTCTAGTGCTGATCATTAGTCTCGGAACATTTTTTCAGTACTACTTTGGCCTTGGAAATCAGCTCCTACTGGAAGCCGATCAGAAATACTATATTGTTTCTCTGGTTGCGATCACAAATACATTCTTCAATACAGTCATTTCAGTTGTTTGTATGAAGGCGGGAATGTCCATCCACGGTGTCAAGTTGTGCAGTGCACTCGTTTACTGCACAACTCCAGTAATTCTTTTTCTCTATGTAAATAAGACATATCATTTGAACCGTAAAGCACAACCTGACATGGAGAGTATTTCCAAGAGATGGGATGCTTTTGGAATGCAAATTGCTAACTTTGTCAACAACAACACTGATATTATAGTAGCTTCACTTTTCCTCAGCTTGAAAGAAGTTTCGGTCTATACAATATATTACCTGGCTATTAATGGGATCAAGAAGGTTGTCAGCAGAATATCTGTTGGAGTGGAAGCCGCACTTGGCAACATTATTGCAGAAAACAATAAGGATAATTTACAAAGCAGTTTCTCGTTGTTTGAGTTTGTCCTTAACTTTCTCTGTACTGTAGCTTTTTCATGTCTAATCATACTTATTGTTCCTTTTGTGAATGTATATACAAAAGGAGTTACAGATGTTAACTACATTAGGTATGCTTTCGGAATTATAGCTTGTGCTGCTGAACTTTTCTATTGCTTAAGGCTTGCATATACATATCTGGTTCAGGCGAAAGGGGCATTTGCTGAGACTAAAAAGCATTATTACATTGAGGCGGTTATTAATATAGTCATTTCCGTTGCGTTAGTGAATTGGATAGGACTTGTCGGCATTGTTATCGGCACGCTAATTGCGATGATATATCGTACCATAGTATTTGCCGTATATGTTTTTAAACATATCCTTGAGAGAAACGTGATATTGTTTTTCGACAGGATGGTAATTACCGTTGCAAATATCGCGATTAATTACTTTGTTTGCGTACAGTTGTTATATAAAATGCCGCATGGAAACTATTTACAGCTATTCTTAGCAGCGATTCCAGTAGGAATAATTACACTAGTTATAACAAGCATGATTAATGGATTGAGGTATAAGAAGCTTTTCAGCAAATCCGTTGCATTAGTTGCAGGAAAGCTAAAGAAAAAAAGTGCTAGGAGATGATGGAATGAAGAAAATAGGAATAGCTACTCCTTTTAAAGTTCCCAACTATGGAACCAAGTTACAGGCATATGCGATATCCACTTATATATCATCCGTATATGACGGTGAGGTTGAAATCCTAAACTATAACCCAAGTAGCGATAGGAGAATATCAACAGTTTTCAGAAAAGCTTTTTCAATAAAAAGAAATATAGCTAGGATCAAGCGAATTCTAAATAAGCAAGCAGTCGAGAAAAGTGCGGATCCTGTTTTAATCCAGAAACGGAAAGCTTCTATCAACGCTTTTGATAATCTATATCAATTAAGCAAACCGATCAATGGATTTCAGATGCTCCAAGAAAAATCCAGTGAATATGACTGTATAATTTGCGGTAGTGATCAAATATGGCTTCCGGGAAACTTACAGGATAAGTACTACACATTGGAATTCTGTAGGAATAATGTGAAGAGAGGATCATACGCTGCCAGCCTTGGCGTAGACTCTCTTAATGACAAAGAGAAGAAAGCATATTCAACATTTCTATCAAAACTTGATTTCATATCTGTGAGAGAAGACATTGGTAGGGATCTTCTACAGTCGTTCTTTAAGACACAACCCATATCCTGGGTATGTGACCCAACTTTCCTACTTGATAAGGAAGACTGGGAGCAACTGGAACAGGAGCCACCTGTTCTTAACGAGGTAAAATCAGGGTACATATTCTGTTATTTCTTGGGAACGAATGAAGCACCGAGAATTACTGTTTCAGAATATGCAAAGAAACATGGACTAAAGATTCTGAGTGTGGCTAATTTCAAGGGGTATTGTGAAGCTGACACTAGGCTGACAGACTATCAATTATATGATTTATCTGTTAATGAGTTTCTTTATCTGATACATCATGCAAACTTAGTGTGTACTGATTCTATGCATGCGACCATATTCTCTACTATATTTGAAAACCAGTTTGCGACGTTTGAGCGGTTTAAGAGAGAAGATTCCAACTCACGTAATTCACGTATTTATTCACTTTTGAGCGTTATGGGGCTAGAAAGGCGACTTATAGGGGAGGAAGCAACTATACCTGAAGAAAGCATTGATTATTCCCAAGTAAAACCCAAACGCGAGGCTCACATCAATGCGTCAAAACAGTTTATTAGTAGGGAGATTCTGTGATGTTCGTTGAAAGTATTCGAGATTCAGATAAATGCGTAGGATGCAGTAATTGCAAAAATACTTGTCCGGTTAATGCAATTACGATGGTAGCAAATCCAGAAGGATTCATTGTACCTCAAATCGACCATTCTATTTGCATAAATTGTAAAAATTGCGAGTCTGTTTGTCCTCACAAAGAACTGAAGTATAAACAGATGAGTGAGTTGCCTGACGCTTTGATTGTCCGTGCAAGAAATAAGAATTTACTTAAGACGAGTGCATCCGGAGGCTTATGTTCTATTCTGGCTTATCACTATATTGAAAAATTAGGTGGATACGTTTGTGGGGCTGTATATAATGATGACTTTACTGTGCGACATATCGTATCTAATGATGCAGCTGATATCAAACGAATGCAACAGTCAAAATACGTCCAGAGTAATTTAATGGACTGTTTCCCAATTATAAAAGAAAAACTCAGGGATGGTCAACATGTACTGATGATTGGAACCGGGTGTCAAATCTACGCGCTAAAGAAGTTCCTTACAAAAGAGTATGATACTCTATTTTGCGTTGATTTAGTTTGCCACGGAACACCCTCTCCAAAGGTTCAAATGGAATACCTAAAGTGGCTCAAGCAGAAGCATGGAGAAGTCATATCACTAAACAATAGGAATAAAAAGTTATATCCACACAGTTATGTGAGTACATATTCGGCTACATTTGAAAGTGGTGAAACCGTAATAAACCGATATTCAGATGATCCTATGGCTGATGCTTTCTTTCAGCATCTTTCTATAAGGAAATCATGTTTTGAGTGCCAGTTTAAATCGGTACATAGAATCAGCGATTTGACAATTGGAGACTTTTGGTTTTCGGAGATGTACGGATTTGGGGAAGACAGACTCGGCGTTAACCTTTGTCTTGTTCAATCGAAAAAAGGAAAGAGTGTCCTATCAAAGATAGAAGATCAGATAGAGACGAAGCTCATTGATTCAGAAACTGCCATAATACTTAATGGTGGAATGATTTATAGTTCTTGCAAAGAGAATAAGAATAGGCAGCAGTTTTTCGACACGCTTGGAACAGAACCATTTGACTCCTTGGTATATAGGTTAGATGGAATCAGTTCAAAGTCAAAGAAGAAAAATCAAATGCGAGAGGTATTAGCGCCGATTTTGAGAAAAACAAAGTATTATAATAAACAGCTTGCAAAAAGTGCACAGTCAAGAAAGAATAGAAATATCCCTGAGGAATCTGTTGGATTAAAGTACTATTGATATATATTTAATCTTCGGAAAAAGATTGGAGATGATACAAAGTGCTCAAAAGAGCTATAGTTTTCCTCCTTCTTTCCAGTTTCCTTATTTCTACTGCTTCCGCAGAGTTGCTTTCACAATTTATGTTCCTTACTACTAAGTCAATGTCTGTTCATGAAGGGGAAGTAAGTCTGCTAGTTTTGCCCTCTGCGAAGAGAGTCGGAGATAATAGATATAGCATTCAGTTGGAATTACGTGAAAGAGCCGGAGTAGAAGCAACCATCGATTCTATCCTTATCCACGTCTTCGACGATGACTTTAACGCGGAGGATGAGGTTTTTGAGTCCTCGATAGAGATTGACCAGGTAAGAGGCATGGAAAAGGCTGAAGAAACGATAGAAACAAATGTACATCAATGGGTCGGATATGAGGTCGTTTCTGGAGAGAAGCATTTCTATGGCGTCGTGCAGTGTGGGGATTGGTATGATTCGGAAGAAGAGGAATCAAGCGTAACAGAAGATAGTGCGCTAACTGAAGTTTAGACATGAATGGTTTGAATACAAACACCCACTCAACGTAACCGCAGCCATGGGGTTGCCTTTGCCAGAAGACACTGGCTTATCTTTGCCAAATACCCTCGGCTTATGGCGGGGGATCCATACTGGGAAAGTGCACGAGTGAGGAACAGGGAAAGGAGGGCTACAATTTGAAGATCATAATGGAGAGATTTGGTAAGCCCTTCAATCCCGGAGAAGAGCGGCGAAAGAAAAGGAATTCGTTTCTATCTGTTGTATTGTTCCTGATCTGTGCTGTGGTTGTTATCGCAATAGCCACAATCATCATCGAGCATCTGATTAATAGCTGGGTTGTACCCGGCCAAGAAGAAACATGGGCAGCATCTGTAGCTTCTTACTGGGGCGGCATCATTGGCGGCGTCATTTCAGGTATACTTGCCTTCCTTGGCGTGTTTTACACAATTCGTTACTACAAGGATTCTGATGCACAGAAGGAAAGAGCTGCAGTTCAGCCCTTCTTGTTGGTGAAGGTCGGTCAAGATAATCGGCCTGAGCTGTCAAAGGGATTCGGGCTTGGCAAGGTACCAGAGGATGAGAAAAAGCGGAAAGAAGTAAAGGTCTCCATCCAAAACATTGGAAACGGATTTGCAACAACACTGGTCATTCACACGGGGGCCAACATTGGTGGCCTGGCATTCAACAAAGTGATTCCTGTGGGGGAGTTTGCGTATACGTTCTTCATGGTAGATCCGGGGAATCTGAAAGAAGGTTTACATTTCGGACTTCAGTACATTGACTCCATGACGAACGAGTATATCCAGGAATATACGATGAAAGCTGATGGAAGTAGCATCGAAATAGACTGTGGATATCCACAATTGGTCGAACAGTAGGGTATGGCAAAAGAAAAGTGTATCCGTTGTGGAGTAGAAACAGAATATGACGTTTCTTCTCCCGTGACGGTGAGAAGATGGTATATCGAAGGTTCAGGACAGCTTTGTGAGAAGTGCTTCTTCGAACTATACTCGATGCCGACTTCTTTCGGTAGTAAGTTAGGCACCGAAGAAGGACCGATGGAGCAAGAAGAGAATATTCCAAAATCCCTATAGACCCTGGGTCAGTTCAGCAGTAAATTGACCCAGAGGTTAGCTCGAAAGGAAGGTGATGCAGTTGATCGAAAACAGAATCCGAAAGTACCGAAGACAGAAAGGATTATCACAAGAGCGGCTCGGAGAATTAGTCGGCTTCAGCCAATCGAAAATCAGTAAGATCGA
>ERZ795047.4154-NODE-4154-length-12384-cov-4.530457_pt1 | contig 12384 bp, 13 predicted proteins | sample MGYA00375131_ERZ795047 | MGnify/ENA primary metagenome ERZ795047 (study PRJEB30176, sample SAMN05720228) | activated sludge metagenome | isolation source: Anaerobic digester | place: Japan | collected 2015-05-20 ... | reverse complement strand
AAGTTTTATAATGATTCCAAATCTACTACTGCAGAGTCGGTGGCTGTAGCGGTTTCAGCTTTTCCGGGCGGAGTTCATCTGATAGCCGGAGGCAGGGATAAGGGATGCGATTTTACTGTTGTCAATGAGTATATCAGAAAGCATGTAAGTGATATCTGTCTGATCGGTGAGGCGGCCGACAGGATGCAGGGTATCTGGGATGGGCTTGCTCCGATAAACAGGGCCGGGACACTGCATGAGGCGATACTGAAATCTTTAAGGTGTGCCGCAAGTGGTGATGTAGTTGTTTTCTCGCCGGGATGTTCGAGTTTTGACATGTTTATCAGTTATGAAGAGCGCGGGAATGTTTTCAAGCAACTGGTACGGGAACTTGTAAGTGAGAGGGCGATATCATGAGCAACCGGATGGCAAAGATGGATGTCGGTCTCTTTACGGCGCTCCTTATCATGCTGGGGTTCGGGATAGTCTTTGTTTACAGCTCATCATTTGCCGTTGCACAGCAAAATTACGGGGGATCTGATTTCTTTCTCTCACGTCAGACGACCAGGGCTGTTTTAGCGATTGTCAGTTTCATGGTTTTCATAAATGTCGATTATCATCTCTGGGGACGTCTGAGCAACCTTATTTACCTGATTGTGGTCGGGATGCTGGTTTTTGTGCTTTTACTTCCTGACAGCTATGCTGTAAACGGGGCAAAAAGATGGATTTTCCTGGGACCGGTACGTTTTCAGGTTTCCGATGTTGCAAGGATGGCTCTTATACTGGTTCTGGCAAGGGGTTGTGAGAAGGCAGGGGCAGAGATCAGGGAGTGGCCGGTACTTCTTGCAAACCTGCTGAAAATCGGCCTCGTGTGTGTCCTGATTCTGCTTGAGCCCAATTTTTCAACCTGTATGATATTTGCCATTACAGGTCTGGCGATTCTCTTTCTCTCAGGCGCAAAGTTTTCGCATCTGGCCTCGCTTTTTCTGGCTGTGATTCCGGTGGTTGTTATTCTTGTGCTCAAGGAACCTTACAGGCGTGCGCGCCTGACCGGATTTCTTCAGATGTCGGAAAAAACATCAAGCCTTAGTTATCAGACTTACCAGTCGCTTATAGGACTTGGCAATGGCGGCATTTTCGGGGTTGGCATTGGTAAAGGCGAACAGAAATTCTTCTATCTTCCGGAACCTCATACCGACTTTGCCATTTCGATAATGGGTGAGGAGATAGGGTTTGTGGGGCTGATGATCATTATGGCTTTGTTTGCGTTTATAGTGTACCGGGGTATGAAAATAGCATTCCGTGCTCCGGACAAAATGGGCCAGTTGATGGCTTTCGGGTTTTCTTTTGCAATTGCATTATATGTAATTGTTCATGCCAGTGTGGGAACAGGGTTGATTCCTACAACAGGGGTTCCTCTTCCGTTTTTAAGCTACGGGGGGATGAGTCTGATTTTCATGATGAGCAGTATGGGTATTCTTTTAAATATTTCGAGCCAGTCGCGTCTTGACACGATGCAGCCAAAGTTCAGGCCTGTATTGCCGGTGTCAAACAGTGCGGAAGCAAAAAGGAAAGCATGAAGGATTTTTCCAGGAAAATTCATCTGGTCGGAATCGGGGGGGCAGGGATGTGTCCTCTTGCCGAGGTATTGCTTTCCCGCGGACATCAATTGACAGGAAGCGACAGACAGAGATCTTCCGCGACAGAGCGTCTTGAGTCCCTGGGGATCGCGGTGCAGTACGATCATTCACCGCTGTATCTGAAAGAAGCCGAACTGATGATTTATTCAAGCGCGATAAGGGAAGACAATCCTGAGAGAGTGTATGCAGCGGAACATGGTATTCCATCCATGCGCCGTGCAGAGGTCCTTGGACAACTGATGAGGGCGCATTACACGATCTGTATCGCGGGTACACATGGAAAGACAACAACAACCGCACTGGCTGGTGCGGTGTTTCAGGATGCAGGGCTTGATCCTGTGGTGTTGGTGGGCGGGGTTATCCGTGGCGCGGAATCACACGCGGTGACCGGTACCGGAAATATCATGGTGGCTGAGGCGGATGAATTTGACAGATCTTTTCTGGCAATGTATCCCTCTGTGGCTGTGATCACAAACATCGAAGCGGATCATCTGGACTGCTATGGAAGTCTGGAAAATATCAAGGATGCTTTTGTGAGTTTTACCGCAAGGGTGCCGTTTTTCGGAGCCGTTGTGGCTTGTAAAGATGATCCCGGAGTAAGAGATGTTCTTCCGCGAATAAACTGCAATGTTATCACATACGGGATAGAGAGCGACAGTGATTACACAGCGGGAAATATCACTTTTGCATCAGGAAAGCCCTCTTTTACTGTGTACAAAAGAGGTACTGAACTGGGCGAGATCAGGCTTAATATTCCGGGCATGCACAATGTGCTCAATTCGCTGGCTGTTATCGCGGTGGCTGACCGTACCGGAATCTCTTTTGAAGTAATACAGAAGAGTCTTGGAAAGTGTCAGGGTGCCCGGAGGAGATTTGAAATAGCGGGTGAGGTAAAGGGGATAACCGTTATTGATGATTATGCGCATCATCCCGGAGAGATCAGGGCAACGATAGACGCGGCGAGGAGATGCGGGTACAAGAGGATAGTGGCGGTTTTCCAGCCTCATCTTTACTCCCGCACAAGAGAGCTTATGGATGGTTTTGTGGAGAGTCTCTCTGCGGCGGACAGTGTTTACGTTACAGGAATTTACAAGGCAAGAGAGGAAGCGATTCCCGGAGTTTCGTCAGGACTTATAGTCGAGAAACTGAAGAGAGGAAATCACAGTTCCGCTGTATATGTCGAGGAATCCGGAGATCTTGTCGGGATTTTACAGAAAGATCTCAGAAGCGGAGACGCTGTGATAATGATGGGTGCTGGTGATATCTGGCAGAGTGCTGTGAAACTGGTAGAGGCGTTAAATGGCTAAGAGAGTAGGAGCGAACACCCGTAAAAGGGCTGTTACCAGGAGAGCGGAGATTCGCAAAGGGCTGCGGAGGTCAATCGTGCGTATCGGCTCGGCTCTTGTTATCTGCACTGCGGCTGGAGGACTGCTGTATGCGGGGACGATCGGGATTTCAGAGTTCAGGAACCGGATGGAGAAGTCGGATCTGTTAAATGTAAAGGAAATATCTGTAAAGGGGAGTATCAGGACAGAGGAGCAGAAGATAATCGCCCGTTGCGGATTGAGGCCTGGGATGAAGCTTTATTCCATCAAGAAAGACGTGGTGAAATCGGCAGTCAGTGCAGATCCGTGGGTTAAGAGTGTGAAGCTGAAAAAGAAGCTTTATGGCAGGGTGATAATAGAGATCACGGAGCGTGATCCTGTTGCGCTGGTAAATTTTGGCACGATTATGCAGGTTGATGAGGACGGTGTGCTTCTGCCTCTGCCCGATGGATCTGTGTCTCTGCTTCCTCTTGTTTCCGGACTGCGGGACACTGTGGATGAGGCAGGCAGGAGAGTCATTGACAAGAAGGGAACAGAGAGACTCAATGAATTCCTCAGGGAAGCGGGGAAGGTTGACGGCGGGCTTTTTTCCAGGTTTTCTCAGCTTGACCTCTCGCATGACTATATGGTGCGTCTGGTGCTCAAGGGGGTTCCATCGGTGATCGATATCGGGACAGAAGATATAGTTGAGCGCTTAAATCAACTGCTTGAGATCGAGAAAATCCTCAGCACGGAAAACTTTCTTCCTGCAAGAATAAACCTGTGTTATCAGAATCTGGCCTATGTGACACAGAGAAGTGAGGTGGAAGAGGAGATTGTGCGGTCTGTGGCTGATTAGGTGTAAAGAGGGACAGGAAAAGAAAAAGAGTGTTTGAAATATCGTTGATGGAGGTTTAAATGGAAGAGAATGTAATTGTCGGGCTGGATATAGGCACCACAAAAATCGCCTGCATAATCTCTGAAGTCGATTCAAACGGAGAGTTGAAGATTATCGGAGTAGGAGTGCATCCCTCCGATGGTCTGCGGAAGGGTGTCGTTGTCAATATTGACAAGACTGTCCGTTCGATACAGAAGGCGGTTGAGGAAGCGGAGTTGATGGCCGGGGTTGATGTGGACTCTGTGTGGGTGGGTATAGCCGGAGATCATATCAGGGCTATTAACAGCAGAGGTGTTGTGGCGATTTCCCGTGATGACAACGAGATCACAGAGCTCGATGTGCTGAGGGCGAAGGATGCCGCAAAGGCTGTTTCCATTCCCATGGACAGGGAGATTCTGCATGTTATTCCTCAGGAGTACGTTGTTGACGAGCAGAAGGGGATAAAAGACCCAATAGGGATGTGCGGTGTGAGGCTTGAGACCCAGGTGCATATCATCACCGGAGCCGTTACATCTGCACAGAATATCTACAAGAGTGTTGACAAAGCAGGTCTGAAGGTGATCGACCTTGTGCTGGAGCCGCTTGCGTCCTGTTACTCTGTGCTGGAGAAAGATGAGAAGGAGCTTGGGGTAGCGCTGGTTGACATGGGTGGAGGCACCACCGATATAGCGATCTATTTCGACGAAAGTATCCGTCATACCGCAGTGGTAGGCCTGGGCGGGAAAAATGTGACAAGTGATATAGCGATCGGTATCCGCACCCCGATAGAGAGGGCAGAGGAGATAAAGAAGCAGTATGGGTGTGCTTATTCGCCGCTGGTAAAAGGTAATGAGTATATAAGTGTGCCTGGTGTTGGCGGAAGGGAGCAGCGTGAAGTTTCCAAGGCAGTGCTTGCTTCGATAATAGAGCCTCGTCTGGAGGAGATCCTCTCCCTTACTTTCCGTGAGATAAAGCGTACCGAGTACGCGGATATGCTTGGAGCGGGCATAGTGCTTACCGGGGGAGCATCAATGATGGAGGGGATACAGGAGCTGGCTGAGAAGGTGTTTATGATGCCGGTAAAGCTGGGTGTTCCATCAGGATTCGGCGGGCTTACAGAAGCAGCCAAGTCTCCGATTCATGCTACGGGTGTGGGTCTGTGCATGTACGGTTTTGAGCAGATGAAAAACCGGAAGGGTAAGAAGAATCTTGGAGGCGAGGATAATTTCAAGAAGATTTTTGACAAGATGAAATCATGGGTAAAGGAATTTTTCTGAGAACATAATATGCACCAATTATTAACAATAAACCTCAGGAGGGGCTTATGGTTTTCACGTTAGACGAGACGTTTGATACCGTAGCGAAGATGAAAGTTATCGGCGTGGGGGGAGGCGGAGGAAATGCAGTAAACCGCATGATTTCCGCGGGTCTCACCGGTGTTGAGTTTATCGCTGTCAATACTGACGCGATGGCACTTGACAACAACAAGGCAGCTCACCGGATTCAGATCGGAGAGAAGGTGACAAAGGGTCTTGGAGCAGGCGCCAATCCGGAAGTGGGCCGTCTTGCAATGGAAGAGGACAAGGACAAGATCGCTTCTGTTCTTGACGGGGCGGATATGGTTTTCATAACCGCTGGAATGGGCGGAGGTACCGGTACCGGAGGAGCGCCGGTTGTGGCGGAGATCGCTCAGGAGATGGGAATTCTTACGGTCGCCGTCGTTACACGTCCTTTCCTTTTTGAAGGCAAGGTGCGTGACCGGAATGCACGGAAGGGGATCGATGATCTGCGGAATGCGGTTGACACAATCATAGTGATACCGAACCAGAAACTGCTCTCTATTGTTGATAGAAGCACTTCCCTGATCGATGCTTTCAAGACAGCCGACGATGTTCTCTATCAGGCGACCAAGGGTATTTCTGACCTGATTTCTGTTCATGGTCTGGTCAATCTCGATTTCGCCGATGTGAAGACGATCATGAAGGGTATGGGCGACGCTCTCATGGGAACAGGGTATGCAGAAGGAGAAAACAGGGCGGTTATGGCTGCGGACAGTGCTATTCACAGCCCGCTTCTGGACGATATCTCGATTACCGGCGCACGTGGAATACTGATCAATATTACAGGTGGAGAGGATATGACACTCTACGATGTAAGCGATGCTACTCAGACGGTCTACGACGCTGTTGGAGAGGATTCCGAGACGAACATTATCTTCGGTGCGGTTACCGATGCGAGCATGAACGGCAAGATCAGGGTTACTGTTATTGCTACCGGTTTCAATGAAGAAACTATGGAGAAGAGGGACACTGCTCCCAGGATGGCTTTAAAGCTTCCGGGTCAGAAAAGGGATGCGGAAAAAAGTGTAGAGCAGATGTCAATTTCTCTTTCCCTGCCTTCAAAAGCAGAGGTTCAGGAGAAGGCAGAGGCGCCGGTTGCATCAGTTGAGCAGCCAAAGAGTATCAATGAGCAGCATACGGAAGTATCTGTTAATGAAGAGACTTCATCGCATCAGCCTTCCACCGGCAATTCGATCGAATTTCCTCCGTTTCTCAGGAAGGAAGCTATCCGTAAAGAGCGGGTTTATGTTTCCAAGGGGAGTGTGATAACCCAGTATGAGGACGATATGGATGTTCCGACATTTTTGCGTAAGCAGATGCAGTGATTTATTCCTGATTTCCGCAGGCATAGAGGGTGTTTGTGCTAATGTCCTGCGGAATTCAAAAACCATAAGCCTGTTCATCACTGCATCTGCAAGGGTGAGCAGGCGGTCTTATTGATGAGTTTGGGGTATAAATAATCATTTGAGGAAGAGTTATGGATGAATTGAAACTCCGTCTGATAAACAAGGCTTCAAAGCGGCACAGAAAAATTTTTCCCTGTTCCCACAAGGAGCATCTGACGGATTGCTTTACAATGCAGGATAACCTTCTGTTTTTCTGGTATAATACTGAAGACCAGAGCACGCACGTTTTAATAGACGAGGTAGACCCGGCAAAGGTCTGTTAGATTATCCAGGTGGCCACCCCATGGCTCTGCCGCTTAGAATGTGAACGTGGATGTGATCTACGCTCTGACCCGCTTTCTCTCCTGAGTTGACTACCAGCCTGTAGCCTTTTTCCACCAATCCCTCTTTTTTCACAAATTCGGAAATGGAGCTGAAGAGTTTTTCCAGAATATCTGTTTTTCCCTCGGGTATATCGTGGATGCCGGGGTAGTGTTCTTTTGGGATACCCAGGTAGTGATAGGGAGCCTGGGGACTTATATCTTTTATTATCACCATGGAATCGTTCTCAAAGACTTTCTGAGCAGGGATCTCATTTCGGATTATCTTGCAGAAGAGGCAGTTTTTCTCCATAAAGGATACTCCTTTGAGTGTGACATGGATTTAGCTGATTGATATAGTAAGATAAATGTTTAGAGTGTTGGATTTCCACAATTTAATGATGAATGATAGCAGGTACAGGATCTGGTCTGGACTTGGTTCCTGTTTTCGCAGGAACGAGCGGAACAATCGAAGGCTCTGTGGGTGGCCAGGTCACGTGGTTCCTGTTTCGCAGGAGGGGCACAGGGGTGAAAGTGTTTCCTGTGAAGATTATCTGTGTTATGAATGGTAAGTCTGATGGCTTTACATTCGCTGCTAACGGAGGGGTGGCGGAAGAGAGCTTATAGATATAGATCCTGCTTTGTTCTGAAGACATAAATTCTTAAAAGAATTTATTTGGCCTTCCTTTTGCTCACCAAATAAATCAGAGAAACGCCTGTAAGATCCCCCAATGTAAAGGGAGGAAGTATGCAAGTAGGTGGCGGGAGACCCTTTTCAGGGAATCTTGTCAATCCTGGTCTCTATGGTTTTTTGCCTGAGGAGAGGTTTCGTGAGATGCTCACTATGGAGCGCAAGAGGACCGAGAGGTCGGGAGCCCCGTTTGTGCTGGCACTTATCGATATCAGTGATCTTCTCAGGGATAAGAATTTCTCCGGGGTGATAGCTATACAGAAGATAATGCAGGTGTTGGGGGAGAGGGTACGGGAGACGGATATCCGGGGATGGTATGAGAGGGAGCGGGTTTTAGGGGTTATCTTTACCGGGCTTGCCGGGCAGGGTCAGGATGTGATTTCTGCGAAAATCAGAAAACAGATAGAGGAGGTTCTGGGCGGATGGGTGAGGGGGCAGGTGGAGATCTCTGTTTACAGTTTTCCGATAAGTAACAGTGTTTCATCCGGAGAGATTCTCCTTACCTTCTATCCTGAGACGGACAAATCGAGGGTAAAGAAGTTTCCTCTTTTTGCAAAGCGTGTTCTCGATATAGTGGGGGCCACCCTGGGGATACTTCTTTTCTCTCCTTTTTTTATTCTTATCCCTGTTCTTATAAAGTTTAGCTCACCGGGGCCGGTATTTTTTCGTCAGCAAAGAGTCGGGCAGGGCGGAAAGCTCTTTACGTTTCTTAAGTTCCGCTCCATGCACATAAACAGTGATGAGTCGCTTCACAGGGAGTATGTATCGCGTCTTATAAGGGGGGAGATAAAGGAGGAGAAGGTTTATAAGATAAGTCAGGATCCCAGGGTGACATCACTGGGGAGATTTCTGCGCAAGACGAGCCTGGATGAGATTCCGCAGTTTCTAAATGTGCTTAAAGGGGATATGTCTCTTGTGGGACCCCGTCCTCCTATCCCCTACGAGACTGCCCAGTACAGTCTCTGGCATATCCGGCGTCTTATGGAATGTAAACCTGGAATAACCGGTATCTGGCAGGTAGAGGGGAGAAGCAGCACCACCTTCGATGGCATGGTGCGGATGGATCTTCAGTACAGCAGAAACCGTTCGATTCTTACAGATCTTAAGTTGATTTTAAAAACCCCGTTGGCCCTGATAAGCGCCAGGGGGGCCTATTGAAAAGGAGTAAGTGATGTTTGGCATAGGAGTTATCGGTTACGGGTACTGGGGACCCAATATAGTAAGGAATTTCAGTGCCCTGGAGGGGGTAAGGGTAGTTGGTGTCAGTGACAGGAACTCAGAGGTGATCTCCAGGCTCTCATCCGCAAATCCCTCATTGCGTGTAAGCACCGACCCCACGGAGCTTATAAAGGCATCGGATATCGATGCTGTGGCAATAGTGACTCCGGTCTCTACCCACTATGAGCTTGCCAGGATGGCACTGGAGAATGGAAAGCATGTCTTTGTGGAGAAGCCCTTTACTGCCACATCGCAGCAGGCCATAAGTCTTATCGAGCTGGCTGAGAGGAAAAATCTCAAGATCATGGTTGACCATACGTTTCTCTTTACCGGTGCGGTACGGAAGATAAAGCAGCTTATAGAGGAGCGGGAGCTGGGAAAGATATTCTACTACGATTCCATAAGAGTCAACCTGGGGCTTTTCCAGCACGATGTCAATGTGGTGTGGGACCTTGCTCCTCATGACTTCTCCATCATGTCTTACCTTATAAGCGAATCCCCCGCGGCGCTTTCCGCCTGGGGACAGTCGCATGTAAATACTCTGGAGGATATAGCCTATATAACAGTGCATTTCAACACCAATATCGTGGCACACTTCTCTGTAAACTGGCTCTCTCCTGTGAAAGTGAGGACAACTCTTATCGGTGGGGAGAAGAAGATGCTTGTGTGGAATGATCTAAATGCTGATGAGAAGCTTAAGGTTTACGACAAGGGAGTTGAGGCCAGTAACAGGCAGGGGATCTACGACATACTGGTAAGTTACAGGGCCGGGGACATGTGGGCTCCAAAGGTTGAGGGAACCGAGGCTTTAAAGCTTGAGTGCAGGCATTTTATCGACTGCATAGAGAAGGACAGGGCTCCGATCAGTGACGGCAAAAGCGGACTTGCGGTGGTCAAGATGCTGGAGGCGTGTGACCGTTCATTGAGAAATCAGGGCCGCCCGATAGAGATCACATCAGAGTGGGATTAATTCTGTGCGGTGAAAATGTTCTGAAAAATCATTATCGGGGTAACACGAGTAAAGGAAGAATAAAAACCATAAAACCCTTATTCATACTTGAAATCAAGGTAATTCATCAATCATGAAAATCGAGGTCGAAGATGAGTTTTCAGCAGATTTCCTCTGATGTAAAGTTGGGTGAGAATGTCAGGCTCGCTCCCTACGTTAATCTTTACGGATGCAGTATAGGTGATAATTCCAGGCTGGGGGCCTTTGTGGAGATACAGAAAGGCGCATTTGTGGGGAAAAACTGCAAGATCTCCAGTCACTCGTTTCTCTGTGAGGGTGTGGTGATAGAGGATGATGTCTTTATCGGCCACTCTGTGACTTTCATTAACGACCTCTATCCCAGGGCCACAAACTCTGACGGCAAGCCTCAGAGCGAGGAGAACTGGCAGGTGATTCCCACTCTGGTAAAAAGGGGTGCCTCGATAGGTTCCGGTTCCACCATCCTCTGCGGTGTAACTGTTGGTGAGGGGGCGATAGTGGGGGCAGGGAGCACTGTGACCAAAGATGTTGCTCCCGGAACGATAGTTGCAGGAAATCCAGCAAAACTTCTAAGGAGGATCGATGAGCGCTGAAAGAGTTCCCTTTTTAGATCTCAATTCCCAGCATCGGGAAATGGAACAGGAATTTGTTTCTGCTTTCCGTGAAATTCTTCACTCCGGAAAGTTTATCAGCGGTCCGTCAGTGGAGGAATTTGAACGTGCGTTTGCTTCTTTCTGCGGGACACGGTTTGCGGTGGGAGTTGGAAGCGGTACCGATGCCCTGAGGTTTGCGCTGATGGCTGCGGGTGTCAAGGCAGGGGATCTGGTGATAACTGTTCCCAATACTTTTATCGCCACCACAGAGGCGATCACCCAGGCTGGTGCCACGCCGGTATTTGTAGATGTGGATCCTCAGACAAGCAATATCTCTGTCCCGCTTCTGAGAGAATACCTGGAGAAGAACTGTTTCAGGGATGATATCACCGGTGAGACAATCCATACATCGAGCGGCAAACCTTTAAGAGCCATAATTCCGGTTCATCTGTATGGTCAGACAGCGGACATGGATTCTGTCAATCAGATAGCGAATGAATTCGGGCTTACGGTAATAGAGGATGCTTGTCAGGCACACGGGGCGCAGTATTACTCCAACAGCCGTGGTGGCAAGTGGATAAAGGCCGGGGCGCTGGCAAAGGCAGCGGCATTCAGTTTTTATCCCGGGAAAAACCTTGGTGCTTTCGGAGAGGGTGGAGCGGTTACCACCGATGATCCCGAGATAGCATCGACTGTACGTATGCTGCGCGATCACGGGCAGGCGAAGAAATATTTCCACGAGATGGAAGGCTATAACGGAAGGCTGGACAGTATTCAGGCATCGGTGTTAAGTGTCAAGCTGAAGAGACTGGAAGAATGGAACCAGAAGAGACAGGCTGTAGCATCACGTTATAACCGCATGCTCTCTGAGATCTCATCTCTTATTGTCCCTTTTGAACCATCATGGGCCCGTTCCGTTTATCATCTATATGTTATAAGGACTCCTCAGAGGGATATGCTTCAGGGCTTTCTCTCCGAGAAGGGGATCGACACCGGGCTTCACTACCCTGTACCTCTTCATCAGCAGAAAGCTTATCGCAGCCTGGGTTACCGTTCGGGAAGTTTTCCGGTAAGCGAGCAGCTCTCAAAGGAGATTCTCTCTCTTCCCATGTTTCCCTCTCTTTCATCGGTACAGCAGGAAAGAGTAATCGAGACAATAGCTGAATTTTACTCCAGATACATACACTGAGTCAGGAATTGGAAATGTCATTAACTGGTTTATACTATACTTTGAAGCCGTTTATGCCTCGCAGGCTGCAGATTTTCCTGCGTAGAAAAAGAGTGGAATACCTGCGTAATATCTGTCAAGATATCTGGCCTATAGATCCCAGAGCCGGTGTGGCTCCTTTAAACTGGCAGGAGTGGCCGGATGGGAAGCGGTTTGCTCTGGTTTTAACCCATGATGTGGAACGGGAGATGGGGCAGGACAGATGCTGCATGGTGGCGTCACTTGAGGAGAAGTTCGGGTTGCGTTCCAGTTTCAATCTGGTTCCGGAGCGCTATGATGTTTCTCCTGCACTGAGGGATTATCTGGTAAAGAGGGGTTTTGAGGTGGGGGTTCATGATCTGCGGCATGACGGGAAACTGTTCAGTTCCAGGATGAGTTTTCAGGTGTGTGCTGAGAGGATAAATCACTACCTGAGGGACTGGAACGCGCAGGGGTTCAGGGCCGGCGCCATGCATCATAACCTTGAGTGGATAGGAGAGCTTGATCTTCTATATGATCTTTCCACTTTTGATACAGATCCTTTCGAGCCTCAGCCCGATGGTGTGGGTACGATATTTCCTTTCTGGGTAAGTTGTCCGGGTCCCAGGGGAGGGTATGTGGAGATTCCCTACACTCTTGTGCAGGATTTCACTCTCTTTACACTTATGAGGGAGCAGTCGATTGATATCTGGAAGAAGAAACTTGACTGGATTGTACAGAAGGGCGGCATGGCTTTGCTTAATACTCATCCGGACTATATCAATTTCAACAATCAGTGGGGTGATGAGGAGTATCCGGTGCAGTTATACAAAGATTTTCTGAGCTATGTTCAGAGTCGTTAT
>ERZ795047.4152-NODE-4152-length-12387-cov-7.289734_pt1 | contig 12387 bp, 10 predicted proteins | sample MGYA00375131_ERZ795047 | MGnify/ENA primary metagenome ERZ795047 (study PRJEB30176, sample SAMN05720228) | activated sludge metagenome | isolation source: Anaerobic digester | place: Japan | collected 2015-05-20 ... | reverse complement strand
GGGTGGGCCCGCGAAGGGCGTAGCGCCGAGACCGGAGAACCCCAACCTTTTATAGATCCAGGTCACCAATCAATCTATAATCGCTATAAATCCGACATTGAAACCTATCTCAAGGGGCTGGGTGGGAAGCATATCGAGGACGCCCAAGGTCACGGCTGGTGGGAAGTCCCGACGCGGGAGCACGCAGGACGTGTGCAACAGTACGGAAAGGCTGATCCGAAGTTGCTTGCAACTATCGGTTTGGTTGGTGCAGGTATTGCAGCTGGTTCCCTTCTCGCAGGGGATTCGAAAGTAGCGGGAGCCGTTCTTGGTGGGATTGCTGGAGCAGGATTGGTGCGCCTTCCTGGAACACTCGCGGGACTGGGTAAGACCCTCTCGTGGAAGCAAGCAACCTGGAATGCTGCCCGTGTGGGGGCGGTACTGGGCGCGGGTACATACATCGGCGGGAAGAGTGGAGATCCTGTGTACGGTGCTGCTGTTGCTGCGAGCATTATCCTTGGGAAAGCGGCGCTGAAGCCGGCCGTGAAGTTAGGGACGGATGCCTTCATCAACATCCGGAATGGAAACATTGCGGCGGAAACTCGTATTATAGATAACATGGTGCGGGATATTAACAAGGCAATTCCAGATGCAGAGCGGAGGATTGAAGTTTCTCGTGCGCTAGACTCCGGATCAATGGAGGGACTTACCGCGAATGAAAGAGTGGTCTATCGCTACGTTCGTAACTTCCTCGACAAGATTGGTGCGGAAGCGAAGGATGAAGGGGTCATTCGCGGGATGCGAGCGAATTACATTTCCTACATCGTTGAGCGCGATCCTACAATGTCGCTGGAACGCGAGAGTGGGATTATTGAGAAACTATTTGAGTCCGGTAGTGGTCGTACTGAAGGTTCTCCGAATACTCGTTTTGGAAAGCGCGGGAAGTATGAAACCTTCGACGAAATTAACAGGGCCTTGCTCGGATCTGGTCTTCGCCTGAAAACGCAGGACGTTGGGGAGATTATTGGGATCTACGCGAAGTCCATGAGGACGGCGATTGAGAACAAGATTCTTTTGGATAAAGTGAAGGAAGCGAAATCTTCGGAGGGGATGCCGTATCTTGTTCGTCAGGATAAGAATGGGAATCTTCCACAAGGTTACGAAAAATTCAATCACCCGCAGATGCAAGGGTATGGAGTTCATCCTGATCTGAAGGATAGCCTGGGAGTGGTCCTGAATAACTCTGATCCAAATGTGGTGACGAGGGGGATGCTTGGACTGTCCATGGCAATCAAACGAGTGCAGGTGTATGGTTCCCTGTTCCACGCGAAGAGCCTGCTGGAGGTCTATCTGAACGCAATGGGGAAAGATGTACTTAAGGTTGGTTTTTCTCGTCAGCATGGTATTTCGATAAAGCCTATTGAAGCTGCCTTAAAAATGTTCCGTGAAGGTGGTCTCGGAGATACACTGGATCTAGGCTTGCGAGAAGGCCTCTCAATGAAGATTCCGCTTGACGTAAGTCAGACTATCATTGGGGATATTGGAAAGGCGGTTGATGCAATTACTCCAAGATTAGTTGGGCGGGAAGTTAAAGTTGGAACCGCGGTCACGAATAAGATTGACTGGGTAAACTAGAAACTTGACCATATTACTTGGGACTATCTCCACGCAGGGATTAAGGGTGCGTTGTTCCTGAAGGAATTCGAGACGCTTACCCTGAGGAATGCGGAAGCTCATGCGAAGAATCCTACAAAGATTCCTCTTAAGACTCGTCAACAGATTGCTCGGGAGGTGGCTACCTACACGAATGACCTGACTGGGGGCTTGGATTGGTTTGGGATTGCGGCTGAGTCGAAGACACGAGCTGGCCGCGCCCTAGGAATGTGGCTTGCGGGTCCCGAAGGAAGGCGCATTGCACAGATCATGGCGTTTGCTCCGGACTGGGCGTTGAGTACTTTGAGGGCTGGTTTTCGGGCATTTGGGGAAAGTGACCATACGTTCAAAGGATTGTGGAAACCGGAAAATGCAACGGATCTTTACAGACGGTATGCGTTGCGTTCAACCCTCTATTGGGTGACCTTGCTGAATGGATTGAACTTTATAACCTCTGGGCATTCTGTATTTTCTCCTGATCAGAAAGATCCTACACGACTTCAGTTTCGGGATGGAACTTCTATGCAGGTTGGCAAGCATACTTTTGAGGCGGTTCATGCGACGATGGATCCAGTTAGGTTCGCGTACAACAAACTTGGGTACTCGCCCAAAATGCTCATGGATTTGGCGTCTGGAAAGAGTGGTTACGGGGACACGGCTCCGAAGTATGATTCCTTCGTTGGCCACGCAGCGCAGGCGGCACTTCCATTTACTGTTAATTCTGCGACACAACCTGGGTTGTCTCTAGCCGAACGTGTTACACGCCCGATTGCATCAGGACTTGGATTCCCAACCTACGGAACAACGCAGGAACAGAAAACACAAATTAAGATTGAGAAAGCTGCGGAACGTGAGCGTAAGAAGCAAATTCGTCGAGAGTGGGGAGGGAAAGAAAAATGAAGCGATTTCCACCTCCGCCGAATGCGTCTGATTTGAATGAACCTTCCTGGAGACACTGGTTCTATCTAATCGCTGATGCACTGAATGGTGCGGTTGATATTACGACGAGTCCGGGGATTCTGGGGTCGGCGCAAGGAACTTTTCCGATGTCAGGGATGGGAGGGGAATTGTTTGATGGGGAGTCGGAAGAATATATCCTGACACTCGCCCCAAGTTTTACTCCAGATCCTGAGTCATTTATTGCGCGATCATCTACAAAAACGATGACAAGCAATACGTCGTTACAGGCTTTGTTTTCCGGAGTTACGGGAGCGACAAATGGAGAACTGACTGTTGCAGATTCCACATCGTATTTCTTCGATATGCAGTTTACAGTTTCCTCGATGTCGGGTACATCCGGGAATATTGGATTCAGTATCGTTGGGGCAGGTACTGCAACCTTTACGTCAGCGGCTTGGCAAGCTGTCGGCCTGGATGCAACGACATTGAGCACTGCGGCAGCTCTCGGGGGATCGTTCACGGCATCTGCGGGGGCGACTGGAGATATTGTTACTGCGGGAACAGGAACAGATGTTACGGTTAGTATTACGGGGATTTTTCGGATTAACGCCGGAGGGACCATTATCCCGAGTATACAACTAACGACTGCTGCAGCCGCGGTGATTGGTGCGGATAGTTGGTTTCGCTGTCGTTCGATTGGTTCAGATACAGTGAATATAAAAGGTAGCTGGAGCTAAGAAAAGAATCTTAACAATCTTTGAAGGGACTTGAATATGGCAGCAAATAAAACAATCCGCATTGGGCCAAAGGCTCTTAGCACTACCCTCACATCGGATCTGGTGAACCCGCCGACACTAACGGGGGGAACTATGCCTTCCGGGGGAACGTCGAATACGAAGACTTATTTGATCATTCGGCACGTGAGGATTAGTAATAAAACGTCTACGGCAGCCTCGTTCTCTCTCTGGATTGGGGCAACTGGGGGGAATACAGCAGGGACAGAATTCATGGGGACTGGACAGTTGGTTCCTCCGAATGGGTATGTAGACTGGTTCGGTATGATTCGCCTGGATACGACAGACTATCTGGTAGGTGGCGCTGGCACTACTGATGCGCTTACACTGGAGGCTGAAGGAGAGATTGGGGTGGCGTGATGACAGTATCAAATTATACGGATCTTGTTCCCCTTCATACTCTTTTGCAGGAAGTGAAAACTACGCTGGAACTTCACATTAAACAAGAAGAGGAATTCCGCCCACAAATTGAAGAAATGATTACCATCGTTCATCAGTTTAAGGGGGTGTTTATTTTCTTGAAATTTGTCCTGTACATTGGGACACCCCTGACTGTTATCGGGGCTTGGTTCCGAGATCATTTTAAATAAGGTTAGCTATATGAGCAAATATGATGCAACATTACGAAACCCAAACGTACAAGCGTTTCTGGCTCTAATCCGAAAAACGGAAGGAGCTGGTTATACAACCCTGTTTGGGGGCGGGACTGTGGAGAGTCTAGACGATCATCCCCGGATTGCTGTTACAAGAACTTTAGGCGGAAAACCGATTACGTCGACGGCTGCGGGTGCGTATCAATTCCTTAGTAGAACTTGGGATGAATGCGCTAAAGCATTAGGTTTACCTGATTTCAGTCCACCAAGTCAGGATAGTGCTGCAGTCTATTTACTCGATAGACGAAAGGCTCTTCCTGCTATTTTGGAAGGAGATTGGACTACTGCCATTGAACGTTGTAATAGGGAATGGGCTAGCTTACCCGGCTCCCCCTACGGACAACCTACAAAGAGCTTGGATTATTGCTTAAAGTTTTTGAAAGATCTACAGGAGGGTGGCGCTCCGGCGACCAATCCCTTTCCCGAACCCAAACCAACCAAAGAGGAATCTACCATCATGGCTCCATTCGTTTTTGCAGCTATTCCGTCGCTAATCCAGGCGGCACCGTCTCTGATTCGCCTGTTTGGTGGGGGAGGTGAGCATACAGAGAAAAACGCTAAAGCCGCAGAGATTGCGGTCGAGATTGCGAAGACTGTAACGAACCAACCAACGGCAGAAGGTGCTGTGGCAGCGATAAAAGCTGATCCAAATCTAGCTAGTAGTTATGCGCAAGCGGTTGAGTCTCAGTGGTATCAACTGGTTGGGGAGGCTGGGGGTGGTGGCATTAGTGGCGCGCGGGCGCATGACATGCAATCACAAATATCTAGCAAACCTTGGCTATCTCCTGCTTTGTGGGTGTCAATCCTGATTTTGCCACTTGTTTATATTGTCGTAGTTGCCGTAATGTTTGGAGAGGGTTGGACTAACGACATCCGAGCGATGGTTGTATCTTCTATCATCTCATTGATCCTGGGTAGTATTACTGGTTTCTTCCTAGGAACATCGTACGGAAGTCAGCGAAAGACAGATATAATGGCAGAACGTCAATAAGGAGGATTAGAAATGATCAACTTTGATAACTCGGTTCCGTTCAATCCGAATGCAGTTAATCGTATGGATTGGGAAACTCTGGTTGGGGAGGCGGCGAAGCTGGAGGAGGAGGATCACCTCTGGCAAGTTGCTAGAGCAAAGGAGACGTTGCAACTGGCGGGTCTGTTCGGGACTACGGATGTCCTAGGACCGCGGGATCACCAGGCTTATAAGGATGCAACCGGAGGAAGCCTGACGGGAAACAACAGTCCGGTGGATCGGGAAAACCCGAAGGAAGTTATGGGATCAAGCTATCAAGGAATCGGCGGCCCGAATACACAGGTTGTGAAGAGTCAGGCCGAGCTTCGAAACCAAGCAGAGATGATGGTGCGGAATGGACGACTTGGGACAGTTCAAGGTGCCATGAAAGCTATTCAGCAAGACTGGCTGGAGCGCGGCTACAAAATCCGGTGAGTTTCTTGCTCATGCAGGAGTCGCATCCTTGACACTGCATTTCACCGGAATTGAAGCGAGCCTTTGCGTAGCGAACGGCCCTGGTTGTTACCCCTAATCGGGCGGCAATCAGGGCTGTTCTTCTGAAGCGCATAAAGAAAACCCAGGCGCAGCAATATCCCAAACCCTCAGTTATGAGAAGTTCTACGGACAGGTGCCTGGGTTTCTTGTTCGTGTTATTGTGGGATATTGTGTTCATGGAACCACCATATCTAAGGTACTTGAAGGATCATTTCGCGGGGGAGTGGGTTGCTGCTTCGTCCGATTTGCGGTGGAAGTGAGCCAGAACTTATCTCCCCGCTGCTCTAGGACTAGTTGACCAGAGCGTACAGCACCAGAGACAACTCCTTCGAAATCTCGGAAGTCTGTGAAGTGGGAATAAACCATCTTGTAGGCTTCCTCGTAAGGGACTCCGCCCTTTCGTATGACGAACTGAACGAACTTCTCGGCCTGGAGGGAATCTTCTGTGCGGCCGATTCGGGAGAAGACATTATTCATAGTCGCTTCTACATCTTCCAGCATCATCATTGAAAGTTGGAGATCTTCGAGGGTGATGATTCGTTCGTCGCGTTGGGAAGCGGCAATAATCAGAGCAGTCTTGAAAAGATGGGTTTGTTTCCGGGCGGCGTATCCTTCCAGGATGGTGTCGTCCATTCGTTCGGAAGCTTTATTCCAGAAGGCTTCGTAGATGGGACGATACCAATCACGGGCGGCAGGATGGATTTTATAGGGACCGGCGATGTTGAGAGAGATGTGTTCGAGATCTTTGATCAAGCGCTCCCGCGTGTGTTTGTCCGCTGAATCCGACATTTCGTCAACGAAAGGGATGAACCGTTCCTTCGTGTCAGCGTAAACAAAAATGCAGCGGGAAGTGAAACCTCCGCCAATAGTTGCTGCCGGCATGTTATCCGCGATCCAATGGGGAGTGGTGCAAGCTAGCATGTTGATCCATGGGGCTTCGACGGTATCATTACCTGACATCTTGGTTACCTTCTCGAAGGTCTTGCGACCATCCCAGAGGGTGATGTAGAGGTTCACCATCTCCCGATCTTGTGGATTGATTAGGGAACCCATTTCGGAGGCAACCAGTGTGAGGGGTGACATCGTGTGCCATTCATCTTCGTAAATGAAGGACTCGGAGGACGCGGCGAAGGCGGAGACAAGGGCGGGCCAGGTTACAACATCGGGACCGAACTTGATTCCGGGGACTTCCTTGAGAAGATCCATTGCGATGTCAGTAGTGGTGGACTTTGAGACGACTCCGGGAGGAGCGACGAATACGATGTACATATTGCAGAGCCATTGAAATCGTGCCATGTCGATCCAGACTTTGCGGCGAAGCGCACCTGCAATGGCGGATACCCCGGCCCAGAAGTGCATTCGCTTCGGGGCTTCGGTGACGGAGGCGTATTTAACATAGGCGTCAATCCAGGAAGGAAATTCGCGGCTCATTTGCACAATCTCCAAAAAGATTCTGGAACACGCCCACCTAAATTATAGAACCAATAACTATCTCTATACCAAGCGTAATAAGCCCGCAGCGGCGAAGAACCCTTTCCCTCGCATTTATTAGCAGATTTACAGGTCCAGATACCATTCTGGTACACAAGTTTTGGTTTCATTTGCAGTGACCCCAAGATTTTTCAGAACAGTTAATTCCGGTTGGGATGATAAGAGGGTCTTCATACGGAATAACGATGCTGGATTCTTCCTTCATCCGACGGAGACACCACTCTTTTTTATGGGTTGGAAATTCACCTGCAAGGGAATCGTGAACTTGAAGAAGGACCTTGACCTCCGGGAGATTGTTATGGATGTTAAGCCAGGCGCGGTCGATGACATTTCCAACGGTGGATTGCGGAATCCACGCAAGCGCTTCCGGGAGAAGACCATCTACACGGTCGAAGTAGTAGCGACGGTAGCCAAAAGCATTCTGGACGTAATGACGAGTGCGAAGTTGGTGTTCAGTCCGTTCGTGCCAACGCTTGATGCCGGGGTAGGTTCCGAAGTAGATGCGTTGAAATCTTTCGGCTTGGGCGACGGTAACACCAGCTGCGATTGCCATTGTCCGAGGACCGCCACCATAGTTTGTCCCGTGGATAAAGGATTTTGCGAGCTGACGTTCGCGCTTGTAGATAGAGCGAAGGCGGTCGTATTCAGAGTGACCTTCGCAAAGCCAATCGAGATCGGGGAGCTCCTTTCCCGCGAGAGTGATTGCATTCAAGATGTGCATATCGACGCCCTTACGGAGGGCTTCCTTGAGTGCAACCTCCCCGGATTCCCATACGACAACTTGCATGTCGGCTCTGTCTAGGTCCATATCGAAGAATGTAAAACCCTCGTCTGGAATGAAGAGCTTGCGGACATTCGGAAGGGTGAGGCCATCTTCCTCTCCCCCCATCGGGACATTTTGGAGGTTGGTTCCGGAGCCGAATGCGTTCTTGGATGAGTTGAGACGATAGGTTTCTGTACCACAGATGTTGTAAGAGCAACGCATCCGATCATCTTTGTCAAGGGGAGCCATGACAAAGGTGGATAGGAATACTCCGAGAGAGCGATATTCTTGGATGGCGCGAATCAGTGGGATAGTGATCGGCTCTTTCTTCATGATCTTGGTCAGAGCTTCGTCATCGCAAGTGACGTGCGCGGGGATTCCCTTTTTTGCGCGCGACATGATGGGAGTTATTCCGAGGTCCGTGTAGAAGAGTTTCGTCATCTGCACGGGGGATGCGGGATTCAGCGGATGACCGAGAACATTTTTGAAAAACTCCTCACGCCTTTCGATTTCTTCTTGAAGCTCCATCGCGAATAGATTGCGTTCCTTCTTGTCAATTCGGACACCGATCTGCATAGCCTTGAGGACTGGCCAAAAGAACGCTTGCTGAAAACGGTCGACTTCCTCAAGTCCCATCTGAGAGATCGCAGCAAGTTCTTTAGCCCCCACTTCGTCGGTTCGTACACAGTCAACACAGTTATACGACCATAGCTGGTCTTCGCCCACATCCGCGGTCCAGGTTTTTCCATCATCTTTCCAGTAAACATAGTGATCGCAATACATTGAGGCCTGGAAATCCAGGCGTTTCGGAAGACCTGCCCACATGGTGTGGTGGGAGATCATGGTGTCTTGAGCTACGCGGGGGACAAAGTGCCAGTGGCGGTAGGTGTATTGAGCGTCGTAGAGAAGGTTCTGGCCGCGCACAAGGACGTTGGGGTGAGTGAGGACTTTGTAGATTAGGTAGACAAGGGCGGCCTCTTCTTCAGGCTCCCAATAGCCGAACTGATTTTCCACACACATGAAAGGGATACAGATAGCATCAGTGGGTGTCCAAGAGAATCCGGCACAAGCAATATGACCTGCGCGCGTTTCAAGGTCGAAGGTAATCCAGAGGGGACCGAGGTTGAGTTGGGCTAGGAGAGAGCGAAGGGTGATGTCGGTGAGTTGGTAACTTGGGCGAATCAGGAAATTCCAAGCAGGGAGGTTGGTGTAAGTCTTCGTGGAGGCTTCCCGAGCAGCGCGACGAAGATCATTAACCATGATTGCGCGGAGATCGTAAGCCCACTGGATTTGAACGGGATGGTAGGTTGGAATGATCTTGGTGCGAGAAGGGTCGCCGTCGATATTGAGTTGTGAGCCGTGCCACTTCATTACACCCCAGGCTCCGGTTAAAGCCCATAGGGGGGCATTGCCGAAGGTGATAATGATATTTGGCTGGACGAGTTCGATCTCCCGGAGCAGGCGTTCATAGCCATCAATGATCTGCCGGGTGACATATTTCCCTTTCCAGAGAATATGATTAAGGGTGATGTCTTTTTTCTTCTCCGCAATCCAGGAAGAAATGGAAGAGCCGGAAGGTCGGGCATTACAAAGGTTCGTAGTGTAGCACTCTGAGCGCATAATCCCAACTTCATGAAGCATCCGGTTGAGATTCTCTCCCGCCATTCCAAGGAACGCTTCTCCTTTGTATTCCTCTGCTTCCGTGAAGCACTCTCCGACGAGCATGATGCGGCTGCCTGGCTGGCCTGTTCCCATACGACTCATTTTAAAATTCCCTTTCCGTGTATCCACACGAATAATCTGCGCAGGATATAGCTCCTGGCGAAGCTGATGAATGTAAACCAGACTCCAATTTCGATTGATATACTGAGTTTGCTTGATACTCCATAGTATGGAAGGATTAACCAGTTCGCAAGAACGGAGATACAGAAGCCGAGGACTACGTTAAGGAATGCTTCTATGGCGGAGGCTCGTCGGCTCTGCGGCATCTCAATCCCACCCGTTTTGACGAAGCCACTTGATGACCTTGCGAAGAACCTTTGTGGTCGAGTCACTTTTTCGGATTAAGACTTCGATTGGAATGTAGGATTCGCGCGACTTAGTAACTGGCTCTGGTGTGATTACAAGTGGTTCCCCTTCTTGGTGAGGAAACGTACTTCTAAACGTTGTCATGTTATTTCCCTGCGCGAGAGAAGGCAATCAAGAGGTAGGGGTCAGTATCCGGCTGTGCGCGATACCACTTGACGTAACCCTTGTCCACATCCTTGATTGGGGTTCCCTTGTACTTTCCGAAGGCCATGTGCGTGGGGATGCGCGCAGACTCTGAAAGAGCATACAGATCATCGAGAGAATTTATCTGCATTTTTTCGACAATGTGTCGCAGGATCTGATGCGTCATAGCGACATCGTGGAGTGCGCTGTGTGCGTTCCGAACAACATCGCGGGAAAGTTCATTAATCCCGTGAATGAAGTAAAAGAGGGCGGTGAGACTGTGACTGTCGAGTTCGGGCCAGATCCGACGAGCCAGGGCGAGAGTGCAGATTCTCTTTCCGGGAGGCTTGCCGAGAGCAGCCCAGTCGAAATCTATATTGTGCCCGATCAGGTAGGTGGACTTGGGGAGATACGCCAGATCGAAGGGTTGGCAGTACGTCAGATCCGACGGGAGAATGTGGTGCGTAGCGATTGCCCCAAGGGTAATCGGCTTGGTTGGCTTGAAACGATCACAGTCAATATTTTCCACTCGTTCGAAGGAGACATCCGCGATCTCCACCCAGGCCATTTCAATGACCTCGGGGTCTTTGATGTCAGTAGTTTCCGTATCGACGATGATTGCGCCGAGAGTTTCTTGCGGGATCATAGCAGTCCTTTCAAAGTTGGTTCGGTTTCAAGAGATTGGATTCGCTGGAGGGCGAGGCCATAGTGTTGAGAGTTGACTTCAATTCCAGTGACTTCACACTTTAGTTCATGCCCGGCCGGGAAGATAGAGCCAGAGCCGCAGAAGGGATCGAGAACTTTATCTCCAGGACGATACGAGCGAGAGAGAAGATCGATTAGGAGAGCGACGGGTTTCTGCGCTTGGTGTCCGAGGTTGTCATCGGTAGGATATGTGAGGACATCTCCGAAGAGTTTATTCACCTTGCGATCACCTTTGACGGCGTAGAAAATGATCTCGTATTTACGCTGCGGTCCTTGCTCCGGCCACGGTGCGCGGAAGGCGGTTGGCTTGAACCAGACGAGCGGAGTGCGGAAAACTCTCCAGCCCTCGTTAGTAAATATTGACTTGATTGTGGGGAACAAATCAATGTCACAGAACGCGTATAGATGGGCGTTCTCTTTCGTAACACGATACCCCTCTTTTGCTAACAGCATATAGCATTCGAGCGCGAAGTCAGCGGAATCGTTATAAGCATGCTCTGTGTATTCCCCGGCTTTGCCCGAGTTCCCAAAGGCATCTGCGTTCATACCGTAGGGTGGGTCAGTTAGGATGATGTCGAAAGTTTCCGCAGGAGCGTTTACTAGCCAGTCGAAGGAATCCGCATTGAATACCTTGTGGACGTTGTGAGTAAAGGTGGCCCCAACAGAGACTGCAAGAGCTTGATTGCGTTCAGCAACTTCCTTCCGCTTGAGAATTGTGAAGGCTTCTTTAACTGATTTCGCAGCGGAGATGTCAGGGTCGTTCAAGTGACGGGAAAGGATCAGTTCCTTCCGCGTGTTATCTTGGTTCGATCCGGCGCGAGAGCCGCGAACTTCTTCTGAAATATCTGCCACGGTTGGGGGAGCGACCCCGGCTGCTCCCGCTTGCATTGTGCGGAACTCCATCAGCTTTGCGACCGCCGCAGCGCGCTCAACCCAGGTGAGATCGGACCGGCGAATGTTTTCTTCGAGTTCAACTTCCGCGGCTTCGAGTGGGGAGAGATCGCCGAGGAAGGTGTAAGGGACGAGGCCGGGAATAACTTCTTCATTGTCGTAGGAAAAAGTTCCGCCAAGTTCGTACAAATCCTTGATAGCCCGAAGACGACGTTCCCCCGCAACGAGGTAGTAGTGATCGCCTTCTATACGCAGGACGGGGGCATGGATCAGCCCGTTGTTCTGGATACTTTCTTGGAGCTCGTTCAGTTCGGCCTGATTGAATTCCTTTCGCTGGCGGTTCTCAGCAATCTTGATTGAGTTGATTGCGATAAAGCGTTTCATTCAAATTTCCTTAAAGAAAAAGGGGGCCGAAACCCCCTGGATGATGCGGTTGGGTTATGCAGCAACGACCCCCGTGACGCGCTCGATAGGCTGACCTTCCCACATATCGTGAGCGATCTTGACAAGAATGACCTTGCCTTCCATCTTGCGAGCAGAGAACACGTCGCCCGGCTTGTTCATATCCGTAGCTTCACGGTATGCGCGGAGGCGGCGATTCTTGCCAGGGCCGTTGTCGATGGTGCCGTTTTCAGTTAGGTCCAGCATGATCGAGTCTTTGAGATTCAAGGTCGACTGGTCCATCCCGAGTTCAGCTTGCACGGCGGCCGGAACGTCGATCGTCAGCGGGATGTCCCAGGCGATGCCGGACTTGCTGGTGTCAGCACGACCTTGCCAGGCACGAGCGGTGACAGCTCCGATGATCGCGGTGTAGTCGCCAACGGGAAGAGGCTTGCGCTTTTC
>ERZ795047.4149-NODE-4149-length-12392-cov-4.160574_pt1 | contig 12392 bp, 9 predicted proteins | sample MGYA00375131_ERZ795047 | MGnify/ENA primary metagenome ERZ795047 (study PRJEB30176, sample SAMN05720228) | activated sludge metagenome | isolation source: Anaerobic digester | place: Japan | collected 2015-05-20 ... | reverse complement strand
ACGCCGCGCGAGGTTCTCGTCGAAATCGCGAACCGGATCGCGCCGCTGGGCTGGTCTGAGCGCGCGCTATGACGCCCCCGCACCCGCGGCGGACTCCCGGGGAGCGGTCCGGACCGCCTGGGACGACCTGTCCGAAGGTGTGGACCCCACGACATCCGACCCGTGAGGGCGACGTGGGGCGGGCTGACCTGGCACAATGGCGCCGAAGCCACGGCGCGGTGCCGGCCACGGAGGGAGCAGCATGTCCGCTGAACACGATAACCACGGCATGAGCGTCGCCAACTGGACCGGCGTCGGCGTCATCATCCTCGGCTCGGTCATCATGTCCCTTGCCGTCATCCAGGACGCGCGCCCGCTGTTCATCGTCGGTGCCGTGGTCGTCGTCGCCGGCATCGTGGCTGGCAAGGTGCTCTCGATGGCCGGCTACGGCGTCGACGGCGCCAAGAAGCGCTGAGCGGCCCCTCCCTCTTCGGCGAGGCCCCGAGCGGGATGACCGTCGGGCACGGACGTGCCCGACGAACACGTAGGCTGACCCGGTGACCGTGCTCGACGACATCATCGTGGGCGTGCGGGCCGACCTGTCCGCCCGGATGGCGACCCTTCCGTATGCCGACCTCGAGGCCCGTGCGGCCGCGACGCCGGCTCCCCTGGACGCAGCGGCCGCCTTGCGCCGCGCTCCCGGGGTCGCCCTCATCGCCGAGGTGAAGCGGGCCAGTCCGAGCAAGGGCAGCTTGGCTCCCATCGTCGACCCGGCCGCGCTCGCCGCGTCATACGCTGCCGGAGGTGCACGCGCGATCAGCGTCCTCACCGAGCAGCGCCGCTTCGGCGGCTCCCTCGCCGACCTCACCGCCGTGCGCGCCGCCGTCGACGTGCCGGTGCTCCGCAAGGACTTCGTCGTCGACCCCTACCAGGTGGTCGAGGCGCGTGCCCACGGCGCCGACCTCGTCCTGCTCATCGTCGCCGCGCTCGACCAGCCCACCCTGACCGGCCTGCTCGCCCAGGTCCAGGGCCTGGGCATGACCGCGCTGGTCGAGGTCCACGACGCTGAGGAGGCCCGCCGCGCCCTGGATGCCGGGGCCCGTGTCGTCGGGGTCAACACCCGAAACCTCAAGACCCTCGACGTCGACCGGTCGACCTTCGCCCGGGTCCGCCCGGTTCTCGGCGACGAGGTCGTCGCGGTCGCCGAGTCCGGGGTCCGCGATGTCGCCGACGTGCGCGCCTATGTCGAGGCCGGTGCCCGGGCGGTGCTGGTAGGGGAGGCCCTGGTCACCGACGGCGACCCTCGCGGGGCCGTCGCCCGGTTCGTCGCCGCGGCGGTGACGGTATGACGGCCGGCCGGTTCGGTCCCTTCGGTGGGCGGTTCGTCCCCGAGGCCTTGATCCCCGCCCTGGAGCAGCTCGACGAGGCTCGTCGCAAGGCCGCAGTCGACCCCGAGTTCGTCGGCGAGCTCGAGCGGCTGCACCGCACCTACACGGGTCGCCCGTCGATCGTCACCGAGGTGCCGCGGTTCGCCGCCCACTGCGGCGGGGCCCGGGTCATCCTCAAGCGCGAGGACCTCAACCACACCGGCTCGCACAAGATCAACAACGTCCTCGGCCAGGCGCTCCTGACCAAACGGATGGGCAAGAGCCGGGTCATCGCCGAGACCGGGGCCGGTCAGCATGGTGTGGCGACGGCGACCGCGGCGGCGCTGCTCGGCCTGGACTGCGTGGTCTACATGGGCAAGAAGGACACCGAGCGGCAGGCCCTCAATGTCGCCCGGATGAGGCTGCTCGGCGCCGAGGTCATCCCGGTGACGCACGGCAGCCAGACGCTCAAGGACGCCGTCAACGAGGCGCTGCGCGACTGGGTGACCAATGTCGACTCGACGCACTACGTCCTCGGCACGGTCACCGGCCCGCACCCCTTCCCCGAGATGGTCCGCGACTTCCACCGGATCATCGGCATCGAGGCCCGGGCCCAGGTCCTCGACCTCGTCGGCCGGCTGCCCGACGCCGTGATCGCCTGCGTCGGCGGTGGCTCGAACGCCATGGGGATCTTCCACCGGTTCCTCGACGACCGTGGGGTCCGGCTGGTCGGCTGCGAGGCCGGCGGGCTCGGGGTCGCCAGCGGTCACCACGCCGCCCGGTTCAGCGCGGGGGCGCCCGGGGTTCTCCACGGCGCGTTCACCTATGTCATGCAGGACGACGACGGGCAGACCGTCGAGTCGCACTCGGTGTCGGCCGGCCTGGACTACCCCAGCGTCGGGCCCGAGCACGCGTACCTGCTCGAGACCGGGCGCGCCGAGTACCGCCCCGTCGACGACGATGCGGCGATGGAGGCCTTCTCGCTGCTGTGCCGCACCGAGGGGATCATCCCCGCGCTCGAGTCGGCGCACGCCTTGGCCGGCGCGATGACGGTCGGCCGCGAGCTGGGCCCGGATGCGGTGATCCTCGTCAGCCTCTCCGGGCGCGGCGACAAGGACGTCCACACCGCCGCCGCGTGGTTCGGCCTGCTCCCCGAGGGGACCCGGTCGTGACCGCCGTCGCGCAGACCCTCGCGGCGTGCCGGGCCCAGGGCCGTGCGGCTCTCATCGGCTATCTCCCGGTCGGCTACCCCGACCTCGCCGGCTCGGTCGACGCGATGCGGGCCATGGTCGAGGCCGGGGTCGACATCGTCGAGGTCGGCGTCCCCTACTCGGACCCGCTCATGGACGGCCCGGTGATCCAGCACGCCGCGGAGGTGGCGCTGGCCGGGGGGACGAAGGTGACCGACGCCTTCACCGCGACCGCGGCCTTGGCCGAGGTCGGTGCGCCGTCGGTCGTCATGACCTACTGGAACCTCGTGCTGCGCCGCGGCGTCGAGCGCTTCGCCGCAGATCTCGCCGCGGTCGGCGGCTCGGGCCTGATCACCCCCGACCTCATCCCCGACGAGGCAGGGGAGTGGCTGGCCGCCTCGGACCGGCACGGGCTCGACCGGGTCTTCCTCGTCGCGCCCAGCTCGACCACCGAGCGCCTCGCCTCGGTTACCGCCGCGTGCCGGGGCTTCGTCTACGCGGCGTCGACCATGGGGGTCACCGGAGCCCGCACCAGCGTGGGCCAGGCCGCCGAGGGCCTGGTCCGGCATACCCGTGAAGTCACCGACCTACCGGTGTGCGTCGGGCTGGGAGTCTCCACCGGCGCCCAGGCACGGCAGGTCGGGGAGTATGCCGATGGCGTCATCGTCGGGTCGGCGCTGGTGCGATGCCTGGTCGATGCCGTGGACCGGGCCGAAGGACTGGACAGGATCCGCGTGCTCGTCAGCGAGCTCGCCGAGGGTGTGAGGAGCTCCCGATGACCGAATCCCCGCAGCGCAAGAGCCCGATGCCACTCGTCCTTGGCCTCGCCGTTGCCCTGGTGTGCGCCCTGGGCGCGGTCTGGGTCTCGGCCCGCCCGTCCGACAACGGCGGCGGGGCCGGCGCGAAGCCGTCGACGACGGTCTCGGCACCGGACGCCGGCACGGCGACCCCGACCGCGGCCGGCACCACCGGGCCTGCCGGGCAAGGACCCACACCCAAGGGGGCCACCTCGCTCGGCAGCGCCGTCCTCGTCCACGACGCGCCCGCCCGCGCCGCGGCGGTCACCCTCTTCGTCGACCCGCAGTGCCCGATCTGCGCGAAGTTCGAGTCGATCTTCGGTAAGGAGATCACCGACCTGGCCGCCAAGGGGACCATCTCGGTGTCGTACCACGTGATGTCCTTCCTCGACCGCAACCTCAAGAACGACTCCTCGGCCCGTGGCGCGAACGCAATGTTCTGCGCGGCCGACGCGGGGAAGATGGGCGAGTACGTCCAGGCCCTCATGGCCGGACAGCCGGCACAGGAGGGCGACGGCTTCACCGACGCCGCACTGACCCAGTTCGCGACCACCGCGGGCATCAGCGGGGACGCCCTGGCCACCTTCTCGTCCTGTCTGACCGGCCGCACGTATGCCGCCCAGGTCGCCGCGTCCGAGGCGTCGGCCGAGGCTGCGGGGGTTCGGGGCACGCCAACGGTCATGGTCGACGGAAAGGTGATGGACCTGGGGACCCTCACGGCGGACAACCTCGCAGAGCTCATCGCGGCGGCGCACAAGTGACGGCCGGCTGGGCGACGGCGCTGGCGCCTGTGCCGGGGCTGCCATTCCTCCCCGCCGAGATCCCGTCCCCGACCGTGGGGGTGTGGAACCTCGGGCCGATCCCGATCCGGGCCTACGCGATGTGCATCCTCGCCGGGATCGTCGTGGCGGTCTGGGTGGCGGGGCGTCGGCTGGCCGACCGTGGCGTCTCCTCCTCGCTCGCGCTGGACATCTCCGGCTGGGCCGTCCCGTTCGGCATCGTCGGTGGGCGGCTCTACCACGTCATCACCTCGCCCCAGCTGTACTTCGGGCCGGGCGGCAACCCCATGGGCGCCTTCGCGATCTGGGAGGGTGGCCTAGGCATCTGGGGGGCGATCGCCTTGGGGTCGGTCGGTGCCCTCATCGGCTGTCGGCGCCACGGGGTCCCGTTCACGGCCTTCCTCGATGCCGCGGCGCCGGGTGTTCTCATCGCCCAGGCCATGGGCCGCTGGGGGAACTACTTCAACAACGAGATCCATGGCGATGTCACCGACCTGCCCTGGGGCCTGAAGGTCTACCAGTGGGACCAAGGCGCCGGCCACGCGGTGCTCGACGCCTCGGGCAACCCGCACGTCCTCGGGGTCTTCCACCCCACCTTCCTCTACGAGTCGCTGTGGTGCCTGCTCCTGGCGCTGGCCCTGGTGCTCCTGGACCGGCGGACCCGGCTGGCGCCGGGCCAGGTCTTCGCCCTCTACGTCATGGGCTACCCGCTGGGTCGCGGAGTCATCGAGCTCATGCGCACCGACGACGCAAACCACATCCTCGGCCTGCGGGTCAATGTGTGGACCTCGATCCTGGTCTTCCTGCTCGGGGCGTGGCTCTTCCTTCGGGCCCGCCGCACGCCGTCCCAAGAGCCGGACAAGGTGTCTCAAAATACGGAATAGCGGGATGGCGGCAGACCGGCCCCTGCATGCTCGGATATCCTGCGAGTGCCGCTGGCCGCCGTCGCCCAGCTCTCGCTGCAGCCCAGAGAAGACGACCAGAGGACGGTGATCGCACATGGCCTCGAGCCCGCTTCCGCTGTTCTCGACACGCCCGGCCGATATCGGCCTCTACCGTGCCGAGAACGAGCGTGACGCCTGCGGAGTCGCGATGGTCGCCACCTTGCGCGGCACTCCCGGCCACGACATCGTCGCCCAGGGCCTCACCGCACTGCGCAACCTCGACCACCGAGGTGCCACGGGCGCGGATCCCACCGTCGGTGACGGTGCCGGCATCCTCACCCAGGTCCCCGACGACTTCTTCCGCTCCGTCTTCACCGGGGTCCGCCTCCCGGTCGCCGGTGCCTACGCCGTCGGTATGGCGTTCCTGCCCATCGACCCGGACGAGCGCGCCGAGGCCGTGGCCGCCATTGAGCGGATCGCCGCCGAGGAGTCGCTCACGGTCTGTGGCTGGCGGGATGTCCCGGTCGCCGCCGACCTCGTCGGCGAGGTGGCCCGGTCGTGCATGCCGCACTTCGCCCAGCTGGCCGTCCGTTCGGCGATCGGTCGGCAGGTCGGCGCCGGCCTGGACCGGCTCGCCTTCCGGCTGCGCAAGCGCGCCGAGCACGAGACCGGCGTCTATTTCGCCTCGTTGTCCTGTCGCACCGTCGTCTACAAGGGGATGCTGACGACCGCCCAGCTCGAGCCCTTCTTCCCGGACCTGTCCGACCCGCGGTTCGTCAGTGAGCTCGCCCTGGTCCACTCGCGGTTCTCGACCAACACCTTCCCGTCCTGGCCGCTGGCTCACCCGTACCGCCTCATCGCCCACAACGGCGAGATCAACACGGTCAAGGGCAACCGCAACTGGATGCGCGCCCGCGAGTCGATGCTCACCAGTGACGTCATCCCCGGCTCACTCGACAAGATCTTCCCGATCTGTGCCCCCGGCGGTTCCGACTCCGCCTCCTTCGACGAGGTGCTCGAGCTGCTCCACCTCGGCGGGCGTTCGCTCCCGCACGCCGTGCTGATGATGATCCCCGAGGCGTGGGAGAACAACCCGACGATGGACCCGGCGCGCCGGGCCTTCTACGAGTTCCACTCCACCTTCATGGAGCCCTGGGACGGTCCGGCCTGCGTGACCTTCACCGACGGCACCCTCATCGGTGCGGTCCTGGACCGTAACGGTCTGCGCCCGGGCCGTTGGTGGGTCATCGAGGACGACCTCGTCGTCCTGGCGTCCGAGGCCGGGGTCCTCGAGGTCGACCCCTCCCGGGTCACCCGCAAGGGCCGGCTCCAGCCCGGCAAGATGTTTCTCGTCGACACCGGCAACGGCCGGCTCATCAGCGACGAGGAGATCAAGGCCCAGCTCGCCGGCGCCCACCCCTACGCCGACTGGCTCGCCGCGGGGATGACCCGCCTGGAGGACCTGCCCGACCGGGAGCACATCGTCCACACCCCGGCCTCCGTGGCGCGGCGGCAGCAGACCTTCGGCTACACCGAGGAAGAGCTGCGGATCGTCCTGGCGCCGATGGCGAGGAATGGCGCCGAGGCGCTCGGCTCGATGGGCACCGACACCCCGCTCGCCGTCCTCTCCAGCCGCCCGCGGCAGCTCTTCGACTACTTCACCCAGCTCTTCGCCCAGGTGACCAACCCGCCGCTGGACGCCATCCGCGAGGAGCTGGTCACCTCGGTGGGGACGAGCATCGGGCCCGAGGGCAATGCCCTGTCGGCCTCCCCGGCGCACGCCCGCCAGATCGTCCTGCCCTTCCCGATCCTCGACAACGACGAGCTCGCCAAGATCGCCCGGATCAACGCCGATGGCGATCTGCCTGGCTACGCGACCACCGTCATCCGCGGTCTGTACAAGGTCAACAAGGGCCACTGGGCGCTGGCGGAGCGGATCGAGGAGATCTTCACCGAGGTCGACGCGGCCATCGCCAATGGCACGCGGTTCGTCATCCTCTCCGACCGCGACTCCACCCGTGACCTCGCCCCGATCCCGTCACTGCTGCTCACCGCGGCGGTCCACCACCACCTCATCGCCCAGAAGACCCGCACCCAGGTCGGGCTGATCGTCGAGGCCGGTGACGTCCGCGAGGTGCACCATGCGGCGCTGCTCATCGGGTATGGCGCCGCAGCGATCAACCCCTATCTGGCCATGGAGTCCGTCGAGGACATGGTGCGCTCGGGCGCGATCACCGGCGTGACCTCGGAGAAGGCGGTCAAGAACCTCATCAAGGCGCTCGGCAAGGGCGTCCTCAAGGTGATGTCGAAGATGGGCATCTCCACCGTGGCCTCGTACCGCGGCGCCCAGGTCTTCGAGGCCATCGGCCTGTCCCAGGACCTCGTCGACACCTACTTCTGCGGCACTGTCTCCCAGCTCGGCGGGATCGGGCTCGATGTCATCGCGGCGGAGGTCGCCGCCAGACACGCTGTGGCCTACCCGCTCGACGGAGGGAGCCCACGGTTCCGACGGCTCTGGGTGGGCGGGGAGTACCAGTGGCGCCGTGACGGCGAGCCGCATCTGTTCGACCCGGACACCGTCTTCCGGCTCCAGCATGCGACGCGCGAGCGCCGGTACGACATCTTCAAGCAGTACACCGCCCGGATCGACGACCAGTCCGAGCGGCTCATGACTTTGCGCGGCCTTTTCCGGTTCGCCAGCCCGGAAGTGCTCGGGCGGGCGCCGGTGCCCATCGACGAGGTCGAGCCGGTCAGCGAGATCGTCAAGCGGTTCAACACCGGCGCGATGAGCTATGGCTCGATCTCCCAGGAGGCCCACGAGACCCTCGCCATCGCCATGAACCGGCTCGGCGGTCGGTCCAACACGGGCGAGGGCGGCGAGGACGAGGAGCGCCTACTCGACCCCGCTCGGCGCTCCGCGGTCAAGCAGGTCGCCTCGGGCCGGTTCGGTGTGACCAGCCTCTACCTCACCCACGCCGACGACATCCAGATCAAGATGGCGCAGGGCGCCAAGCCCGGTGAGGGTGGTCAGCTGCCCGGCCAGAAGGTCTACCCCTGGGTGGCCCGGACCCGGCATTCGACCCCCGGCGTCGGCCTCATCAGCCCGCCGCCGCATCACGACATCTACTCGATCGAGGACCTGGCCCAGCTCATCCACGACCTCAAGAACGCCAACCCGAGCGCGCGGATCCACGTCAAGCTGGTCGCCGAGGTGGGCGTGGGCACGGTGGCGGCGGGGGTCTCCAAGGCGCACGCGGATGTCGTCCTCATCTCGGGCCACGACGGCGGCACCGGGGCCTCCCCGTTGACCAGCCTCAAGCACGCCGGAGCCCCGTGGGAGCTCGGGCTCGCCGAGACCCAGCAGACCCTGGTCCTCAACGGGCTGCGGGACCGGATCGTCGTCCAGGTCGACGGCCAGATCAAGACCGGTCGCGATGTCGTCATCGCCGCCCTGCTCGGTGCCGAGGAGTTCGGTTTCGCCACCGCCCCCCTGGTCGTCTCCGGCTGCATCCTCATGCGGGTCTGCCATCTCGACACCTGCCCGGTCGGCATCGCCACCCAGAACCCGGAGCTGCGCGGGCGGTTCACCGGCAAGCCCGAGTTCGTCGAGACCTTCTTCCAGTACATCGCCGAGGAGGTTCGCGAGCATCTCGCCGCCCTGGGCTTCCGTTCGGTCGCCGAGGCGGTCGGGCAGGTCAACACCTTGGATGTCGACCTCGCGGTGACGCACTGGAAGGCCTCGGGAATGGACCTTCGGCCGCTGCTGACCGAGGTGCCCAACCCGACCGGCGGCACGCTCTACCAGTCGACCGGGCAGGACCACGGTCTAGAGAAGGCACTGGACCACCAGCTCATCGCCCTCGCCGAGCCCGCGCTCTCGCACGGCGAGCAGGTCCGAGCCAGCATGCCGGTGCGCAATGTCAACCGGACCGTCGGGACGATGCTCGGCCACGAGATCACCCAGCGCTACCCGCACGGCCTGCCCGACGGGACGATCGAGCTGACGCTCACCGGGTCCGGTGGTCAGTCCTTCGGCGCCTTCCTTCCCGCCGGGGTCACCCTGCGGCTGGTCGGGGACGCCAACGACTATGTCGGCAAGGGCCTGTCCGGCGGCCGGGTCGTCGTCCACCCGGCGGCGACCGCCTCCCTGGTGCCCGAGGAGAATGTCATCGCCGGCAATGTCATCGGGTATGGCGCCACCTCCGGTGAGCTCTACCTGCGCGGCCAGGCCGGGGAACGCTTCTGCGTGCGCAACTCCGGTGCGACCGCCGTCGTGGAGGGGGTGGGTGACCACGGCTGCGAGTACATGACCGGTGGTGTCGCGCTCATCCTCGGCCCGACCGGACGCAATGTCGCGGCCGGGATGTCCGGCGGGGTCGCCGTCGTCCTCGACCTGCGTCCCGAGCTGGTCAACACCGAGATGGTCGACCTCATGCCGCTGCGGCCCGCGGACGAGGAGCTCGTGCACGACCTGCTCGAGCGGCACGTCGAGTGGACCGGGTCCGATGTTGCCCGCCGCCTGCTCGAGGAGTGGCCGGCCAGCGCGGCGAGGTTCACCCTGATCCTGCCGCGCGACTACCAGCGGGTCCTCGACATCCGGGCCGCGGCACAGCAGGACGGCCTGGACCTTGAGGGTCCCGAGGTCTGGGAGCGGATCGTGGAGGCATCCCGTGGCTGACCCGCAGGGCTTTCTCACCCACCGGCACCGTGAGCTGCCGACCCGCCGCCCGGTCCCGGTCCGGCTCATGGACTGGTCCGAGGTCTATGACGTCCAGCCCGTCGACCAGCTCCAACGCCAGGCGAGCCGGTGCATGGACTGCGGTATCCCGTTCTGCCACAACGGCTGTCCCCTCGGCAACCTCATCCCGGAGTGGAACGACCTGTCCTGGAAGGGCCGCTGGGACGAGGCGATCGAGCGCCTCCACGCGACGAACAACTTCCCCGAGTTCACCGGGCGGCTCTGCCCTGCGCCGTGCGAGACCTCGTGCGTCCTCGGCATCAACCAGGAGCCGGTGACCATCAAGCAGGTCGAGGTCACCATCGTCGAGCGGGCCTTCGAGGCCAGGCAGATCCAGCCCCGTCCACCGGAACGGCTCTCCGGCAAGACCGTTGCCGTCGTCGGCTCCGGCCCGGCCGGCCTCGCCGCCGCCCAGCAGCTGACCCGGGCCGGGCATACCGTTGCGGTCTTCGAGCGGGCCGACCGGCCCGGCGGGCTGCTGCGCTATGGCATCCCCGAGTTCAAGATGGAGAAGTCCGTCCTCGACCGCCGGATCGCCCAGATGGAGGCCGAAGGCACCCGCTTCCGGTGCGGAGTGGACGTCGGCTCCGCGCTCACCGGCGACCAGCTCCGCCAGCGGTATGACGCCGTGGTCCTCGCGATCGGGGCGACCGTCCCTCGCGACCTGAGCGTGCCGGGGCGCGAGCTCGCCGGGATCCACCAGGCGATGGACTACCTGCCGCAGGGCAACCGGGTCGCCCTCGGCGAGAGCGTCGAGGGGCAGATCCACGCCGGCGGGAAGGATGTCATCGTCATCGGCGGTGGCGACACCGGTGCGGACTGCATCGGGACCGCCCACCGGCAGGGGGCCCGCTCGGTCACCTCGTTGGAGATCATGCCCCGGCCCGGCGACAGCCGGCCCGCCGGGCAGCCCTGGCCGACATACCCGATGCTCTACCGCGTGGCGAGCGCGCACGAGGAGGGCGGGGAGCGGGTCTACTCGGTCTCCACCAAGGCCGCCCTCGGCGACGACTCCGGCGCGGTGCGTGCTCTGCAGGTCTGTGAGGTCGAGCTCGTCGGTGGCCGGTTCCAGGAGGTCACGGGCAGCGAGCGGGAGCTGCCTGCGCAGCTCGTGCTCCTCGCGATGGGCTTCCTCGGCCCCCAGGGCAGCGGTCTGGTCGAGCAGCTCGGTGTCGAGCTCGACGAGCGGAGCAATGTCCGGCGCGACCGGGCCTATATGTCCTCCGTTCCGGGAGTCTTCGTCGCGGGGGACGCGGGGCGGGGTCAGTCGCTCATCGTCTGGGCCATCGCCGAGGGTCGTGCCGCCGCGCAGGGCGTGGACGCGTGGCTCATGGGGTCCTCGAGCCTGCCCCGCCCGATCGGCCCCACCGACCGGCCACTCGCCGTTTGACCGGTCTGCCCGCTGACCGTCACGTCCCCCTCCTAGAGTTGAGCCATGCGCCGCGCGAAGATCGTCTGCACCCTCGGGCCGGTGACGGCGTCGAAGGACCAGATCCGGGCCCTCGTCGAGGCGGGCATGGACGTCGCACGGCTCAACCTCTCGCATGGTGACTACGCAGCGCACGAGCAGGTCTATCGGTATGTGCGCGAGGCCAGCGACGAGCTCGGCCGGGCCGTCGGCATCCTCGTCGACCTGCAAGGCCCGAAGATCCGCACGGGGCGCTTCGCCCAGGGCCCGGTCGTGCTCCACGTCGGGGACGAGTTCACCATCACCACCGACGACATCCTCGGGGACCAGGAGCGGGTCTCGACGACGTTCACGGGGCTCCCCGGCGACGTCTCGCCCGGCGACCTCATCCTCATCGACGACGGCAAGGTGACCCTGCGGGCGACCTCGGTGTCGCAGACCGATGTCGTCACCGAGGTGGTCGAGGGTGGCTTCATCTCGAACAACAAGGGGATCAACCTGCCCGGGGTCGCCGTCAGCGTCCCCGCCCTGTCCGAGAAGGACCGCGAGGACCTGCGCTGGGCACTGCGGCTACGCGCCGACGTCGTCGCCTTGTCCTTCGTCCGTTCGGCCGCCGATATCGCCGACGTCCACGCGATCATGGACGAGGTGGGGCTCGGCCGGCTTCCGGTCGTGGCCAAGATCGAGAAGCCCCAGGCGGTCGACAACCTCGAGGCCATCGTCGTCGCCTTCGACGGCATCATGGTGGCTCGCGGCGACCTCGGGGTGGAGCTGCCGCTCGAGCAGCTCGATCCGGTAGCCGACCCGGACCTGTTCGATCCGCAGCCAGATGTGGCCGAGCAGCCCGATGCCGAGCGGCGCCAGGATCACCACCACCCAGACGAGCTCACGCAGCCGCCGGCGGTCCCGCTCCCGCACGAGGTAGGAGTTGACGACCGGCCGGCGGGGGGCGTAGATGCTCGGGACCGGCACGGTCAGATCCTCCGGGCGGCGCGCAGCCGGGCCGAGCGCGAGCGCGGGTTCGCGGCGAGCTCCGCGGGGCCGGGACGCAGCGGCTTGCGGGTGAGCAGCTCGAGCGCCCGGCTCTCGGCCCGGGTCTGGCCGGTCGTCTCCTCGATCTCGCCGCGGGCGGCGTCCCGCAGCCGCCGTTTGACGATCCGGTCCTCGAGGCTGTGGTAGGAGATCACCACCAGCCGGCCATCGCGATCGAGCAGCGCGATCGCCTGATCGAGCAGGCGCTCGAGCTCGGC